>Ga0209254_10005991_pt1 | contig 11187 bp, 10 predicted proteins | sample FrelakmetDIP11DI_FD_187148 | JGI IMG/M metagenome (GOLD analysis project Ga0209254, IMG submission 187148) | Freshwater lake sediment microbial communities from the University of Notre Dame, USA, for methane emissions studies - DIP11 DI (SPAdes)... | ecosystem: Environmental > Aquatic >... | reverse complement strand
CCTCCCAGGAACGGTGCGCTGCCTATATTCCAGAACAGCCACGACAGGCACTCAGCGCGTTGTGAAGGTTTTGTGGGAAGAAATGCGCCGAACTTTTCTGCGAGGTAAAAAAGAATGGCTCCCGACTCAAAAACCCGGATCGGAGGGTTCGCGCTATGGTCAACCAGCGCCGGAATCTTGGAGTTGGGATTGGCCGCGACAAAACCGCTGCCAAACTGCTCGCCCTCGCCGATATTGATCAGCCAGGCATCGTACTCTGCTGCGGTCTTTCCCAATGCCAGGAGCTCTTCGAGCAGGATGGTCACTTTTACGCCATTGGGCGTGGCTAACGAATACAGCTGTAGCGCGTGTTTGCCGACGGGCAACTCTTTTTCGTGCGTGGCGCCAGCAACCGGGCGATTGATGTTGGCAAATTTGCCCCCGCTTTCTGTATTCCAGGTCCAGACCTTTGGGGGCTCGTAGCTTGAAGGGTCGTTCATTTGGCTGTCTCGTGTTGCAAATAAGCTTCAGATAAACCCGTAAAGCTTTCCGGCGTTCTCACAGAAGATCTTGCGCTTCTTGCCTTCATCCAGGCCGTGCGCCATGGAGTTGATCAGGTGGTGGGAGTTGGGCCAGTCGGTAATGTGGTGCGGGAAGTCGCTGCACCACATCATGGTATCCACACCCACCGAATCGCAGTTCTGTATGCCGAACTGATCGCTGACCACGCCGACCTTGCAGTTGCGCAGGTAGTAGTCGCTGGGTAGCATGGACAGATTGACGCCGGTCCAGTAGCGATTGCGGCGGTAGCGGTCATCCAGTTCCTGCTTGAAAAACGGTACCCAGCCGGCGCCGACTTCACCGCCGACAATGGTGAGTCCGGGGAAGCGCTCGAACACGCCGTTGAAGATAAATTCCGCAAACAGCACCGGCATGCGGCTCATGGTGGTGGAGAAGGCGACCAATTGCGGCACGCCGCCTTTCTGCGCGACTTTCTGGGTTTTGACGGTGGGGGGAGTCAGGCCGATGTGAATATGAATAGGCATGGCGAGTTCCTCGGCCACGGCCCAGAACTTGTCATCCTCGACCGAGAGAATAGCCTCGCCGCTGGGCCATGTCGCCAGTCCCACGCCCTTGGCGCCGGCTTCCCTGGCGCGTTTGAGTTCCATGACCGAATCGTCGATGCCGGTGGCCGGCATCTGGAAGATGGCACCCAGGCGCTCGGGTTTGTGGGAGCAGAAATCCGTAATGAAATTGTTATAGGCCTGCATGCCGGCCAGGGAAAACTCTTTCTCCTGTCCCATGAAATAAATCATGGTGCGCTGCGGGGGGAAGAACACCGCCGCGTCCACCCGGTCTTCATCCATCAGCTCCAGGCGAGCAGCCGGTTCGAAAATGCCGGGGTGCATATCCTCGTACTTCACCCCGGTCCACTTCAGGGTTTTGGGCGTTTTGTTCATGGCGGCGACCAGACCTAAGGATTCCACGGCCTCGCCCAGCAACCATGCGTCGCCGCCGTCCTTGTCCTTCACCAGCTTGGGGGCCACGTCGTGGTATTTTTTGGGCAGGTACTTTTCCCACAGGTCCGGGGGTTCGATCACATGTTGATCGCAGTCGATGGTTCGGTATTTCATGATGCTCTCCTGCTTGCCGGTTGCACGATGGGGTACGGTGACTTCAGTTCAGATAAATATAACCTTTAAAAAGACATCTGTCATATAAAAGCAATAGTGGTTTTTTACCCGCATTATTGTGTGGGTTTTAGCGTTGAAGTTCGCGACAGATGATGGGCCTTGTCGGCCATATCCAGCACCACGTCGCCAAACAGCGCCATCTTCGGGTTGTCCGCGCCGCCCCGCACATAGCGGGCGTAGCCGGCCTCCAGCACACAGGCCATCTTGAAGCGGGCCAGCACAATGTAATAGTCCATCGCGTCCACCGGCAGGCCGCTGGTGATGGCGTAGCGATGCATCAGTTCGTCCCGCGAGGGCATGCCGCTGAAGTCGACATAGCCCGTGTTGCGGTCCTCGCCCGGATCGGGCCAGGTCATCAGGATCCAGGCCAGGTCCAGCAGAGGATCGCCGATAGTGGCCATCTCCCAATCGACGATGGCGGCTAGCCTGGCCTCATTGCCGTGGTGGAACATGACATTGGCGAACTGGTAATCGCCGTGGATGATGCCGGGAGTAAAGCTGCGCGGGGTGTGCTTGCGCAGCCATTTGCCGGACTCGTCCAGGCCGGGCAGTTCACGGAATTGTATTTTGGCCAGGTGCGCCAGCCAGCGATCCACCTGGCGCTCGAGAAACCCCTCTGGCTTGCCAAACCCGTCCAGTCCAGCTGCGCGCCAGTCGACTTGGCCGAGGCGGGCAATGGCATCGACCAGTTCATTGGCCATGGCCGCGCGCAGTTGCGGTTCGCGATCGAAAGGCGGCGGCAGCTGCCCCATGGGGGTCCAGCCGTCGATATGGCCCATGATATAAAAGCAGGAACCGAGTACCGAAGTGTCATCGCAGACAGCGATCCCCTGCGGGTGCGGGACATCGGTGCCGTTCAGCGCCGCGATCACACGGTATTCGCGCAACATGATCTCGTTGCGGCCACTGGGTACTTTCGCCGGAGGCTTGCGCAGCGCCATGCGGCTGTCGCCGCGCTGCAGTTCAAATATCTCGTTTGAGGCGCCTCCACTGATGTAGCGCGCGGATAGTGGTGTGCCAGCACCAGGTAATCCCTGTGCATCCATCCAATGTTCAAGGGCGGATACGTCAATCTGTGGCTCGGGCTCCGGGCTCCCTGTCTGTTGCTCGCTCATCACAGATTGCCCACGGTAGCGTCGAGGTAGTCCGCGAACTTCAGGCGCGCGGCGTCGATTTTCGCAGGCAGCCACGCGCTCGGCCACAGGGGATCAGTCGATGCCTCGTGCTGGCGCAGCACCTGCCTGGCCACCGTTACCCGGTGCACTTCGCTGGGACCGTCCATCACGCCCATCATCGGCACCGTCATCCACAGTCCGGCCAGCGGCGTCTCGTTGGAGCAACCCAGAGCGCCGTGCACCTGGACGGCGCGGCGCACGATATCGTGCAGTACTTCCGCCGCCTGCACTTTCACTGCAGAAATGTAGACGCGGGATTTGTGTTGGTCACCCTTGTCACACCACCAGGCGGCGTACAGCACCAGCAGGCGAAATTGCTCCAGCTGGATAAAGGAGTCGGCGATATAGTTTTGAATGGTTTGCTTCTGTGCCAGCAGGCTGCCCTGCGTGTAGCGGCTGAGGGCGCGCTCGCACAGCATATCCAGCGCGCCCTTGCAGTAGGCGACGGTGCGCATGGCGTGATGGATGCGCCCGCCACCGAGTCGCTTCTGCGCCAGCTCGAAAGCCTTGCCGGGTTCGCCCAGTACCGCGTCGGCGGGCAGGCGCACGTTGTTGTAGCGCACCCAACCGTGGCTGCCAGGTTCATCCAGGCTCTCGTGCATCAGGCCGACGTTGCGCAGTATCTCGATGCCCGGTGTGTCGCGCGGCACCAGAAACATAGTCGCACCCTGGTGCACCGGTACAGTCGTATCGGTAATCGCCATGACGATCAGGAATTCGGCGAAGTCTGCATGCGAGGAAAAATATTTTTCACCGTTGATGATCCACTCGTTGCCCTCGCGCCAGGCGCGACAGGTAAATTGACCCGGATCGGAACCCGCCTGCGGTTCCGTCATCGAGTAACAGGAGATGATCTCGCCGCTGAGCAGGGGTTGTAGATAGCGCGCCTTCTGCGCGGCAGTGCCATAGTGAGCGATAATTTCGGCATTGCCGGTGTCTGGCGCCTGGGTGCCGAACACGCGCGAGGCCCAGGTGCTGCGGCCCAGGATCTCGTTCATCAGCGCCAGCTTGACCTGGCCATAGCCCTGGCCGCCGAGGTCCGGGGTGAGGTGGCAGGCCCACAGGCCGCGTTGCCTGACTTCCTCCTGCAGTGGCTTAATCAACGCGCAGGTTGTTTTGTTGTGAACGTCAAAGGGGTCCGTCGGCTTGCGCCAGACCAGGCCGATGGGTTCGATCTCTTCGCGCACGAAGGTGTCCATCCAGTCCAATTGCTGCTGAAACTCAGGTTCGGTCTCAAAATCCCATGCCATGTGCCGTTCCTTCTAATTGCTCAACCAGTTGGCGTCACGACACGGTTCCGGTGAGCCGTACCCGTCTCATGCTCGCACGGTACGATCAGCCTCCCAGTCCCAACAACTGGCGGGAGACCACGCTGCGCATAATTTCCGAGGTACCGCCGCCAATCGTCTCGGTGATGCTCTGGCGCCAGATCAGTTCGGGACGGCCGCCGCTGACCAGCGCTTCCGGTCCACCGCAGTCCAGCACCGCGCGCGCGATATTCTGGCAGGTGGTGGTGTGCATGATCTTGTTCATGGCGGCGTCGACGGTGGCATTCCTGCCCTTGACCATCGCCTCCAGCACTTGCAATCCCAGAATCTCTGTTTCCATCACCTGCACCGTGAGCTCGGCCATACGCTGGCGCACGACGGGGTTCTCGCCTAATCCATTGGCATTCAGCCAGGCCACCATATCTTTCAGGTCACGGCGCACGCGGCCTGGCGGAAACTGGATGTGGCGCTCATCCGCCAGCGCTTCGCCAATAATCGGCCACGCGCCGTTTTCTTCTCCCACCCGCTGCGCCAGCGGGACTTGCACCCGATCAAAATACACTTCATTCAACTGGTCGCCATCCAGCGTAGGCAGCGGGGAGACAGTAATGCCCGCCGCGTGCTTGTCACAGATGAACAGACTGAGGCCGCGCCCGCGACTGTCCTGGCTGCCGGTACGCGCCAGTACCCACAGGTAATCCATGTCCTGGGCATACGACTGCCAGCACTTCTGGCCATTGAGCAGATAGTGACTCCCGTCGCCATTCTTATCTGCCCGTACACGCAGGCTGGCCAGATCCGAGCCGGCTTCGGGTTCCGAGTAGCACAGCGAAAAGTGAATCTCGCCCGCGCGTATGCGCGGTAGCCACGATTCCTGCTGCGCCGGTGTGCCGTAACGGATCAGGGTCTGGGCAACGATACCGGAGGCCAGCGGGTTGCGCGCGGCTCCGGCGTAGGCGACCTCGTTCCACAGGATGAATTCGCACACTGGACCTTTGGCCAATCCGCCGAACTGTTTGGGCCAGCTCAGTGCCAGCCAGTTTTTTTCGGCCATGGCGGAAAAGAGGGCGCGTACCTCGGGCCACTTGTGGCCCTGGCAGTAAAAGCCGTCGAGGTGTCGGTAGTCCTGCAGGAACTCACGCACCTCGGCCTGGAAGCCCAACTCATCCCTGGAGAATTGAGTGTTCACGCTGGCCGCTTACTTTTGTGCATGCGGGTCGGGGTTCCACACGGGTTCGCGCTTGTCCGCGAAGGCTTTGGGGCCTTCTTCGAAATCCGGGTGGGTCCAGTGTGAGCGTAACAGCCTCCAGCCGGCCTCCAGCGAAGCCTCATAGCCCAGCTCCAGCGAGCCCCAGATCGCGCGCTTGGACAGGGCCATGGCCTGCGGCGAATTCTTCAGCATTTGCGTGGCCATGTCCTGCGCGAGCGCGCGCGCCTCGTCCGGTGTTTCTACCAGTTCATCCACCAGCCCCAACTGGTAGGCGCGTTCACTGGACAGGCGATAGCTATTGCCCATCAGCGTCATGCGCAGGGCAGTGCCCAGCGGCAGGCGCTTGGCCAGGCCGATATTTTCGATCGCACCCACCATGCCCACATTCACATGGGAGTCGATAAATTTTGCATTGCGTGACGCGATCACGATGTCCGCGTCGACCACGAAGTGATGGCCGCCGCCGACACAGGTGCCATTGACCACGCAGATGACCGGCTTCCACACGTCGTTCTGGTAGGGAGACCAGAACACCGCCTCGCGCAGGGGTTTGTCCACGAACACTTCATCCGCCGCGGCCTCACTCTCCGCTTCTGATACGTCAAAGCCGGTACAGAAGTGACGATCCCCCGCGGCGGTGATCACCGCGACCCGCACCTGGGGATTGTCGCGCACATCGCTCCAGATCGCCCGGAACATGGCCTGCATGGCAGGGGTGAGGGAGTTGCCGCGCGCGCCGCGATCAATGGTGATAGTAGCGATGCTATTGGCTTTCTCGTAGCGCACGCCATCCATGGGCTGATTTACATCGATCGACGTCATGCCATCACACTCCCAGACCTGCCGCATTGAGTAATAAATCCTGTTCTCGCGCGCCGGCCGGCGGCGCGGATGCCAGTTGCCGGATGCGGCGGGAGATATGAAAGGCCGGGCCATCGAGGGTGATGCCAATGCCGGCAAACACCTGGTGACACACATAGGCGGCATTGAGACTGGCGCGCCGCGCTGACATCACCGCACCGGCTGCAAGGCAACTGGCTTCATGCAGCTCGCCCGAATCAGCACTGTCAAAGTTACAGGCTGCGGCACGCGCCAGGGTTTGTGCAGCGCTCAAACCAATCGCGCAATCCGCCAGCGGATGTGTCACGGCCTGGAATTCCCCCAACGTTTTACCAAATTGCTTGCGCGTTGCCGCATGTGCTCTGGCATCACGGAGCAGGCGCCACGCCGCACTGGCCAGGTAGGCGGCGGTGGAAATGTTGCCAATGATAAAGGCGCGGCTGGCGCCGGGCAGAGTTTCCTCCATCTCAAGCAGCGCGCGGCCCCAGGTTTCACCGCCCAATGTGGGTACTGACTCGATATGGTCTGGTACTGTGGCTCTGGCAATGTCTGATGCGCCGACTATCAGGAACAGGTCTGCTTCCATGCCCCACGGCAGTAGTGTGCTGTCGGCACTGCTCAACGACACCAGCGAGCGACCATTGATAAAGCCGATGGCCTCATCTGTGCCCAGCACCTGGATCGCGAGATAGGTCGCGGGTATTGGTCCGGGAAAAACGTGCTGGCCCAGTGTCTCCGAGATTGCGCACACTTCCAGCGCACCGCCAGCCTCGCTGTTACCCGGGGCGGCCGGTGCGAATGCGCCCAGCTCTGCCAGTTCACGCCACAGCTCGCGTGGGAACGGTTGGCCCGACTGTCGTGCGAGCGCCACCACAGCGTGTTGCGTACAAAAGCGGTCGATAGCCGCGCGAATAGCGTCCTGCTCTTCGTTGAAGCTGAAATCCAGGCCCGCTGTCATTGCGCGCTTTCACCCCAGCGAGTTTCGACCAGCGCACGGCGCGCGCCGCCGACGCCGCCCAGCTCCTGGCGCAGGGCCAGCAGCCGCATACTCCACACGTGCAGGTCGAATTCGCAGGTGAAGCCGATAGCGCCGGACATCTGGTGCGTCTCGGTGAACACCTGGTCGGCGGCGTGCAGGGCAAAGGCCGCAGCGGCGGCAGCAGCTTCTGCCTGCGCACCATGATAGGCCGCTTCACGTGCCAGCCAGCGGCTCGCTTCTACTTGTATGGCGCACAGTGACAGGCGGTGCTGGATTGCCTGGAAAGAGCCAATAGTACGACCGAACTGGCGGCGCTGTTTCAGATACGCCACCGTGTGCTGCAACGCGGCATCCATCGTGCCTACGGCATCCACCGCCAGCGCCAGTCGCCACCAGTTGCTCATGGCCTGGGCCGCCTCTGTCCCCAGGCTCTCGCCCGCGGTACTCAGATCAAAAAAACGGTTGGCCTCAGCCAGTCGTCCCATGGGGTAACCGAAACTGCTGCGCACCGGTTCCATCTCGCCGACAGTCAGGGGTATCACATGCACTTCGCCAGTGCCCAATACCAGTAGCGTTTTGGCGTGGGCCGCAAAACGCACCGGGACCGGCTTTGCCAGGTTGTCGAGCGTGCACAGTGCGATCGGTCCCGCGATGCGGTGCTTGCTGACGGCCGGTGCTACCAACAGTTGCGCGGCGCTGGCAACAACACCACCGGCGCGGGCGATGGCTTCGACTATCAATGCCGCTTCGAGCCCGGCCGGTCCGTTTGCTGTCGCGAGGTCACTGGCGATGGTGCTGAAGCCGGCCTCATCCAGCGCATGGTGCAGTACGTCGTCGTAGCGACCCTGCCGGTTCAGCTCGATGGCACGGGCGGGACCGGCATGTTGCGTCAGCAGCCGATCTATCGCTTCCAGGATGGCCTGTTGGTCTTCACTCAATTCAAAATTCATCGGCCGGTTCCTCAGTCTTTGGGTAGATCAAGGAAGCGGGAGGCAATCAGGTTGAGCTGGACTTCGGTTGCGCCTACGGCAATGCCGGCGGTCATCGCCAGTCGGAAATTAGTGTCCGCAAAAGAGGCATACTCCAGGGATTCGGGCCCGCAAATGTCCAGCGCCAGACGACCGATAGCATTGTCGCAGGTGGTGCTCAGTACGCGCGCGAGCTGAGTGTCTGCGGTCGGCGGTCTATCCTTCGCACGGATATCGATGACTTTATAGACAAGTAAACGGGCGGCCTCACACAGTGCCCTGGCCTCGCCGAGCCGGTCCACGATAATGGGGTCATCCAGCATGCCGCGCTCGGCAGCCACCTCGGCGAGTTTGTCCAGGGTAACAGCGGCGCGGGCATAGCGGGCTGCGCCAATTCGCTCGAACTGTAGCGCATAATTGACCACGTCCCACCCGTTATTTTCAGGGCCGAGAAGGACAGACGTGGGTACGGTCGCGTCGGTGAAAAAAACCTCGTGGAAATAGCGTTCGCCCACGACTGAGGGGATTTCACGCACATCAATACCCGGGGTGTCCATCGGCACCAGTAGCACAGAGATGCCGCGGTGGCGACTGCTCTGGGGATCGGTGCGCACCAGCAGGAAAATGAAGTCGGCGTGATTGCAGTAGGAGGTCCATATCTTGGAGCCGTTGATGACATAGTGATCACCGATCTTCTCTGCGCGGGTGCGCAGGGCGGCCAGGTCACTGCCGGCCTCAGGTTCTGAAAAGCCCTGACACCACAGCACCTGGCCGCAGGAGATTTTCGGCAGGTGAAAATGTTTCTGGGCGGCGCTGCCGTAAGTCATGATGGCCGGCCCGATCCAGTTCACGTTCATGTACTGGGAGCCGCGCGGCTCGCCGATGGCCCACAATTCCTCACCGACGATGGAGTGACGCCAGGGTTCGCAATCGCGGCCGCCATACTCGGTGGGCCAGTGCTGGGTCAGCCAGCCTTTTTCCGCCATGCGTGCGCAGAAGGTGCGGCTGAACGCGGCCTGGGAGTCACCGCCAGGACCATGTTGCGACATGTCTTCCCAGTTTTCGGGGAGTTCCTGCTGCAAAAATGCCCGGATATCGTTGCGATGCTGGATATCGTCCTGTGACCAGTCAAATTCCAAAGCGGTCCTCCCGAAACTGTCAACGTGATTACTTTTTTTGCCTTACCAGGTTCTGTATTTTGTCCTTCGGAGTGTGGTCTGGCGCGGAACGGGACGCATTATTTGCACAATGCCTTGCCAGGCAGAGAATGGCAGAAATATACTGACTAAACAAGTCAGGTGCCTGACAAAACTGCTACACTCGCTGTCGCGCGGCGCAGTCCGTGTTTCGAGTACACGGCATGAATCAGAAAACGGGGAGTATCGGTGATAAAGAACTTGTTTGATTACAAAGGGAAGCGCGTTGTCATCACGGGGGCAAGCTCCGGCATGGGCGAGGCCACGGCCCATCTGGTGCACAGCCTGGGCGCCGAGGTTGTCGCCGTTGATGTGCAGCCTCCGCGGTATGACTTCGCCCGCTACCTTAAGGTGGACCTGCGCGACGCCGCTGCTATTGAGCAGGCTGTCACAGAGCTGACGAGATCGCGCGTGCACAACCTGTTTTACTGCGCCGGATTACCCGGCGGAAAGTTTCCCGCGGTGGACGTGGTGACAGTCAACTTCATCAGTCAGCGCCACATGATCAACTTGTTGGTGCCGCATATGCAGCGTGGCGATGCGATCGCCAGTGTGTCCTCGGGTGCTGGAATGGGCTACTCCTTCTTCGGTAAACAGCTGCAGCCCTTCATGGACATCACGGATTTTGCCCAGGCTCAGGCCTGGGTGAGCGAGCACGAAAAAGAAGCCTGGTTCGAACCCTATTCCTTCTCCAAGATGTGCAGCATAGTGTTTACGCTGCGCGCTGGCGGTACCATCACCACGGCTACTGGTGTGCGCGTCAACTGTATCGCTCCGGGGCCAACTGATACCGCCATGATGCCAGCCTTTGTCGAGCAGACCGGGGCGGCGTTCTTCGAGCGCTATCCCAAACCCATTGGGCGCAACTCAACGGCCGAGGAGCAGGCCTGGCCGCTGGCCTTTTTGAACAGCGACGCCGCCAGCTATATCAGCGGCGAAAATCTCTATACCGATGGCGGCGCCTGTTCGGGAGTATTGAACGGCTCCATTGACGCTGCCGCCATGATGCCTGATCCGCAATAAAAACCTGGAGGCTGTGTGAGCAAAACCGTGAAGCGCCCACTGCCGATGCTGACTGATGCCAATCGTTTTTTCTGGACATCCGGTGCAGACGGCAGGCTGCGTTTTCTGCGCTGCTGCGCATGCCGCAACTATATCCATCCTCCGGTGCCGGTGTGTGACAAATGCCTTTCTATGGAACAGGAAGTAGTAGCGGTATCTGGTCGGGCGACGCTCGCGGCGGTCACGGTCAATCACCAGATGTGGATACCCACCATTGCCCCCCCCTATGTCGTGGGCATTGTGGAGATCCGGGAGCAGACCAGTGTGCGCCTCACCACCAATATTATTCACTGTGCGGAAGCCGATCTTAAAATTGGCTTGGCCCTCGAGGTGGAGTTCGAGGAGAACGAGGACGTATTTCTGCCCATGTTCAGGCCTACGGACGCTGTGACGAAAGCGCAAAGCGGGAAGAGCTAGTGGAAAAGTTCGAATACAGCTCTGCCGTCACCGGCATGGGTATGTCGGATATCGGTCGCCGCCTGATGCGCGACCCGATGGCGCTGACGGTCGATGCATCGCTGGCCGCTATCGCGGATGCCGGGCTCACCCGTGACGACATTGATGGCGTGTGCACCTATCCCGGCATGGTGCCCGGCGCCGGTGGCTTCAGTGGTGCGGGTGCGCACGATCTCATCGACACCCTGCGTTTAAAACCCAACTGGCACAACAGCGGTCTGGAGCAGGCCGGCCAACTGGGTTCCATCGTAGCCGCGATGATGGCGGTGGCAACTGGCCTCTGTCGTCATGTGCTGTGCTTTCGTACCGTATGGGAGGCGACCTATGTTCAGTTGCAGCGCACCGGCAAGATTCGCTATT
>Ga0209254_10005990_pt1 | contig 11187 bp, 10 predicted proteins | sample FrelakmetDIP11DI_FD_187148 | JGI IMG/M metagenome (GOLD analysis project Ga0209254, IMG submission 187148) | Freshwater lake sediment microbial communities from the University of Notre Dame, USA, for methane emissions studies - DIP11 DI (SPAdes)... | ecosystem: Environmental > Aquatic >... | reverse complement strand
AGAAAAGGTAAACCTGCCAAAAGGCAGCGACGCAAAGTTACGGATCTAAACGACCATTGTCGCATGATCGCCGGACTACCTAAGGATATTTTGTCTTTTTAATCTCTGGTAGGTCGGCTGCCAGAGATTTTTTGTTATTTATGGGCATAATCTTGATGAAAACAACCAGTTTTAGGTGAATAAATGTTTTATCGAACAAACATCATCAAGAAATCTGACATTAATCTTACCTTTCGTAAGAAAATTCTATGTATGGCTTTTCTAGGTATATCCATCTCATTGCTACTTAGTCCACAGTTAATCGTTTCCGCTGAGAATAAAGAAGGAAAATCCTCGCCTTATAATTTTTTCCTTCCGATTGCCATTCGGGCAGGAAATAGCTATTATGTTTCCCCTCAAGGAAGTAACAACAATCCAGGAACTATCATTCATCCATGGCGAACGATTAGAAAAGCTGCCAGTATGGTTGAACCGGGAGACGTTGTCTATATTCGTGATGGGGTCTATCAGGAATCGGTAAATATTTCTACTTCTGGAACCGGCAATTCACCAATATATTTCCAGGCATATCCTGGCGAAAATCCAGTGATAGATGGAAATAACTTTACCATTCCAGATTATGATTGGGGACCACTTCTAACTATTTCGGGGAATTATATCCGTGTATCAGGAGTAGAAGTGAGATATTCAAGGGGAATGGGTGTCGTATTAACTGGTTCCTTTGTTGTTGCTGATAATATTTATTCCCATCATAATAAAGAAAATGGGATTCTAATCAGTCGCGGTCACTACTCTACTGTAAAAAATAGCCTGATTTGGCGTAATGCCTTATCCAATGAATTCGGTCATGGAAATAATCATTCATCAGGACTGAGCGCTGCCCGTAATGGGGTAACCCATGCAAGAATAAGCCACAATATTGTGTGGGAAAATTGGGGTGAAGGTGTATCATCTTTTGAAGCTGATAACATAATAATTGAAGACAACATTATTCACGACAATTACACCGCGAATATCTATATCTCTGACAGCACGTATGTGATTTGCCAAAGTAATTTTATTTATATTGATCCTACAAGTTATATTTTTCCATATGGCGAGCAGGTTGGGATAATGCTAGGTGATGAGCTCTATGACCCACCGTCAGCCAATCTCACGATCATTAATAATATCGCTTCTGGTAATCGAATTAATCTCTACTGGTGGCAAGGATCACAAGGCGGTGGTATGAATAATGTACTCATCGCCAATAATTCATTTGTAAACAGCATAACCACAAGTAATATTAAGATCTTAAGAGGGGATCATCAGAATGTTGAGATATCGAACAATATTATCCAACAAGATGGACAATTGCTCATTATTATTGTAGAGCAAAATCCTGATCTGAGTTTTAATAATAATTTATGGTCAAAAACACCCCCAACGGCTGCATCCGGGGTTGGGGATGTTATTGGTGATCCATTGTTGACCCATAATGGAGATCAATATTCACCGGAATGGTATATATTGACAAGTTTTTCCCCAGCAATCGATGGAGCATTCACATTGCCTGAGGTCGAGGTTGATTATTTCGGAAACTCAAGGGAGGCCATTCCGGATATTGGAGCAAATGAGTTTTTTCCATACTAAAACAAAACTGCAAATGAAAATTCCAAAAGCCTTTCCATCGGTGGAAGGAGATTCTTAAAATGGAAAAGCTGCTAAAAGTTTCTATGGTTTTTTAGAGTTAATAATCTATATATATTCGATCAGTCAATTTCGCTTATATTCTCCAGGGGGTTAGCTCTTACTTATAAAATATTTGAAGGATTATTAAATAATATACCCATCAGGGGCCACAACCTTGGAATACCTGAATAATAACTCCTTTAATTTTAACAATAAACCGCTGAATTATCTGCGGCTTTGAGGATCAAGGCTCCCTCCCACTGGTTCGCGTTTGAGACCAATAGGTCGATTAATTATTCAGAATAGTGTTCAGCGTGGGGAACTCGAATAACTTCAGAAACATATTTCGAGAATGGGTAAGATCGTCCCAAGAATTAATCATCGCTACGATGCGGATATCCATTTGAGCCAGGTAGGAAATGGCAAAGCACCCATTCACTGAACACCCTAGAATAATTACCCAGTCAGTTAGGACATACAACGGGGATACACAGAGTGAGGTAATTAATAGAAAAAATAAAACAGAAAAAACACTGCTTTGAAAAGTATGCAGTTAGCCTCGCAATATTAATAATATCGAAATACTAGCGAGATGGATTGATTTAACTGTCTTAGAGAATTCTTAAACCCTCTTATTTGTATTATCTTGCTTGAATGATTATTGATATTTTTCTTCACCTGTCCTGAATTCGTACTTCCATTTTTTTTATTTGTAGTAGCGCTTTTGCTTCCTTTTTTTTCATTCTTCTTATTACTTTTACTACTCGAATAATCATTGTAATATTTATAATGTTTGTAGTAATAACCATAGGATGAGCTTCGTAGATTCACATCATTTAATACTACACCTAATAAATTGGCATTTAATTGGTGGAACTGATTTACCATTCGAAGCAATGGAGCCATCCCGGTAGAACCAGGTCTGATCACAAATAAGATACCTTCCACATATGGAAGCATCACAGCAGCATCAGTAACAGCCAGGGTGGGAGGTGAATCGATCAGCAAAATATCGTACCGATTCTTTAAATCCTCCAAAATTAAACCCATTAATTGCGAACCAAGGAGCTCTGATGGATTGGGCGGGGAATCACCTGCGGTAAGGGCTGTCAGACCATTAATACGAGTGGGTTGTAATGAATAACTAACCCCAAGCTCTGGATGAACAAAGATCTGGCTTAAACCCACCATATTATCCAAACCAAGTCGGCGGTGAAGAGTGGGTCGCCGTAAATCTGCATCCAGCAACAATACACGTAATTTGTTTTGAGCTAAAACTATTCCGAGGTTCACCAGGACTTCCGTTTTACCTTCACCCTCCATGCTACTGGTAATAATGATGGAGCGAAGAGGTATTTCCAAACCCGCCCCCGCATATTTTATATTCGTTCGTAGCGTGCGGTATGCCTCTGTAATGGGTGATAGCGGTTGAGCTTCTGTTATTGGTATTCCATTGCTTCTCTTATAGTGTGATATGACCCCTAAAACTGGTAAACCTAATCTATCTGTTATTTCCTCTGGTGTTTTTACTGAATCATTAAGCAGATCAACCCCGATAATTATTCCACAAGCAAGGATTACAGTAACCAATCCAGCAACACCCACATTCAAGAGCATCCTGGGTCTTACAGGTTCCAAAGGTGCTTCAGCAGGTTCAATTTGAACTATGCTTGATAGTGTCTGAGCTTTTGCCAGTCGTACTTGTTCATAACTCTGCAACAGGCCGGCATAAGTCTGGCTATAATTTGCAATCATAGTTTCAAGTCTATCTTTTTCGGCTTGATTTATTGTCCCAGATGGTCGATCTTTATCCGATTGATTTACTATCTCCGCTAGTTGTTCATTTGCTTCTTTGATTTTATTTTCAATGTCTGTCATCTGTGCTTGCAGACTCTGTTCTGAGGCAGCGAAACGTGTCTCCTGAAGAGTGCTGACATTATCTGCAAAAACGGTTACCAACATATTCGCAATATCAGCTGCTAATTGTGGATTGGTCGACTCAACAAAGATGTTGATAAGTTGTGTGTTGGATACAGGTTTTACTGTGACAGCCTCTGGGTCGACCTTGAGTATACCAATCCGATTTGCCACTTCATCCAGAATAGGTTTTTTCGTCAGCATCTGCGAGTAGGTTTGGGTGAGTTGAGAGCTTAACATTAAAGTGCTGTAATCAAGTGATTTGTTTGAAGGAGCCATATCCACCAGTATTGTGGATTTTGCCTGGTAAACCGGTGGAATCAACTTACTAATAAAATATGTTCCCACAATTACAATTACAACAATTAGCACGATTAACCATGCCCAATGCCATATAAGAATTAGGTATTTAACCAGATCTATTGATTCTGAATTCTGTTCTTCTTGTAAAGGTCCTTGCATTAATTCTCCTGAGATTGTCGATAATTACTACGGTTATTTCAATCCTAATAATTAGGCTCTTGAGTTTAAACCAGGCGGATTAGAGACTCTGCTACCAAATCAACCTGTTCAAGGCTCATACTCGGGTAGAGTGGTAAGGTTAATTCTCGGTCGGAGACTGTTTCGGTTCTCGGTAGGGAAATATCTCCATACCGGGATCGATAATACGTAAATCTATGAATTGCTGGATAATGAATGCTGGTCTGAATACCTTCAGAACGCAATGCGCTTATGATTGCTTCTCTGTTGACTCCATCCGGAAGCATTATTGGAAGTATATGGTAAGCTGGGGAGCCAGCATAATCTTTGAATGGCAATCCTATACTACTAGAATTTAATTTGTGCCAATAGCGTTCAGTACAGACCTTCCTTCGATGATTATTCGCACTAAGCTTTTTAAGCTGCTCTAATCCAAGGGCAGCTCGGATTTCGTCAATCCGGTAATTGAAACCCAAATCGATCACATCATAGCTATAAGCATGCCCTTGATGTCGATCGTATGATAAGGACGTCATCCCATGAGAACGTAATAGACGCACTTTCTCAGCCACATCATCTCGATCGGTCACCAACATACCACCTTCACCGGTCGCGAGGTTTTTATTTGAGAAGAAACTAAAACAGCCAATCGTTCCACAGGTTCCCATTGCTCTTCCATCCACACTGGCACCTGGTGCATGGGCTGCATCCTCAATCACCGCAAGGTTAAAGCGTTCTGCAAGGACAAGGATTTCTTTCATCCTGCAGGGAAATCCTCCATAATGCATAACGATGATTGCTTTGGTCTTTGGAGAGATCTGTTGGGCTATATCATCCGGGTCAATTGTTAATTCCTTGGTTCCGATCACATCAGCAAATCGTACTTCAGCACCGGTGTATAGAATTGCGTTGGAAGTAGCTACAAAGGATAAAGAAGGTGCAATCACCTCATCCCCTGGACCAATCCCAAGTGCCAGGCAGGCAAGGTGTAATGCTTCAGTAGCATTAGAAACAGCTATTGCATATTTCGCTCCAACCATTCTACTGAATTGTGCTTCGAATTCTTGAGTAATTGCGCCCATCGTTACCCATTTACTGCGCAACACTCGAATAACCGCATCCTCCTCGTGCTGATCAAAATCCAGATCAGCTAAAGGCACTCGCCAGTCCAATGATCCTCCTCAGGTAGGAATTGCGACCGCATTTCTAAGAAATCTATGTTTGCCTGTTCATAATCATCAGCTCGGCCAAGATCCTCCCAGTAACCATCATACGGGTATGCCACTACTTTTTTCTTATCTGCGATCAGAATTTTCATCAAATCTGGGAAATCCAGGTATTGGCCTTTTTGAATATACTGTAAGACCATCGGTTCAAAGATATATATCCCCATGCTGACTAAATAATTTACCGTTGGCTTTTCTTGGTATCCAATAATCGTATCATCACCATTTATTTCGATTACTCCCAGGTCAATGGGTACTTCTCGGTGATGTGAGGCAATGGTTGCTACACTTTGATTTTGCTTGTGAAATTTAAGTAATTCTTGAATCTTTAGCGTCGTTAATATATCCCCATTACATACTAGAAACGTTTCATCAAGACCATCAATTAAGCCTAAAGGACCAGCCGTTCCTAAAGGATGATCTTCATAGCTGTAGCAAATGTTAACACCCATTTGTGAGCCATCTTGAAAATATGCACGCATGAGACCGGCTAAATGACCGACAGTCAGAATTACCTCAGTAATCCCGGCTTTTCTGAATTGGTAAAGCATAATTTCCAGGATAGCCTTATCACCAATCGGCATCATCGGTTTGGGTATGATGCGAGTATACGGTGCTAACCGCGTCCCCTTCCCACCAGCTAATACAACAGCCTTCATGGACTAATCCAATCCTGTCTTTGACGAGTAGAAATGTCGTGCCAGGCAATCAATGCATTTTGAGTCCAGTTTTTCCTCAATCTCACTAGAGCCCTCCGATTTCATTGATGACCCCTTTACCAGGTGATTGATCGAAGCAAGAATATCTGGCATGACCACAAGTTTAGCATCAGTCTGTGAACAGATTCTTTTTATCATCCGATAACCTTTTGAATCAACTCGATAATCAGCCAGGATTATCAAACCAATATCATGCCTGCTTACCAAATCTGGAATATCTTCCCATTTTCCGATGACATTCGAGCCAAAAAACCTAATGCCCTGCTTGGTTAAGTCGTTATCCACAAATCCAAGAATATGAAATAATTTGGAATTGGTTAAGTGTTCAAATAACCATGCTGTGTGTTGCGCAGATGCACCGAGACCGATAATCAACACGCGTTCCCGCATCAGCTGATTTTTCTTTTGGAAGAGTAGCGAACGCTCCAAAAAATGCGTGATGATCAACGTTCGTGAACGGATTATTATGAATCCGAAGAGAGAAAAAACGGAGCCAACCAATATTAAATCGTTGGGTAAATATCCGAAGAATAGATTGGCTAGGAATGCAATTATGGTAGCTAATATCCAGGATGGAATTAAGTCAAAATAATCTGTGGGATTTGCTTTCGCCCACCGAATTCGGTTAGTTCCAAAAACAACCCCCATGCCGCTAAATAAAACTGCATATAAAAATGTGATCAAAATGGATGGAAACACGCCAATATTTAGGGGAGCTTGTGCGCGGAATAAAAGCCCAGTGATACCAAAAGCAATCATCGTGGTAAGGAAATCGATCGTAAACCAATTGAGGTATCTGCGTATGATTCGTGAAAAAAAGCCTACAAATAAGAGCTCTTCAGGAGGTTTATACTCGCTGGCTTTCGGAAAGAACATTAAAGTTGTCCATAGGAGTGTATCCAGGTCCAATAAGAATGATCGATAACGGACATATAACTGGTCTAACCTCAGCTTATCAGGGCTTAGCTCCATTAAATACATTTCTTCCACATTACAGTTCGATAATAGTTTTTCTTCATCACGGTATTGAACTGAAGCAGGGCTTGTTATTCCCGGTCTAACAGAAAGAATCTCTTCTGAAATGGATTTCGACCATGTATTAACAAATTCTGGATCCTCTGGACGTGGACCAACCAGACTCATGTCACCAATTAGAACGTTCCAGAATTGAGGAAATTCATTTAACTTTGTATCTCTCAACCAGTGGCCAACAGATGTTATTCGCTCATCATCATGCGCGGTTACCCTCGGTCCTTTATAACTATATGGCTTTTCTTCCATAGTCCTAAATTTAATAATAAAGAATGGTTTCCCATATCGCCCAACGCGTACACCCCTATAAAAGACTGGTCCTGGTGAACTTCTTTTAATAGCAATCGCTATGATTAGAAAAAATGGAGCAAAAAACAACAAAACGATACTCGAGACGACTATATCGAATAATCGTTTCAAGTTATCGCCAACCCATGCTCCGACCTGGGTCGCCCGTGATTCATTTTTAGGTAACCGAACATTAATGATTCGATCCCCTGCACTCATTGAAAACGCCTCCTCAAAGACGATCCCCGGTAAATATGCTCCGCCGTTCCGACATAAATCATCATTTCGGTGGGATATCCTCAGCAAAAACAGTCGTGATAATTGCAATAATGCATTATCATCCACGCCTGTTTATGACTTCATAATTAGCCATCATTTCATTTCATTACTGGAATCGCAGATTATGTTCCAAATTTCACCTGCCATTCCCCTGATTAAATAACTAGAAACACTAAATACTGCTATTCAGATATATACAACACCTTTAAATTGTTTGACATTATAAAAATCGATAATTATTAAATTTGACTGCGATTCCACAGGTTCCATTGGGTAGTGATTCTGTTCTCACAACGATTCCATTCGTAGAAAGCTTAGGGGCATCAATATCTACAAGCAAATTTGATAGAAGAACTGTCACCGATAGCTTAGATCCATTCTCAACCTTGCAATTAGATAACATAAACAATCCACTTGCACTCAAATTTTCTAACGTTGCATGCTCTTTATATAAATTCCCATCCACCGCATATCCCTCAATTATTGCAGGGTAATCACAATTTATTCTGGGCTTCACACGTCTGTCTTGAGTTGTATACATTTAGCACCATTGGAATCTATATTTTTCTTTTTATTGAATAGATTCTACTTCATGAATGATATTTACTAATATATTAGAAATCAGTTAATCCAACAACGTAGTAATAGCCATATAATCGATAACCAATTAGACCATTTTTCACAATATCATCAGACACATCGCGACCATTCCACCGGCACAATTGTGCCGGTAAAATCATCTTAATATACCTCATGGTATAACCCTCAGAATTGGATACGATGCTAAAGATTAATTGGTAATAAATTTATGAATTGGCTGATTTTACTAGTCCACAGCGATGGGCATATACCAATAACTCCAGCCTGTCAGAAACCCCCAGCTTATTATAAACTGACGTCAGATGGTGTCGTACCGTTGTCTCACTGATAAACAATTGGGCTGCTATTTTTTTGTTTTTGTAACCCTGCCCAATCAAACGCACAATTTGTTTTTCACGTTCACTTAACTCATTGATATTATCAATTTCTGAATTATTTTTTGCAGGCTTAGTATTACGCGAAAGGCGGGAGAGAACGTTAGCAATCATGGATCGCTCAAGCCAAACTTCTCCCGCGTTCACCTTTTCGATCGCTTTTATTAATTGTTCGGCTGTCTGTGTCTTGAAGATTACCCCCACAACGCCTTCTTCGATCACCTGCTGGATAACTAGGGGATTACTTATTCCGGTGACCAAAATAATCCGTGATTGATCGGATGCTTGCTTGATGCTTGAAATAATATCGACACCGGTCACCTCAGCTAGATTCAGCTCAAGCAGTATAATTTCAGGTTTTAACCTGGAAATTAACTCTAATCCTTCAACGAGAGTTCCTGAATCACCGACTACCAGCATCCCCTGATGTTGTTCAACCAATAACCGAATGCCTGACCTTACCAAAGCATGATTATCGAGGATTATAATGTGAATGCTATCGTCTGCCATAATGAATTCTAGGATAAATCATCCCGTATATACATAAGTATATACGAATTTCCCCAAAGTAATATTAATATTATCGCAATAACCTTATTTGCAAATTTTAATTAATTATCACTTAATAAATTTATATCAGGTGACTAAAGATGTATCAATCACTTCCACACGAAACCACAAATGAATGTGAGTTTTAATCAACTCATATCAAGTCAATACCCATCTCGCATGTGCGAGAGGCTTGGTGATTAACTACATGAGGGCATTGTATTACTGATGATTCTGATAGTGAAACACCAACATCTACTGCACGCTGTGTTGTCAGCCCGCGCATTGCCTTACCAGCCTCACTATAATAGCGGTTTTGACCGAGGTATAAGGCTGATCAATGCTGGTGAGAACAATACAATAAAAACAACAATGCCTGCGAAGACAGCGGGTACAATGTCAACTTCTCCATGATTAAGCCAATATATAATCGGAGCTGCCACTGTTATGGTTATTGTCAGCAATATTCCAATTAGTAACACAGCTATGCGTTCTCTATGATTTGGCCTCTGCATATATGCTAAGACAGTTCCCACCATCAGTATTGTGAGAATAACCATACAATACAGGGAATAAAGCCTATCCACCTCGTCAAAAGCGCCGAATATCAACAAAGGCATACTACCAAATAAACAAAATGTCAGTAGTGTCCAGTCTTCCCAGAGGTTCATGAAAAACTTTCGGAGTGGACGCAAAGATTGCGTAATCAACAGTGAAATCACAACAACCACAGCGAGAGGAATCCAAGCTCGCCACCCCCACAATTCTCTCCCAAATACCAAGCCAGGCGTAGCCACGTTCATCATATACAGACTAAAGAAAAAGGACAGGAGCCACATACGGATAAGACCACCGTGGAAAGCTCTTGATCCAGCCGATACATAGGCCAATCGGCAGCAGTACCATTGTTCCTACGATTAGCAAGCCATTAACAGAACGAACCCAGTCCCACTCGTAAGGTAACTCGTTGAAAATCAACTCCAGCCCCCATAGTACAAATAACGCAATAGCCGGAAGGATTTCTGACCTTGAAATGAGTTGTTTACTATTTATCGTATCCTCACTTTCCCACTCTCAATCATTTCTATTCATCATAAATTCTAGCGGGCCAAATAGGGCATAACACGCTACCTTGTGGCATATTTAGCTATATACTCGCCTATAAATATTATACATCGAGGCAGGTAGCCATCCAACAACCAGGCGTACTCTTTACCAGCTGCCCCACACCAGGAACCAATTCCTTTGCACCCATTTAGATGATGATATCTCCCAAATGTTCCGATTCAGCGGTGGATGCACGACCGCTGAATCGGAGATGGTTTGCCTGTTTTTCACCCCCCAGCTAGTTGTTCCTGGAAAGATTTTTGCTACGATCAAGCAAGGTCGAAACGGTCAAGGTTCATGACTTTGTTCCACGCAGCTACAAAGTCGTTCACAAACTTCTCCTGAGAGTCCGCATAGGCGTAGACTTCAGCCAAAGCCCGGAGCTGAGAGTTCGAACCGAAGATCAGATCGACCCGGGTGCCGGTCCACTTTAGCTCACCCGTCAGGCGGTCGCGACCTTCTAACACGTTATCATCTTCCTCGCTTGTTATCCACATCGTGCTCATATCGAGAAGGTTCACGAAGAAGTCATTCGTAAGTGTCTCTGAACGCTTGGTGAAAACACCGTGCTGAGACTTTCCAAAGTTGGCATCTAATGCGCGCATGCCACCAATGAGTACGGTCATCTCAGGCGCGGTCAGCGTCAGTAGTTGGGCGCGATCCACTAGCAGTTCCTCTGCGGAGACCGCATATTTCGCTTTCAGGTAGTTGCGGAAGCCATCTGCAACCGGTTCAAGCACCGCGAACGAAACCACATCCGTTTGCTCTTGTGTTGCATCTGTGCGTCCAGGCGTGAAGGGGACAGTCACAGCATAGCCGGCATTCTTCGCAGCCTGCTCGACAGCTGCGCATCCACCCAGGATAATCAAATCGGCGAGCGAAACCTTCTTACCTCCCGACTGAACGCGGTTGAATTCATTTTGGATCCCCATCAATTTCTGTAGC
>Ga0209254_10005989_pt1 | contig 11187 bp, 7 predicted proteins | sample FrelakmetDIP11DI_FD_187148 | JGI IMG/M metagenome (GOLD analysis project Ga0209254, IMG submission 187148) | Freshwater lake sediment microbial communities from the University of Notre Dame, USA, for methane emissions studies - DIP11 DI (SPAdes)... | ecosystem: Environmental > Aquatic >... | reverse complement strand
CGGATCGGGAACGAGGATCCGAACTGCGAGCGGACCCACGGCCCGAGCAGCGCTTCGGCGTGCTGCGACGAGATCAGCTGGAGCGGGATCTCGACCGCACAGCCCGGCGTGCCGAGGAGCGCGCCGGCCTCCGGTGCGATGAGCTCGTACCCGAGGGCGGTGTTCGGCGCCCCCGGGTTGACGCCCAGCACGCGCTGGCCCCAATGGCCTCCCCAGGGAGTCGAGTTGAAGGTGGGACGTGTCCGGAACGGCATGGTGGCGAGTCGGCCGAGCGTCCGTCGAAGGCTGCTTCCTTCGAGCGCCGTGGGACGATCGATCTGCTGCGCGTCGATCCACTGATCCACCCTGGGAGCGATCGCGTCCCGGTGCCGGTCGATGACAGGCCAGTCGGTGAAGAACAGCCGCTTCGCGCTCCCGGGTCCGGCCTCCTGGGGCTGCCCGAGGTTCCGCCCAGTCCCATCGGCCATGGCGGCCTCGGCGTAGCGCTTGGGCACGTCCAGGTACCACAGGCTGTCGTGAGGGGCGAGCGCCGCTCCCGGACCGGCGACGAGTCCGACGCGCCCGGGCCCGCACCGGAGCGTCGGGAGCGATGCGAGCAGCGCCCTCATCTCGACCGTGGCGAGGGGTGCGAAGTCCGGGTCGTCGGGCAGCTCGCGGGGCCGCGTGACCTCCAGGATCGAGCCCCAGGGATGGAAGTGGCGGCGCATGTCGGCGAGGTCCACGCCTCGACCCCGGCGATCGAGCGCTGCCGCAAGGTGGAGGATCACCCGGTCCCAGTCGAGCGCCGCTGGTCCATCCACCGCGACGACCCGGGTCGCCTCGGGCACAGCCGCCGCGACGGCATCCCAGCCACTCACCACGGTCCCCCCCACCGGCACGTAACAGGGGCTGGGATCGTAGGCGCGCGCTGCGCCGGTCCTAGGCTGCGCCATCCGTCAATGCGCCACGTGGCCGGACCCGTGGGCCGCCCTGTGCCGGGCGGAGCGGCCTGGACTCGGGACCCGGGGGTCGCGTGTCATCACGCTGCGCTAGCGATGTCGACGTAGACGCAGCGTCACGATCTGGAAGGGGCGCAGCTCCAGGCCGATCGACCGGCCATCGTGTTCGACGGCACGTGCGCGCGGCAGTCCGGGAGCGAGCGGCGCCTCTGTCAGCATCACCTCGCTGACGTGGGCGACATCGAACCCGGCGGTCAACGTCGTACGGGCCCGACGACCCACGGCCTCGTACACGCGGACCACGACGTCACCCGAGCGATCGTCGGCGAGCTTGACCGCCTCCACGCGGACGCCGGGGTTGGAGCTCGTCACGACGCTCCACCCGCCGACCGGTGCGTTGGGCGACCCGGGCACCACCCGCAGGGGCAGACTCAGCTCGTATCCGGCCGCCACTGCATCCGCCACGGAGGCGCCCGGCACGATCGCATAGCGGAACACGTGGTGGCCCATGTCCTGCTGCGGGTCCGGCGACTTGGGGGCACGGATCAGGCTGAGCCGGACCTCGGTCTCGACCTGGCCGTCCTCGCCGACGCGACGGGTCACGTCGTGCCCGTACGTCGCCTCGTTGATCACGCCGATGCCATACCCCGGCTCCTCGAGGTGCACCCAGCGATGCGCCATGACCTCGAACCGCGCGTCCTCCCAGGAGGTATTCGTATGCGTGGGCCTCCGGACGTGGCCGAACTGGATCTCGGCGCTGTGGTACTGGGCATGCACCACGAACGGCAGGGCGACCTTGAGCAGCTTCTCCGTCTCGTGCCAGTCCAGGTGAACCTCCAGGCGAACGCGCCCCTCGTCGGCATGGACGGTGTACCGCTGTGCCACGCGGGATGCCCCGAAGGAACGGCGGACCTCCACCGTCGCGCGCAGGGGACCCTCCTCCAGGACCTCGATGGATTCGGCCGCGTCCAGGTCGCGCACGGTGCGCCGGTAGTAGGCGTCGATGTCCCAGGCGTCCCACGCGTTGGGAAGGTCCTGGTGCAGTTGGAGCAGGTTCGCCGCCCGGCCCGCAGGAACCAGCTCCCGATCCGCCTCGAGGTCCAGGATCGACGTGGCGAGACCGCGCTCGTCGATGACCACACGCACAAGCCCGTTGTCCACCGTGATCTCGTCCGCCTCGCGCAGGAGGGATACGGGGTGGACCGGCTCTCGCGTCACGACCGGGGCCACACCGTGCCCGGGCACCCTGACGATGCCCAGGGGGTTGCCGCCTTCGTCAAGCAGCAGCTCCTCGCGGTCGTGGTCGGCGGCGTTGGCCACCGCTCCGCCGGACGCGAGCGTGGCGAGTGCGCCCATGACGAGGGCATCCAGCCTCGGGAGGCTCTCGCGGTACTCCTCCTCGTTCTCGCGGTGGACCCACGCGATGCAGGTGCCGGGGAGCGTGTCGTGGCTCTGCTGGCACAGGGTCATCTGCCACAGCGCGTCGAGTTCGTCGTACGGGTACTCCGCGCCGCGCAGCGCTGCCGCCGTCCACCACAGCTCCGCCTCGCGCAGCCGGTGCTCGGCAAGCCGATTGCCGCGCTTGGCCATCGCGTGCGAGGTCAGGGTTCCCCGGTGCAGCTCCAGGTAGAGCTCGCCGACCCACACCGGTGCGTCCGGGTACTCGGCGCGGGCCTGGGCGAAGAACGCGTCCGGGCTGTCCACCACCACCCGGGGCGATCCCTCGAGGTTCGCGACCCGATGCAGGCGCTCCATCATGTCGCGGGTCGGCCCCCCGCCGCCATCGGCGAAGCCGAACGGGACCAGCGACGTCGAGGCCTTTCCCTTGTCCCGGAACTCCCGCACCGCGCGGTGCAGCTCCTCGGCCTCGAGGGTGGAGTTGTAGGTGGCCACCGGCGGGAAGTGGGTGAAGAGCCGGCTGCCATCGATCCCTTCCCACCAGAAGGTGTGGTGCGGGAAGGTGTTCGTCTGGCTCCAGGACAGCTTCTGGGTGAGGAACCAGTCCAGGCCGGCAAGCCGGGCGAGCTGCGGGAAGGCGGCGGTGAAGCCGAACGAGTCCGGCAGCCACATGCCATGGGTGGTCACGCCGAGCTCCCGCTCGAAGAAGCGCCGGCTCTGGGTCAGATGGCGCACCAGCGCTTCTCCGCCGGGCATCATGCTGTCGTGCTCCACCCACTGGGTTCCGGCGACGAACCACGTCCCGGAGGCGATCGCGGCCTTGACGCCCTCCCAGAGGTCCGGATAGCGCTCCTTCAGCCACACGTAGTGCTGTGCGGACGATGCGGTGAACCGGAAGTCGGGATACTCCTGCGCCAGGGCGAGGACGTTGGCGAAGGTGCGCCCGATCTTCCGCCTCGTCTCGCGTTCCGGCCACAGCCACGCGGTGTCGATGTGGGCGTGCCCGATGGCGCGCAGCACGTGGGCCGATGCGTTGGCAGGCCGGGCAAGCACGTCCGCCAGGACGGCGCGCGCGGCCTCCGCGGTGCCCGGGATGTCGTCGAGCAGCAGCACGTCCAGGGCGCGGTCCAGCGCGCTCAGGATCTCGTGGCGGCGGGGCTCGGCCTCGGGCAGCTCACGGAGGAGCTGCCAGAGGACCTCGACGTCGAAGCGGAGCGCCCAGACGGCCGGCTCGAAGACGGCGAGCTCGGCGGTGCGGAAGCCGTAGATCGGGTCCGCCGGGGCCGTGCCCTTGTCCCCGAACGCCGTCGGCGTGAACCCGTTCTTCAGGATGTCGGGGTTGGCCGCAGCCTCGAAGAAGTAGTGCACCTCCTCACCGCCCTCGGCCGGGTCTCCCACGCGGAGGTGGTAGTTGCGGGGATGAATGCCCTTGACCGGAGTCCCGGCGGGCGTGAAGAGCAGGCCCTCGACCTCGTTCCCCGGCCAGTTCGCCTGGAAGCCGGGGTCCAGCAGAAGCTCCACGGTCCGGCCGGCCCACGCTCCCGGTACGCTGCCCTTGACTTGGAACCACCACGTTGACCACGGTCGGCCCCAGCGGCCAGGGACAGCGAAGTCGGCGTAGGTCGCAGCCAGCGCCTCGGCCACCGGCACGGGCTCGTCCGGAACCTGCCACGCCGACAGGGAGACCGGGACGCGATCCGAGTACACGGCCGGCGTGATGCGCTCGTTGAGCACTCGCTCGATGCGCTCCTCGACAAGTCGATGGTTCTGGTGCACGTGCCGTCTCCTTCCGGGGAGCTGTGGACTGTTAGCGGATGTATGAGAGCTGGGGAAACGCCGCCCGGGCGCTGTCGAGCAACGCCCCGGCGACGCGAGCAGAGTCGATGAGCGGGTGGTGGGCGAGCGCCCGCAGGGCAGCTGCACGGGAGCCACTCAGCCCTGCTTCGATCGTTTCGCGCTCCACGTACTTGACCGTGGCCACCAGGCCCCGGCCGAACGCAGGAACCCGAGCGCCCGGGATTGGATGCGCCCCGCCGGCGTCGACGAGGCAGGGGATCTCGACGACGGCGTCGTCGTCCAGGAACGGGATGACCCCGGCGTTCGGCACGTTGAGGATCAGGCGGGACCGGCGGTCCTCGGCGATGCTGCGCATCAGCGCGATCGCCACGCCCTCGTATCCGCCGGACGCGAGGTCGTCCTCCTCGCGTTCACCGACCCCCACGGAGTCGCGATTGGTGGCCATGTAGGTGGCCTCCCGCTCGAGCCTTGTCGCCTCCCAGACCGACAAGGGGTCCGTTGCTTCGAGGGCCTTGGACCAGAATCGGGTCTGCTGCTCGAGCAGGTACCGCCCCCGGTTCTGGGGTGCTTCGCGCTCCGATGCCAGGACCTCCCGCCGGTACGTGAAGTAGTGGAGATACTCGTTCGGCAGGGCCCCAAGGACTTGGATCCACTCCGTGCCGAACAGACGACCCTCCTCGAACGACCGGATGAGGTCGGGTTCGGCAAGCAGGCTGGGGAGGCGATCGATCCCGTCCACCCGCATCCCCGTGAGCCAGCCAAGGTGGTTCAGTCCGGCGTAGTCGATCTCGACGTTCCCGTCCGCTGCCAGGCCAAGCGCGGACAAGGCGCGCCGGGCGAGCCCGATGGGCGAGTCGCAGATGCCGATCACCCGGGTTCCCAGGACCCGGGCCATCGCCTCCGTTACGAGGCCCGCTGGGTTGGTGAAGTTGATCACCCACGCTTGGGGAGCAACGTCTCGGACCAGTTCGGCGATGCCCATGACCGTCGGCAGGGTGCGCAGAGCGTAGGAGATCCCTCCGAAGCCGACCGTCTCCTGACCGATCACCCCGTGTTCCTTGGCGATGGCCTCGTCCCGTGCACGACCCTCCAGCCCTCCCACACGGATGGCCGAGAACACGTAATCCGTACCGCGCAGGCCCTCGGCGGCATCGGTGTGCGTCGTGACCACGGGCGGGTCGTCGAACGAGCGGGCCTGGACCGACAGGATCCGGGACATGGTCGCGAGGCGCGGCTCGTCCGTGTCCACGAGTGCGACCGACGTGATCCGGCCCGGCTCGCGATCGCGCAGGAGCGCGGCGTAGACCAGCGGCGTCCGGAACCCGCCCCCGCCGATCATCGTCAGCCTCATCCGACGGCGACCTCCACCCCGCGGGCGGCAAGCACGCTCGCGAACTCGGCCGGTACGTCGCGGTCGGTGACGAACCTGGCGACGTTAGAGGGCAGCGGGACCTGGCCGACCCCCGTCCCCGGGAACTTGGAGTGGTCGGCGAGCACGGTGACCTCCAGGCTCGCCTCAGCGATCGCCCGCTTGACTGGCACCTGAGGCAGGGTGGTGTCCCGCAGGTCGCCGTTGACGGCCACCCCGCTCACACCAAGAAACGCGTGGTCCGCGTGGATCAGCCGCAGACACTCGACGGTCAGGGGACCGGACATCGAGCCGTACACGGGATCATAGTCGCCGGGGAGAACGATCAGGTGCACCGTGCGACTGTCCCGGAGCACCTCGCAGATCGGGAGGCTCGCGGTGATGACCGTGACCCGGGAGGTGCGCAGGAGGTGTGCGACCCGAAGCGTCGTCGTCCCGATGTCGAGGATGACCGACTGCCCGTCGTGGACCAGCTGGACTGCGCGGGCGGCGATCAGCTGCTTCGCCTCCCGATTCACGAGCTCCACTCGGGCGAAGGGGGCGTCCTCGTCGACCACGACCGCCCCACCGTAGGATCGCCGGATCGCTCCCGACCGCTCGAGTGCAGCCAGGTCGCGGCGGATCGTGGCGCGGCTGGCACCGGTCTCGGCCACGAGCTCGCCGACTGTGGCGGCCTTCAGCTCGCGGAGATGATCCAGGATGACGAGTTCGCGGCGGCTGCGCACGCGTCCCATGATAGCACGCGCTCAGGTCGACCCGCGTAGACGCGCAGAAGTCGCTCAAAATCATAACAAGTCACTGGACAAGAATGAGCGCATCTGCTTAACTCTGACGACAGCACAGCTCGAGGAGCGGGATGAACAGCGAGGGTGCCGAGGCAGCGACGATGCGGGACGACAGCGTGGCAGGGGCCGGTGCCCGTCGTGACGACTCGCGCGTGAGGGGAGCGTCCGCCGTTCCCGGTGCGACGACGGAACTGCTGGCGATGGGCCAACTGTTTCTCGACTTCGTCTTCGCAGGCCTGCCCGGCGCTCCTCGCCCCGGCGAGGAGCAGTGGACTGGTGCGTTCGGTTGGGGACCCGGCGGGATCGCCAACATGGCGATCGCCTCAGCGCGGCTCGGTGCGTCGACCGCCTTGAGTGCCGTGGTGGGGGACGACGCGCTCAGCGCCTTGTGCCTGGAGCGCCTGCAGGCGGATGGGGTCGACATCTCGGGCGTCCGCGCGGTACCCGGCTGGACGATCCCGGTCACGGCCTCGCTCGTCTTCACGGGCGATCGGGCGCTCGTCACCGGCGGCACTCCCGCCCCGCAGATCCTGTCCGACCTGCTTGACCCCACCGCGCGGCCAGAGGCTGCCATCGTCCATGTCGACGACGCCACCCACGACGTCGTCCGACGGCTTGCAGCTGCCGGGACAAGGGTGTTCGCAGCGCTCGGCTGGGACAGCAGCGGTGCCTGGAGCACCGCGGTCCTGCACGGCCTTGACGGCTGCTATGCCTTCGCGCCCAACCACGTGGAGGCCATGGCATTGACCCGGACCGACACGCCCGAGGGCGCCCTGGAGGCGCTGTCCGAGCACGTGCCCCTCAGCGTCGTGACCCTCGGTGCGCGCGGCGTGCTCGCCCTCGACGCCGAGTCCGGGGAGCGAGTGCATGCCGCTCCCATCCGGGTCTCCGCCGTGGACCTGACCGGAGCCGGTGACGTGTTCATCGCCGCGCTGGCCGTGGCAAGCCTGCGAGACTGGACCCTGCGCCAGCGCATCGACCTCGCGGCGCTGGCCGCCGCGATCACCGTCACGCGTCCTGGTGGCGCAGCGACCGCCCCGACCGGCGCCGAACTCGCGCGCTGGCTCAGCGGACACCCCGACGCAGCCGAGAGCCAGCGGTTCGGCTTCCTTCGCGACGCCCTGCCGCCTATCGGAGGTTCCTAGACCCGCACGAGGAGGACTATGGCGGAGTGAGGCCTGCAATGCGAGCGCGTGCGAGGGATCGCCGTGGCAAACCCGGAAACGAGGAGGGAACCAGAATGGCTGATTTGGTCACGAGATCGCGTCCGCGGCGGCTGGCAACAGTCGCTGTGACGAGCGTGTTGTTGCTCGCCGCGGCCGCCGCCCCGAACGCATCGTTCGGGGCCGAAGGCACGCCGGTCGACCTGACGATGTGGGTCTGGCCGGGGGCGCTGAGCGAGAAGACCCTGGAGGCGGTGGCTGCCGACTACACCGACGGCAGCCTGAAGACGTCGGTCATCGGCGACAACTTCAAGACGAAGCTGCTCACGTCGTTCACCGCGAACTCCAGTATCCCCGACATCACGGGAGTCAAGGGCGAGGACATGCCCTACTTCCTGCAGAAGCCGGAGTTGTTCACCGACCTGAACACGCTCGGCATCAGCGACATCCTGTCCGAGTTCCCCGAGTGGAAGCTCAAGGAGGCGATGACCCCGGACGGCAAGTTGCTCGGCCTCCCGATCGACATCGGCCCGACCGGCCTCTTCTACCGGGAAGACGTGCTCGCGGAGGCGGGTCTGCCCACCGACCCGGCCGAGGTGCAGGCGGCGACCTCCACCTGGGAGGACTACTTCGCGTTCGGCGAGAAGCTGAAGAGTGCGACCGGCGCCTTCCTCCAGGTGAACATGGCGGATGTGTTCTCGTTCGTGATGGCCCAGTACCCGACCAAGTTCGTCAGCGCGGACGGCGAGTTCCTGGGCGAGAGCCCGGAGGTGCGTCGCGCCTGGGATCTGGCGGTCGAGGCACAGCAGCGCGGCCTGACCGCCGGCCTCCAGGACGGGAGCCCCGACTGGGCATCGGCGGTCCTGAGCGGCACGCTGCCCACGGTACTGGGTGCCTCTTGGCACGCGGGTGACCTCAAGTCCAGTGTCGCGGACACCGCGGGCAAGTGGCGGGTGACGCAGATGCCCGGCGGCCCGGCGAACGTCGGTGGCTCGTTCCTTACCATCCCGGCGGCGTCGAAGGACAAGGAAGCGGCGATCGCGATCATCCGCGAGCTGCTCAGCGCTGAGAACCAGGCCACGATGTTCACCGATACCGGGAACTTCCCGGCCCGTACGTCGGCCTTCGAGGAGCCGGCGATGAAGGCGCCTGATCCCTTCTTCGGTGGGCAGGACGTGGTCTCGCAGTTCGCCCTCGCGAGCGAGAGCATGCCTGCCGTATACAACAGCCCGTTCGACAACGTGGTGGCGGCTGCCTACTACTCGGAGCTCAGCAACATCGAGTCCGCCGGCAAGGACCCCGAGCAGGCCTGGCGAGATGCCGTCCAGGCGGCCAGCGAGGCCTTGGCGTCGTCGAGATGACAACGGCCGTCAGCGGGGCGCCGTCGGCTGGTCGAACCCAGCGGCGCCCCCGCGGGCGCACCCTCTCGCGCCGATGGCCGCTCTACGCGGCCATCGCGCCCTTCTTCATCCTGTTCAGCGCCTTCGGGTTGTACCCGACCATCTATTCCTTGGCCCTGTCGTTCCAGAGGTCGGACGGCCTGACCACCCCGACGTGGGTCGGTCTGGCTAACTACCAGCAGCTCCTCGGGGACGAGATGTGGTGGCAGGCGGTCCAGAACACCTTCATCATCTTCTCGCTCTCGACGTTCCCGATGCTGCTGCTGGCACTGATCATCGCGGCGATGCTGAATGCGAACGTGCGCTTCAGCACGACCTTCCGGATCGCCTACTTCGTGCCCAACATCACGTCCGTGGTGGCGATGGCGATCCTGTTTGGCGCCGTGTTCGGGCAGTCGTTCGGGCTCGTGAATTCGGCCCTCAATGCGATCGGCCTTGGCAAGGTGCCCTGGCTGAATACCCCGTTCGGCATCCAGCTGGTCATTTCCCTCCTCATCACCTACCAGTGGACCGGCTACAACGCGATCATCTTCCTGGCGGGCATGCAGGCGATCAGCAAGGACGTCTACGAGGCCGCGCAGGTCGACGGCGCGGGGAGGGTCCGAACGTTCCTGTCGATCACGATCCCCCTCCTGCGCCCGACGATCGTGTTCGTGATGATCGTCTCGATCATCACCGGGCTCCAGACCTTCACCGAGGCCCAGGTGCTCACCTCGACCGGCGCCACCGCCGCCCCGTACTCGGGGGGCGCGGGCCACGGTGGCTTGACCATGGTCCTGTACTTCTACCAGCAGGCGTTCGGCTACAACAAGTTCGGCTACGGGGCTGCGATCGCCTGGGGCATCTTCCTCATCATCTTCATGTTCACGATGCTGTCCTGGCGCTACAGCCGGCGGCGGGAGGACCTCACGCGCCGATGAACACCATGGGTGATCCTCCCGCCAGCCGGCGCCGTCCGCAGCGTCGGATCGGGCTCTACGCCGCGCTCATCGTCGGGGCCGTCGTGTCCCTCTTCCCGCTGTACTGGCTGCTGGTGGTCGCGAGCAACACGACCAGCGACATCTACAAGACGCCGCCCCGGCTCCTGCCGGGGCCCCTGCTGTTCGAGAACATCGCCAAGGTCTTCGACAAGATCGACTTCGCGGGTTCGCTGGGAGCCACCCTCATCGTGGCCTGCTCGGTGACCGCCCTCGTGCTCTTCTTCGACTCGCTGGCGGCCTTCGCCTTCGCCAAGTACGAGTTCCCCGGGCGCGACAAGTTGTTCGGGCTCGTCCTCCTGACCTTCATGCTGCCGATGCAGCTCGCCCTCATCCCGCTGTTCATGATCATGACGACGCTCGGATGGGTCGGGCAGCTGCAGGCCCTGATCGTTCCTGCCGCGGCCAACGCGTTCGGGATCTTCTGGCTTCGCCAGTACACGATCGGTGCCGTGCCAGACGAGCTGATGGATGCCTCCCGGATCGACGGGGCAGGGTTCTTTCGCCAGTACCGCACCGTCTGCCTGCCGCTCATCCGACCCGGCCTGGGCTTCCTCGGCCTGTTCACGTTCATCGGCGTGTGGAATGACTATCTGTGGCCGCTGACCGTGCTGACGAACCCCGAGCAGGTCACGCTCCAGGTGGCGCTCGCCCAGCTCAACTCCAGCTTCGGGCAGGACTACGGGATGATCATGGCGGGAGCGCTCCTCGCCGTCGTGCCGCTCCTGCTCGTGTTCCTCCTGGGCGCAAGGCAGTTCATCGGTAACATCGCGGAGGGCGCGGTCAAGTGACACGCGCCGGCAGCGGCTCCGGGGGATCAGGCTGACCTCGTCGAGTTCGAGCCCCTTCCCCAGACCGACTTTGTGGACGCATGCATCGGCCTCGGTGAGACGCTCGCCGATCTCCTCGGCCGCGAGGTTGACCCGGTCGCCGCAGCCACCTGTGCAGCCCGTAGGTGAAGGCCGACGTGGAGCGCACCATTGCGCTGCTTGGTGTTGCGTGAGCCGCGCCTACCGCTACGACATCGCGCAGGCCGCCGGGCTGATCGCCGACGTCGCCGTCTGGCGGTCAGCTCGTGGCAGGTCACCCGCATCCGGCGCGCGAGCGCCTCTTCGTGCCGGCCTGCCGACGCGATCAGACTGGTCGCCCAAGCCGTCAAGCCCCCCAACGACCCCGAGGCTCGGCCCGCAGGTCGAACATCACCGACACGCCGCGATCAGGCGGGCGGCGCGCGATAGACCGATACGCGGCGTGGCCGGCGAGGTCGAGTTCAAGCCGGTGTCACCCGGGCAGACGACTCTGAGGGACTGGTAGTGCTGGACGCCGGCGTTCCGTGCAGGCGCGGGCTCTTCGGGCCCTT
>Ga0209254_10005988_pt1 | contig 11188 bp, 16 predicted proteins | sample FrelakmetDIP11DI_FD_187148 | JGI IMG/M metagenome (GOLD analysis project Ga0209254, IMG submission 187148) | Freshwater lake sediment microbial communities from the University of Notre Dame, USA, for methane emissions studies - DIP11 DI (SPAdes)... | ecosystem: Environmental > Aquatic >... | reverse complement strand
ATCCATTTAATTAATTCCTCATCGATTTCACTTTTATCGGTTATATCAAAACAGTTTTTGTAATTTTTGGCAGACATCCAAACACCCTGTTTCAATCTGGGGGTATTGAGTTTCCTCTTAAGACTAAATCTTATTTCCAGCCCGTCTTTTTTGGGAAGAGCGGCTAGAAAATCATAGTTACCGAATAAATGGACACAACAAGGGATGGAAATTATTTTAGACTTGCCAATCTTGACGTTAATTTCCCGGATTAGGTAGTCAAACAACTCTTTTGCTTTCTGCTTATTTGTAAAATGCGTATCAAGCGGAATTATGTGACAGCTGTGCGGTTGGGCCGCCTTCTTAAAGACTCTTTTACACTTTGGACAAGTCCACATACAGCTATTTTACTGCAAATGTTACCTTTTAGGATTAGGACATTTGTTATATAATAAAGACGTTAAATAATGCGTAAGATTTCAACAGCCCTCCTTATTTTTATATTCGCCTTTTTTGGCTTGTTTGTAACAGGAGTATCTGCAAAAGTTATCTCCAATGATAAAGGGAGTGTAATTATCGGGGAAACCGAAGTTATTAATGATGATTTATTCGTAGGAGCCCAAGTGGCCGAGATTGATGGCGTGGTCAATGGAGATGTCTTTATCGGCGCCCAAACCGTAAAAATTGCCGGGATTATTAACGGCAATTTGCATGTCGGTGCCAACACTTTCAATCTAGGCGGAGTCGTTAAGGGGAATGTCTATACCGGAGCCCAGAATCTCCTGGTTAACAACGCCACCATCGGGGGATCACTTCTTGTTGGCGCGGCATCGGTTAATATTGATAAAAACACCACCATTGGCGGCTCCATTCTTGCGGGAGCAGGAACGCTCTCGATGGATTCCCAGGTAAAAAGGAGTGTTTATGCGGGGACGGGCAGTTTGGTAGTCGGTAGCGACTCCGTAATAGGTAAAGATTTGTACTATGCTGCCGGCGATGAAGAGGGACAGACGAGTATTTCCGAAAACGCCAAGATTGGCGGGACCATCTATAAATCCGAAGCAAAACCGCCGAAAGAGGGTTTCGATATGGGAGCGGCCAAAAAGCAAGCTTCGCCATTTGTGAGCGGCGCCAAAGTAATGTCCGGTCTTATTTCTTTAGCCGGTGCGCTTGTTGTTGGACTTCTTTATCTTAAACTTTTTGGTCATCATCTGAGCCATACGGCGGAGCTGGTTACCAAGTCATTCTGGAAAAGTTTGGGCATAGGATTCTTGGTAACAATTTCGGCTGTCCCGGGCCTAATTATTTTGCTTATTACCGTCGTTGGGATACCCTTGGCCGGCCTGGCCTTTTTAATGCTTCTTATCTTTTCGTATTTGGCCAAAATTGTCGCTGGAATGGCTTTTGGAAATTGGGCTAGGCAGAAATATAATTGGAAGTTGTCAACTTTCGGAACCTTAGCCCTGGGCCTTGCGGTCTTTTATCTTGTTAAACTGGTTCCTTTTATCGGATTTCTGGCCGGGCTTATGGTTCTCTGGATAGGCCTAGGCGCCTTGACCCTTAGCGTTTTCTCCAAAGAGTAGCAGACCCCCTGCGACCTTTTGGGTTATGTACTATGGACTTTTAACCAGATGATTGAGTCACTCGTCCCAGGTGTTGTCGAAGGACGGTTTTTGGGACCTATTTCATGGGCAACTTTATCTATTCACATTCCATATTCTCAAGACACATATCAATAAGTTCTTGAGATGGTGCTGTTCGGCATGAATCACAAGCCTGCTGTTTGGATTTGTCGGAATTTTCCTGTAAATCCTGGACTGCCTGCCCCATTTCCTCGGTTATATCTTTAAAATTTTTGTCTTTTGGTGGAACAAAAACGGATGCATCAACTGTCCATTTCTCACAGATAAAATCGCGCTTTTGCTCCTGTCCGGTAGTACCTTGTGTTTTTTCCTGTCCGGGTACAGGGCTTGTTTTAATGTCCGAATATTTCATCTTTGAAGCCGCGTCGTTAAAATCATTCCAGATATAAAGATAATCACCGTCACTTATGGTAAAGCTGTGGCCAACGTCACTCATGGTTACATCTTGATAAAACTTCTTGCCGCTTATGTACATTATATTGGATACGTCTTTATCCCCCGTTGCGCTTTCTTTCCAGGTGCACTTCAACGGCTTATTCATGGTAAGTAGTTCATTAATTGAATATTGTCCGCTCGGATTTTCAATTCCAGCCGTCTGATTATTGTTTTGGTCTTGATTTTGTTTCCCCATTGGTATCTTTCCTTTTGAAACGAAAAAATAAATCGCTCCGGCTACAGCTATAATTGCTATAACCCCAATGAATAGAAATTTTTTATTCATTTTTATCACCCCCTTTTTATTTTAAAGCAACCGTCCTACTTCTTTAACAATAAGATACCATAAATCTATATAAAGTTGATTTGTTTCTTTTCTTTACGGCCATGATTACTCTTCGGGCAATCGGAATACAAAGTAAATATTCCCGTTTTTCTCATCTGGTAGGAGGTATACTTATGTTGACTATTGGACTACTTTTGCTTTTTAAACCTGAGTGTTTAATGTTCGGATAAGATTATCTTCTCAGTATTGATAGAATAGTAAAGAATGAAAATAATAGCTTTTCTAATATCATTGATTACAGCTTTTGCCGTTGGAACTTATGTAACCAGGACTTCCTACTGTGGGGCAGCCTGCAATAGACAGATAATCTCGGTTGACGTTAAGGAATTTCAGAAACAAATAGCTAAGGACGATATTGTAATAATCGATGTGCGTACGCCACAAGAGTATTCATCAGGCCATGTACCTGGTTCCTTAAATTCCAACTTTAACAACAATGTCGAATTTAATAAATTTCTTGATTCTTTGGATAAAAACGGGAAGTACTTAATCTATTGCCGATCCGGCAATCGGTCCGCCCAGGCGATGAAAATAATGGAGGAAAAAGGTTTTATGGAAGTAACGAATCTCTCGGGTGGTGTTCTTTCCTGGCAAGCCGAGAATTTACCCCTTGATCAGTAGCTTTGTCTTTATAAACGAGAATCTAGACAAGGCAAGGCGTATTGATTGTTTCGACCTCGCTCGACACCTCCGCATTATTTATGAGCAGAAGGCCATGGGCGAATGAAATAAGTAAGATGACCGCAATAAAAAGATTTTTTTTCTAGACACAATATCCATCTTTTTCCGATTATCAAGTATAGTATTCTGTTGTATACTTTAAAGTGAAGCATACGGATAACTTCAGTAATTTATGAAAAATATACTTATTAAAACTCTTGCGGGGATTGCGTATATTGCCATGGTGGTCGTGAATTTTTTGGCCAACGGACTGCCCATTAATAACCGTTCTACCGGTGCGATATCGGACGCCTATCCCAATTTATTCGCGCCGGCCGGACTGACCTTTTCCATTTGGGGTTTGATTTACCTCCTACTTGCCGGATATGTGCTCTATCAATTCGTGTCATTTGGAAAAGAGAGCGGTCGAAAGAAAGAAGGGCTTTTGAAGAAGGTTAACGTCCTTTTTATCGCCACTTCGATTGTCAACATCTCATGGATCTTTGCCTGGCATTACGACTATATCAGCTTGTCGGTGCTTATTATGGCGACGCTACTTTTCCTCCTTATCAAGATTGCAGATACTATCCGCATTGAGAAATTAACACAACAGGAAAAGATATTCATTTCCGCTCCTTTTAGCGTGTACTTCGGTTGGATTACCGTGGCGGCTATTGCCAATATCACCGTATTTTTGGTCAGTATCGGCTGGAATGGTTTTGGCGTTGCCGATTTTGTCTGGACAAGCATAATCCTCTTGGTCGGAGCGTTGATCGGAATTTTACGGATGCGCAAAGATAAAAATATTGCCTATGGCTTGGTGCTGATCTGGGCGTATCTCGGGATACTGTTCAAACACCTGTCTGCGGGTGGTTTTGGCGGGCAATACCCAACCATTATTGTTACGGTGACCGTGTGTTTGATGTTGTTTATCTTTTTTACGGGGAGAATTTTAGACAAGAAATAAATTAATACTATGTTCATAAAACTTTATTTTATTGCCCTGCCGGTATTTCTGGCTATCGATATAGTCTGGTTGACCTTGGTTGCCAAGAATTTTTACGCTAAACAAATTGGTTATCTGATGGCCAAAAATCCAAACCTCATAGCTGCTTTTATTTTTTACCTTATTTTTATTGCGGGACTGATCGTTTTTGTCATTACCCCGGCTCTTGATAAAAGGTTGTGGACACACGCCCTTTTAGCGGGCGCTTTTTTCGGTCTTGTTACTTATGCCACCTATGACCTAACTAACCTGGCAACCGTAAAAGATTGGCCGCTTATTATTACGATTGTCGATTTGATTTGGGGGATGGTCCTTTCCGCGTCCGTCTCGATAATTACCTACTTTATAGCTCTTAAATTCGGGCTATGAACTATTATCTTCTGCTTGCCCTAATTCTATTGGGCTATATGACTTTCTGGTTTATTCTGTCCGTCATTAAAAAAAGAAATGATATTGCCGATATAGCCTGGGGATTGGGCTTTGTGCTTGTGGCTTGGTTATCATTTTTCCTAAGCGGTTTTTCTTTCAAGGCACTTCTGGTAAACAGTTTGGTCACCGTTTGGGGATTAAGGCTCGCCTGGCATATTTACAATCGCAATAAAAATAGGCCTGAAGATTCGCGGTACTTAGAATGGAGAAGAGCATGGAAGAATTTCTATTTGAGAAGTTATTTACAGGTTTTTTTGCTTCAGGGAATATTTCTTTTTTTGATCTCCCTTCCCGTTATGTTTGTTAATCAATCAATTTCAAATGGTTTTAACATTTGGGGAGTTATTGGGCTTATGGTTTGGGTTTTTGGTTTCTATTTTGAAAGTATGGGAGACAAACAGCTTAAGGAGTTTATCGCAAACCCCGCAAATAAAGGTAAATTAATGGACGAAGGTTTATGGAAGTATTCGCGTCATCCTAATTATTTCGGAGAGGTAACCCAGTGGTGGGGAATATATATCCTGGCACTTTCCATACCCGGTTCATCCCTCACGATTATCGGACCGCTAACCATCACAATCTTAATTCTTTTTGTTTCGGGTATTCCGCTACTGGAGAAAAAATACGCAGGCAGACCCGATTGGGAAGAGTACAAAAAAAGAACAAGTATCTTTATTCCTTTACCCCCAAAAACACATGAAAGCAAAAGACATTCTGGTTGATGACAAAATACAAAAGAATTTTGCTTACTCCTTAACAGAACCCATTGGGAAAAATTTTGACCCACGTTTTAAACCGGAACTGACACCTAAGCAAATGCTATATCTTGGCGTTTTTGGTGGGAAATACATGACCGACTGCAAAGATGAATTTCCGCCCGATTGGTATGCGAAGGCAAAGCTCTGTTCAACAAAGCATGACCCTAAATTAAATCTCTTTAAAGTTAATGCAAGTCAACCGCTTTCTGTTTGGCGCAAAAAAGGTTGGCTTTACAAAGACGACCCCAGAGGCTGGTTTCAGTGGTACTGCCGTTATTTTATGGGCAGAAGACTCGGGACGGAAGACGATAGGCAGATTAAAAGGTGGATTGCGATAAAGCGCCATATTTCTCAAGTCAAAAATAACTGTAAAAAAGGAGATTTAGATTGTAGACCAAAACAAAGACAGGCACTCTTACATTGGGCATATGACAGTCGTAAAATTTAGATAAGGGCACGGTCGGAGGCTTCCACAAGAAAAATGACACTTAACAAGCAGAATCGGGCTTTTTTAGGGCTTACGGTCGCCTAGTGTCCGGTCTTGCTGCCAACCAGAGATTCTCTCCCTAGTTTCATTGTTCAATTACACGGCATTCTTTTGCAGAAAATTCGCCAACAAGAGTATCGTCTTGGGGGATATATTTCCTTTGCATAATACTGTCGTCGTTTTTTACCAAAAAACAACTGACTTCAATAATCGGTCGCCCCGACCCTTCCTGAATAAAAGCCACATACCAGCCATTAGTGGCTTTCTCTGTTTTAATTGATTTAGGCGGTAAATTATCGCTTGGGTATTCCTTAAACTCTGGAAATTGATTTTTGATTGTTTCAATCGCTTGTGTCTCGTTGATTGTTCTAAGTGTGGTTGTTTTTGATCTATTCAAATACAAGAAAATGGCACCTGCACAAAATGTAAGGATGAGAATTGAGATTGAAATGAGTAGTTTATTTTTCATATTTCTATGCCTCTTTTTTTAATTTCCTCCAGAATTTTTCCACCAATGGGCCTACATTGACAATTTCTCGAGTGCTCAATATGCCATTTGATTCTCTGGTCTAAAGTAGGATTCTTAGGCATCTTATAAGCCAAGTGCCATTTTGCATTTAAAGTCATATTTTAAGTTTACCTAATATCAAATATTTTGAAACAAATATTTTACCTGAGTTTCTTCCAGTGTAGATTTATGTAATTATGCGCCGTTCTTGTTGGCATGGATTTTGTTTGGTTTGAAGTGCGGACGTAGAATTCCTCTATACCATCATGTTTAACATACACCGGCTTGTTTGATCCCTCAATATCGATCTTACATACATTCTTCTTTAATATATTTAGTATTTTGATTGAGATATATTCTGAAAATTCTCTTCCTATAAACGTATCTATTAAATTTGTTAGATGAAGGACAAATCCATCTGCATTCTTTTTTGCCAATGTATCAAAATCTGCTTGAAGGCCTAATACTGTTTTTTCATCACTAATTCCTATCAATATTGTCCCCCCATCTTTATTTAAAAATCCAGCCAAATTCTTAATTGTTGCCATTTCTATTTCTTTATTTATTTTATTTTCACGATAGTCCCACCTCAATGAACTTTTAAATTCGAGATATTCATCTTCATTGCTTTTCAATAAATATTCCAGTGACGTAATACGGTTTTTTTTGTTGTTCGTCCAATAATAGAACAAAGCAAACATGATAATTATTTCAACCAATGAAACTAAAATAATAATCCATTTATCTATAACAAATAAGTTAAGCACAACATCAAATACCAGAAAGATAACCCCAAGAATGATAAATCTTATATATATTTTACTGATTAATCTTCTCGTTTTTGCTTCCATAACGTCACTGTTTTACAGTTACAAATTGATTTTATAATATTAATACACTCTTCGCAGAAAAATTTGTTGAATAAAGAGGGTCCATTAAGTTGTTTAGTATCCAGTCTTGCTGCGGGGCAGGGATTCGAACCCCGATAACATCCTCCAGAGGGATGCGTACTACCATTATACGACCCCGCAGTGCGTTTGAATTTTATCATAAGTTGAACCTAAATTCCTACCTAAGGAGCCATAGCACTTTTTTAGTTGGCCCTATGAGTTTGGGGAAAATATTTTTACAATGAATCTAGGGCAATTAAATGTACTATGTAAACAAACACCGGCTCCGATATCCTTTGGCCGTTGAGGTTCCCCGGGACCCGAGGGGTTCAATAAAAAACTTCTTAAAAATTATCTGTCTGGCTTCGTTCTTTAGCTTTCTTTGGTTGTCATTTTACCGGCCAGCCTTGCCGGCAAAGAAGTGGGTTGTGGGGGAAGTCATCGATAACGAGCCGCTTCAAAAATCCGTAGCCCAAAAAGAGGAGACAATCGTAATTGACGGTTTTGAATACAAATTAAAAATCCTTCATTCTTATGAAATCTGGGGACTGGTCGTTTCCGGCTACAATACGGACGACTGGCTGGATATTACCCACAAAAAGGACCCCGGCAATATTCAGGATATCTGTGTCGTCTGGGGAAAGAATATCACCTCCGAAGCATACAAAAAAGTGGATTATAAAAGCGGGGAATACACCTGCTATTATTCCTGGAAAGGCAGTGCCCCGGAGTTTTACGGGGCATATTTGGCCAATAACCATTTAATTCCCAAGGATAAATACGTTGCCGCTCAAATAAAAAAGGCGGCTATCGGCGACCAGATCCACATTAAAGGGTATTTGGTCGATTACCGTGTTTCTAAAGATGGCCAACAAATATTTACCCGCAGAACTTCAACAATAAGGGACGATACGGGGAACGGAGCCTGCGAAATAATCTATGTTGAGAACCTGGAAATAATGAGCGGTTCAAATATCCTTTTTCAATACGGAAAGAGTTTATCTTTCTACTCGGCTTTTATTAGCGCGCTTGTATGGATCGTCCTTGTTCTTTTTTAAACTCAGGGTGTAAGAGGACCCAAAAGGTATTTTCCCAGCGTTGTTTGTGCCCGGCCCGAGTGGGACGTGCCGTCGTTGGGACGACTATTAAACATTTCGGTCGCGTCTTTTCCACAACCCTGGAGAATTGCCTCACCGCCTGGGTGTGAGGTAATATAATCGGTAACGTTATAGACACTTCCTTCAATAGCCATCCAGCAATCGTTTTGAGTTGCGTGCTTGGTCACTTCATCAAGGGAATAAGTTTTTGTTTCGGTAACCTGTGTTTGGCCGAGCGCCGGCTCAGCGGTTTTCTGGCGGCTTTTCCAAAGAAAAAAGGCGATGACTACTAGGAGCACCAGAATAACCGCGATGATAATAATCTTTTTCATACTCCGATTAACTCAAGATATATATTGTACCTCTCTACTTTTTGACAAACAAAATTACATTAGGTAAATCGCGGCCGGGGCCGACTTTATAGCCGCCGCTAAAAAGGGCGGTTGAGCCGCCGTCATCCAAATTGAGAGCATTTTCCATCCCCATCGCTTTCATTACTCTGGCCACTTCGGCGACGGTTGCCGAATGGACAACGCCGATGTAAACAGTACTGCCTTTATTGGCGACAAAACTGCGGTTGCCTTTACTGCCTTGTTTGGGATCGTCACTCCCGCCGAAAGAAATATTCCCGCCGCTAACAAGTAAAGGGTAATTGGAGAGCATGCTGTCTATTCCCGTATCGCGTCCCCATTGGGAAACGGCCGAAACAAAGCGAATATAGCCGCTGCCGAAAATTACGCCGGGATTGTTGCTGTAGACGTTATTGTCGGAATTAAAATAGACTTTGTCTTTATTCATCAGAAGCAGATCAAAGGAATTGGTTTTACCGGCGCAGGTTGGGTAAGTTGCCGGACAAAAGTAGCTGCCGTTTACGCCGGCATAGGCGCCCGACCTTGATACATAAGTTGCCAAGGGAAGAACGGGACAGTTGTCGCCGCATGTCCCGCCTGAAGCCGTATCGACAATAACTCTCGTTGAGCCCAAATCTCCCGCCACCAAAGAAACCATAAAAGTTCCGGTGTCGGTTGAGACTTGCTGTCGGGAGTAGCCGGAACCGGGCGGGGCATTATTGACCGGAACATTTTGGGGAATGGTAAAGGAAGCCGTAACTTTTTGCTCTTCGGCTGCGATTTGTTTATTTAAATCGGCAAGGTTTGTATTGGCCGAAGCGTAGTCTTGCTTGGAAAGAAAGACCAGAATTTTGGTAAACAGCTCATCCAATATGGCCGTATCTTTGGTAATTTCTTTAAGTTTTAAAAGGTCTTCATAGGTACTTACGGCCGAAGAGTAGGTTGTTTGAATATTTTTAATCTCTTCCTTTAAGCCCAGGTTTATTTTTATCTGGTCCTGGCTTTTTAATTCGTTTAACTCGTTTGATGTTTTGGTCAGCTCTTCCGAAAACGAGGATTTTTCCTTTTCCAGACCGGCTACTTTTTTGGCCAAGGCAAAGGTTTGATAACCCAAAACAGAGGTCGAGGCCAGAAAAAGACCGGCAAAAACCAAAGCAGCCAGCTTAAAAGTCAGGAATTTGGGTAAGGGTATGGGCGGCAGTTTGAGATTAAACTTCACACTTTTAATCTAACATATATAATAAAGGTATGGTAACGACCTTCTATTTTTTGGTGATTGCCCATTTTGTGGCCGATTTTATTCTGCAGGGCAGTTTGGCTATTAAGAAAAGGGGCTTAAATAAATATATGCTTTTCCATTCGCTAGTTATGGCTCTGGCCTTTTTTCTGCCTTTGATAAATTATCCGGCCGGAAAAACGGTTATCGGGGCTCTGGTTATTTTTATTGTTCACATCCTCATTGATGCCATAAGAAAAGAAACAACCACGCTTTTTAAGATCGAACCGGGGACTTACCTTTTTGCCGTTTCCTTGGGTATCGACCAAGTCTTACACGTATCCGCGTTATACTTCGTTTTTACCTACCTCATAATCGGATAAATATCCTCTAGTTTGATTATTATGGGATTATTTTGTATACTTCTCAGGCTTAAACTTGGGCATATGCGCCTTGGTTTGGCTGCACTTTGACAGCTTCGAAAGAAAACAGCCTTCTAAAGGAGGGAGGCAAAGATGAAGACTTGGAGAAAAGCTCTGCTTGTGATTGCCGTTCTTCTGGTTCTCGGTCTGGTGGCCACAAGTACTTTTAAAGTGGCCTCGGCTTCGGGTGGGCAACCGTCGGTAGTGATGGTTGATACCAACTCGGACGGAAAGCCGGATTACCAAATTGCCATTGGTGCAATCGTTCAGAGCGCCAAGCTCAATGACGGCACTATGGGCTTATGGGTAACCGGGGAGGTTTCACAAATATCCCCTTTACCGTAAGTGAGCCCAAGCAGGTTGCTGAGTCCTCTGCCGCCGGCTCAGCAGCCGCAGGTGAACCAATTCTGGTTAGGGTTTCCCACTACTGGCCGCCTTTGGGTGGGCCCAATTGCGCATCCTTCGTCGGAGAAAAATGTGTAAGCCGGATGGCAAGTGGTGAACCTTGGCAGGATTGGGTTGAGGAAGCAATTGCTTGTCCCACCGAATGGGAATTCGGAACAAGACTTGTGATCGCGGGACGAGAATGGGTCTGCATGGATAGAGGCGGTGCCATCCAAATAGAGGAAGGTATTGCCTGGATCGATATGCTGACTCCGGAGAGATTGTTTCCTTATGGGAGCATCCAAGAAGCTGTAATCAGTCGTCCTTAAATTTCGAAGCTGTCACCCGGGGGTGAAATCAACCTAACAAGGTTTGAAAGTAGCCCCCCTTTTTTTTTGGAAAAAAAACTGGAAGGGAGCGAAAAGTGGTTTGTTGGTGTGAATTACACCGCGAAACGGACTTTTTCGCCCCCTTCACATAAAGTTGCACTATGTTGTTTAGCCGGCCTCCGGCTGAAGTTGGTCACCGGCCTCCAGCTGAAGGTGGTCGATGAGAACGTTATTCCGAAGGGCCAGCGT
>Ga0209254_10005987_pt1 | contig 11188 bp, 10 predicted proteins | sample FrelakmetDIP11DI_FD_187148 | JGI IMG/M metagenome (GOLD analysis project Ga0209254, IMG submission 187148) | Freshwater lake sediment microbial communities from the University of Notre Dame, USA, for methane emissions studies - DIP11 DI (SPAdes)... | ecosystem: Environmental > Aquatic >... | reverse complement strand
TACTTCCATGAAAAATATATACTGTACGTACCGCTCTAGATTTACAGGAAACATATCCAGTTTAGTTCCCGGATTTCTTTAATTTGCAACTGCCAGGTGTATTTTCCCTTTGCGTAATAAACATCAGGCCTTTTTACTATAACATCTCCGGAATAGTTCATGCTTATGCAATGAATTTGCAAATTAAAATATAAGATTTCATGACAGAAATTTCGGTCAGCATTGTAGAAGATAATAAAGATATACGCCTGGCTTTGGAACAAATAGTCATGATGGCCGAAGGATTCAGTATGCTCGGCTCTTTTCCAAGTGCAGAGGAAGCGCTTACAGGCATACCCATTTTACATCCGCAAGTGGTATTAATGGACATCAACCTCGGCGGCATGAGCGGCATCGAATGTGTCCGTTTACTCAAACCTAAATTTCCGGAAATTCTTTTTATGATGTGTACGGTGTATGAAGAAGATGAAAAGATATTCGAAGCACTGGCCGCAGGTGCCAATGCCTATATTCTAAAAAAAACCACGCCTTCAAGGCTGCTTGATGCGATCAGGGAACTATACGAAGGAGGAGCACCCATGAGCAGCCAGATAGCCCGTAAAGTGGTGGCAGCGTTCAGCAAAGTGCCACAAGTTTCAAACCAGTCGCTGGACACCCTTTCAAACCGGGAAACAGAAATACTCCAACTGCTGGCGAAGGGTCTGTTGTACAAAGAAATTGCCAATCACCTGAATATTGCACAGGAAACGGTACGGAAACACGTATATCATATTTACGAAAAACTCCACGTCAATAACCGCGTTGAAGCGGTGAATAAATTCTTCGGACGGTAGCATCGCTTTCGTCCCGATCCCAAACCCATTCAAACTAAAAGGCAACCTGTTTATTCAGGTTGCCTTTTCAAATTATCAAATGGAATACTTTGACTGTAAGTTCACAAACAAGTCATTTACCAATTCAGCTCAAGTTTGTTATTCCTGCGCTCCATGTCCGCCATGCGTTGCCCCGGATCAATTTCAACTTTCCGGAGGTCAGTAAGCTTCCTGTCAATTTCAAAAGTATAATACGGGTGCGTCCATTTCCATGGCTCGCCAACAGTTCTTTTAACGGCAGGCTCTTCATTTTGCTTTTCACCAAACATGAGGTATTGCGGAACATAGCCTGTCTCCCGGCTTCCATCTTTAAACTGAAATTCAATATCAAGGGGCATCGGCATTGTACCGTTATTCTTCAGCCTGACTTTCATTTTACCTTTCTCATCCCAGAGACTATCTATGGCATAGTCGATGGTCTTGTTGGTATTAACAAAAAAAGTCCGGTACCAGTCGAGCTGCAGCCCACTAACATCTTCGGCTACACGAATAAAGTCGGTCGGATTAGGATGCTTGAAGCGCCACCTCCTGTAATATTCCAGCAGTATCTGATCCCTCACACCTGCGCCGGTAATATACCCAAGCTGTTCCATAAATACCTCTCCTTTGGAATAGGCATTAATGGAATAGGCCATATTGGTATTATACTGATCGGAATGCGTGGTAAGCGGCTCATTAAAATCACTTTTTACAAGTCCGATATAAGAATCAAAAGCTCCCTTATGCGGGAACTTGTCATTCATCCCGGATAAATAGTTGGCGATCCTTGATTCGGCATAGCTGGTGAAACCTTCGTCCATCCAGGCATACAAAGATTCATTTGTCCCCATGATCATCTGGTACCAGCTGTGCATCCATTCATGGATCACCACACCTTGCCCGGCACCTTTGAGCAATGTTGCCATGGGATATTCCATACCTCCATCACCCCCTTGTATAAACGAATATTGCTTATAAGGATATTTACCAAATGTTTTGTCTATATAAGGCAATGCCTTTTCTGCCAGGTCGAGTACAGTCTCCCATTCTTCTTTGTAATCACCGATAAACTGGGCCTCCGTCATGCGCTGCTTCACCCGCTCAGGGTATGCTGCATATTGCTTGCGCAAATGCTCAGGGCTGATTTTATAAAAAGCATGCAACACCATTCCATCGCGCACGGATTTTGTAAGGTGTTTATATTCCGGATCTGCGGCCCATACAAAGTCGTGTACATTAGGTGCCGTAAATTTCCAGGTAAGGGTCTTGCCTGCCGGACGCTTAACAACCATACCGGCGGTTTCATAGCCATATCCAATTTCCTGCGGATTCTGCAGGTAACCGGTTCCGCCAATGATATAATTTCGGTCGATTTGAATATTCACTTCAAAATCTCCCCAAACTCCATAAAACTCACGGGCCACATAGGGCGTAGGGTGCCAGCCTTCATAATCATATTCGCAAAGCTTGGGATACCATTGAGCCATACTCAACCTGACACCCTCTGCATTATCCCGGCCGCTTCTTCTTACCTGCACGGGTACCTGTGCCTCAAATTCCATTTCCAGTAAAACTTTTGATTTGGGAAGGATGGGTTTATCCAGGTTTACCTTCAGAATCGTTTCATACATTTTTATTTCCTGCGGGCGACCGTTCATTGTAAGCTTCAATACTTTTTGGTACCCGATCTCATCAGGGCTTAGCTTAGATATCCTGTCACGCACCCTTGGATCCCAGTCGTTACGGCCAAAAACAATTTTATTTCCCAGCTCGATGCTCCTGGCATCCATCATGCTTCCGGGCTGAAAAGCGTTCCAATACAAATGATAATATAACACCCTTAAGGTATCAGGTGAATTATTCCAGAATTCAAGTGCCTGCCTGCCGGTAAAGCGGTTTGACTGAACATCCATGTTGATGTCCATTTTATATTTCACTTTCTGCTGCCAGCGATCAGGCTGGGCCTGCAGGATCATAGAAGAAGAAACTAACAATGAAAAGACAAGAATTGAAAATGATTTTTTCATCTGGTTCTGATTTACATTCAACTTATAAAAGCAGGGTATAAAATGCAAAATACAAAAATCATTGATGGATATCCCTTTATAACCGCAAGGTAACAAAGAACGCAAGGTTTACTCTTCATTTCCACCAACAACATGAAAAACTTAGTGTGTTGCCTTTGGCTGTTGACTGCCGACTGGCTACTGGTGACTGGCTACTCCTCTTTTCCTCCAACCACAATCACGATCTCACCTTTTACTCCTTTAGTCAGAAAATAATCATGTACTTCTTTTAAGGGTCCTCTTTTATTTTCTTCAAATTTTTTGGTGAGTTCGCGGCTTACGGAACAGGGCCTCTCTTCTCCGAAATACTGCATGAAGTTTTCCAGTGTTTTCACCAGGCGCATGGGGGATTCGTAAAACACCATTGTGCGGGGTTCTGTTGCCAGTTGGGTCAGCAATGTATGCCTTCCTTTTTTGAGTGGAAGAAACCCTTCAAAACAAAAACGATTGATGGGCAAACCGCTGTTAACCAGTGCCGGCACAAATGCCGTTGCACCGGGAAGGCACTCCAGTGCAATACCCTGCTGTACACAGGCCCGCACCAGGAAAAATGCCGGGTCAGAAATTCCCGGTGTACCCGCATCCGTTAGTAGTGCCATTTCCTTTCCCTGCTCCAGTTGTTCAACCAGGTGAGCGGTAACCTTGTGTTCGTTATGCTGATGAAAAGGCGTAATGGGTTTGCGTATCTGGTAATGGTTCAATAAAACAGAAGATGTCCTGGTATCCTCAGCCAGTATGAGGTCCACGTTTTTCAATATTTCCACTGCCCTGAAAGTGAAATCTGCCAGATTGCCGATGGGGGTGGGAATAATATGAAGCATGGAGATAATTAAATTGAGAGATGCTGTATAATATCAGCAGGGCTTAATGAAATATAGTATCGCTCCGGAATTTCCCGCAATTTTTAAAAATAAGCGTATCAGGAAACAGATATCTCAAAATATTCCATAACCGGGTTTGCCAGCAATTTCCGGCTTGCTTCCTCGGCTATACTTTTAGCTTCTTCGGGTGAAGCTGCCTCAACCTGGAGATTGATATGTTTGCCGATACGGACATCATCAATGGCATTCATTCCAAGATTGCTCAGGCCGCCTAAAACGGCTTTACCTTGCGGATCAAGTAATTCCTTAAGGGGCATCACTTTTATTTCTACCGTATAATTCATGCGGGCTGTTTTTTGAAGAGCAAAGATAACAGAATATAGACAATGAATACCAATGGTACAGCCAGCCATTTGAAGAGTACCGCGCTCAATACCGCCACAATCAACAGTATCCATTTAGGCATGTTCCTGCGAAAACTATAATCCTGAAATTTTAGTCCGAGTAAAGGAATATTGGACACCATCAGGTAACTGAGCAGAAATATCAACCCGTATAAAACCCATTTATTCAATAAAACCGACTGAATATTATAATAATTATACAACAGTATCAAGGGAAATGAGGCAACAAGCAAACCGGCGGCAGGTGAAGGAACACCTTTAAATCCATAGGCCTGGCCAGGGTCCAGGTTGAATTTAGCCAGCCTGTATGCAGCTGCTGCAGGAAAAATGAAAGCCGGAACAAGGTATGCCATGGAAACCTCAATGCCATCCGGTTCATATGCATAAGAAATCCTGAGAAGCTGATAAAATATCATGCCCGGGGCTACACCAAAACTAACTACATCGGCCAGCGAATCCAGTTGCTTGCCCATTTCGGATGATGCTGAGAACAACCGGGCAACAAAACCATCCATAAAATCAACAAGTGCAGCAATACCAATACATACAGCACCCCACCAGATCTTTTCAGGCAGGTACACTTTCCACTCTTCACCATTGAAGTTGAGCAGGGTTTCCCCGGTTTGTAAAATAAATACAATGGCGAGACATCCAAAAATCAGGTTAAGCAGGGTAAACAGGTTGGGTATTTGTTTCATGTCTGGTTCCTTACGGACCGTTTGGTTATTGTTGATCGGCAAATATAGGCAGCATAAGAATACGCTATAGTCAGGATTTCATCAGGTGTTCAATGTCCTCTACTGTAATGGGTATATTCTTCATCAGGTCTGCATGGCCGTTCTTAGTGATCCATAAATTATTTTCTATGCGCACACCCATCTGTTCTTCCTCAATATAGATTCCCGGTTCAACTGTAAAAACCATACCCGCTTCGATGGGCTCCGTTTTTGTACCAAGATCATGTACATCGATACCCAAATGATGGGAAATGCCGTGATATAAATACTTACGATAGGCCCTGTTTTCCGGATCTTCATTCCTGACATCTGATTTTGTGATCAGCCCGATCTTTTGAAAAAGTTTAGTGGCCTCATCACCTACTTTATCTGTATAATCAAGAATGGTAATGCCGGGCTTAAGTAAACTTTTTGCATAATTATGTAAATCAAGACAGGCATTGTATACCTGCTTCTGACGTTTGTTGAATTTCCCATTTACCGGAATGGTTCTGGTCAGATCTGCGCAATAGCCTCCATATTCCGCACCAAAATCCATAAGGATCATTTCACCGTCTTTGCATTCCTGGTTGTTGGCGGTATAATGTAATGTCCTTGCCCTGTCGCCACTGGCAATGATCGATCCATATGCCGGACCGGCAGACCTGTTTCTAATGAACTCATGATAAATTTCTGCTTCTATTTCATGCTCCCATACACCCGGACGAATGAAACGGAGTAACCTGCGGAAGGTCTGATCCGTAATATTGATAGCGGTTTGTAAAACTTCTACTTCATGTTTTGACTTGATGGCGCGAAGTTCTTTCATGACCCTTGCAGATCTTTCATAAGTATGCAACGGATAACGCATACGTAATTCGGCAGCATACCGATAATCACGAACAGGTACCAGGCTGGCTTTACGGTCGTTCTCGTTAGTATTGAGGTACATTGTTTGAGCCAGGTGAATCCAGGGCTGTAAGAGGCCCTCCAGGCTGTCAAGCCATACAATGGTTTGTATCCCTGACTGGTCAATGGCTTCCTGCCGGCGCAACCTGCGGCCATCCCATTTTTCTTTTAATTCATTGGGCCTGACCAAAACAAGCACTTCGCGGTACTTCTTATCCGGGTTGTCCGGAAATAACACCAGCATAGTATCTTCCTGGATGATCCCGGTGAGCCAATATAGGTCGGTATTTTGTTTAAACGGATAGAGGGCATCACCGTTTGTTGGCAATTCGTCGTTACTATTGAAAATGGCAATGCTGTTTTTCTGCATCTTTTTGATGAAACGCTGCCTGTTATCTATAAAAATCTGGGGATTAACGGAAGCTTGTCGCATGATATCTGGGTTGATTAGGCTTTAAAAATAAGGAAACCCAGCATTTGATATTCAAAGATTTCATACAGCCTCTAAGTAAAATCCACATCCTGAATGCAGGCATCTTATTCAATAAAAGCTTTTAAGGTTCGTTTGTAAATATAAAGCACCGTTCCTCCAAAGATGTTGTAAATCAACGTTTAAACACAGAAAAATTGGCAAATTTAGAATTTGTTCAACAGGTTGGAAGGTTCGTTTGGTAAAAAACTAACAAGTGTAAGTTTAATTAGACAAAAGTCGCTGATTAATCGATAATGCATAATCTTTTTAAATAATCATAAAATTTATTGCATTTTATTGACAATTTTTTAATTTTTACCTTTGCTCCCTGCCATTAAATAATCAACTTATGTCGATTCCAACAACGATGCTTCTTCCCGTAGAGAAATTGAAACAGTTAGGCCTTCGCCTGTCTGAAAACATTCATTACCAGTCTTCGCCTGAAGAGCTGTCAGAACAGGTTCTGCAAAGAGGTGAAGGTACCCTTAATGATACCGGCGCCCTGGTGATCAAAACCGGTGAATTTACCGGTCGTTCGCCAAAAGACAAATTCATTGTACAGGACGAACTCACCCGGGATACCATTCATTGGAATGATTTTAACATCCCGATTGAACAGAAATATTTCGATATCGTATTTAAAAAGATAACCGATCATCTGAATAAAGCAACAGATATCTGGGTCCGTGATTGTTATGCCTGTTCTGATCCCCGCTATCGTGTCAACGTTCGGGTTATTACCGGCAAACCTGCGGAAAATCTTTTCGCTTACAATATGTTCCTCCGGCCAAACGAGGAAGAACTGGAAAATTTTCAACCACAATGGCAGGTCCTTGTTGCATCCGACCTTAAACTGGATCCTGCAGAATGTGGTACCAGACAGCACAATGCTGCGATCATAAGTTTCAGGCATAAGATGATCCTTATTGCGGGAACGGGTTATACAGGCGAGATCAAAAAAGGCATTTTCACCATACTGAACTACCTGCTGCCTTTGGAAAAAAATGTCCTGAGCATGCACTGTTCAGCAAATAAAGATGAGGCCGGAAATACCGCCCTGTTTTTCGGATTAAGCGGAACAGGCAAAACAACATTGAGCGCAGATCCGAACCGTGTATTAATTGGCGATGATGAACACGGATGGACCAATGATGGCATTTTCAATTTCGAAGGCGGCTGCTATGCCAAATGTATCCAGTTGACGGAAGAAAAGGAACCGGAAATTTTTCGTGCCATACGACCCGGTGCTTTGGTGGAAAATGTAACCTTCATTGAAGACAGTAACAATATCAATTTCGAAGACGGTTCTTTAACAGAGAATACCAGGGTTTCATACCCATTGCACTTTATCAGCAATGCCTGCCCGCAAGCAATGGGCAATACACCCGAACATATCTTTTTCCTGACCTGCGATGCCTATGGTGTGCTGCCTCCTATTTCCCGGCTCAGCCCGGATCAGGCCATGTACCAGTTCATAAGCGGCTACACCGCCAGGGTTGCCGGAACCGAAGCGGGTGTTACAGAACCCAAAGCCACTTTCAGTGCCTGTTTTGGCGCACCTTTCCTTCCTTTGCACCCGGGAAAATATGCAGATATGCTCGGCGCCAAACTGAAAGAAAAAGAAGCACATGTTTGGTTGATCAATACCGGATGGACAGGTGGACCTTATGGTACCGGTTCGAGGATCAAACTGTCCTATACCCGTGCCATGATTTCTGCAGCACTGGAAGGAAAATTATCCAATGCTGAATTCAAAAATTTACCGATATTCAATCTGCAGATTCCAACAAATTGTCCGGGCGTACCAACAGAAGTGCTTGATCCCGGCAACACCTGGGATAACAAGGAAGCCTACACGAAAAAGGCTTTGGATCTGGCAGGATTGTTCATTAAAAATTTCCAAAAATATGCAGCCGGAGTTTCGGAAGAAATAAAAGCTGCAGCTCCGATTGTCATCTGAGCGGTCTTAATCGATTGTTTGCTTGTAACCCCGCTAATCTTAGCGGGGTTCACTTTTTAAAATGGAAAGTGGAAAATCGAAAGTGGAAAGTAAAAGGCAAATACACTTACCATAGATTAAATATGCGAGGGATCAGGGCTGTTGGCTGTTGCCCCTCTCTGGTAGAGAGGGGTTGGGGTGAGTAAGAAAATCGAAAGTGAATACATTTACCGCGAAGAAAAGAGGGCGCGAAGAAACTAGAACAACCCGTAAATCTGCGCATCTATCTTGCTAATGATCTCCCCGAAATCCTCTTCTTTTTCAGCAAACTTATTGGCATCCACATTTACCACCAGCAAAGGGCCTTCTTTATAGCTTTCGATCCATTTATTGTAATAATCGTTTAGCCGTTTCAGGTAGTCGAGCCGTATATTCTCTTCGTATTCCCTGCCGCGCTTTTGAATCTGGCCAACAAGTGTTGGCACGGATGCCTGCAGGTATATAAGCAGATCAGGTGGCTGCACCATCTGCTTCAGAGTCTGGAAAAAATCAAAATAGTTTTCAAAATCGCGCTTGCTCATCAGCCCCATTTCATGGAGGTTGGGCGCAAAAATATGGGCATCTTCATATATCGTCCTGTCCTGGATAACTGTTTCTGTTCCTCTTGAAATGTCCAGCAACTGTGTCAGTCGGCTGTTCAAAAAGAATATCTGGAGGTTGAAACTCCAACGAGGCATATCTTCATAAAAATCAAAGAGGTATGGATTCTGGTCAACATCTTCAAAATGAGGGATCCACCGGTAATGTTTGCTCAGCATTTCTGTTAGCGTGGTCTTTCCGGCGCCGATATTACCGGCTACTGCAATGTGTTTTGGTTTTTTCAGTTTCGCCATATGCCTGTGCCGTGCGGTTATTGATTTGCTCTGCCGGCTGAGCGTTTAAAGTACATATTCATTTTGGAATTAGGGTTTCATGCGGGTCTTTTTTTTAATAATAATTCAACCCAACGGCATCCCTGACTGCTTTCATCGTCTCTACGGCACTGGCTCTGGCTTTCTCTGCACCCATATCCATCACTTTGCTCAGATACTGATGGTCTGTGCGGATGGATTCTGCCTTTTCCCGGATCGGTGTAATAAACCTGACCATATCTTCAGCAAGCTGCTTCTTCATATCCCCGTACCGGATCCTGCACTCCTGGTAAGCGTCTTCAAAAAAACGGATCTGCTCATCCGTACTCACAAGCCTCATCAGCAGAAAAAGATTTTCGATATAATCCGGCATAGGTGTACCCGGTTCCGTGGGACCTGCATCGGTCCTGGCTTTCATTACTTTTTTGCGGATAAGTTCATCATCATCAGCCAGGTATAAGGTGGCCAGTTGATTCTCACTTTTACTCATTTTACCCGTTCCGTCAAGACTGGGCACTTTTACCAGTTCTTCGCCAAAATTAAATGCAGCCGGTTCCGGAAAAACTTCTCCATATCGGTGATTGAAACGGTTGGCAAAATTCCTGGCCATTTCAAGGTGCTGCTCCTGGTCTTTACCCACCGGAACAAGGGATGCCCTGTGCAGTAATATATCCGCAGCCTGTAAAACAGGGTATGTAAGAAGCCCGGCATTAATATTCTCCGGTTGCTGTCGGGCTTTATCCTTAAATGTGGTTGTTTTTTCCAGTTCGCCCTTATAAGCCACCATATTCAGGAAAAGGTATAATTCAGCAGTTTCGTGGATATGGCTCTGGCAATAAAGTGCTACTTTTTCGGGATCCAGACCACAGGCGATGTTCTCAGCCAAAACCCGGTGAACATGCCCCTTAAGGGTACTTGTATCCGGATGGGTGGTAAGTGAATGCAAATCAGCAACCATGAAAAAGCAGGTAAACTGATCCTGCATCTTTACATAATTTTTGACAGCCCCAAAATAGTTACCCAGGTGCAAAAATCCGGTGGGCCGGATACCGCTCATGACAATCGACTTATTTCCGATCATAGGACGGCAAAGATAAGGGAATGGCCCTTGAAGCAGCATCAAAAATGATCCCGAAACAGATTGATTCAACTACTGAAAATACCTGCCATTAAAGACAGTCTCCATTCATCAAAAAAATAAGTCATTCCGGACTATTCCGCTATTTTTGTTACCGATAATAAAACTGATATGCAGGTAACCGAATTAATGGTTGATAAAATTGCCCATCTGGCTAAACTCAGCTTTAATGAAGCGGAAAAAAAAGAGATCCGGGAAGACCTCGAAAAAATGATTGGTTTTGTGGATCAACTAAATAACCTGGAAACAACTGGTATTGAACCATTAATACATATGAGCCGGGATGTGAATGTGTTGCGTGATGACGAAATCAGGGGTTCTGTTAACCGGGATGAAGCTTTGAAAAATGCTCCCAATCATACCGGTTCCTTTTTTACGGTACCCAAAGTGATCAGTAAGTAAAAGTGATCGGACCGGCAAAAAATCAAGAGGCCCGATACAAAAAAATAAAAAAACTATGCACCCAGTCATTCATCTAAAGGATATCAAGAAAAGCTATTTCATGGGTAAACAGGAATTACAGGTGCTGAAAGGCATTTCCATTGATATCCTGAAAAATGAATATGTGGCATTGATGGGACCATCTGGTTCTGGTAAAAGTACCCTGATGAATATTTTGGGTTGCCTTGATTCGCCTACTTCGGGCACGTATATCTTAAATGGCAATGATGTAAGCACGATGCTGGACAATGACCTGGCCGAGATCAGAAATAAAGAAATCGGCTTTGTATTCCAGCAATTCAACCTTTTACCCAGGTTAACGGCTTTGGAAAATGTGGCCCTTCCTTTGGTGTATGCCGGCATTTCCCGCAAACTTAGAACAGAAATGGCCAGGGAAGTTTTACATAAAGTAGATCTTACCGATAGAAGTCACCATAAACCCAATGAATTATCGGGCGGCCAGTGTCAGCGTGTGGCCATTGCCCGCGCCCTGGTGAATAACCCTTCCATCATCCTCGCG
>Ga0209254_10005986_pt1 | contig 11189 bp, 11 predicted proteins | sample FrelakmetDIP11DI_FD_187148 | JGI IMG/M metagenome (GOLD analysis project Ga0209254, IMG submission 187148) | Freshwater lake sediment microbial communities from the University of Notre Dame, USA, for methane emissions studies - DIP11 DI (SPAdes)... | ecosystem: Environmental > Aquatic >... | reverse complement strand
GGGTTATGTAATTATTGACACGGAGAGCAAGCTTGACAGCAGCATCATCAGAGAGCTGAGGTCAATTGAAGGAACAATACGGGTCAGGATGCTGTACTGAGCTTAGTTCATCCCTGTGACAGAGGCAAAGGTCCTTTTAATTCCTTTTTTATATTTGACTGACGGATAGCCGAATATTACAAACAGGCCTTCCCTGCTGGCGTATTTTATTCCGTATTTCTCCCTGAATTTGCGTGCTTTTTTCCCGTATTGGATCAGCGGATGGATTGCTCCCAGCATACAGGTTCCAAGTCCCAGCGATTCACCAGCTGTCATTGCGTACGTTGCAGCAACAATGGGGTCGGCAGGGTCAGTGTACGGCGATCCGTAGAAGTACATCACCAGCGGAGCATCATAGGTCACGACATTCTCACCCTTTTTCATCCTGGAAATAAAAATATCAAAACATGGTTTGACAAAGCTCCGGAACATCTCATTGCTGGCTTTACCCCAGAAAGGACGCATCAGGGTAAGGAACCAGTCAGAAACAAACCATTTAATGGTCTCTAGAAATTCACAGAAATCTTTAACAAATGCCCTGTTTTTTTCCTTGCTGTCGAGAACAAGCACATTGACATCCGAAGGAGGGAGGCCCATAGGGGCAGTAACAGCTGCCTCCAGGATCTTATCAATTACCACACGTTCAACCGGTCTGCCGTCAAATTCGCGGATGCTTCTTCTCCTCTGCAGCAGTGCCAGGAGTTTATCATAGTCAGCGGCCTTCTCCTTTGGAGGAAGGTCGAACAGGTCTTCCGGTGACATTGTTCTTCCGTGAATTTCTATTGCTCCTTCAGGACAAACTGCCATGCAGTGACCGCAGCCGACACATCCGAAAACGGCAGTATTGCTCACCCTGGCTTTGCCGTCTTCAATTACCCATCCGAAATCAGAGCAGACCTCCGCACACAGACCGCATCCGGTGCACAGTTCTTCATTTATCCTGATTTCAGCCTTTTCCTTTGCTCGTGATGTGGGAATTGCCATAAATTATTTTATCAGATTACGAAAGGTATAAATCTTTTTGTTCTTTTCATATAGTCCCTGTAGCTGTCGCCGAAATAAGCAATACACTCCTTTTCGTCTCCTACTGCAGTAAACCATAGAAGGACCGATGAGATCATGGCCACTAAAGTCAAAATGACTGTCGGGTGTTTGAAGTAAATACCCCAGGAAAGAAAGATCAGTGATGAGTAAAGCGGATGCCTGATATACTTAAATATCCCCGCTGTTACCAGCTCAGTGGTCTTCTCAAATTTGAAGAGCCTATCATCTACCCTTACTATTCCGGGTTTACTGGCTCTTCTGAGAAGCAAGACACCTGCGACCACCATATATGCAGAAATTGAAAGCAGTAACCACGAAATAACCTGTTTTACCGACGACGGCTCAATAAACCAGAATTTGTAGTTTGCCACGAAGAGTGCAATTATGCATTCCCAACTGAAGAAACGTGGGAAGCCGTGACTTTTAATATCAAAAAGGGCCCGTTTTGAGAGGTATATGACGGGCAGGCTAAGTGCAATAAACAGTATTACTTTATCCATTTCAATTCTTTATCAAACCTGTAAGTTACGCCTTTTACGGTGTTCATTGAAATCCTTAGATCCCCGCAGATCATTGTCAGAGGTGCACCGGAAAAAGAGGTGACAACGACTTCCTTTAAAGCTCCTTCTTCCCACCCGATGTCAAGCTCAAAATTACCTCTCGCTTTCAATCCTGTAACTGATCCTTCCGGCCATGCATCGGGCAGGGCAGGCAGTATGTTCACCACGCCGTTTTGACTCTGCAGCAGCATCTCTGTGATGCCTGCCGTACCGCCAAAGTTTCCGTCAATCTGGAATGGCGGATGGGTGTCAAAAAGGTTTGGCAGTGTTGATTTTTCCAGCAATAGCCTGAGGTGCCTGTAACTCTCATCCCCGTCAAGGAGGCGTGCGTAAAAATTTATGATCCATGCCCTGCTCCAGCCGGTATGTCCTCCGCCGTTCTCCAGCCGGTGCTCAAGCGTTTTACGTGCCGCGGCATAGAGATCAGGTGTATCCGGCGTGATCTGAGTGCCAGGGTGCAGTCCGAAGAGATGCGACATGTGCCTGTGGCCGGGCTCAGCCTCTTCATATTCCCTGATCCACTCCATTATTGTGCCGTTGGATGCAATCCTGACAGGTGGAAGCTTGTCCATCGTCTGCTGAAGGCTGTCCGCCCACCCGGTGTCAATATTAAGTATATGAGCAGCTTTCTGACAGTTTGTAAGCACCTCGCATATGATCTGGTTATCCATTGTCGGTGCATAGGTAAGTTTGAACTCTTTTTTAGAGACCGGATCGATATATGAGTTCTCAGGAGAGTAGGTAGGAGCGGTGACAAGATACCCTTCTTTGTCTGTGATAAGAAAAGTCCGGATAAAGTCGGCTGCTCCCTTCATGACGGGGTACGCCTTTTCACGCAGGTAGGCAGTGTCACAGGTAAATTCATAGTGTTCCCATAATGGCAGCGTCATCCATGCTCCTCCAAGGGGGAACATGCCCCAGTAAACGCCATCTATCACGGATGTCTTGCCGAAGACATCCGTTGTATGATGCATTGTCCACCCCTTCGCACCATACATCTCACGGGCAGTGACACTTCCCGGAACCGTAAGCTCTTCCATGAAGGTTATCAAAGGGTCAACGGTTTCGCTGAGATTGCATGCCTCGGCGGGCCAGTAATTCATCTGCAGGTTGATGTTGACGTGGTAGTCCGAGGACCACGGGGCCAGGTAATCCTTGTTCCAGATACCCTGGAGGTTTGCAGGAAGCTGTGCCGGATGGCGTGATGAACCCATCAGCAGGTATCGTCCGTACTGAAAATAGAGCGCGATGAGTCCCGGGTCATCTCCGCCGGCCTGGAACCTTCTGAGGCGCTCGTCAGTGGGTATGGTGTCAGCTTTATTATCCTTTCCAAGATGCAGACTGACCCTGTCAAACATAGAAGAGTGCTCAGCGATGTGGTTTTTTCTGAGCAGCTTAAAAGATTTCCAGGAGGCTGTGCTGATGGCATCAGTGCACTTCCTTCGCGGATCGATTGTTCGGTCGAAATTCAGGCTGTCGACATTATAATCAGTAGCCGCATTGAAGAACATTACTAACTCAGTCCCTCCGGCATATTTCAGTGAGTTATTGTCATGCGTCAGGTAACCATCGTACGCTGCTGGAAGGAGGGAGGCAAAAAATCTCATATGGGTTCCTCCCGGTCCCAGCGCCGGGTCGTCACTGTCGATCACCTGTCCCTCCATGTCTATGCGGCCGTCCATGACACTGATGACAGCATCCTGTTGCCGCTGCAGTGAGATTGACATGTCGAGGCCACCTTCCTTCTTCGATCGCATCGAAATGACAAGTACATTATCCGGTGCCGACGAGTAAACCTCATATTCAATTTTGTTCCCGTCCCTCTTAAAACTTACTTTAGCTATTCCTGTCCCGAGATTAAGCTCCCGGCGGTAGTCAGTGATCTTGCCGGCGGTGTCGGCAAATTGAAAGTAAATATCACCGAGTGTCTGGTACGACCTGATCTTTCCGGGTATGCCGGCAACGTATTTTTCCGAAAGATCAAAAGCCTCGGGTATCCTGCCGTCAAGAATTAGTTTGCGTATTTCAGGCATGTGTGCGAGAGCTGCGGGATTATTGTTGGGAATATTCAATCCGCCCCAGAGTGATTCTTCGTTTACCTGTATTCTTTCAACAAGCGGGTTTCCGAAAATCATCCCTCCCAGCCGGCCGTTGCCCACGGGAAGTGCTTCCGTCCATTCCCCTGCAGGAGTGTCATACCACAAAACGTATTTTATGGCCGGCTTTGTTCCGGTATCGCATCCGGATAACAATAACGGAATTAATATCAGCAGTCTAAAAGTTGTTTTCATTCAATTACAGGTTTTTTGTTTCTGATGTATCATCCAGCCTGCCTTGCGGTGCAGGTGGCTGCCCTCTCCGATGAACTGCATACTGGCACTCAGGATAAAATCCCCTTTCAGCTTCTTCCAGGCAAAATGAAACTGGTCGTCACTGAACCAGATGTTGTCACCAGATCCTGAAATAGTATATTCCTGAACTTCGGCATCATATTGCAGGTCGCCTTTCAGATTGCATGCTCCTACATCTGAGTGTCCGTCAAAGATGCTTTTTGAATATTCCTGCGCAGATACAGGTTCGGATAATAATGCTGTTACCGCCATACTGATGATGAATATTTTTCCGGTCATTCGTCCGAGATTAAATTGTAAACTCAACTCCTGTTTCAGGTAATTGTTTCTGCTCATCCGGCACTGAAAAAGCCAGTAGCAACAATACTGGTATCAGAAATCCCGCTGCCAAATCCTTAAGTAGTTATAAATATATATCCTTACGTCTATATAACCTGTACGACAAAATAGTCAAAAGCAGGGATAGTCCGATAAAATAAATCAGATTCCGTAACTCAAGCCTGTATTCAGAATTTAACGTATCAACGTTGACATATTTGAACGGACTTATGTATCCGATCTTTGAAAGAGTCTCAGTGATTTTTGAGAGCGTATAAAGAAAATAGAGGATCAGTACCAGTCCTATGCTTAATGTGGTTATCGGCCTGGACCTTTTGACAAGGGTTGACATGAATAATCCAACTGCCCCGAAGAAAAGATTCAGCAACAGGGTGTAAAGTGTGAGGATAAGAAAGGCGTTGACACTGAAAGGCTCCCTCTTAACAATCGTCATGCTGATAAAACCTGCCGCTGCCGCGACGAGGTTAAGAAAAACCACATTAAGAAATACCACTGCTGTCTTGCTGGTAAAGACCTCGCTGCGTGTCAGAGGCCAGGTAAGCAGGTATTCAGCGGTCTTATTGTACTCTTCTTTAAGCAATATACCGGAAGAGAGTACAATTGCATAGATGCTGCCAAGCACCAGCATGTATATCACATTATTGACGGAGTAAAAGCCCAACACAGAAAACAGATCGTCGACATTGGAAATGCCTTTGAATTGCAGCGCTCCTTCGGGGAGAATACTCATCATCGCCAGGATCTTGGAATTGTTTTCCAGGAAAATCCCGTAGACCGACATAGTTAACGAGATCAGGATTGTAATAACCATCGTCCATATAACCAGGCTGAAAGCATTGCCTTTGATTTCTCGTATGAAAAGGTTCCGGTTCATAATACTGATCCGCTCTTAATTATAGTAATGCATGAATATTTCTTCCAGGGATGGTTCCTCGATTGTCAGGTCGGTTATTTTCCTGCCCATGAGTTTAAAGACAAGCTCAGTGATATCACCGGAGTACATAAACTGCAGAGTATTGCCGGAAACAACAGGAGTATTTTCAATACCTCCGAGGCCTGCAACCTCATTGTCAGCCCGATCGGCAAATTCGATCCGCACTTTCTTCAGCTGTCTCTTCCTCAGTGTTTCAATATCCTCTACCTTGATGATGCTTCCTTCCTTGATGATGGCTACGCGCTTGCATAACAACTGCACTTCACTCAGCGTATGCGAAGAAAAAAAGATGGTCATGCCCTTCCGGTTCTCTGACCTGAGCAGCTCAAAGAACCTTGCCTGCATCAGCGGGTCGAGACCCATGGTCGCCTCATCAAGGATAAGAAGCCGCGGGCTGTGAAGGAGGCTTTGTATGATGGAAACCTTCTTGCGGTTTCCCATAGACAGATCCGAGATCTTTCTTTTCCGGTCCAGTTCAAATAATTCAGACAGTTCAGCTATGCGGTCCTCACCGCTCCCGGTCTGGTAAAATCCAAGGCAATAACCAAGAAATTCATCTATATCCATATGTGAATACAGATTTGCATCAGACGGTACGTATCCTGTATGAAACTTGATCTTCTTTGAATCTTTGACCACGTCCATACCCATGATCTTTGCAATTCCGCCGCTGGGAAAGATCAGGTTCAGCAAAACCCTGATGGTGGTGGATTTACCTGATCCGTTAGGACCGATGAAACCAAATACATCGCCTTCCGCGACCTCAAGACTGACGTGTTCAATCCCTCTGTCCCTGCCATAGGTTTTTGTGAGATCCCTGATATCAATTATAGGTGCGCTCATAAAGGATTATCTTTTGCTCATATTCAGTTTCAAATACATGAACTCATTTATGCCTTGACCTTGCTTTTATGGATCAGGGAAAGTTCTTCATATGACATGGAACATCCGTAGACCACGTAATCCTTTTCAGAAAGTTTTCTGATTGCCTCTTTGGACCTTGGTTCGGCTTGTGCAAAATCACGGTCATGAAACTCCACGAGGATCTGATCTATGGTAACAGGTGATGCCAGGATGGTATCGATCACATCATATTCAGACCCTTCAATATCCATCTTAAGTACATCAATATGAGCGTGGTTAAACTCCCGGATAATGTCGTCAAATGTCTTTATCATTACTTTAACAGACTGTGCGGCATCAACCTCTTTATGCTTTACCAGGCTTCCGGAGATAGCCCTGGGATTGGCAGGGAGGAAGAAGTCGGCCTGGCCGGTTTCGGATGCACTTATACCGTAAGGGTAAAAATGAAATCTGTCAGGCAACTTCTGGTTACCTATCCAGTCGATAGACTTTGGAGTTGGATCAAAAGCGAATACCGAAGCTCCGTGCTTCTTTATGCACTTGAGATCAAAGGAGATGTCCCTCCCCGTTCCGAATGAATATATAACTGATGATCCGTTAAGAAGTGAGGGCATGATATAAAAGCCGCCGTAACTCGTGCCGTACCATTTGCATTTAACCTGAACAGCAGGTTGAAGATGGCTGAAGAGTGCCGGATCAGTGTGCCGGCTGATCCTTCTCTTCCTCTGGCGTGATAAAAACTCAAGCCACAGATTCCCGGCTCTTTCCCTGGCAGATGTGATGACGGAGCTTGCCATTACATGGTTCATACCAGGTCACAGGCTTCCGGAGGCATCCAGTGAGCATCCCTGCCTTCCCATTTGATATTGCATCCAATGGGATTGGTCTTTGTCACTGAAACCGGTTTCCCTGAAGTCAGCTCACCGAGCACGGTATCGAGATTATTGACAGTCATTCTCGACGTATCACGTGGTGAATCAACTCCTCTGCCGGTATATACAAGCACTCTTTCTTTGTTGAATACAAAGAAATGTGGCGTCTTCAGAGCTCCGTATGCCTTTGCCAGCGACTGGTCAGCATCATAAAGGTACTTCCAGGGGAACTTATGTTTTTTCATACGTACCACCATATTCGGGAAACTGTCTTCCTCATAAGTATGCTCACTGTTTGAGTTTATACCGACAAAGACCACTCCTGCAGAGCGGTATTTTTCTGCGGTGGTACGTGTCACTTCATCTGAGCCTATGACGTATGGGCAATGATTACAGGTAAAAAACAGCACCAGGTAAGGGTATTCATCAAAATCGGATAGCCCGTATTCCGGGCCTTCAGTGGAAGGAAGCCTGAAATCAATAACCTTCTGTCCGGGTTCAAGTGTGTAACTCATCTCTGTAATATTTACTGGTTATCAAAACTAAACAAACAGTAACAGTAATTTGTCAGAAACACAATCTCTCTTGCCTTTCCTGAGACGAAATTAGCTTTATTTATGGCTTTATATTTCTTTGCTTATGAGGAAAACAGTATAACCTGCATAAATAAGAAACAAAAGCCCGGCTTCCCATCTGTCAAGATTTTCTTTCTTCGAGGTGAACATCATGACAAAAAGCATTATTGTTCCCAGCGACAACATATAAAAATCTCCGTTGAATACCTTGTTGTATTCAACAGGGCTTACCACTGCTGAAACGCCGGATATTAAAAATATATTGAAAATGTTCGATCCTATAATGTTCCCGACAGCAATATCAGCGTTCTTTTTTACAGCTGCAACAACTGAGGTGGCAAGTTCAGGCAGGGAAGTTCCGGCAGCAATAATTGTCAGACCTATTATTTTCTCACTTACGCCCAGATCTTTCGCCATCATGACAGCATTGTTCACTACAAGCCCCCCGCCCAGCACCAGCCCGGCCAGACCGACCACTATCAGCAGAATTATTTTCCCTGATGGCATAAGTTCCCCGGCAGGAACAAACTGGGATCTGTCAGATTTTACCTGATTGTATATATACAACTGAAAGAACAAGAACATCAGAAGCAGAATGAATCCGTCAATTCTGCTGAGTACTTGCCTGTCTGCGTTCAGGAAATCATTCGACAGGACAAAAAACATCAGTATGGCAACAAATGAAATCGGGATCTCCTTCCAGACCGTGCTTGTCTGGACCTTCAACGGGGTAATCATCGCCGCTATGCCAAGAATGATAAACAGGTTGAAATTGTTGCTGCCAAGGACATTACCGAAGACTATATCATGATGATTTGATATAGTTGCAATTAAGTTAACGACCAGTTCAGGAGCTGAGGTGCCGTATGCCACAATTGTCAGGCCAATCGCGAGGTCCGGGACGGAATATTTCTTCGCCAGGCCTGAAGCACCGTTTACAAGCCAGCTGGCGCTTATAATAAGCAAGCCTAATCCAAGTACTAAGAGGAGGATCTGTATTATCATTTTCAACTATAAATTTATCAAAAAACAGTTCCGGTCCGATAAAGTTTAGTTTCTGTAAATTTGACAAAACTATTAATAATTAACAGTCATGAAGTCAAATGATCCGGTAAAATTAATTGATGTATCCCGTCACACAGCATGTTTTTTCCTGAGGGAAGTGTATTTAAAAGCAGTGACCTGGGAAATTACAAGCTTCTGCCTTCATTCCCGGGTATAAAGGCTGCTTCTCATTTACCGGCTGATATCAGCGCACTTCTCAAACGGTCCAAAAAAGGCGTGCCCTATATCGGAGCTCATCCTCTGTAAAAAAAGACCCTGAGGCTGCCTTGCCTCAGGGTCCTATATACCGATACCGCTACTAAAGTATCCTTATTATGCCGGGCTCATTGTCTACAACAAGGAGTTTTCATACACTCATTAACTTAACTAACGAACAAACATTACTTGTCTTTTTAAGCAAACAAACTCAAACGGTATTAATCTTTGAAGGACTCATACTAATTACCCGTACTGTCAAATACTTTCCTTCCGCCTACCCATGTCTGGAGTACTTTTGTATCCCTGATCTTAATGGGATCAATTGAGGTAATGTCATCACCCAGCACCACAAAATCTGCCAGTTTGCCAGGTTCGAGTGTTCCCTTGATCTTCTCCTCGAAAGAGGCATAGGCCGCATTTTTAGTATAAGCTGTCAGCGCCTGTTCAACGGTGATCTTCTGCTCCGGTACCCACCCGTCCGGGTTCTTGTCATCAAGTGTCCTGCGGGTGACGGCGGCATAGATACCCTCCATGGGTGTCGCAGGGGCTACCGGCCAGTCGCTGCCGAAAGCAACGACAGCTCCTGCATCAAATAAAGACTTGAAAACGTACATCGATTTAACCCGCCCGGGACCGATCAATGATTCAGCCCACCTGCCATCATCGATGGCATGATAAGGCTGCATACAAGCAATGACATTCAGCTTTGCAAATCTTTCAATATCACCCGGGGCAATGTGCTGTGCATGCTCTATCCTGAACCTCCGGGCTTTAACTCCGTTCTCATTTTCCACCTGCTCATAGATATTTAACATTATATTGATCGCACGGTCGCCTATTGCATGGATACCGACCTGCAGGCCAGCCTTGTCAGCATTTGAGATCCATGTATACAGGTCCTCCCCGGAATTGACCAGAAGGCCTGAATCAGTGATCAGATCAGTGTAAGGTTCAAGAAATGCAGCAGTATGTGACCCCAGCGACCCATCAATAAATCCTTTCAGTCCGCCCGTCTTCATCCAGTTATCACCTCTTCCGTCGCGGGCAACCTGTTTCTTAAGTTTTTCCCATCTGCTGATCGTCTCCATGATATAAACCCGTGTGATGAGCTTGGCGTCGTTTCGCACTCTCTCAATTGCATCTGCATAGCTGGCGGCATCAACGGCATGAACAGAGGTTACCCCGTTTGATGCAAAGTAATTCATTGCTGCCAGCAGGGCTTTGTCAACCTGCTCGTCAGATGCAGAGGGTATCCTGCTAAAGATGTAATCCATGGCATTGTCCTTGAAAATTCCTGTCAGCTCACCGGCTTCATTTCGCACAATGGTTCCGCCTTTTACATCCTTTACTTTGCTGTCAATACCGGCATGCTTTATGGCAAGGGAGTTTGCCAGACCCATGTGTCCGTCGAGCCTCTCGACAAATACAGGATTGTCAGGTGTGACTGAATCGATCCAGCTCCTTTCAGGCAGTGTCTCCCACCCTTTGCCGTCCCATTGACCACCGGTGATCCATATTCCCGGTTTAACAGTAGCGGCATATTCAGCCAGCCTTTTTATGAACTCCTCAGGTGTAGAGGCATCCCTGAGCTGTACGGAGGAAAGATTTAAACCACCCTGCAAAAAGTGTAAATGAGAATCAATAATGCCGGGGATGACAAATTTTCCTTCCAGATCGGTAACAACGGTGTTGTCGTTTTTGAGTTTCATGATATCCCGGTTACTGCCCACCGCAATGATTGTATCACCGGAGACTGCCATGGCTTCCGCCAGCGGCTGGATTTCATTCCCGGTCCAGATTTTTGCATTTGTTATTATCATATCTGACGATTGATTATTGTTTTGACATGAAAGTACACTGCACAGCAGTGCTACCGTAACGTGGTAAATGTGGAAGTTTTTCATATGTGTTAGACTGTATTAGTTGGATGTCTGTACTTTTTTGTCAGAAGTTATTAATCGTTCAGCAACTTCAGGGTTACCAGGTAAGCACAGTGATCTGACGCAATGGAATCACAGATTACCTTTGTCTCAAGGGTTTCCCATCTCTCTGACGGAAGATACATAACATAATCGATCTTTATCCTTGGAGCATCAGAAGGGAATGTGGGCTCAGGATTGTTTTTATCGTGCGAGGAAGACCATACCTCCGCGAGGATATTGATGGGATTGCTGCCGGGCTGAGCATTCAGGTCTCCTGCCAGGACAATAGGGTAGTGGCTCGAAGCAAACACCTCATTGATCTTCTCCGCCTGTGCTACCCTGTCAGTTTCAGGATTAAGATGATCGAAGTGGGTTCCGACAAAGGCAATTGTATCTCCTGAGGGCAGTACCACAACTGCTTCAAGT
>Ga0209254_10005985_pt1 | contig 11189 bp, 7 predicted proteins | sample FrelakmetDIP11DI_FD_187148 | JGI IMG/M metagenome (GOLD analysis project Ga0209254, IMG submission 187148) | Freshwater lake sediment microbial communities from the University of Notre Dame, USA, for methane emissions studies - DIP11 DI (SPAdes)... | ecosystem: Environmental > Aquatic >... | reverse complement strand
TTCCTTTGAGATCGCGCCCGGTGAAATCCTCGGCGTGGTGGGCGAGTCCGGCGCGGGCAAGTCGCTGACCGGCGCCGCCATCATCGGCCTGCTGGAGCCTCCCGGGCGGGTGGCCAGCGGGCAGATCCTGCTCGAAGGCCAGCGCATCGACAACCTCGATCACGCGGCGATGCGCCACATCCGCGGGCGAAAGATCGGTGCCATCTTTCAGGATCCGCTGACCTCGCTGAACCCGCTGTACACGGTGGGCCAGCAGCTGGTCGAAACCATCCTGGCGCACCTGCCGGTGAGCGCGGCCGAGGCGCGTGCGCGCGCCATCAGCCTGCTGCAGGACACCGGGATCTCCGCGCCCGAGCAACGCATCGACCACTATCCCCACCAGTTCTCCGGCGGCATGCGCCAGCGCGTGGTGATCGCCCTGGCGCTGGCGGCGGAGCCCAAGCTGATCGTGGCCGACGAGCCCACCACCGCCTTGGACGTGTCGGTGCAGGCCCAGATCATCGGTCTGCTCAAGAAGGTCTGTGCCCAGCACGGCGCCGCCGTCATGCTGATCACTCACGACATGGGCGTCATCGCCGAGACCTGTGACCGCGTGGCCGTGATGTACGCCGGGCGCATTGCCGAAATCGGCCCGGTGCACGAAGTCATCAATGTGCCCGCCCATCCCTACACGGCAGGCCTGATGGCCGCCATCCCCGACATGACCCAGGACCGCGAACGCTTGAACCAGATTGACGGCGCGATGCCGCGACTGAACGCCATTCCCGCGGGCTGCGCCTACAACCCGCGCTGTCCGCAGGTTTTCGAGCGCTGCCGCAGCGAGCGCCCGGGGCTGTTGGCGGCGGGCGCCACGCGGGCCGCCTGCTGGCTGCATGACAAGGGTCAAACGGGAGCCGCAGCATGAGCGCGATACCGTTGAAGCCGCCCCTGGTGCAGGCGCGTGACCTGGCCATGTCGTTCGATGTCTCGCCGCCTTGGCTCAACCGGGTGCTGGAGCGCAAGCCGCGCCAGTTTCTGGCGGCGGTCGATGGCGTGAGTTTCGAGATTGAAAAAGGCAAGACCCTGGCCCTGGTCGGCGAATCCGGCTGTGGCAAGAGCACCGTGGCGCGTCTGCTGGTGGGGCTGTACGCGCCCACGCGTGGCGACTTCCAGTTTGATGGTCTGGACGCACACGGCATCTTCAGGACCGCCGACGGTCTCAAGCTGCGCAGCCGTATCCAGATGATCTTCCAGGACCCGTACGCCAGCCTGAATCCGCGCTGGATCGTGGAAGACATCGTGGGTGAGCCGCTGATCGAGCACGGGCTGATCACCGACAAGGATCAGCTCAAGGCCAAGGTGGGCGATCTGCTCAAGTCCGTGGGCCTGTCGCCGCTGGACATGGTGAAGTACCCGCACCAGTTCTCCGGTGGGCAGCGCCAACGCATCTCGATCGCCCGCGCGCTGGCCACCGAGCCCGAGTTCCTGGTGTGTGATGAGCCGACTTCGGCGCTGGATGTATCGGTGCAGGCGCAGGTGCTCAACATCATGAAGGACCTGCAGCGCGAGCGCGGCCTGACCTACCTCTTCATCTCGCACAACCTGGCCGTGGTGCGCCATGTGAGCGACCAGGTCGGTGTGATGTACCTCGGGCGGCTGGTGGAACTGGCCGACAAGCACACGCTGTTTGACAGCCCGCGCCACCCCTACACGCGCATGCTGCTCGATGCGATCCCGAAGATGCACGACACCGGCCGCGCCCGCACGCCGGTGCAGGGCGAGGTGCCCAACCCCTTGAACCCGCCGACCGGGTGCACCTTCCACCCGCGCTGTCCGCATGTCAACGAGCGCTGCAAAGCCCAGCGGCCGGCCCTGCTGGAAATCGGCGGCGTGAAGATTGCCTGCCACGCGGTCGAAGAAGGCCGGATCTGAGCGCCCCGCGCGCAAACCGCTCGCAAGACCAGACCTGACCTGAGATGCTATCGATAGCGTAGCGCCTCATGGCCGGTTGGCGCTGGGCCAGGCCTTGTTTTTCTTGAAAAGCGGGCTGATGAGCGGCCCTGGACCTTTGCGGGATGCCGCCCGAGGCCTCACGTGTGCTCCAGGTGGGCACCGGTGGGTTTTTCAGGGGCCGGTTGCCGTGCGCGTTTGCCCTATCATTCCAAGGCTGTCCAAACCGCGAAACTGACGGGTCAGCGATCACTCCCGGAACAAATCATGAAAAAAGCAATTCTGTTGGCGGCCACCCTGGCCGCATCCCTGGGCGCAGCCGCGCAAGGGCAGGTCAACATCATCTGCTCGGTACAGGCGGACTGGTGCAACATGATGGCCACCGTGTATTCGCGCACCACCGGCACCAAGGTCAACATGTCGCTCAAAGGCTCGGGCGAGGCGCTGGCCCAACTCATTGCCGAGAAGGACAACCCCAAGACCGACATCTGGTTCGGCGGCACCGGCGACCCGCACCTGCAGGCGGCAGAGCAGGGCCTGACGCTGGAGTACAAGTCTCCGCTGCTGCCGCAGCTCTACCCATGGGCGCGCAAGCAGGCCGAGGACGCGAAATACCGCACCGTGGGGGTGTACCTCGGCCCCGTGGGCTTCGGCTTCAACACGGAACTGCTGGCCAAGAAGAAAGCACAGGCGCCCAAGTCCTGGGCCGACCTGCTGAAGCCCGAGTACAAGGGCGAGGTGCAGATGGCCAACCCCGCCTCCAGCGGCACGGCGTACACCGTGATTGCCACGCTGGTGCAGATCATGGGCGAGGACAAGGCCTTCGACTACCTCAAGTCGCTGCACAAGAACGTCAGCACCTACACCCGCAGCGGCACCGCGCCCATCAAGGCCGCGGCGCGGGGTGAGACCATGGTATCGATCAGCTTCGTGCACGACGTCACGACCGAGGCCATCCAGGGCTTTCCAGTCGGCTCCGCGACACCCTCCGAAGGCACCGGCGCCGAAATCGGCTCCATGAGCATCATCAAGGGTGCGCGCAACCTGGAGCAGGCGAAGAAGTTCTACGAATGGGCGCTCACCCCCGGGGCGCAGCAGTTCGGCGTGGCGGCCAAGCAGTTCCAGCTGCCCAGCAACTCGACCACGGCGATCGACCCGCGCATGCCCGATCCGAAAAAAATCAAGCTGATCAACTACGACTACGCCAAGTACGGTGCCAGCGCCGAGCGCCGCCGCCTGATCGCGAAGTGGGAAAAGGAAATCAATTCGCTTCCGCGCTAGGCCCGCAGCCCATAACCGAGGCGGATTCCCGTACGTGACCTTTCCTTCGAGCGTCCATGAGCCGGCACCCTGACCGACCCGTCCGGCTCTGGCTCTTCGCCGGCCTGCTGGCCTACCTGATCCTGCCCTGGTACGCGATCCAGGACACCGCTTGGTACAGCGTGCTGACCCAGGTCCTGGGGGGGCCCGAGACGGCCAGCGGTCTGGTGCAGATCCTGGCGCACGGGCGCGTCTGGCTGCTCCTGGGTGTGCTGGGGCTGGTGGTGGCGGCTATTGGCCTGGTCGTGCCACCGGGCAAGGCGCAGGGGCGCTGGTTCCTGGCCGGCGGGGTGCTGGGCTTCGGCGGCCTGCTGGCAAGCGGCTTCATGATCGGCGCCAAGGGCTGGTCGTTCGAGATCCTCAACAGCAGGTTCGGCGAACTGGCGCTCAACCAGTTCGGCATCGGTATCGGTGCGTTCGTGGCCTTGCTGGCCTTGGTGATGATCGCGGCCTTCGGCGTGGCGCGGCTGGGCTTTTTCAAGGGCGACTTGTTCGTCGCCTCGGCCGTGGTGGGCTGCTCGGTGCTGCTGCTGATGTTCATCGCGTTTCCGGTCGTCAAGGCGCTGCACGGTGCTTTCCTGAACGAGCAGGGGCAGTGGTCCTTGCTGGCGCTGCAGGAGCGCATCGGCAACGAACGGGTCTGGGGGTTGAACTGCCTGGCCGGCGGCCTGCGCTGCGGCGTGGCCTGGAACACGCTGTTCCTGGCCCTTTGCACTGCCACCGGCACCACGGTGCTGGGCACCATGATGGCGCTGATGGCCGAGCGCAGCGCCAGCGCGCGCGTGCAGACGCCGCTGCGCGTGGTGGCCCTGCTGCCGATCATCACGCCGCCGTTCGTGGTGGGCCTGGGCCTGATCCTGCTGTTCGGCCGTGCCGGCGTGGTCAACCAGTTCCTCGAATACGCCTTCGGCATCCAGCCCACGCGCTGGTTCTACGGGGTGCTGGGCATCTGGATCGCCCAGATGTTCGCCTTCACGCCGATTGCCTTCATGATCATGCGCGGTGTGGTGCAGGGCGTGGCGCCCAGCCTGGAGGAGGCAGCGCAGACGCTGCGCGCCGACCGTCGCCGCACCTTCTTCACCATCACCTTGCCCCTGCTCAAGCCCGGCCTGGCCAATGCCTTCCTGGTGGGCTTCATCGAGAGCATGGCGGACTTCGGCAATCCGATCGTGGTGGGGGGGCAGTTCTCCGTGCTGTCCACCGACATCTTCTTTGCCATCGTCGGTGCCCAGTACGACCAGGGGCGCGCCGCCTCGCTGGCCTGGATCCTCACGCTGTTCGCACTGGGCATCTTTGCCCTGCAGCGCGGCTTGCTCGGCAAGCAGAACTACACCACGGTCAGCGGCAAGGGCGACGCCGGCATTCCCATGGCGCTGCCCGATGGTGTGCGCCGCACGCTGAACGCCGTTGTCTACCCGTGGCTGGCCTTCACCGTGGTGGTCTACCTGTTCGCGTTTGCCGGCGGCTTCGTGCAGACCTGGGGGCGCGACTACACCCTCACCTTGAACCACTTCAAGACGGCCTTCGCGCTGGAATGGGGCCAGTTCGGCCTGGTCTGGGCCGGCACCGCCTGGAACTCGCTCTTCACGACGGTCAAGCTGGCCGGCTTGTCGGCACCGGTCACCGCCGCCACCGGCCTGCTGATCGCCTGGCTGCTGGCGCGCACCGAGTTCCATGGCCGGGGCATGTTCGAGTTCGTGGCGCTGCTGGCGTTCGCGATTCCGGGCACCGTGCTGGGCGTGAGCTACATCCTGGCCTTCAACGTGCCGCCGGTCGAGCTGACCGGCACCGGGCTGATCATCATGCTGTGCTTCATGTTCCGCAACCTGCCGGTCGGGGTGCGCGCCGGCACCGCGGCCTTCCGCCAGCTTGACAAGTCGCTGGACGAGGCCTCGCTGATGCTGCGTGCCTCCACCGCGCAGACGCTTTTCAATGTTGTGCTGCCGTTGCTGAAGCCGGCACTGGTGGCGGCGCTGGTGTACAGCTTCGTGCGTGCCATGACCACCGTCAGCGCTGTGATCTTCCTGGTGACGGCCGAGAACGAACTGGCCACCACCTACATCATCGGGCGCGTCGGCAACGGCGACTACGGCGTGGCTCTGGCCTACTGCACGGTGCTGATCGTGCTGATGTCGCTGGCCATTGCGCTGATCCAGTTCGTGGTGGGCGAGCGCAAGCTCGGCCGGCGCAAGACCGGCGCCGCCGCAGTGGCCGTGCCCGCGATCTGAACCCCTCACAGCGGAAACACCATGCATCACGGCGTCGAATTCAGGAACATCTCCAAGCGTTACGGCCTGCAGGCCTCGGCGCCGCTGGTGGTCAAGGGGGTCAGTTTCGAGGTGCCCACGGGCACGCTCACCACCATCCTGGGCCCCTCGGGCTGCGGCAAGACCACGGTGCTGCGCATGATCGCCGGGCTGGAGATGCCCACCGGCGGCCAGATCATCATGGACGGCAAGGACGTCACCACCCTGGGCCCGGCAGACCGCAACGTCAGCATGATGTTCCAGAGCTACGCGCTGTTCCCGCACATGAACGTGCAGGAAAACGTGATGTACGGGCTGAAGATGTCCGGGGTGGCCAAAGACGCCGCCCGCGCGCGCGTGAGCGACGCGCTGAAGAACGTCGGCCTGGTCGGCTACGACGACCGCCTGCCCAGCGAGCTTTCCGGCGGCCAGCAGCAGCGCGTGGCGCTGGCACGCGCCCTGGTGCTGGAGCCTGCGGTGCTGCTGTTCGACGAGCCGCTGAGCAACCTCGATGCCCGCCTGCGCCGCGAGATGCGCGAGGAAATCCGCAGCCTGCAGCAGCGCCTGAAGCTCACCGTGGCCTACGTCACCCATGACCAGAGCGAAGCCCTGGCCGTGAGCGACCAGATCATCGTGATGAGCGTGGACGGGCATATCGCCCAGCGTGGCTCGCCGCAGGAAATGTATGAGTTCCCGCAGAGCGAATTTGTCGCCGGCTTCATGGGTGAGGCCATGCTGTTCCCGGGCGTGGCGGGCGTGGACGGGCAGGTGCAGCTCGGACCCTTGACCCTCACCCCACGGCAGTCGGTGTCCGCCGGCGCGGTCAAGGTGGCGGTGCGCCCGGAGGCCTGGCGCATTCACCGCGCTGGCGCGGACCGCGCGGCCGGCATCGCGGGCAAACTGCTCAAGTCCGCCTATCTGGGCAGTTTCTTCGAGTACACCTTCGAGACCGTGCTGGGCAACATCTTCGTGGTGTCGCCCGATCTGACCGACGTGCTGGACCTGGGCGCCGAGGTGGGGCTTTCGCTGGCCGATCACGGCGTGTCGGTGGTCCGCGCCGATTGATAATGGCGGCATGACCGCCAACTTCCCCAACTGGATGAACCGCCCCCGCTGCGACCAGACACCCGCCTGGCGCCAGCTCGACACCTGCTACCAGCAAAGCGGCCGCACTTTTGACCTGCGCCAGGCCTTCGCCGAAGACGCTAGGCGTTTCGAACTCTTCAGCCAGACGGCGCCGCATGTCTTTGCCGACCTGTCGAAGAACCGGATCGACGCAGCGACGCAGCAAATCCTGATGCAACTCGCGCGCGAGTGCCGCCTCGAGGCCCACCGCGATGCCATGTTCGCGGGCGAGGCCATCAACACCACCGAAGGCCGGGCCGTGCTGCATACCCTGTTGCGTGCGCCGCGTGGCGCTTTGGGCGGTGCGCTGGCCGCTGAGCGCGCCGAGGTTCATGCCACGCTGGACGCGATGCTGGCCTTCGCCGAAAAATTGCGTGCCGACCCCGCCATCACCGATGTGGTGAACATCGGCATCGGCGGCTCGGACCTCGGGCCGCAGATGGCGGTGCTGGCGCTCGACGCCTTCGCCGGGAGTGGCAAGCGCCTGCATTTCGTCAGCAACGTGGACGGCCACGAACTTGCCGCGAAGCTCGCGCAGTTGCTGCCGCGCAGCACCGTGTTCCTGATCGCCTCCAAGACCTTCACAACGATCGAGACCATGACCAACGCGCTCTCGGCGAAGCGCTGGTTCGAGGCGAATGGAGGCGTCGCAGCAGACATCGCGCGGCATTTCATTGGCCTGACGACCAACGTGGCGGCGGCCCGGGCTTTCGGCATCACCACCACCTTTGGTTTCTGGGACTGGGTCGGTGGGCGCTATTCGGTGTGGTCGGCCATCGGCCTGCCGCTGGCCATCGCCATCGGCGCTGAAGGTTTCCGTGAATTCCTGGCGGGCGCCCACGCCATGGACGAGCATTTCTGCAACGCACCACTCGAATCGAACCTGCCGGTGCGCCTGGGCTTGCTGGACGTCTGGTACCGCAACTTTCTTGGGTTCACCAGCCGTTGCATTGCCCCGTACCACAGTGCGCTGCGCCGCTTTCCCGCCTATCTGCAGCAGCTGGAGATGGAGAGCAACGGCAAGCGTGTGGACCTGGCCGGCCAGCCGCTGTCGTACGGCACCTCGCCCGTGCTGTGGGGCGAGCCGGGCACCAACGGGCAGCACGCCTATTTCCAGATGCTGCACCAGGGCACGGACGTGGTGCCAGTCGAATTCGTCGCCGTGGCCAAGGCCCGGCACGAGCTGCCCGGGCACCACCCCATGTTGCTGGCCAATGCGCTGGCGCAGGCGCAGGCGCTGATGCAGGGCAAAAGCGCCGACGCCGGGCCGCCCCAAGGCGGCGCAGCCCCCTCGGGGGGCAGCGAGCCACATGCAATGGGCGAGCGTGGGGGCGACGTGCCTGCGGGCGGGCAGAAGGACTTCCCCGGCAACCGGCCCAGCACTTTCCTGCTGCTGGACGATCTGACGCCGGCCAGCCTCGGTGCGCTGATCGCGTTGCAGGAGCACCGCGTCTTCGTCACCGGCTCCCTCTGGGGCATCAACAGTTTTGACCAATGGGGCGTTGAACTCGGCAAGGTACTGGCCAAGGATATCGAGCCGCGCCTGGCCAGTGGCGATGCGGGTGGTCTGGACGCGTCCACGGCCGGCCTGCTGCGGCGGATTCGCGCCATTTCATAGTCAGATCGGCCTTTTCCCAGCGTGGAATGGTCACTGAAAGCTATGAAAATTGTAGTCACCGGGCGACGCCCTGGGCCGCAACTTCGGCGCTGACCGGCCCGTTCGATGCGGCCGGCGTGTCGCTGGCGGTGGGCGCCACGGGCGCCGGGGGCTGTGCGGTGGCGCGCTGCATCAGCAGGGCCCTGAACTGCTCAACGGCCTGCTGGTATTGCGCGCGCCCGACCGCGTCAAGATCGCTGTGCTTGCCGCCCTCGATCATGACCCACGCCTTGGGCGGATTGGCCGCGGCAAACAGCTTTTCACCCAGATTCATCGGCACCGTCTTGTCGAGGTTGCCGTGGATCATCAGCAAGGGCCTTTCCACCAACCCGATCTTCTCGCCCGATGCAAAACGCTCGTCGCTGAAATGGGCGAGCAACCAGGCGACGCGCCCGACCTCCAGGGCGATGTCGGGGAAACTGGTGAACGCGGATTCCAGGATCAGGCCACCGTAGTTGGTCTGCGGGCGCTGGCGGCTGGCCAGATCCACCGCCACGCCGCTGCCCATGGAGTGGCCGTAGATGACACGCATGCCGGGGCGGGGCTCGCGCTTCTGCAGTTCGGCCCAGGCGATATCGGCGTCCTGGAGAATGCTCTTTTCCGAAGGGATGATCGGGGTGCTCAGGCCCCAGCCCCGGTATTCCACGGCCAGCACCGAGAAGCCTGCCTCACGCAGGGCTTCGATCTTGCGCACATTGGCCACCAGGGTGCGAAACGTGCCGTGGAAATACAGCAACGTGGGAGCGGCGGGGTCCTTGTTGGGCAGCCACCACATTTCGATACGGGGCGGATCAACCCTTTCGTTTGAGCCGTTGCCGCTTTCAGGGGGAGGGACAGCCTTGTCGGCGGCGGCTTGCGCAACGTCGAGAAAATAGCGCTGATCGCCGTGCGGCAGGCCGGCAAAGCTGGCGGGAACGCCGGTCGTGGGACGGTAGATCAATTGACGCTGCTTCACGTCCAGCCAGGCGCAGCCGCTGGTGGACAAGAGCGCCACGGCCAAAAAAAGGGGACGTAAACGGGTAAAATTCGCGGCCGCCATCTTGAGCTGCGTCAATAAATCAAGCCGCCGTCGCACCACCTGGATTCCGTTCCTTCAGTTTCATGACAAAAATGATTCGCATCCTCGTGGGCCTGATTGTGGCCCACATTGCCGGCCTTGCCCTGGCGCAAGAGCCCCCCACCGTTGCCCCGGACAACGGCAACAAGCTGAGCCTGACAATCGCTCCCGGAGTCTTTCATTTCAAAGTGAACGGCGACTACGACCACGTGTACCTGATCGGTGTCGAGCGCGAACACCCCGACGGCAAGCTCGATGGCATCGCGTTTTTCCAGAACTCGTTCGGCCAGCCGAGTTTTTTCGTTTTCCCGTGGGGTGGCGTTTACAAAGGCATCTTTGACATCGCGCCGCTGTCGTTCAAGTGGAACATCGGCGTGATGTATGGCTATGTGGGTGAGTATCAGGATCGAGTGCCCCTCAATTACAAGGGCTTTTCGCCAGGGGCGAACGTTTCCCTCGCCTGGCAGTTCACGCCGGTCTGGTCGGCTCAAGCCACCCTGGCGGGGTCGTTCCTGATGTTCATCATCAACATGCGCCTTCCGTAGCGACCTTCACCTGTGCTGAACAAAGAAAAACCCCCGCGAGGTTCGCACCTTGCGGGGGTTTTTTGTTGCGTCAGGCGCCTTGGCTTTACCTGACGCGGAGCCCCTTACATGCCCATGCCGCCCATGCCACCCATGCCACCCATGTCGCCGCCGCCCATGCCGCCCATGCCGCCAGCGCCTTCATCCTTCGGCGCTTCAGCGATCATGCACTCGGTCGTCAGCATCAGGGACGCGACCGAGGCTGCGTTCTGCAGCGCGGTGCGGGTCACCTTGGTCGGGTCCAGGATACCCATTTCGATCATGTCGCCATAGGTGTCGTTGGCGGCATTGAAGCCGTAGTTGCCCTTGCCGGCCAGCACCGCGTTGACCACCACCGAGGCTTCGCCGCCGGCGTTGTACACGATCTCGCGCAGGGGCGACTCGATGGCCTTGAGCACCAGGGCAATGCCGTGGTCCTGGTCGGAGTTGTCACCCTTGATCTTGCCCGCCGACTGCTTGGCGCGCAGCAGCGCCACGCCACCACCGGCCACGATGCCTTCTTCCACCGCAGCGCGGGTGGCGTGCAGGGCGTCTTCGACGCGGGCCTTCTTTTCCTTCATCTCGACTTCGGTGGCAGCGCCGACCTTGATCACGGCCACGCCACCGGCAAGCTTGGCCACGCGCTCTTGCAGCTTCTCGCGGTCGTAGTCGGAGGTGGCTTCCTCGATCTGTACACGAACCTGCTTGACGCGGGCTTCGATGTCAGCGGCGGCGCCGGCGCCGTCGATGATGATGGTGTTTTCCTTGCCCACTTCGATGCGCTTGGCGGAGCCGAGGTCGGCCAGGGTCACTTTTTCCAGCGTCAGGCCGACTTCTTCAGCGATGACCTTGCCGCCGGTCAGGATGGCGATGTCTTCCAGCATGGCCTTGCGGCGGTCGCCAAAGCCCGGGGCCTTGACAGCCACAACCTTCAGGATGCCGCGGATGGTGTTGACCACCAGAGTCGCCAGGGCTTCGCCTTCGACGTCTTCGGCAATGATCAGCAGCGGACGGCCGGACTTGGCCACTTGCTCCAGCGTGGGCAGCAGGTCGCGGATGTTGCTGATTTTCTTGTCGTACAGCAGCACGAAGGGGTTGTCCAGCAACGCGGCCTGCTTCTCGGGGTTGTTGATGAAGTAGGGCGACAGGTAGCCGCGGTCGAACTGCATGCCTTCGACGACTTCGAGTTCGCTGTCCAGCGACTTGCCGTCTTCCACGGTGATCACGCCTTCCTTGCCAACCTTGTCCATGGCATCGGCAATGATCTTGCCGATGGCTTCGTCGCTGTTGGC
>Ga0209254_10005984_pt1 | contig 11189 bp, 8 predicted proteins | sample FrelakmetDIP11DI_FD_187148 | JGI IMG/M metagenome (GOLD analysis project Ga0209254, IMG submission 187148) | Freshwater lake sediment microbial communities from the University of Notre Dame, USA, for methane emissions studies - DIP11 DI (SPAdes)... | ecosystem: Environmental > Aquatic >... | reverse complement strand
AGTGCCGCAGACGGCTCCCTGACCTCCATTTGGGTTCGACAACTGGGCCGAGAGTGTGTCTTCTATTCTCGCAACTCGGGTAACTGTTCAGGTGCCGACGGCTATGGACTGGCGCTTGTGGCGGGGATCCAGGTCTGGCCGGTGAACAGGTCGCGGAGGACGGCGATGGCGCTGTGGCCGTGTTTGCGGGCGGTGCTCAGGTAGGAGCGGATGTCGAGGAAGGCGTGGGCGCCGGTGTCGGATCGCCAGCTGCCGCTGATCTTCTGCTGGAGTTTGACCATGCGGATGTCGCGTTCGGCTTGGTTGTTGTCAAACGGGACGGCGAAGTCGGTGGCGAAGCGGAGCACGTCGGCGCGGTGGGTGTCCAGCCGCGCCAGCAGCGAGCCGGCCGGGCCGAGGGCCGGGCGGCCGCGTTTGCCGGTCCGGGGTGGTGGCGGGTTGAGCCGTTTGCCCTCGGCGATCAGGGTGTCGTAGCGGGTGGTGAAGGAGGCGAGTCGCCGGGCCGGCAGATGGGTGGCGCCGGCGGCCTTCGCGTTCTGGACCGCGATGTGCAGCTCGACCAGCAGCTCAGCGAGCGTGGTGGGCCAGGCCTGCCCGGTGGACTCGGCGATCCCGGCCAGCTCGCGCAGGTGGTGGGCGTTGCACAACCCGTGGGTGGCCTGGTCGTATTGGCGGTAGGCGGCCAGTCCGTCGTGGACCGCGACCCCAGCGAAACTGGGCAGGATGCCGGCGGCGTCCATCGCGGCCTTGCCCCGCCTGGTGTCCAGGTGGAACAGCGTCGCGCTGTCGGTGCAGGCGACGTGGATCCAGTGCAGCCGCCCGGCGACCCGCCCGCCGGTCTCGTCGAAGTGCGCGACCGGCGCCGCGGCGAGCTCGGCCCGCGCGGCGCCCAGGAACCCGTCGAGCCGGGCCGCCGCGGTGGGCAGCAGGCAGGACAACCAGCCCGTGGACACCGGCGCGCCGAACGCCTCGGCCAGGCACTCCGCGGCGCGGTCCACCGGCAGGTGCTGCCGGCCCAGCAGGTAGGTCGCCACCGCCGCCACCCCCGGCCCGTAGCAGGTCGGGGCGGTCGCCTCGGGCGGGAACGACGCACCGGTCACCACCCCGCAGCCGCACCCGCGGCGCTGCGCCCGATGCTCGACCGCGACCAGTGAGATCACCGGCAGGTCGAAGACCTGACGCACCTCGACACCCACCACCGGCGCCCCCGCCAGATCCGCCCCGCACCCCCGGCAGCCGGTCGGGGCATGGACCCGGACCTCATCGGGCACCGCCCGAGGCGCCAACCGGAACCCCTGGCCACCCTGCTGCTTGCCCGGCCTGCGTCCCGAGGACTTACGCGACGACGTCGGCGCCGGCTTGGCCAACCCGTCGCTGCTGGGTGGTTTCGAGGAGTTCCGCGAGTTCATCCCCAACCGGGCCTCCAACTCCGCGACCCGAGCCACCAACACCTCGATCAGCGCATCACGCTGAGCCAGCGCCGCATCCCGCTCAGCGAGCAACACCAGCAACTGCTCCACGGACAGCCCAGGTCCGGGCACAGACGGAACCGACGACCGATCGACCACGTGACCCTGCCTGCGGGGGAAGACACAAGGCGGACAAGACCGACACGCGCAGCCTGTCGCAACCCACGCCAAGATCAACACGCCACGCCGCAGGGACCTGAACAGTTACGCCTGGACGCCGAAGAACGTCGCACGATGACCGTGGTGGTGGAACATCCGACCATCGGCAGGTGGGTGACCTGGGCACGGGCTGCCGAGGGTGCTGGGTCGACGCCAGCGATCGTCACGGTCGTGGGGGCCGACGTGATGCTGCGGGTCGGTTTCCGCTGTGGGGGTGGCAACGGGTTGGCAACGGTGGCGCCGGGGGGACCCACCTCAGGCGGGACGGACGGGGATGGGGCGGGCGGGCTGACCTGGCGAAACGGCACGGGGCGGGATGGACTGGGCCGGGTTGGGCCGGGTGGGATCGTCTTCCTGAACCGCGTGTCGCAGGTTCGACCCAGGCGGCGTTTGTGCTGGTCACGGGTGGTTCTGGGCGGCGGCGCGCTGCCCCGGCCGGGTGCCGCGGCGGTGGAATCCGCTGGCGGCCGTCGGTGCGGGCAACCGTTTCGGTGCCTGTGACCTGCGCCTTCTCGGCACCGTGCGGCGTGCGCGCAGCCGGCGCCGGCGTTGCCATCGCCGCGATCGCCTCGGCAGCATCGACCGCGTCGGGGTCGTCGCCCACGGGGAGCCAGCCGAGGGCGTGCTCGGCGTCCTCGAAAGGTCCGGGGACGTCGTCGGCGGGCGCTCCGGCAGGAAGCCACGCAGCAATCGCGTGGTGTCCGCCGATCCCGCCGACGTCCTCGAGTGGGCAAGCCCTCGCCTCGCCCAGCTGACCAGCGACGACGCCATCACACCCCGCCTTATGTGCGGAAGTCGAGCCTGGCTCGCGTCGCTCCGCATGAGCGGCTGCCTTCTCGGTGGACGCGACTCAGTTCGACCGCTGGTTCTCGTCAGCGAGCTTGTGCAGGTGGTCGAACGGGATCTTGGTAGGTCGTCGTGGAGGTCGACGTGGCGCGCACCCGAAACGACAGCGAGGTCGGCGGTCCCACTCGGGAACTTGGTGTGGGTCCTTTCGGAGAACCACCGTGAGTGGGCGTTCTCCCCGACCGCGCTCCGTCTGGGATGAGGAAGGCCCCTGACCTTCGCGTCAGACTCGGATGACTCGCAGTGGGGGGTGCGCTGACGCGATGCGATCGAAGTCCGCGTCCTGGGTGACCACGGGCAGGCCGTGAACAATGGCGGTGGCCGCGATGAGGGCATCTGTGAGCCGGACACTTCGATGAATGCCAGCGCGGCGGGAATCGTGCACAAGATGAGCCCATGCCGTCATCACCGACTCGGTGATCGGTATCGGGTCCGACTCACGCGCCAGAGCGAGCGTGTCAGCGCGTCGTGCACGCACCTCGTCATGCTCGGCAGAAAGCACACCGAGCTCCAGCTCGCCGACAGTCACCACCGACACTGCGACACGGTCGGGAAGGCGGCCAAGTGGGCGTGAGGCTTCCGCCGCGATGAAGATCCCGGTGTCCAGCAGCCCGGACGTCACAGATCGGCCACTGTCTGGCCGGCCATCTCGTCGAGGTCTCGACGAAGCTGCGGGTCGGCCGCGCGACGCGACAACTGGTCGTTCATGGCCTCGCCCGACAACCATCGGGTTCGGCGGCCGTGAGGGACGATGTCGGCGATCGGCTCGCCGTGCACGGTGAGCGTCACCCGCTCGCCAGCCCTGACAGCGGCAATCACTCGCGCGGTGTCATTGCGCAGGTCCCGTACCCCAACATCCATGTGCTACAGCGTAGCATTGAAGTTGAGGCGCTTCCTGACCACGTGAACGACCGCTCATCGGCGACACGCTGGCGGTGGTTGTTTCCGCGGCCTTCCTCAGCGAGCCCATGCCCGCCAGTGTCCCGGTCATCACGTCCAGCCTTCCTGCCGACCATCGATCGGCGAGTCGGGCCTGCTACACCGTTGGCCGGACAGTCTCGGCATAGGTCCAGGACGAGCGGGGTGGGGCCGGCGCAGAACCGCATGGCGGGGCCTACCTGCCTTCGATCGCGGCGCGGGGCAGCGGGCGGCGAGGTCGGGGCGGTGGTGACGTTGGTCCGGGTAGCCGTGTCTCGGCTGCCGCCCTGCCCAGCCCGACGGCCAGGGGTGTTCCTGCCGAGGCCCGGTGGCCCGATCAGCAAAACGTCGGTGGCGGTGTCCAGGTAGTGGCAGGTGGCCAGCTCTTCCATGAGTTCGCGGTGCTGAGGCTCGACCCGATGCCACCTCACGTCGATGCCGCAGGAGTCTCGCGGGTCTTCTGACGCGCTGACGGCGTGTCCACCGTGCTGGCCCGGCGGGCGGACCGTGGAAGCACGGGTGTTGCCGTGGCCGCGATGGTGGCGCGATGCGGACGACGACTCGATCACACAGATCGACTGCACGGCCTTCCGACCCCCTCCGGGTGAGCGTCTTGCGCCTAGGTTGTGAGCACGCGACTCCGTGCTTCGATGAAGGACGCCCATGGATCAGAACCGCCGCGACATGACGGAACTGCCCGACCTGGCCCACACCGTGGGACGCGCCGGACCCGTCCGCTCCCGCATGCCCATCTACGTTGACCTGCTTCCACCCTGCAACGGGGCCTGCCCCGCTGGGGAGAACATCCAGGAGTGGCTGCGCCTGGTGAAAGCCGACGAGGACGAGGCGGCGTGGCGCGAGCTCGTGCGCAACAACCCGTTCCCCGCCATCCACGGCCGCGTGTGCTACCACCCGTGCGAGACGGCCTGCAACCGCAAGGAGCTCGACGGTGAGGTGTCCATCCACGCCGTCGAGCGCTACCTCGGGGACCTGGCGATCGAGCGGGGCTGGCAGTTCGTCCCACCCTCTCGCTCCTCGGGGCGTCGCGTGCTCGTCGTCGGTGGCGGGCCGTCCGGCCTGTCCGCGGCCTACCAGCTGGCGCTGCTCGGCCACGAGGTCGAGATCCGCGACGGCGCCCCCCAGCCGGGCGGGATGATGCGCTACGGCATCCCGGAGTACCGCCTGCCCCGGGACATCCTCGACGCGGAGATCGCCCGGGTGGCGAACCTCGGCGTCACGATGATCACCGACCACATGGTCTCCGACCTGTCGCAGGAGCAGGTGGAGGGCCGGTTCGACTGCGTCTTCGTCGCGATCGGTGCCCACCTGTCCCGCCGGGTCGACATCCCGGCTATGGACGCCTCCCGCATCGTCGACGCCGTCTCCTTCCTGCGGGACGTCGCCTCCGGCGTCCGTCCCGAGATCGGGTCGAAGGTCGCCGTCTACGGGGGCGGCAACACCGCGATGGACGCGGCCCGCGTGGCCCGCCGTCTCGGCGCGGAGGAGTCGATCATCGTGTACCGCCGCACCATGGAGCAGATGCCGGCTCACGCCGTCGAGCGCGAGGAGGCGATGGCGGAGGGCGTGCAGATGAACTGGCTGCGCACCATCTCCTCCGTGGACGAGTCCGACCTCACGGTCGAGATCATGCAGCTGGACGAGAACGGCAAGCCGCGTGGCACGGGCCGGTTCGAGCACCTCGAGGCCGACACGGTCATCCTCGCGCTCGGACAGGAGTCCGATTCCGGCTTCCTCCGCAAGATCCCCGGCATGCGCTTCGACCACGACGTCGTCAAGGTCGACCCGCGCACCCTCATGACCGACGTGCCCGGCATCTTCGCCGGCGGGGACGCCGTGCCGTCCGAGCGCACCGTCACCGTGGGGGTCGGGCACGGCAAGCGCGCCGCCCGCCAGATCGACGCGTGGCTCGCGAACCGACCCACGGTCGAACCGGTGAAGCACCCGGTCGCCACCTTCGACAAGCTCAACGTCTGGTACTTCGGCGACAACATGCGCACCACCCAGCCGGAGCTCGAGCCCACCGCCCGGGTCACCGACTTCGACGAGATCGTCGGCGGTCTGACGCCCGAGCAGAGTCACGTGGAGGCCGGACGGTGCCTGTCCTGCGGCAACTGCTTCGAGTGCGACGGCTGCCTCGGCGCCTGCCCCGAGGACGCGGTGATCAAGCTCGGGAAGGGGCGACGCTACCGCTTCGACTACGAGAGGTGCACCGGGTGCGCCACCTGCTACGAGCAGTGCCCGGTGCACGCCATCGAGATGATCGCGGAACGCTGAGGAGACGGCCATGAACTCGATCATCGATGGCAACGAGGCCGCTGCCTCGGTCGCCTACCGCCTCAACGAGCTGTGCTCGATCTACCCCATCACCCCCAGCTCCACCATGGCCGAGCTGGCGGACGAGTGGACCTCGAAGCACCGCACGAACGTCTACGGCACGGTGCCCACCGTCGTCGAGATGCAGTCCGAGGGCGGCGCGGCCGGCGCGCTGCACGGGGCCCTGCAGGGCGGAGCCCTGAGCACCACCTTCACGGCCTCCCAGGGCCTGCTGCTCATGATCCCGAACATGTACAAGATCGCGGGCGAGCTCACGTCCACCGTGCTGCACGTCGCGGCTCGGTCGCTGGCAGCCCAGGGCCTCTCGATCTTCGGGGACCACCAGGACGTGATGGCGGTGCGGCAGACGGGGTTCGCCCTGCTGTCCTCGGCGAGTGTGCAGGAGTGCCATGACATGGCGGCCATCGCGCAGATGGCGACGCTGCGCTCGCGCGTCCCGTTCGTGCACTTCTTCGACGGCTTCCGCACCAGCCACGAGCTCAACACCATGACGATGCTCTCCGACGACGAGCTGCGCACCCTGGTGCCGGAGGACGCGGTGCGGGAGCACCGGCGCCGGGCGCTGTCCCCCGAGCACCCCTACATCCGCGGCACCGCGCAGAACCCCGACACGTACTTCCAGTCCCGGGAGACGGTCAACCCGTTCTACGCGGCCACCCCCGGCATCGTCCGGGACGCCATGGCCGAGTTCGGCGCGCTCACCGATCGGCACTACCGGCTGGCCGAGTACTCGGGTGACCCGCAGGCCGAACGCGTGCTCGTGGTGATGGGCTCGGGCGCCCAGACGGTGGCGCAGACGATGGAACACCTGCGCGCCCGCGGCGAACGGGTCGGCATGCTGCAGCTGCGCCTGTACCGGCCCTTCCCCGTCGACGACGTGCTGGCCGCCATCCCGGCGAGCTGCACCCGCCTTGCCGTCCTCGACCGCACGAAGGAACCCGGCGCGGGGGGCGAGCCCCTCTTCCTCGACGTGGTCTCCGCGCTCGGCGAGGCGGTCGGCACGGGACGGCGGGACCGCATGCCCCTGGTGATCGGTGGCCGGTACGGCCTGTCGTCCAAGGAGTTCACGCCCGGCATGGTGCAGGGGATCTACGACGAGCTTGCCCTGCCCACCCCGCGCCCCCGGTTCACGGTGGGCATCACCGACGACGTCTCCGGCCTGTCCCTCCCCTACCCCGCGGACCTCGACGTGGAGCACCCCGAGACCACGCGGGCGATCTTCTACGGGCTCGGTTCGGACGGCACGGTTGGGGCCAACAAGAACACCATCAAGATCCTGGGGTCCCGGGAGGGCACCTACGCCCAGGGCTACTTCGTCTACGACTCGAAGAAGTCGGGCTCCCGCACGGTCTCGCACCTGCGGTTCGGGCCGACGCCCATCACCGCGCCCTACCTGGTCAGCAAGGCGGGGTTCATCGGCTGCCACCACTGGTCGATCCTCGAACGGGTGGACGTGCTGCGGGACGCGCGGCCCGGCACCGTGCTGCTGCTGAACAACCCATACCCGCCAGAAGATGTGTTCTCCCACCTCCCCCTGCCGATGCAGCGGCGGATCATCGAGCTCGGGGTCGAGGTGTGGACGATCGACGCGGACACGGTTGCCCGCGCGGCCGGCATGGGGAACCGCACCAACACAGTGCTGCAGACCTGCTTCTTCGCGATCAGCCGGGTTATGCCCCGCGACGCGGCGATCGAGGCGGTGAAGGAGTCCATCCGGAAGACCTACTCGCGCAAGGGTGCCGACGTGGTGGCCCGCAACGAGGCCGCCGTCGACACGGCGCTCGCGCACCTGCACCAGGTGGAGGTGCCCACCACACCGGTGGGCGACGCCGCCATGATCTTGCCCGTCCCGGCCACGGCTCCGGAATTCGTCCGGGACGTCACGGCGAAGATGCTCACCGACGAGGGCGACGACCTTCCGGTCAGCGCGCTGCCCGTGGACGGCACCTACCCGTCCGGCACCTCGAAGTACGAGAAGCGGAACATCTCGGACTTCATCGCGGTGTGGGACCCGGACGCCTGCATCCAGTGCGGGAACTGCGCCTTTGTGTGCCCGCACGCGGTGCTGCGCGCCAAGTACTACCCCGAGGCGGCGTTGGAGGGTTCACCCGAGTCCTTCCAGACCGCTGAGCTGAACGCGGCCGGGCTGCCCGAGTCGCAGTACACCCTGCAGGTGTACGCCGAGGACTGCACCGGCTGCGGCCTGTGCGTGGAAGCCTGCCCGGTGAAGCCCATCGGCGCCGGGGCCGGCCGCAAGGCGATCAACCTCGAGCCCAAGCTGGACCGCACCGCGGAACGGGAGAACGTCCGGTTCTTCGAGACCATCCCGATCAACCGCCGCTCGCGGGTCGACTTCGCGAACGTGCGCGGCGTGCAGTACCTGGAGCCCCTGTTCGAGTTCTCCGGGGCCTGTTCCGGCTGTGGCGAGACGCCGTACCTGAAGCTGCTCTCGCAACTGTTCGGCGGGCGCGCCACCGTCGCCAACGCCACCGGCTGCTCGTCCATCTACGGCGGGAACCTGCCGACCACGCCATGGGCCCGCAACAAGTACGGGCGCGGTCCGGCCTGGTCCAACTCCCTGTTCGAGGACAACGCGGAGTTCGGCCTCGGGATGCGCCTCGCCGCAGACCTGCACACCAAGCTTGCCCGACGGCGGCTCGAGGACCTGCGCGGCGAATTCGGCGATGCCTACGTGGATGAGATCCTCAACGCACCCCAGCTCTACGAGTCGGAGCTGTCCCGACAACGGGCACGCGTGGAGGACCTGAAGCAGCGGCTCGACGGCATGTCCGGCCAGTGGGTCGCCGACCTGCGCTCGGTGGCCGACCACCTGCTGCGCCGGTCCGTGTGGATCGTGGGCGGCGACGGCTGGGCATACGACATCGGCTCGTCAGGGCTCGACCACGTGCTCGCCTCCGGCCGGAACGTCAACATCCTCGTCCTCGACACCGAGGTGTACTCGAACACCGGCGGCCAGGCGTCCAAGGCCACGCCGCTGGGCGCGGTGGCCAAGTTCGCCTCGGGCGGCAAGCTGACCAACAAGAAGGACCTCGCCATGCAGGCGATCGCGTACGGCAGCGTGTACGTCGCGCGCGTCGCGATGGGGGCCGACAAGCAGCAGACGCTGAAGGCTTTCCGGGAAGCGGAGTCCTACGACGGGCCCTCCCTCATCCTCGCCTACAGCCACTGCATCGCCCACGGGATCGACATGCGCAAGGGCATGGACCAGCAGTACGCGGCCGTCGCCTCCGGGCACTGGCCGCTCATCCGATACAACCCGGTGCTCAAAGAGTCGGACCAGAACCCCTTCTTGCTGGACTCGCCGCGGCCCCGGATCTCCCTGAAGGCTTACCACGACAAGGAGCTCCGTTTCCGGATGCTGCGCAGCAGCGATCCCGAGGCGGCGGAACGGCTGCTCGCCCACGGCCAGGCACAGGTGGAGCTCCGGTGGGCGCAGTACGAACGGATGGCGGAGTGGAGCGCATCCGAGTTCGCCACAGATGCGAGGGAGTGACCATGGACCTGACGACGACGTACCTCGGCCTGAGCCTGCGAAACCCTTTGGTCGCCTCGGCCGGTCCCCTGTCCCAGAACCTCGACGGCATCAAGTCGCTCGAGGAGGGCGGGGTGGGCGCGGTGGTGCTGTTCTCCCTGTTCGAGGAGCAGCTGCGCCGTGAGGCCGCCCGCGACATCGACCTCCTGGAGTCCCACGCGTACTCGTTCGCCGAGGCCCTGGACTACTTCCCCGAGCCCACTATCGACGAGCGTAACCTCGCCCATGAGTACCTCACCCTCGTCCGGCGAGCGTCCCGGGAGATCGACATCCCCGTGATCGCGTCTCTGAACGCGACTGACGTCGGCGGCTGGGTGACCTTCGGCCGGGAGCTGCAGGACGCCGGGGCGGCCGCCCTCGAGCTGAACATCTACTTCGTCCCCGGTGACCTCACCACCCCGGGCAGCCGCGTCATCGAACGGCACCTGGACATCGTCGCGGCGGTGAAGGCCGCAGTCGGGATCCCGGTGGCGGTGAAGATGAGCCCCTACTTCAGCTCAGTGGGCAGCGTGGCTCTGCGGCTCGTGCAGGCGGGCGCGGACGGGCTCGTCCTCTTCAACCGCTTCCTGCAGCCCGACGTGGACATCGAGACCCTGGAGGCCACCACAGCCTGGGCCCTGTCCACGCCGGACGAGGGCCGCCTGCCCCGCACCTGGATCGCCGCGCTGCGCCGCCACACCACGGTCTCGCTGGCCGCCACCACCGGGGTCGCAGACGGCTCCGACGTGGTGAAGAACCTGCTCGTCGGTGCGGACGTCGTCATGTCCACGTCCGCGCTGCTGCGGCATGGGCCGGGCTACGCCCAGACCATGCTGGACGAGCTCGAGGCCTACCTCGAGCGCAAGGAGTTCGCCAGCCTCGAGTCCATGCGTGGCCTGCTCGCCGTCCCCGCCGAGACCGAGGGCAACGCCTGGCAGCGCAGCAGCTACGTGACCGCCATGGAACGGGCGAAGGCGACGCACGGAAGCCTCTCGTGACTGGCCCCACTCCTGGTGACCTGCGGACCGTCAAGGGGGGCATGCATGGTCACATGCCTACGACGATGACCACCCAGCCCCTCTGGCTCTTCGACGGCGACTGCGGCACCTGCGCGACGGGGTCGGCCACGATCCGCAGAGCGATCGACCCGCCTGTCAGGATGGCCGCCTCGCGATGCCCGGGGCGGCGTTGAGTAGGCGCAACGTGAACGCTACGCCCAAGATGTGGCCTGTGTGAGGCAGCAGGTCTGCAGTCTGTCGGTGCAGCGCTCGCGCTCCGCTTCAGGCGGCACTTGTTCAACCGTACGCGATGGCGTGCGGCTGATCTGGGGATGGATGTCATGACCGCAGTGAGCGCAACGACGGCACGAGCGAACCTGTACCGGCTGATCGCCCAGGTCAACGACGAGTCCGAGCCGCTGACCATCACCGGGCAGCGGGGAAACGCGGTGCTCATCGGCGAAGAGGACTGGCAGGCCATCCAGGAGACGCTGTTCCTGGCCTCGGTGCCAGGTTTGAGCGAGTCGATCCGCCAGGCGCGCGCCGAAGGGATCGACGCCGGCTCCACCGAACTCGACTGGTGAGCGACTGGACGCTGATCTACTCGCGCCAAGCGCAGCAGGACGCCAGGACGCTGGCTTCGTCTGGATTGAAGCCCAAGGCCCAGCGACTGCTCGAGCTGAGCGCGCAGGACCCCTTCGTCACCCCACCTCGATACGAGAAGCTGGTCGGAGACCTCGCCTGCTGCTACTCCCGGCGCATCAACATCCAGCACCGCCTGGTCTATGAGGTGCTCCCCGACGACGGTGCGGTCCACATCCTGCGCATGTGGACGCACTACGAGTAGAAGACACCCCGCGGGCTGGGTTCGCAACGACTCCGGTCAACCGCCAAGGCCGCCGTCTATGGGCT
>Ga0209254_10005983_pt1 | contig 11189 bp, 8 predicted proteins | sample FrelakmetDIP11DI_FD_187148 | JGI IMG/M metagenome (GOLD analysis project Ga0209254, IMG submission 187148) | Freshwater lake sediment microbial communities from the University of Notre Dame, USA, for methane emissions studies - DIP11 DI (SPAdes)... | ecosystem: Environmental > Aquatic >... | reverse complement strand
CGTCCGAGGTGATGCCGGCGCAGACGTTGTCCGGGTAGGAGCCGGTGGCGTAGACCTTGGGCGCGTTGTGGCCGCCGGTGGTCGCGACGGTCCACGGCGTGGTGGTGGCGAGCTGGGCGGTGCCGGTGTCGCCGGCGTCGTCGAGCCAGGTTCCGATGTCGATCGGACCGGTCGGCGAGCTCGAGACCTCGACCAGGTTGTCCTCCTGGACGCCGGTGCTGCCGTCGGTCGCGCGCACGACGTAGTAATAGACCGTGCCGAACTCCAGCTCGGTCGCGTCCGAGTAGCTGGTGCCCACGACACCGATCGCGATCCGATTGGCCGGGCTGGGAACGAAGCCTGAGGTCGTGTCGCGGTAGACGCTGTAGGTGGGCGGTCCGCCGCAGTAGACGGTCGCCGGGCTCCAGGCCAAGTCGAGGGTGCAGGTCGCGAGGCCGGCGTTGGTCACCGACTGGAGGCCGGCGAAGGCGGGCGGCTCGAAGCACGTGCCGGTGGTCTGAGCCTGAGCGCAGTTGCTCTGCGCGGACTCGCAGCCGCCGGTGACGTCCTTGGCCGTCACCACGTAGGAGTAGGTGAGGCCGCCGGACACCGTGGTGTCGAGGTAGCTGGTGGTGGTGACGCCGCTCGCGATCAGCTCATAGGCCGGCTGCGGGCAGGTGCCGACCGCCCGGTAGACGCTGAAGGTGTCGGCGATCGGGTCGGAGCTGGTCCAGGTCAGGTTGATCTGATTGGCGCCGGCGGCGGCCGCACCCAGACCCGTCGGTGGATCCGGCGAGAAGCACGGCACCGGCGTCACGGTCGCGCAGTTGGAGACGGGTCCGAAGCAGGCGTCGGTGGCGCCCAGCGCCTGCACCATGTAGTAGTAGTCGATGTCGTTGACGACCGTCGTGTCGGTGTAGCTGGTCGACGGCGAGTTGACGATCGTAATCCGGGTGAGCCCAGCGTCGCAGCCAATGTCGCTGCGGTAGATCGCGTAGCGCGCGGCGCCCGCGACCGCGGTCCAGGTGAGCAGGGCGCTGTTGTTCTGGCCCTCGCCGGTCAGAGTCGGTGCGCCGAGGCTCGGGCACGAACTCTGATTCTGGTTGCCCGGGTCGCCGGCCGCGCCGCAGGCGATGTTGTGGTCGGCAAGCGCCGAGAAGATCGCGCCGGCGTGCGGCGTGCCGTTGGCGGTGCCGTCGCCGTCGTCGTCGATCGCCCGCATCACGTTGAACAGGCTCGAGCCGCCGCAGCCGTTCGAGCTCGGGATCGTGCACGTGTACATGTCGTAGCCCAGGGTCGGGATGACCAGGTACCACAGGCGGTCGGCGACCAGCCAGGCGGTGCGCTCGTCCAGGTTGTGGGGCGGGGCGGTCAGCTTGCGGTTGGCGAAGTCCCACAGCGCCTGCGAGGGGATGCCACTCTCGGCGTGGGAGCCGATGCCGCACGGCCCGTAGTAGCCGCTGCCGCTGTCATGCCAGAGGGTGCCGTAGTTCGCCGCCGACCACGGCGTGTGGCCGGCGTGCATCATGTAGTCCATGTCGCGGATGCCGCCGCAGTTGAGGCAGGCGTCGCCGTAACCGGAGCAGTTGCCCGACAGGAAGAAGCCGCGGCCGACGCAGGAGTCGTGCAGGTGCAGCGCCGCCATCCAGTCGGCGTAGCCCTCGACCGGCCTGTTCTCAGTCGAGCCGTCGTTGTTGTCCAGGGTGTGGCCCCACTCGTGGAGCGCCACCCCCGGGATCTCGCCGAGGTTCCAGCAGCCGGCGGCCGCCTTGTAGAAGTTGAGGTCGCCGCCCCCGGTCGCGTTGCACCACGGCGATCCGTTGGTGTAGACCGTGATGTAGCTGTTCTGGAGCCAGGTGTTGCCGGGCAGCCAGGCCTGCGCGCGCAGGTTGGCGGCAGTCAGGTGGTAGTACTGGGTCCGCGCCGAGTGGGTGTTGCCAGGGCCGCCGGTGTTGCCGGCAGGAACCGCGCAGTCGGTGCCGCTGCCGAGGCTGAAGTCGACGTCACCGGTGGTGGTGGTGTTGTTGATCGCGCCGCACGCGTCGAACAGCCGGGCGTACTTGCCCTGCAGGTGGGTGGTGGCGTTGTCGCCGGGGAACAGGCCGCCGGCGTCGGCGTACTGATTCGGCGCGCCGAGGCCGGTGTCGGCGAACGGGAACGGCCGGTTGGCCTCGCCGGTGTGGTTGTCACCGGGGTAGGCGCCGCCGTGGATGCGGCCGTACTCGTTGGTGTCGACGAAGCGCAGCAGCTCGCCGGTGTGGGCGTCGACCAGACCCTCCCAGGTGCCGATCACGTCCTTGCGGGTGAAGGCGAAGCGCCACGCCAGGCGGTAGTCGATGCCGCTGCCGACCGGACCGTCGAAGACATCCGGGTCCTGGCCGGCCGGGGTCACCGGCACGACCCGCAGCGAGCCGGCGTCGAGCACGTTGTCGTCGAAGCCGCCGAACGGCCCCAGGTAGTCCTGGAGGATGCTGTTGGCATCGGCTGCGGTGAGAGCTGGCTCCATGTCGAGGGACGATGTCCCGACCCGCTCGGTGGCGAGCTGGATCAGGTTGCCGCTGTTGATGCGCACGTAGACCGAGGCGTGATCGACCGGCAGCCCGCCGATCAGCCAGTCGAAGCGCAGGAAGTAGAGGTTGTCACCGAACGGCCCCGAGCCGGCCGGGTCGAGCCGGAGCTCGTTCGACCGCAGCCGGAGGGCCTGCGAGTTGGCGTCGATGAAGTCGCGGGCGAGCGCCTCCACCGTGGCGACCGGCAGGCAGTCGTAGCTCGAGCAGCCGGGCGCGAAGTCATCCCAGGCCAGGCCATTGGCCAGTCCCGGAATGATCGGGATGGCGCCGCCGTTGAGCAGGCTGGCCACCCCGCGACGAAGGTCGACGGTGAACCGCCAGGCGGAGCCGTACTCGGCCCGGAAGTCCTGCATGGCCTGGGCTCCAGGCAGGGGACCGTTGAAGCCGGTGGCGTCGACGTTGACCTCCACCACCCGCAGGCTGGGGTCGATGGTGACCAGCAGGTCGAGCTGGTCCCGCGCCTCCTTGGGCGCCAGCGCGAAGGCGGGGGCCGCCGCCACGAGGGCGACGGCGACGAGGGTCAGTACCGTGACAAAGGTCTTCCTGGCCGTGGGGTTCATCGCTCACTCCTTGAACTGTCTGACGGATACCTGTCCAATGTTCAGTCTACGGCGAGATGCGCACCAACGAATGTGTCAAAGCTCAACCTTCGGGAGCGGCCGCTCCCGAAGCCGGGATTGTACGTTGGCAAGGCGCCGAGATCAAGGATCAATCCGAAAGAGCCGCCACCGGCTACACTGGCCAAGATGAGGCTTCACGCCACGGCTCGGATGGTGGTGATGGCCGCCGCGCTCCTGCCGACGGTCGCGACGGCAGGGGACGGGGCCGCCGGGCCCGCGCCGAGCCTGCTCCTGGTGACCCTCGACACCACCCGCGCCGACGCGATCGGGGCGTACGGCGGTGCCGCCGCCGCAGCGACGCCGGAGTTGAATGCGCTCGCTGCCGCCGGCGTCCGCTACGCGCGCGCCGTCGCCGCGTCGCCCCTCACCCTGCCGTCGCACGCGACCCTGCTGACCGGGCTCGACCCGATCGAGCACGGGGTGCGCGGCAACGGCACGGCGGCGCTGCCGGCCGGCATCCCGAACCTCGCCGAGACGCTGAAGGACCGCGGCTTCTCGACCGCGGCCTTCGTCGGCTCGCGGGTGCTCGATCGCCGCTTCGGTCTCGGCCAAGGATTCACAACCTACGACGACGCGATGCTCGCCGAGCGGATCGGCGAGTACGGCTACCCGGAGCGCCCGGCCGATGCGGTCACCGACGCCGCCATCGCCTGGCTGGGCGAACGGGCGCAGGGAGAGCCCTTCTTCCTGTGGGTGCACTACTACGACCCGCATGCCCCCTACGAACCACCGCCGGAGCTCGCGGGTGCGAGCGAGCGCTCGCGCTACCTGGGCGAGGTGGCCTTCGTGGACCGCCAGGTCGGCCGCCTGCTGGCCGCAGCCCGCGCGCAGGCGCCGGCGCTGCTGGTGGCTGCCGTCGGCGACCACGGCGAGGCCCTCGGCGAGCACGGCGAGCGTGGCCATGGGATCTTCCTCTACCGCGCCACGATCGAGGTGCCAATGATCCTGGCGGGTCCAGGGGTGCCGCGGGGACGAGTGATCGACGAGCCGGTGGCGATCCGCCGGCTGGCCGCGACGCTGCTCGCCCTGCTCGGTCGGGGCGGCGGCCTGCCCGGGCCACCGTTGCCGGGCGCGGCGGCCGAGCCGCCCCAGGCGCCGCTGCCGATCTTCAGCGAGGCGACCATGCCGGCCGAGGTCTACGGCTGGGCGCCGCTCACCGCGGTCACGGACGGGCGCTGGCGGTTCATTGCGGCGCCACGGCCGGAGCTCTACGACGTCGTGGTCGATCCGGGCGAGCTCGCGAACCGGGCCGCCGACCAGCCCGACCAGGCGGCGCGGCTGCGCTCCGCGCTGGAAGGCCTGGCGTCCCGGCAGCCGGTCGCCACCGCGGCGCCGCCGCAGCTCGACGCCGAGACTCGCGCCGCCCTGCTCGCCCTCGGTTATCTCGAGTCAGCGCCTGGCTCGTCCGGCGACGCCATCGATCCGAAGGACGGGATCGCACTGCTCGCGGACTTCGAGCGGGCCAAGGGGCTGCTGGCCGGCGGCAACGCCGCCGACGCCCGGGCGATTCTGGAGGGGTTGGTCGCCCGCAACCCGTCGAATGTCCCGTTCCTGTCGCGGCTCGCCGAGGCCCAGCTGGCGGCCGGCGACGGCGAGGCCGCGCTCGCGACCTGGCGCCGCGCCCTGGAGCTGCGGCCGCGGTCGGAGTTCCTGGAGCTCGCGCGGGCCGACGCGCTGCGCCGGCTGGGCCGGGACGACGAGGCTCGGCGTGCCTTCCGCAGTGCGCTGGAGATCGATCCCCGCAACGCCCCGGCGTGGCTCGGGCTCGCTGGCCTGGCGGGCAGCGCGCAGGAGGAGCTCGCCGTGCTGACGGAGGCGATCGCGGCCGGAACCGACAGCGTCGTAGTGCTCCTCGAGGCGGCGCGGCTGGAGGCCGGGGCCGGGCGAGCGGATGCCGCGCGCAGCCTGCTCGAGCGGGCGGCGACGCTCGTGCCTGGCGCCGCCGTGGTGTGGCTCGAGCTGGCGCGGCTCGATCAGGCCTCGGGACGGTTCGACGACGCGCTGGCAGCCTGCCGGCGGGCGGCCGAGGCCGAGCCCTCCAACCCCGAGACCGCCCTGTGCAGCGGCAAGGTCTACCTCGCCCGCGGTGAGCCCGCTCGAGCCCGGCCTCACCTCCAGCGCGCGACGGTGCTCGGCCGCGGCACCCCGGTCGAGGCTGAGGCGAAGGCCCTCCTCGAGTCGATCTTCGATTGAAGGCTGCAGAGTGCGCACACACAGCGAGGATGTGGCGTGCTCTTGTGTGGTGATCTATAATGTCATCAATCCAGTTATCTGGAGGTGGAAGGCTCAGCCTTCGGGGCCCATTCGGGCCCTTTTTCATTCTCTGCTCACGGAAGCCACTTGCAGCCCCAGCCATCAAGCGTGCCGTTCGGACCCCGTAGGTACTTGGTGTCCACGAGGATCCCGGCGATTCGAGCACCAAAGGTCTTAGGCTGTGCTGTCTTTTGACGGCGGCAGAGGACATACCGGTAGCTCGGGTGAGCGACCAGATCGGCCAACTGAAGACCAGCTATGTTGTTTGCCTTGGTCTTGACCTTGAGTTGGTGGCTGGTGAGGCGCGCACAGAACACGTCGCCCCGGACGAAACGTGTTCCATCGTGGCAAATTCGGCTGAACGAGTCCTTGAGGCGCCGATCTTCTCGGCCACCGCGAGATTCGGCCATGACATCGCCGGTTCACGATCTCCTTGCGGTGGAGGATCAGCGGCTCATCCGCGTGGGTCTCGAAGTACCGGCGCTTCAACTCGTCGAGCATTGGCGCGACCACCCTGTCCACGTGGCCGAGTTCGATGATCGCGCCGGTCAGGCTGAGGAAGCGCTCGTTGGGGTGTTGGAGGCTCGCACTGAGGCCGGGGTTTCCCACCTCGTCCACGTAGAGACGGTACTTCACGGGACGATTCTACGCCGCGCACAAGGTCACGCCGACAGCCACTTCGCCGCGGAGCTCACGCCGCAGAGTCGCGCCGACGGCGAGCGAACCAAGACAACCGCACACTGCGGCCGACGCAGGTCGGGCCGAGACCAACGGTCGCGGCCATACTTCGAGGCCGCTCTTCCCCCGGTACGCGCGGTCAGAACGCCACGATCTGCTTGAAGCCGCCCCAGAACATCCGCTTGCCATCGAAGGGCATGTTTGACATGTCCATGTTGGCGAAGCGCTTGTCCTTCATCGCCTTGGCTAGAACCCGATCACGGTGCGCGCGCGAGCGATAGACGATGTAGGAGAAGACCACGGTCTCGTCGCGCTTCAGCTTGACGCTCTGCGGGAACGACGTCAGCTTGCCCGGCTTCACGTCGTCAGCGACGCACTCGACGTACTCGAGCGCGCCGTGCTCGAGCCAGATCTTGCCGGCCTTGCGGGCGAGCCGGCGGTAGGCATCCAGCTTCTTCTTCGGCACCGGCACCACGAAACCATCGACGTAACGCATAGCACCTCCCGGTTGGGCGCGGCCGACGCCGCGCGTGGACATCCATGCGATCAGAAACGACGCGAGGCCTCCACGGCTTCAGCGGGCTGCGCTCAGGCGGGCCAGAGCCAGCCAAAGGTGCCGGCGGTCACCAGTGCATAGACCAGGCCGTCAGCCGCGTGCTTCCAGGTCGTGCACCAGGACTGGCCCCTCCAGATCGAGTCGGGAAGCTGACCATGTGGAGGATTGAGCTGACGATGAAGACGAACACCGTGGCAATCACGATTGGGAGCAGAAGAGACATCAGCGACACCATGATCTCGATCTCCTTTCACGATCAGCCGCTCTCCTGACGTCGACCGTGATGACTTCCGCAAGGATCGTCACGTCTCCCTGGTCAGGAGAATGCACTATGAACGATACCACAAAAGCGAGACGACATCTCAACTGGTGCCACGCATGCGCGACCCGGAAAGCAATGCCTGCCTGGAGCGCACCTTCTTATGAATGACGCCGTCGAGGTCTGAATGGGCGTTCCACAATATTCTATTTATGTTATACTGTGGATCAGGTAGCGGAGAGATGTGGAACGTCGTGTTCTACACCTCGTCCGCCGGACGCCAGCCGGTGAGGGAGTTCATCGAAAAGGACCTCGATGACGTGCAGCGCGCCAAGCTGCGAGAGCGCCTCCGCCTCGTTCAGACCCACGGCCCGCAGATGGGTGACCGGTACCCGAAGGCGCTGTCCCAGCTCAGAGGGCCCAGATGCCGATGGCTCTACGAGATCCGCATGGCCAACGACCAGACCCGAGTGTTCCTGTGCTTCCACAAGGGTGAGGCGGTTCTCCTGCACGGGATGAGAAAGGCGGGCAAGGCGGGGAAGACGGTCCGTGCCCAGTACGAAGCCGCGTTGATCCGCAGGAGCGACTGGCTGCAACGGAGGTGTGGCAAATGAGCCTCAGGGACGATAGGTCGCCGCTCGAGCTCATCGACAGCCTGGTCGAGGACAGCCCCGAGGTCCGACGAGCCGTCCGTCGAGAGCGTCTGCGGCTCAAGCTCGCCCGGACCATGAAGAAGGCTCGTGAGCAAGCAGCCCTGACCCAGCAGGATGTGGCGAGGGCGCTGGGCGTGACCCAGGCCTGGGTGTCCAAGCTGGAGAACGCCAATCACGACCACAAGCTTGAGTCCGTGCTGAGCTACTTCGATGCCGTCGGTGCAGAGATGAACCTCGGAGTGGAGGTCGGCACAGTCACCTTTCAGATCTGGGGCAGCGCGCTCATCGTGCCCTTGGTTGCGGTCGGCGAGGGAGTCGAGATTGGAGGATTCCTGGAATCGGTGGCCTTGGCCTCGGAGGAGGTCGAGAGCGCGGTGCAGCGGTCGCCGGTGGGGCCCGAGCCTGGGTCTTCCACGTAACTGGTCACGCTGGAGGGCTACCGGGTCAGAGAGGATGACGGGGGCCAGCGGTCCAGGGAAGTCGACGCGACGTAAGCACCAACCCGAGCGGGCACGAGCTAAAGGCAGCGGACAACCAGGTCGTGGAGGGGTTCCCATTTGAGCCTCTCTCCAGGCTCGACTACCACAACATCACGAACACCGTACCCGGCAACACCTCAAAGGGCCGGGAGTTTTGTATGCTGTGCCTCATGAACCTCAAACCGTCCGGGATCCGGTTGTGCGGAGCCACCCTCATGGCGGTCGTGGCGTTGCTGGTCGTCCTGCCGCGCGTCGGGTACGCCGAGGAGCCGAAGGATCTCGCCGCCTACCAGTGGCTCGACGTCGACGGCAATCCGCTCCCGTTCCAGGATCATGCGGCGATCCTCGAGGCGCTGCGCTCGGCGACGATCATCAGCCGGGAGAAGATCGGGCGCGGCGTCGCGGGTGCGGAGAAGCTCGTGCTTGAGACCGGGAGCACGCGCTTCCACGCGGCGTTCCGGAGCGTCGATATCAGCACGCGGCCACCGCCGACCGGGGGCACGGCGAAGCCGACAATGAAGTACCGGGACGCGGCGATCTTCGAGTGCGCGGCCTACGAGCTCAGCGAGCTGCTCGGCGTGGGCCGGGTGCCGCCCGCGGTGGCGCGTCGCGTCGGCGATCAGGACGGCTCGGTGCAGATCTGGATGGAGGGCACCGCGCCCGAGGTGGTGCTGGTGGAGCGCGGGGAGCTCCAGCCGCCCGATCGGGAGCGCTGGCACCAGCAGAAGCAGATCATGTACGTGTTCGACACCCTGATCGCCAACACCGACCGCAACCAGGGCAACCTGCTGATCGACGACCGCTGGAACATCTGGCTCATCGACCACACCCGCGCCTTCCGGCGGACTGAAGAGCTCCTGTACGCGAAACGGTTGAGCACGTGCGAGCGGGGGATGTGGACTGCGCTGCGGCAGATCGACGAGGACACGCTCACGCAGCGCCTCGAGCCGTACCTGGAGCGGGCGGAGATCGTGTCACTGCTGCGGCGCCGCGCCAACCTCATCCGCCACTTCGAGAAGGTGATCAAGAAGAGCGGCGAGAACGCCGTTCTCTACGACCTGCGGCCGCCGGCGCCCGAATCGGCTCAGTAAACCCCTGACCGGGGACGCACATCCGCACAGCACGACTCGGGGGCGCGCAGGTGCGTGCGGTGCGCCGTCGGCTTCACGACGCCGGACGTCAGGATGCGTGCAGCGCATCCTTTTCGGCGCGCGTGGGGCGTAGGCCAGCCAGCGACCGCGACGCCTCACGCTCACCCGGAGGCCTGCGACCCGCGTGCGCCGAGGGGCCTCTGCCCCACACGCTCCTAGCTCGCAGGGAATCGCTGGTCGTACAGCTGGATCACGGCGTCGGTGACGTCGAGCGCCTTCGAGTAGTAGGCGACGGCGCGGGCGCCGAGCAGGAAGATCGCGTCGAAGCCGTTGGCCTGAGCGTACTCGGCGGCCACGGTCATCAGCTTCGCGCTGAGGTCGGCGAGCATGGCGTCGCGCCTGGCAGGCAGCTCGCGGTTGAAGGCGCGCGCCTGGTCCTCGAGCTCCCGCTGAGCCTGCACCAGCTCGCGCTCGAGCTGCGCGAGCGTCTCGCCGGAGGCCGTGGCCTGCTGCGCCGCGATCCGCTGGTTGAGCTCGGCAACCTGGGCTTGCAGGCCCTCCAACTGGGTGCGGCGCGGCGTCGCCCACTCCTCGAGCGCCCGCAGCTGGCTCCTGCCTTCCTGCACGGACAGGACGGCTCGCTCCGCATCCAGGAAGCCGATCTCGCCGGCGGTGGCGGGAAGAGCAACTAAAACCGCGATCAGACCCAACGTGAATCGCACGAGTGCACGCACGGCAACCTCCCACAACGGTCGGCAAATCATAGCATGCATGAGAGATGAGGGCGCCGAGCTCGGGGCGGAACGGCGCGGCCGCCGGCATGGGCCCCCCTCACGTGACGGCGACGGCGTGGCGGTCTGAGTTCGTACCGCATTGGCCTTTTGGGCGGCCGTCGTTGACCGAGTCGTTGTCGGATGGCCACTGCGGCACGAACTCCTTTGGATGCGCGCAGCGCATCCCGAGGAGCGTGTGGGCAGAGGCCAACAACAGTGACCACGTCAGGAGCGCGCCCAGGGGCCTATGCCCACACGCTCCTGGGGCTGGACGAAATGACGCAGCGGACGCAAATTGTTGTCGTGAGCAGAGAACCGTTCGAGCCGGAGGTGCAGGCATGAGGAACGCGGCGTTGGTTTTTGCAGCAGCGATCTCGGCGGCGAGCCTCCTCCATGCGCAGGAGGCGACCCCAGGCCCTCAGATCACGGGCGCCGACGAGCTGGTCCAGAAGAAGGGCGCGCTGACATCGACCTGGGTGCGGCCGGACGCGGACATCGGCCGTTACAGCAAGCTCTACCTGTGGCAGCCGGAGTTCCAGTTCCGCGAGGGGGGCGAGACGAGTGCCGGCACGACCTCCGAGCTCTTGCGGGGCGACTCCGGCCCCTTCGCCATCAGCGCGGAGGACCAGGAGCGCTTCAAGCAGCAGGTCACCGATGTCTTCGTCGCGGAGCTGGCGCGCGGCAAGCTGTTCGAGGTGGTCGACAGCGTGGGCCCGGAGACACTCATCGTGCGCGCCGGGTTCCTGGACATCGTCTCCGACGTGCCGCCGAACGTCGAGCGCTACGGCAACATCCACTTGGCGTCGGTCGGCGAGGCGACGATCGTCTTCGAGCTGATCGACGCCTCGACCGGCGTGATCCAGGCGCGCGCCGCCGAGCGCCAGCAGATTCAGCCGGAGTGGCGGACGCGCGGCGTCAACACGGCGCCGGCCAACTCAGCCACGGTGTGGAGCGACGTCGAGCGCTGGGCCCGCGAGCAGGCGCAGGACCTGCGCAAGGCGCTGGAGAAGGCGAAGAAAAAGGCGGCCCCCGGAGGGGCCGCCAGATGAGTCCGTTCAGGCTCTGACTAGAAGTTGAAGTGGATGGCCGCGTGCAGCTGCCGGCCGTAGGCATCGTAGAAGCCGTAGAAGCCCGGGCCGTAGTCGGCGTCTTGCATGCCGGCCGCCAGCGGCGGCTCCTCGTCCAGGATGTTGTTGACGCCGAGCACGACCTGGTAGTTGTCGGCGAAGTCCCAGGTCCAGGCCAGGTCGAAGTAGTTGAAGGCGTCGAACTTGTAGA
>Ga0209254_10005982_pt1 | contig 11190 bp, 10 predicted proteins | sample FrelakmetDIP11DI_FD_187148 | JGI IMG/M metagenome (GOLD analysis project Ga0209254, IMG submission 187148) | Freshwater lake sediment microbial communities from the University of Notre Dame, USA, for methane emissions studies - DIP11 DI (SPAdes)... | ecosystem: Environmental > Aquatic >... | reverse complement strand
CAAGCTTGTGCGCGTGCTCACCCAGGACCTGCAGCAACGGCTCGACCCCTTCCTGATGCTGGACAACTTCGCCAGCGACGACCCCAAGGACTACGGCGCCGGCTTCCCGGACCATCCGCACCGCGGTTTCGAGACCGTCACCTACATGATTGCCGGGCGCATGCGCCACAAGGACAGCGCCGGCCACGAAGGCTTGCTGCAAAACGGCGGCGTGCAATGGATGACCGCCGGGCGCGGCCTGGTCCACAGTGAAATGCCGGAGCAGGAAGCCGGTGTGATGGAGGGCTTCCAGCTCTGGCTGAATCTGCCGGGACGCGACAAGCTGTGCACCCCCTGGTACCGCGACATCCAGAGCGAAGAAATCCCCGAAATCGCGACGCCTGAAGGCGTGACCGTGCGCATCATTTCCGGCGAAAGCCAGGGCGTGGACGGCCCGGTCAGGGGTGCCATGCAGCGCCCGGCCAGCGACTACCCCACCGACCCGCTTTACCTGGACCTGCATTTGCCGGGAGGCGGCGCCACCTTCAGCCAGCGCCTGCCGGCCACGCACAACGCCTTCATCTATGTCTATCGCGGCACGGTCGAGGTCGTGAACGCACAGGGGGAGGGCTCGGCCGTGCCCCTGCATCGCATGGCCATCCTGGCCAATGAGGGCGACGGCGTGATGCTGCGCGCTGCAGGGACCGCGCCCGCCCGCGCCCTGTTGATCGCCGGAAAGCCTTTGCGCGAGCCCATTGCCCAGTACGGCCCCTTCGTCATGAACACCCGCCAGGAACTGATGCAGGCCGTGGAGGACTTCCAGGCAGGCCGCTTCGTGTGACGCGACAGGTAGAGGCATATCCCTACCGGGATCTGCCCCGCCAGCTATAATCTTAGGTTGCGTTCACACTTCGCCCAACAGAACGAAGTCCTCTTTTTCTCTCGCATGCGCCCCAGGCGCAGCACGGTCCGGAACCCGGATTGCCCAGTGTGAACAGTGCACCGCTGGTGTTACCGATTCGTACTTTGCAGGAGAACTGGCCATGGCCAAAGAAGAACTGATTGAAATGAGCGGCATGGTCAATGAAGTGCTGCCCGACTCGCGCTTTCGCGTCACGCTGGACAACGGTCATCAACTGATCGCCTACACGGCCGGCAAGATGCGCAAGAACCACATCCGCATTCTGGCCGGAGACAAGGTCTCGCTGGAGCTCTCGCCCTACGACCTGACCAAGGGCCGCATCACCTTCCGTCACATCGCCGGCCGCACCCCCTTCGTGCCGACGCCGCGCCGTCATTGATCCCTAAGGTTCGGCGGCGCCGGGCGCGCGGCCAACTTTACAAACTCTTATCAGGGCGCAATACGCCCGAAACATGCCCGGCGCAAACTTGCTTTCAACCTGAACCCCTATTCCGGACTTCAGGCTTCTTCTCACAAAAAGGAGTTCCAAATGAAACAAGTTCACAAACACCTCTTGGTCGCCAGCCTGATCGCCGCATTCGGCCTCGCCGCGACCGCGCAAACGCCCGCCACGCCCCCCGGCCCACCGCAGGGCGGACCGATGATGGGTCGCATGGCCCAGGGTGATCCAGCCAAGATGCAGGCCCAGCGCACCGAGCGCCACGCCGCCCGCATGGCCGCACTGAAGGCCAAGCTGAAGCTCACCCCGGACCAGGAAGGCGCCTGGACGACCTTCGGGGCTTCCATGCAGCCCCGCCAGGCAATGATGGGCAATCCGGCCCAGTTCCGCGCCGAGATGCAAACGCTCACCACGCCCGAGCGCATCGACAAGATGCAGGCCCTCAAGGCCCAGCGTCATGCCGAAATGACCCAACGCGGCGACGCCACCAAGACCTTCTATGCCGCCCTCACGCCAGAGCAGAAGAAGGTGTTTGACGCCGAGGCCCTGCGCATGGGTACGGCGGGCAAGGGCGGCGGTCGCCAGGGCGGTGCGGGCTACGGTCCGGGCAAGGGTCAAGGTCCCGGCATGGGCTACGGTCCCGGCATGGGCATGGGTATGGGCATGGGACCAGGCTGCAACTGACCCAAGCTTGGGGCGCCATGCCCCAAGTCCTTTGATTCCTCCAGGGCTTGACGCAGATCAAGCGCCTGGAGTGAGGGGGCCGGTAAGCTAGGGCGCACTGTGCCCACCACCGACCTCCCTCCACTGCCCCCCTACATCCCTCCGGAAGACGCGGGCGACCTTGCGTTGCCGGTGATCCGGACCATTTCTCTGACCCAGCCTCTTCAATGGCTTGCAAGGGGGGCGGGCGACATGGTGCGCTGTGGCTGGCTCAGCCTTGCGCATGGCATTGCGCTGGCGGCCTTCGGCGCCTTGTTGCTGCTGGTCGCGCATGACCGCTTCTGGCTGCTGGCCGGCGCTTTCTCAGGTTTTCTGGTCATCGCCCCGGTGCTGGCCACCAGCCTCTACGCGATGAGCCGGGCGCTGGAGCGCAAGGAGCCGGTCAACCTGCAAGTCATCACCAAGACCTGGACCCGCTGGCAATACTCGCGTTTCGTCGTGCGCGGCGGCTACTGGTGCCTGGTGCGTTTCGGTCTGTTGCTGGCGCTGGCCGGCACCGGCTGGGTGCTGACCTCCGCCGCACTCATCACCCTGCTGGCGCCACAACCCATTCTCGGCCCCTCCGATTTCCTGCGCCATGTGGTGCTCGCGCCCAACGGTCATCTTTTCGAAATCTGGCTGGCGCTGGGCGGGCTGATGGCGGCCCCGCTGTTTGCATCCACGGTCATTTCCATGCCGCTGCTGCTGGACCGCCGGGTCAACGTATTACAGGCGGTGCTGACAAGCTGGCAGTGCGTGCTGATCAATCCGGCGCCCCTGGCGCTGTGGGCCGCGCTGATCATGCTGCTGACCTGTCTGGGTATGGTTACGCTGCTCATCGGCCTGATCTTCGTCATGCCGGTGCTGGGCCACGCCAGCTGGCACGCCTACAGCGACTTGGTCGATGCCTCATCGCTACCCGAACGCCTGCCGCCCGAGGGGAGCGCCTGATGTTCGGTTTCTCTGAAGAGGAGATTGCTGCCTTCGGTCTGAGTTTCGGCGTGGGGGGCTTCATGCTCTACATGCTGTTCATCATCGGCCATCTCGCCTGGGAATCCAAGGCCGGCAAATTTGGCACCTTCGTGATCTTTCTCGGCCTGGCTTTCGGCATGCTTGGCTTCGTCGCCAAGTTCATCATCCAGTGGTACATGGAGAAATAGGCGACGCCCATGGCGCTGGAGGTTGACCGGGGTCAACCCACACGCCCCGCCGGCCCGCTACCCTGCCCGCCATGGACTTCGATCTCATCATTTCAGGCGGCGGCCCAGCGGGGCTGTGTCTGGCCCGAGCGCTCTCCGGCTGCGGCCTGCGCTTGGCCGTGGTCGAACAACAGCCGCTGGCGTCGCTGGAAAACCCGGCGTTTGACGGGCGCGAGATCGCCCTGACCCAGCACTCGGCGCAACTCATGCGCGCGCTGGGCCTGTGGGAACGCATCGAGCCGCACGCGTTGTCACCGCTGCGCGATGCCAGGGTACTCAACGGGCCGTCGCCGTTTGCCATGGTGATCGGCCATGGGCTCGGCAAGCACAGCGAACTCGGCTGGCTGGTCTCCAACCACCTGATCCGCCGCGCCGCCTTCGAGGCGGTTCAGGAGTCCCTCCTGAAAAACGGCGACATCACGCTGATCGCCGGTGAAACCGTAGCCAGTGTGCGCACCGACCGCGGCGTGGCTCATGTCACATTGGCCAGCGGCGCCACGCTGCAATCCCGGCTGCTGGTCGCCGCCGACAGCCGCTTCTCCACCACACGCCGGGCCATGGGCATTGCCGCCGACCTGCACGATTTCGGGCGAAGCATGCTGGTCTGCTGCATGACCCACGATGTCTCGCATGAGCATGCGGCGTGGGAGTGGTTTGGCTACGGCCAGACCCTGGCGCTGCTGCCCATGAACGATGACCCGGCCAAGGCTAAGCACCGGTCCTCGGTGGTGCTGACGCTGCCCAGCCATGAAATTGACCCCCTGGTGACCCTGGCGCCCGCCGAATTCAACGTCCAGATGGCGCATCGCTTCGAGCAGCGCCTGGGCACCATGGCACTGGCCAGTACCCGCCACGCCTACCCCTTGGTGGCGGTGTACCCGCGTCGCTTGGTCGGACAGCGCTTTGCCTGCGTCGGTGACGCCGCCGTCGGCATGCACCCGGTCACCGCACACGGCTTCAACTTCGGCCTGCTGAGCATCGACAACCTTGCAGGCATCGTGAGAGACGCCCAGGCTGCCGGCCGCGACATCGCCGCCCCCGCCGGGCTGGAGCGCTACGAGCAGACCCAGCGCCGCGCCACACGCCCGCTGTACCTGGCCACGCAACTCATCACCCAGATCTACACCCGCGACACCCCGCCGGCGCGCGCCCTTCGCACACTGGCGCTGCACGCCGGGGAGCGCTTTACCCCGTTCAAGCGCCTGATCGCCGCGTCGCTGACGGGCGGGCGCTGATCTCCGGTCACGGCCTGCAAACGCTGACGGGCCAATCCTGTTTGCCCGATGGCAGCGTCTGCCATCAGGTGGGCACGCCAAGGCCTCCACTCAATGGGACAATGCGCCACGCGGCCGTCCTTCCTGAGCCGCAATGCCAACGGACCCACCGATGACCGACGAAAAAGACATGACAGCCGAAGAGCGCGCCGCGCTGGAGATCTCTCTGCCCACCGCGATGGAGCTGTGCCGCCTGGGGCTGGCCTCGATGATCGACATCCGGCAGTCCTTCGAGATCGAGATGAAGGGCGCGATTCCCGACACCGTGCACATCCCGATGTTCGAAGTCAAGCTCATGCTGGGCCACACCCTGACCGAGGACGAACAGGACATCCTGGACGCCGGCCAGCCCAAGGACATGGATGCGCAAAGCTTCTTCAAGATGATCAACCAGTTGCACCATGCGCATGAGCACCTGCTGCTCTGCATCTGCAACAGCGGCCGGCGCAGCCTGACCGCTGCGTCGCTGTTGCGCTCGCTGGGTTACCCCAAGGCCCTGTCGGTCGCGGGCGGCTTCCAGGCCTGGAAAAAGTTGCAATTGCCCGATGCCAACACGGGCGGGCTGAACGCGGCACCTTGAGGAAAGGGGCGTTCCCGCAAACTCCTCAGTTCGCCAGAAATCGCTTCACTTCCGCGACCGTGCGCACAGGGTCTTCCTCCTGCGGCACATGGCCCAGGTCATCGAAAACCACCAGTTTCGAGCCGGCAATGTCCCTGGCAAAGCGTTGTCCGTGATCGGGCGGAATCAGACGGTCCTGCCCGCCCCAGAGAATCAGCGTGGGAATCCTGATCGTCTTGATCTGCGCCACATCGCCGGTGTAGCCCTGTTCGATGCGGCGTGACAGGGCCCGGCGGTTGCCGGCACGCTGGGTCATGTCAAAGTACAAATCCACCAGTTCCGGCGTCACTTTATCCGGGTGCCCATAGACACTTCGCACCGAGTTCTCGACGATCCCGCGCGGCAGGGTGTAACTCATCAGGTTGCGTACCACGGGTGTACCAGCCAGAACGAAACCCAGCGGCGCGTTTTTCGGATCGACCCCATAGCCGCTGGCATCGACGAGAATCAACTTGGCTACCCGGTCCGGCAGCGCTGCTGCGGTTGCCCATGCAATCTGGCCGCCCAGCGAATTACCGGCCAGCACAAAACGCTGGACGCCCAGGGTATCGACCATGGCCGTCACGAATTTCACGTAAGCAGCAATCGAGTAATCGTTTTCCGGATTCGGCCCGGTCAGGGCAAAGCCCGGCAGATCGAAACGCACCACCCGGCGCTCATTGCGCAGTTCCCTGGCCCAGCCCTCCCAGGTGTGCAGGCTGGCGGACGTTCCGTGCAGCAGCACGATCGGCAATGAACTGTCGGGCAGGCCTGGCGCTCCGCTGTCACGCGGCCCCTCGTCGCGCACATGCACCTGCAGACCTTGAACCTCGATGAACTTCGAAGGCGGCGGCGCCCAGCGTGCCGTGAGTTCAGCCACGGGGCGGTCGGGGGCCCACGTCGCCACCAGGCCGGCGCCGCCAAAAAACACGACAGCACCCAGGAGCAGCAACGCCGATTTGTATATCAACTTCATGAGCAGGACTCTAAAGGCCTGACGCCGGGTCGTCAAAGCACAAAGCTGTGGACAGTTCCGGCACAACCTGGCACTTGTCCACAGAACAATGGCCTGCGCCAAAGTTGTCCAGTTTCCGGATGCACCCGCAAAGGGGTTCCACCCACAGGGGCTTACAGCGTGCAAGTCATTGACTGGAAACAGAAAAACAGGCTTGTCCACAGAAATAGGTCTGCTTTACTACTATGACTAAATAGAATTAATACCTATAGAAGAAAAGATAAAGACAAATTCAGGCCTCTGAAAATTTGCTTCGTCACCACAAAAACCTCGCAATTCGTTGCAAATTGCTCCACATCAAGACACCGGAAGGACCCAGGGCAAACAATGGCGGCAGTTGACCCATAAGACCAACAGGAGACGACTTTGCTATCCGCCTTCATTACCCACCCTGATTGCACGCGCCACGAAATGGGCCCCCACCACCCCGAATGCCCGGAACGACTGGGTGCCATCAACGACCATCTGCTGGTCAAGGGCCTGCTCGACTACATGCACACCTTTGAAGCCCCGCTGGCCACCGAAGAGCAGCTCGGCCGCGCGCATTCAGCGCTCTATGTGCGTGAAATCATGAACTCCGCGCCGACAGAGGGCTACCACCTCGTCGATCCCGACACCAGCATGAACCCCTTCACCTTGAATGCGGCCCGACGGGCGGCCGGGGCTGCCGTGCAGGCGACGGACCTGGTGCTCTCGGGTGAGGTGCCGACGGCTTTTTGCAGCGTACGTCCACCGGGTCACCATGCCGAACATGCGGCTGCCATGGGTTTCTGCTTTTTCAACAACGTGGCCGTCGGTATCCGCCATGCGCTGGATGTGCATGGCCTCAAGCGCGTGGCGCTGATCGATTTCGATGTGCACCATGGCAATGGCAGCGAAGACATCTTCAAGGGGGACGAGCGGGTGCTGATGTGCTCGATCTTCGAAAAAGGCCTGTATCCCTTCAACGGGGAAGAAGCCAAAGGGCTGAACATGGTCAACGTCGGCCTGCCCAGCCGCTCGGGCGGAGACAAGTTCCGTGAAGCCGTGCGCGACTACTGGCTTCCGGCGCTCGAGGCCTTCCGTCCCGAACTGATTTATATCTCCGCCGGTTTTGACGCGCACCGCGAAGACGACATGGGCAACCTCGGCCTGGTCGAGGCCGACTACGAATGGGTCACAAAACAACTCATGGCGGTGGCCAACCGCCATTGCCATGGCCGCATCATTTCCTGCCTGGAGGGCGGCTATGTGCTCAGCCCGCTGGCGCGCAGCGTGGCTGCCCACGTGAAGGTGCTGATTGGCGCTGACTGACTATTTACACTGCAGGGTTATGGAGTTCACCAAGCTCCGATGCCCGATAAAAATTCATGGATAAACACTATCTCACCGCACTTTTTTCCCCGGAATCCATCGCTGTTTTTGCCGGCAAGTGGGATGAGCCCGACACCCAGACTGCCCAAGCCAAGGTGCTACTCACCTCTTTGAGGGCACAAAGGTTTTCCGGCACGCTCACATTTCTCGACATTCACACCACGGGTACGCTGGCCGATCTGGCGCAAACCCGCGCCGATCTGGCGCTGATTGCACTGCCCCATGAAGACGTCGCGGCAGCGCTCGACATCGCCGGGCGTATCAAGTGCCGTGCCGCTGTGGTCATTTCCAGCGGTATCAATGCGACCCTGGCCGCAGAACTCAACCGGGTGGCGCGCCGGCATGGCATGTACCTTCTGGGACCCAACTGCCTCGGGTTCCAGCGGCCGCGTGCCGGGCTTAATGCGAGCCTGGCCGGCGCCTTGGCCACGCCCGGCCCACTGGCCCTGGTGTCGCAGTCAGGCGCCTTGACCTCCTCCATCCTGGACTGGGCAAGCCAGAATGCCGTGGGCTTTTCCACGGTGGTCTCTCTCGGACCCAACACGTCGGTGGATATCGCCCAGGTGCTCGATTTCCTGGCCTCCGACCCCCAGACGCACAGCATCGTGGTTTACCTTGAGGGCATCTCCAGCGCGCGCCGCTTCATGAGCGCGCTGCGTGCGGCTGCCAACGCCAAGCCGGTGGTGGTGCTCAAGGCAGGGCGCAAAAATGCCGGCAACCAGGCAGCGAAAACCCATTCCGGCGCCATCGTCGGAAGCGACGATGTGTTCGATGCCGCCTTGCGACGTGCCGGTGCGGTGCGCGTGCGGTCGTTCGTGGCTCTTTTTTCGGCAGCCAAGTGTCTGGCCTCACGTTACCGGGCGGTAGGCAAGCGGCTGGCCATCATCACCAACGGCGGCGGACCCGGTGTGCTGGCCGCGGACTGGATCAGCGAGATCAACCTCCAGCTGGGCCAGCTTTCGCCTGCGAATGCGACGGCCCTGGCACCCTCCTTGCCTTCTCTGGCCTCCTTGTGCGATCTGCTTGATCTGTCCGAGGACGCTTCGCCGGATCACTACCGACTCGCGCTGGAGACTGCCAGCAAGGAAAACCTGATCGACGGTGTATTGGTCATCCACTCTCCCAAGGCGGGTTGTGATGCCGCGGCGGTGGCTCAGGCGCTGGCGGATTTCAAGCCGCGCATGAGCAAGCCGTTGCTGACCTGCTGGATGGGCGATGCCTCGGTGGGTGCGGCCCGTGCCATCCTGAACACCGCCATGATTCCAACTTTCCGCACGCCGGAAGCTGCGGTGGGTGCGTTTGGCAACATTGCCTCGTTCTACCAGAACCAGCAGTTGCTGCAGCAGACACCGCCGCCCCTGTCGGCGCTGGCCAAACCGGACATCGAAGGCGCCCGGCTGCTGATCGAAAGCGTGCTGGCCGAGCGGCGCAACGTGCTGACCGAGATGGAGTCCAAGGCCTTGCTGTCGGCCTTCCATATTCCCGTCACCAAGACCATCCTGGCACGCAGTGCGAACGAAGCCATGATGATTGCGACGCAGCTGGGCTTCCCGGTCGCGCTGAAAATCGATTCGCCCGACATCACCCACAAGTCCGATGTCAACGGCGTGGCGCTCAACGTCATGAATGCGGTGGGCGTGCGCGACACCTACAACGACATGATGCAGGCGGTGACGCGCCAGCAGCCCAATGCCCGTATCAGCGGCGTGACGATCCAGAACATGGCGCGCCACAAACGCGGCCGGGAGATCTACATCGGACTGGTCACGGACGACCCGTTCGGCCCGGTGATTGCGTTCGGCGCGGGCGGCACCATGATCGAACTGCTGAACGACCGGGCCATGGAACTGCCGCCGCTCAACCAGTTTCTGGCGCGCCGCCTGATCGACCGCGCCCGCGTGAGTGAGACCCTGGGCGAATGGCGTGGCGCCAGTGCCGTGGACATGGATGCCCTGGAGCATGTGCTTTTGCGCGTCTCGGAAATGGTCTGTGAACTGCCGCAGTTGCGCGAGATGGACATCAACCCCATCATCGTTGACGAATCCGGCGCCGTGGCGGTGGATGCACGCGTCGTCATCGACAACGCGCAGCAGGCGCACGGTGGGCGCACCCACAACTACAACCACCTGGCCATCCTGCCCTACCCGGCGCAGCACGAGCAGGTCTGGCCGATGCGCGGCGGCGGCCAGTACACCGTGCGACCGATTCACCCGGACGACGCCGAGATGCTGCAGACGCTGGTGCGCAGCCTGTCGTCCGAGAGCCGGTATTTCCGCTTCGTCTCGTCAATGCACGAGTTGCCGCCGGCGATGTTGTCGCGCTTCACGCTGATCGACTACGACCGTGAAATGGCTTTGGTGGCGGTGGTCAAGGAGCGAAAGGCCGGGGAAGACGGCGAGATGGTCGAGACCTCGCGCATCGTCGGGGTGTCGCGCTACATCACCAACCCCGACAGTGCCAGCTGCGAGTTTTCGCTGGTGGTGGCCGATGACTTCGGCGGAAGAGGCATGGGCTCGCGCCTGATGCTCAGCATCATGGACGTGGCGCGCGAGAAGGGCCTGACGGAGATCGACGGCCTGGTGCTGACCAACAATCCCGGCATGCTCAAACTCATGAAAAGCCTGGGATTCAGCGTCAAGTCGTTTCCCGAAGACCCTGATTTCAGGCTGGTGTCCCATCCGTTGTGAAATCGACGGCCTTTGGAGGCTGGAGGGCCGGGTGCAGGTCGCCGGCTGTTAAAATCGGCCTCTTTTCCGAGCCTTCCACCCCCCATGTCCGTCGTCATCGCAGGAAGCGCGCCTGCCAGCTTTGAAATCAAGAGCGCCAACCTCCCCCTGGTGGCGCTTCGGCTCAAATCCACGAATCTCTCCCTGCTGGCTGACGACTTGTCGCGCCAGTACGGGGACATGCCTGATTTTTTCGACAACGAACCTCTGGTCATTGACCTGACGCCACTGCCCCTGGACGCCGGTGATCTCGACTTCGACGCGCTGCTGACGCTGCTGCGTCGTTACCGGGTGGTGCCGATTGCCTTCAAGGGCGGCAACGCGGGTCTTGCGGGCGGCGCACTCGCGGCCGGCCTGGTGGCCGCGCCTGACCTCGTGGCGCTGAAATCCAGCGCGGCGCACGAGCCCGATACACCGGGAACTGCGCGCGGCGTCGCGCCTGAAGATGCCGTGACGCCCCCGGCACCCCTGCCGGCGCTGATCATCGACAAGCCGCTTCGTTCCGGGCAGCAGGTCTATGCGCGCGGGCGCGATCTGGTCATGCTGGCCATGGTCAACGCCGGGGCGGAAGTCATTGCCGACGGGCACATTCACGTGTACGCGCCGTTGCGAGGCAAGGCAATTGCCGGCGCGCGCGGGAACGTTGAAGCGCGCATCTTCGCGCTCAGCCTGGAGGCTGAACTGATCTCCATTGCCGGCATCTACCGCACCAGCGAAAAAGCCCTGCCCGCCGAAGTCCGTCGCCAGCCCACGCAGGTGCGCCTGGTCGCCGGACCCGAAGGCGACCGGCTGGTGATGGAGCCGCTCCAATCCTGACCCCCCCGCCCGACCATCGAACGGGCGGGCGGGATCCTTTCTTCGAACCTGGGTTTCAATTTCATGACCAAAATCATCGTCATCACGTCTGGCAAAGGCGGGGTCGGAAAGACCACCACCAGCGCCAGTTTCTCGGCCGGCCTCGCGCTGCGCGGTCACAAGACCGC
>Ga0209254_10005981_pt1 | contig 11190 bp, 10 predicted proteins | sample FrelakmetDIP11DI_FD_187148 | JGI IMG/M metagenome (GOLD analysis project Ga0209254, IMG submission 187148) | Freshwater lake sediment microbial communities from the University of Notre Dame, USA, for methane emissions studies - DIP11 DI (SPAdes)... | ecosystem: Environmental > Aquatic >... | reverse complement strand
GAGGTGGTCATCTTGGGGCGAAATCTTCAGAGAATTCAAGAGACGCTCCACTATATTGAAAACAAAACCGGGAATGGATCGACTCAATTTATACAAGCCGATTTCGTTGATCTTCAGAGCGTCCGAGAAGCAGCGAGGCTGTTTAAGGAACGGTTCCCTCGGCTGGACGTGCTGGTCAACAACGCAGGAGCATATTACAATTTCCGGAGGTTGACAGCTGATGGCATTGAGCGCACCTTTCAGGTGAACCACCTGGCGCCATTCTTGTTGACCAATTTACTTCTGGATGTCATTCTTGCCAGTACCTCAGCCCGGATTATCAATGTCTCCTCCGGCTCCCACAGGCAAGGAACCATGGATTTCGACGATTTGGGTTTCAAACGTGGTTACTTCGGAATGAAAGCCTATGCACGTTCGAAATTAGCCAATGTTCTGTTCACTTATGAGTTAGCAAATCGACTTCAAGGGAGAAATGTGACGGTTAATGCGGTTCATCCCGGGCATGTGGCCACGGACATCTGGCGCACCAACTTTTCCATTATCGGTCCAGCACTCAAGTGGTTCATGAGTTTGACTTCCCTCACCCCAGAGCAAGGAGCAGAAACACCTATTTACCTGGCGTCTTCACCTGAAGTGGATGGTATAACCGGCAAATATTTTGTTCACCTGAAAACAAAGCCCACATCAACGCTCACTTATGATCCGGAGATTGCTAGCAAGTTATGGGAGTTGAGCGAGATGATGGTTGGTTTGAATTTGGGAGACATTCATAGTGGGAAATAAATTCGTGCGGTTTCTTGCCAGATTGATCGTTAGATTGGTCACTCGATTGAAGATCATTGGATTGGAAAACCTCCCAGATTCTAGAAGTTATGCTATTGTTTCCAACCACTTGGGTCGCCTGGATCCTGCCCTGGTATATGTCGTCCTGAACCGCAAAGATATTATCATGCTGGTTGCAGAAAAGTATCGTGAAATCCCCCTGGTGCCCTGGTTTGTTAGGCAAATCGACGGGATTTTTGTGGACCGTTTCAACGCTGATTTTGGAGCGGTCCGAGAATCATTGAGGCGCTTGCGTAAGGGTGGGGTTTTAGTGCTGGCGCCTGAAGGTACGAGAAGTAGAACTGGAGCGTTGACCCGAGGCTGGCCTGGAGCTGGTTATCTGGCTGCAAAGGCGGGAGTACCTATCCTTCCGGTTGCATTGGTAGGCACTGAAGACCGTTCAGTTGCATACAATTTGCGTCGATTGAGGCGCTCTCCGGTTATTGCATGTGTGGGAGAGTCTTTTATACTCCCACCAGTTCCTGCAGAAATGCGCGAAGCCGCGCTACAAGCATATACCGATGAAATCATGTGCCGCATTGCAGCGTTATTGCCGTCAAGCTATCGAGGGGAGTATTCTGACCATCCTCGTTTGAAGGAATTTTTGAAACCAGGAAATTTGTGAGATGGATATGTTATAATTTTATATGTTGTCCAGATATTACACTAAATAACGAATTCTCAAAATAAATCCTTTAGTCGAAAAGCAGAAACGAAGTTCGAAATATTACGAAGAAAGAATATCAATAGTCATCAATTTTTATTCGGAGGTTTTCCAATGGAAATATCCACCCACCAATATAAACATGGTGATCTGGTCAAGGTGACCGGTCGAATAGACAGTGCGACTGCATCTCAATTAGCAAAAACATTAGATGGAATTACTGATGCTGGACGTTATAAAATTGTCCTCGATTTGAGTGAAGTTGAATTTATGTCAAGCGCTGGATTACGGGTTTTGATCAGTACTCAGAAGACTTGTAAACGATACAATCGAGGTGAGTTAGCATTAGCACTGGTACCCAAGCGCATCTATGATGCACTGGATTTGGCGGGTTTTGTTCCGTTGTTCAGATTCTACGATAACACCCTGGATGCTATCGGCAATATATAAGGCATTGGATTTCTAGAGCGTTCTTCGAGATTAAGCCCTTTACAGCTCTCTGCAGTCTTTATTTCAAGCACCCAAAGTCTTGAGCATTTTGGGCTTCGAAGCCTCATTGTGAATTCCTTGAACGTGGAGGCTGGTTATCCTTGTTCTTTTTGCTTAATCGAATGAAGTACTCTCTGTGGGGGTGATATCTATGCCTGAAATTATTTGATTTAATCCTTAACCATGAAAATAAATTCTGATCAAGAAATCTCTCAACCAATCACTGCAGAAAATTCATCTGGTGAGGTAACATCAGGGACAGAACCATTGCGGTCCATTGTCTTAACAGCACAGTTTGAGAATCTAGAGTTGATGCGCGAATTTGTTGCAGACGCAGCCGAGGATTGCGGCTTTGAACCTTCCGAAATTTATGCGGTTCAACTTGCAGTGGACGAAGCATTTAGCAACATCATTGAACATGCTTACGGAGGAGAATGTCTAGAGAGTGTCCTTTGCACCTGTCATAATACAGGTGATGCTCTGACTGTAACGTTACGTGATTGTGGCCAACCATTTAATCCCATACAAATTCCCGATCCCGATATAACCGCTGATCTCGAGAGTAGAAAAATTGGGGGCTTGGGCTTGTATTTCATGCGGCAGCTAATGGACGAGGTAGATTTTGAGTTCACCAGTCATCCGGAAACTGGAAAGCCATGTAACCTTCTCAAGTTGGTGAAACGTAAGGATGTTGGAAAGTGAATCTTGCACAACCGGCTTCGATAAGCAAGGATCGTTCTGAGCAAATCTACCAGCGCCAATTCTTGGAACTTGGACAGAGACTTCTTTTGCTTGCTCAGCAAGTACCTGATAGTACTGTAACAGCCAGGGACACGCTCAGGGCTCAACAAGAGTTGATCATTGAAACTGCCACTCATCTGCTGTGTGGTCGTGCTTCCTTATGGTTTTCGGAAGTTTTTTTACAAAACCTCTTAGGTAAGAAGCTGTCCAAGAATTGGGACGAAGAGGGTCAAGGTTCTAAATTAATACTCTCGTCGTTTATGCAGGATTGCTTAAATAAAATCCAGGTCTGTGGTGGCGTAATAGGTGTAAAAGACCTCACTTCACCCAGCCTGGAAGAAGGTGATCAACCTGCCTGTGGTGATGAGATAACATCCCAGATTAACAAATCTCCCTTTATTATCCTGGATCAGTCAAATTTAGAGTCTGCTTCGGTTGTTGCAGCACCTATACTTTTTCCTGTCCCCCAAAAGCAGAATTCAAGCCTAATTGGAGTGCTGCAGGTCGAGCGACCTTTGGGCTCATCATTCTTGACGCACGAGATCGATCAATTGGTGAATTTTGCATCCCAAGTCGCGATCGCGTTATACTCAAGCCTCCAAATCACTACAGAACGTTGGCGCCAGGAACAGCTATCCCTGGTCGAGCAAGTAAGCATGCAAATTGCTGATGCTTGTGATATCGATCAACTTGCCCAACAAGTTACTAACCTAATTTGTAATTCATTTGATTATTACTATGTTGCTATTTTTACTCTTGAACAAGATAAGGATGTTCTACAATTTCGCGCCAGTTCTGGGCCCCTTTGCTCATCCATCCAGAATCGACAACAAGAATCTTTCTCTCCTCGTTTGGAAGTTCAGATGGGAAAAGGTATTATTGGAAGTGTAGCTCAAACAGGTGAGGAAATCATCGCTAACGATGTCCATAAAGAAAGCATTTACCGATATCATGCTACCCTCCCAGAGACGCGCTCAGAAGTTGCTCTTCCTCTGGTAGTACAAGATCATTTATTAGGGGTACTAGATGTACAAAGCGATCAACCTGATGATTTTAATGACTCAGATATGTTGGTCCTTCGCGCGCTAGCTGGAAATATTGCCATAGCAATACAGGGAGCGCGCTTGTATAGTGCATTAAATCAGCGTACCGATCGCCTCCAAGCCATCTATGAAACCAGCAGTGTAATTACTTCGATCCTCGATCAAGAGCAATTGATTAATGAAGTAATTACATTGATTCGGCAACGCTTTGGTTATCCTTATGTCTATGTATTCACAGTTGATCAATCGTCTGGTGAAATTGATGATTGTTATTCTCTAAACGAAGAAATAGGTGGAAATTACCACCACCCTTTCGAAGGAGAAGTCCACGATAAGTATTTTCAGGATCTGGTGGAAAGAGTGGCTGCTCTTGGAAAAACGATTCTGATCAATGGATACTCACAGTCAAATATCAATTCCCAGGAAAATCTCCCAAACCTAGTGTCACCCCTGCAAGGAAGCATGTTTTCAGAGCTGGTTGTCCCATTGATTTTTGGTGGAAAGGTACTTGGTGTTCTGGATATCCGGAGCAATCCTTCCGAGGTTTTTGGCGAGGAAGATCGATTCATGTTCGAGGCTTTGGCAGGGAATATTGCAATTGCCATGCGCAATGCATATCTTTATCGCTCAGAGACCTGGCGTCGGCAGGTGGCCGACAGCATGTTAGAAGTAGCTGGATTGCTTTCAGCTGACGTTGATCTCGATCACGTTTTATACGTAATCCTGGCAGAATTGGAACGAACCCTGCCTTTAGAAATTGCTGCAATTTGGTTGCTTGATTCAGACGCGACCAACCTCAAGACATATGATTCCGAGAGCTTATCGCTGGTTTCCTCTCTGCATTTAGAATCGTTGAGTGGTATATCAAAAGACAAGCTCAAATTAGAACTTGGGCTCACCTTAGAAGAAATCCTGGAATACGTCTCAGCTTCTCTTTCAGAAGAAAGCGTTACTCGTGCACCAAACTGGCTTTTGGAAGCACTCGAATCCAATAATCCTATCCTCCGCACCTCTAATCTTTCGATTGAACCGCTTGGTGCGTTGCTTGGCTATCCATTCGACCATTCTGCCATCGCTGCGCCTCTCCGAGTAGGAGACCAGCCCTTGGGTGTTTTGACTTTGTCTCATCACTCCCAGGGGCGTTATGGAGATGAAGCTAAAGCGATGACAGCAGCATTTGCGAGCTATGCTTCAGTTGCCATTGAAAACACCAGACTTTATGAAGCAGCACATGAACAAGCTTGGATCTCGACGGTATTGCTCCAGGTAGCTGAGGCGACTCAATCCTTTACGAGTTTGAACGATTTGCTTGATACTGTTGTAAGAATTACTCCCACGCTCGTTGGAGTGGGCGCCTGCTTGCTCTATATCCTGGACGAGGATGGTACCTTCGTACCTGCAGCGGCTTCAGGAATGAAGGTGGAGCAGCGTGCCGAGTTTGAACGATGGCGTTTCGCTCCCGGAGACGCACCTGCCCTAGACAGACTTCTTGTCGATAGGCATCCAGTAATCTTGAGCAACTATGGAGAAGACCAACGCTTGTCGAGCATATTTTCAATCCCCACCACCATGGCTTTCGAGGAAGGCGATTTATTGGTATTAGTACCATTACTGGCAAGAGCCGAGGTCTTGGGTGCCATTTTAGTTCAGTATAATTCAAGACAAGCGGGTGGAATTTCCAGGTCAATCGAAGCCTTTTTAGATGATAAATTGCCGATTCTTCAAGGTATTGCTCATCAAACTGCAATAGCTGTCGATAATATCCGTCTTCTGAAGTCTCAGAAGGAAGAAGCTTACATCTCAGTTGCCTTGTTGCAGGTGGCTCAGGCAGTGGTAAGTTCTAATAATCTAGATGAAGCTTTAAGTTCAATAGTCCGAATTACTCCAATTTTAGCGGGAGTTAGAAGAGTTGCTATTTATTTATGGGATGCTCTGAACGCCGTCTTTACGCTGGCGCAAGCATATGGTTTCATGCGTGTGACTGATTTACATCAATACTCTTCGAATGACTTCCCGCTTTTAGATGCAGTTCTGATAAATGAGAGTCTGCTAGCATGCCCGTCAAGCTGCGAGGATCCAACAATCGAAGATGTGAATCTGGCATGGAAACAACTGCTTGTTCCAAACCCCGATGAAGTGGCTCGCTATCTTGAGAATGAACCATGCCTAGTAATAGCCTTTCCCCTTTCTATTAAAAGTGTCTCCTTAGGTGTTCTCCTGGTTGAGGAACCTGCAGATTTGTCAATTGGTGCGGTTAGCAACCAACGGGCAAACCTGCACCTGCGTGAGAAAAGATTAGAAATTCTCAAAGGTATTTCACATCAGGCAGCTCTGGCAATCCAGAATGATCAATTGCAACGTGAAAGGGTTGAGCGCGAGCGATTAGAACGAGAGCTACAATTGGCCCATGAAATCCAGCGTGCTTTTCTGCCTCAAAAACTTCCAAACCTTCCGGGTTGGGACATTGAGGTATATTGGCAGCCTGCTCGGGAAGTGGGTGGAGATTTCTATGACGTCATCGAGCTCTCCGGAAAACGATTGGGACTAGTGATTGCAGATGTTGCCGATAAGGGTATGCCAGCAGCACTTTTCATGACTTTGGTTAGAACATTGTTGCAAGCTACTGTACATGGGAATAGATCACCAGCCGATGTATTAAAACGTATCAACCTGTTACTGCTACCTGATGCCCCCAAAGGAATGTACGTTACCATAGTTTATGGAATATTGACTCTTGAAACGGGAGTTCTGGAATATGCCAATGCAGGGCATAATCCTCCCGTTGTATTAAATAGCCGAACTTGTCAGCTTGAACGCCTCACCAGAACTGGCATGGCTTTGGGTATTCAGAAAAAATATCAAATCGATGTAAATAAGATCGTTCTAGATACGAATGATTGCCTGATTATGTATACCGATGGTCTCACTGAGGCATATTCACCAGATGGGGAGATTTTTGGTGAGGAAAGATTATTACAGGTAATTGACCAATCCACTCTTTGTAGGATTGATGGGACAGGTTCAATCTCTCTTAGTGCCCAAGAACTATTACAAGAGATTCGAATATCGCTTGAGACTTTTTCTGGGGGAGTTTTACCAGCAGATGACCTTACTTTGGTTGTCTTGAAAAACTCCGTAATCTAGAATATTACATTAATTTTTATTGGAGAATTGAGTAATTGACGTTTGTGGGAAATTAATGAATTACCGGACATAATTAATATGTCCGGTAATCTAAGGAGGGTCACCGGGAGCACAACACGGGGGGGACGAGCTGAATCTCGACCGGTGACACGACACCTGTATTGATGTACCATTAAATGGGGAGGGCAGGTGTCGCCTTATGAAATATACCCTATTTTGGTCTTTTTTGCATTAATAATTAATTAGAATTCCAGAGAATTATCATCCGATTACGATGCTATTCTTTTTCTTTCGGATTGAATAGACGCATCCACTCTTTGATTTCTTCTCGATTCATTTGCACTTCTTCACTTTCACTCAATTTATTTTGTTGACCAGCTAATTTATGGAGCATAGTTCTGGCAAAATCTTCGGAGGTAAGATATTGAGAATGAACTGCGAGGGCTTCAGCTCGGATTTGTTGGTCGGAGCTAACAACAATCCAATTCCGTGCTGCCCTCCCAAGTTGTTTTAGGCGCCTATGGATCGCTTCATCTGCACTGGTTCCCTCCGGAACAAAACGTGCTGTTACTGGTCCGTGATTTCGGGACCTTACACCACCTGGAGGAGATTTGTCGAAAAAGACTTCTATTTGCTTATTTTGGTAATGGCAAAATTTAAGCAGTAGCTCAACTAAAAGATCTTCATCATCCACATCTGCCAGGTTTAATCCCGGTATTTTTGGAACCAGATTGTGGCCATCGATGATATATGGCATCTCTCCATTCTATTGTCAAATTCACTCCCCGTCAATCTTGAATCTGTGCTATCATTTTCATTATGAGGCAATGGCGACGCCTGTTCATCTATATTACAATTAATATATTGGTTTCGGCTTGCACAGTATTTGCTGTGCTATACGTCTGGGATCAGATCTATGGACCTTTACCTAGAGGTCTGCTTCCAAGGATGTTGGGATCTTTCCACCTTCCAACAGCGACCATTCCTCCCTTTCTCCAAGAAACAGCCAATCTACAACCTACCGCTACGGAAGCATTCTTGGTTTACCAGGTGGTGTCTGGTGATACATTCGAAAGTATTGCTGCCAACCACAATATGAGCGTTGAAGAACTCCTTGCAGCTAATGGATTTACTCACTCACAACCTCTAGGTGAAGGGGAGATACTGCGAATTCCAGTCCATCCGAAGGGGAGCGTAATTATCGATAGCGTTGTAGGTGCGGGAGACTTGGATTCTGAACGAGCTCATCTTACACATAGAGGTGAAGGTGATCTCTCGTTAGTTGGGTGGCGTCTGGAAGATTCACTCGGGAATGTTTTCATATTCCCAGAGTTCCCTGAAATTGTACTTTTCAACACTGGGGCAGTGAATGTGTATTCTAAGGCCGGCATAAATACAGTTGCAGAGATGTATCGGGGATTAACGCAGCCTATCTGGCAATCAGGCGTTACTATAACGCTGAAAGATACTCAGGGTAATGTGCGTTCGACTTATGTTATTCCATGATGCCATTTTTCTGAAATCTATGAAATCATCCGAAAGGAATAAGTTCCAGAATCAGACTAATTATTCAATTTCGCCTTGGCTATCTTAAAACATTCAATAAAAGTCTGCTCTATAACTACAAACAGAAGATACACAGTTCAAGAATTTTGTAAATTCATTGAAATCCAGCAGGAATGAGGCAATTCCGATGTCACAAGCCCTTTACCGAAAATGGCGTCCGCAAAATTGGGATACGGTTGCAGGTCAGCAGCATGTGATAAGTACATTACACAATGCAATCGCCGCAGGTAGAGTTGCTCACGCCTACCTTTTTGCTGGACCTCGCGGCACTGGTAAGACCACCACCGCGCGTTTACTGGCCAAAGCAGTAAATTGCTTGAACTCAAACCTGGCTCTCCGACCGTGCGGAGAATGTGAGTACTGCCAGGCTCTCAGCCAGGGACATTTTATTGATTTAATCGAGATCGATGCTGCTTCAAATACCAGCGTCGAGGATGTACGGGACCTTCGGGATAAGATCAATTTTTCACCCAATATGGGTCGTTATAAGGTTTATATTATCGACGAAGTGCATATGCTTTCCACAGCGGCTTTCAATGCATTGTTGAAAACTCTGGAAGAACCCCCACCACATGCCATATTTATCTTGGCAACCACTGAAGTACATAAGATACCAGCTACGGTGCTCTCCCGTTGCCAGAGACATGAATTCCGTCGGCTATCGGTTTTGGAGATTATAGATTACCTCAAAGACATAGCTAAGAAAGAAGATATACAGGTAGAAGATGAATCCTTGACTCTGATTGCCCGCCAGTCTACGGGATCAATGCGCGATGCAATTTCTCTTTTAGATCAATTAGCTTCTGCAGACCAACCCATCACTCTGAAAACCACCCAGGAGATCTTGGGAACTGCCACTAACCAAGTTGTCTTAGAATTAATAGACGCTATAATTGCTTGCAGGGCGGACACTGGGTTGGAGATTATTCAGTCTGCGCTTGATAGTGGTAGCGACCCTCGCCAGCTAGCTCGCCAAATTGTGGATTATGCTCGAGACCTGCTTTTGATACAGCTAGGATCAAATCTGCAGGTTGATGTACCTGATGAGATGCGTGCTCAAATAACCACTCACAACCAAGCGTTTGGTATTCAAGGATTATTAAAGATTATTCGCACATTTAACCGGGCTGCAACTGATTCAAGAAACACTTGGCATCCCTCCCTTCCATTAGAGATCGCTTTTCTCGAGTTATTAGAAGAACCTGAAACAGAACCGATAGCTCAACCAGTTAGTCTAATCCATTTTTCTCAAGCGACGGATATTAAAATCGCTTCATCAAAACCACTTTCTCAAACCCAATCCAAAGTAGAAAAACAGCCAGAAAGTTCGGGGGAGTATGATTTGGTGGATCAAAAGGCTATCCAGACTTTATCTGAATCTTGGAATCTACTACTTTCAATTGTACGAAAACAGAATCCTCGTGCCTATGGCTTACTAAATTCTTCCAAATCGCGATTTATTCATGGTGATGTTCTAGATCTATATTATTCAAGCGATGTATTAAAAGTACAAATGGAAAGGCCTGAAAACCTTGAAGTCGCTTGCCAAGCCTTGTATCAGATATTTCAAAGAGATATCAGGATACAATGTAAAGTTGATATCACAAAACGAGATAAAATCCCCCCAGGTGTAGACGAAAATGGTATGATTGCGGCTGCTTTACGTGATCTGGGTGGAGAGATTGTTGACACATAACAGTATATAAATAGAGTTGGAGGAGCTGATGGCAAAAGGTTTCAAAGGTCCTAAAATGCAAAATCCATCGGGCATGATGGGACAGTTACAGAAGTTACAAGAGCAAATTCAATTGGTTCAAGAACAATTAGCTGAAGAAACTGTGGATGCAACAGCTGGTGGTGGTGTTATTAAGATTACAATGACAGGTGACCAGAAATGCAAAGCAGTAGAGGTTGACCCTGAGATTTTACAGAACACTGATGTAGAAATGCTACAAGATCTGATCATGACTGCTTTCAACAATGCATTGGAAGCTTCACGTAAATTAGCTGCCGATAAAATGGGACCCCTGACTGGCGGATTACCCATATAAACACATGTTACTTCCTGAACCTATACAGGGCTTAATCAATGCGTTCTCAAGGCTTCCTGGAATTGGGCCTAAGACAGCTTCACGATTAACCTTTTTTCTCCTTCGAGCACCGGAAGAGCTTTCGCACGATCTTGCAGAAGCTCTAACAGACTTGAAGTCGGGAACTGGTTATTGCCAGGTTTGTTTTAATACTACTAGTGCAGGACGTATTGAATGCGAAATATGCAGTAATACTGCACGAGACGAGGGTATGGTGTGTGTTGTTGAAGAACCACTGGATGTGCTCGCTATTGAACGAACAGCAGGTTATTTGGGACATTACCATGTACTGCACGGTGCTCTTTCACCCATTGAGGGCATTGGTCCAGATGACCTAAAAATACGCGAGTTAATTGAGCGAGTCCGCTCTGGCAAGATGAAGGTGAAAGAGGTTATTCTAGCGACCAATCCCACTTTAGAGGGTGACTACACAGCTATCTATTTGAGTCAGCAATTAAAACCGTTTGGGATAAAACTAACTCGGCTTGCGCGTGGACTTCCTGTTGGAGGAGACCTGGAATACGCTGACCAGAGTACTCTGATGCGCGCTATCTCTGGACGTCAGGATATGGGAGAATAATCCTGTGGTACAATTCCTACTATGGAGAGCGATTTTATTCTATTAAGACTC
>Ga0209254_10005980_pt1 | contig 11192 bp, 9 predicted proteins | sample FrelakmetDIP11DI_FD_187148 | JGI IMG/M metagenome (GOLD analysis project Ga0209254, IMG submission 187148) | Freshwater lake sediment microbial communities from the University of Notre Dame, USA, for methane emissions studies - DIP11 DI (SPAdes)... | ecosystem: Environmental > Aquatic >... | reverse complement strand
GGCCGCCGCCTCCAGCGGCAGGCTCAGCCGCCGGGCCAGCTCCTGCATCCGCCCCTGGGTGCGCGGTAGATCGAGCGCCACCTGGCCCCCCAGAGGGTGCCCGGCGTCGAGCCGGCCAAGGATCAGGTTGGCGTCGGTCACGGTGATCTCTTCTCCCCGGCCATAGCATACCGGCCCCGGATCGGCGCCCGCGCTGTGCGGCCCCACCCGCAGCGCTCCCCCGGCGTCCAGGTGCGCGATCGAGCCGCCCCCCGCGCCCACGGTGTGGATGTCGATGATCGGCAGCCGCAGCGGCAGCCCCGCCACCACCCCCTCGGCCGTCTCCTGGATGCGCCCCGGGCAGAGCGACACGTCGGTGCTGGTCCCGCCCATGTCAAATGTAATGGCCTGCTCCAGCCCGGCCTGGCGGGCCAGCTCGAACGCGCCGGCCACCCCGCCGGCCGGCCCCGACAGCGCCGTCCGCGCCGCCAGCCTGCGCGCCGCCCCGGCCGAGATCGTCCCGCCGTTCGACTGCATGATCCGCAGCCGCCGCCCGCCCAGCTCCCGCTCCAGTCTGGCCAGGTAGCGGTCCATCAGCGGCGCCACGTAGGCGTTGATCGCCGTCGTCGAGGTCCGCTCGTACTCCCGGTATTCGGGCAGCACCTCGGACGAAAGCGACACAAAAGGCGCGCCCGCCCCGCCCAGCTCGGCGATCCGCGCCCTCACCCGCCGCTCGTGGTCGGGATACAGGAATGAAAACAGAAAACAGACTGCCACCGACTCGATCCCCTCGGCCAAGATCTGGCCGATCGCCGCGTCGGCGGCAGCCACGTCCAGCGGGACGACGACTGCCCCGTGACAGTCCACCCGCTCCGGCAGCTCAAAGCGCCACCCGGCGGGCACTAGCGGCGCCGGCCGCGTCGGGTGCAGCGCGTACAGATCCGGCCGCGTCTGCCGGCCGATCTCCACCACGTCGCCGAAACCGGCGGTGGTGATCAGCGCCGTGCGCGCCCCGCGCCGCTCCAGCAGCGCGTTCGTCGCCACCGTGGTCCCGTGCACCACCGCTGCCTCCGGCCCCGCCCCGATCTCGGCGATCCCCTGCACGATCGCCTCCGACGGGTCGCGGGCCGAGGTCAGCAGCTTGTGGATGCGGACCCGGCCCGCGTCGTCCAACAGCACCAGGTCGGTGAAGGTCCCCCCGACGTCAACGCCCAGAATCATAGCTCTCGATCTTCCCTCGTTCCCACGGTCCCCGTGGGAACGCCGCTCCCCGCGCTCCGCGCATCTGCTCTGCGCCCACCACGCGGTATCGACGACATCTAGAGGCCTCAGAACCCCTCTCTGCTACGCGCTCTTACTCGCCAGGAGATGCGCATACCCGTCCCCAGTTCCTTCTTCCTCGATCGCCAGCCCGGCCTGATCGAGCCAGGCGCGCACCTGCTCCGGGGATGGGTAGTAGTGGTAGACGGCCCGGTCGGCCTGCTCGCCAGAGATCGCCTGCCCATCCGGCGCCGCGGCCTGTGTGCAGGCTGCGTCGATTTCGTCGACGACCTCGCCAAACACGACCGGCAGCCCCATCGCCTTGGCCCGTTTATAGGCCTCACCAACCTCGTCCCACTCTGCCACCTCGACCGTTACATAGAGCACCCCGCCCGGTCTGAGCGCCTTTTGGAAGCGGGCCAGGATCCCCGGCCAATCCTCCGGGCAGACGTGCTCCAGCGCGTCGATACAGATCACCCCGTCAAATTCCGCCTGGAAATCGATCTCCTGCAGGCCCATCTTGGCGTAGCGCAGCCCCGGAAAGCGCTCCTGCGGCAAGTGCTCCCGCGCCCGCGCCAGCATGTTGCCGGACTGGTCGATGCCAAGCACGCTGTGCCCTGCCTCGACCAGCATCCCATCGTAGCGCCCGGCCCCGCAGGCCGCATCGAGGATGGCGCTCTGCGCCCTCAACCGCCCGAGGAGCTTTTCGACAAACTGGCGGTGCGCCGCGTTGGCGTACAGCCCGAACGTGGCCCAATAGGCGGGCGCCACATGGTCGTACAGCGCCTCCGCCTGGGCGCGCACCTTTTTCAGCCAGTCCGCTCGCTCCACTGCTGGCCCCTCTTGGAGTGTCTAGCGAAACCCTGGAGCTTGTCACCCTGAGCGGCAGCGAAGGGTCTGTCCCGGGCAAAAGAGATGCTTCGCTTCGCAGCCGCGAGCTGCCCTGCATGTCAGCATGACAGTTCTGCTGGGTGCTCCAAATCAAACCGGCCAAGTTCTTCGGAACGGGCTACAGACCTGACAGGTCTCATCCCCTGATGGGGATCCACGTCAAGACCTGTCAGGTTGATTCCTTCCGAAGAACTTGGCTATCTGGTGGCCTTAATGGTTCAAACCCCCTCGGCGGGCTGCACCACTGCCGCCGGTTGGTCGGTCCGGCGAACCATCTCCCGGTAAGCCAGCGTCCAGGTCGCCGAGGTAAAGGTGTTGACCACGCTACTAATCAGCGCCCACAACACGAAGGCGATCAGGCTGCCGCCGCAGATCGGCACCAGGATCCAAGCGCCCAAGTCCGTGGCGGTGACCAGGCCAATGACCGGCACGGCAAAGGCGGCCACGCCGACAAAGAGCACGCCGGCGATGGTGATGCCGATTGCCAAGAAGATGAACCAGAAGATCAGCGTCGGCCCGACGTTCGCCTTGAGCACCTGCCAGCCCCGCTTAAAGGCCTCGATCCAGCCCAGGCCCTCCAGCACGGCGGCCCGCTCGGCATAGGTCCGGATCAGGCCCAGCACAAAGCTGAGGATGATCGCCCCGCAGCAGAACAGCCCGGCACAGCCGATCCCACCTACGCCCACTACGGCAGCCGCGTCTGACGTATCTGACCCTTCCACTATGCCGATAATCGACGCCACCAGCACCCCGGCAGAGATCAGCCACACCACGATCAGGGGTACCACCGCCAGGATGCCGATGCCAAACAGCGTCCAGAACCGCTTGGCGCCCGCCCGCCACGCCCGGCCAAAGCTGGTGCTGCCTTCCTCTTCTACCTGCTGCACCCCGGCGATCAGCCCGCCGCGGGCAATGACCGACGCCACCCACAGGGCGATGGCGATCAGGATCGCCACGCAACACAGGGCCGCGATGACGGCAATGACCGCCCCAGCGAACTCGGGGTCGATCTGCCAGCCCTGCCAGTCATCGCTGGAGGTCGTATAGTTGGCGCTTCCGCCGCTCCCGCCCTGGCCCAGGCTGGCCAGGAACCCGAGGATCCACAAGATCTTCCACCGCCAGGTGATCTGCCACGCCCGGCTCAGAACTTTTCCGTACTCCATTTTACCCCCTCCCTTAAAATGATCTACTACCATTACGTCTTGGCGGCGCAATCGTTGCGCCGTCACTTGACATTGTCATTCTGAGCGAAGCGAAGAATCTCTTCTTCGCCCGGCGAGACCCTTCGCTGCCGCTCAGAGTGACAAACTCGTGCCCTTTCGCACCCTTCATGGTTTCGCTTTTCACTCCCACTCGATCGTCGCCGGGGGCTTGCTGGTCACGTCATACACCACCCGGTTCACCGCGACCACCTCGTTCACGATGCGGCTGCTGGCCCGCGCCAGCAGCTCGTAGGGCAGCCGCGCCCAGTCGGCGGTCATGAAATCGTGGGTGGTCACCGCCCGGAGGGCGACGGTGTAGCCGTAGGTCCGGCCGTCGCCCATGACCCCCACGCTGCGCACCGGCAGCAGCACGGCGAACGACTGGGCCGTTCCTTCGCCCTCTTTTTGGCGCAGCAGACCGGCCGCCGCCAGTTCTTCCACAAAGATCGCGTCGGCGGCCCGCAGCGTGTCCAGCCGCTCGCGGGTGACCTCGCCCAGAATGCGCACCGCCAGCCCCGGCCCGGGAAAGGGCTGGCGGTAGACGATCTCGTCGGGCAGCCCCAGCTCTTTGCCCGCGGCGCGCACCTCGTCCTTGAACAGGAACCGCAGCGGCTCGACCAGCTCCAGGCGCATCTCGTCGGGCAGCCCGCCGACGTTGTGGTGGGTCTTGATCCGCTGCGCGCCCGGCCGGCCCGCCCCGGCGCTCTCGATCACGTCCGGATAGATCGTCCCCTGGGCCAGGTACTGGAACTCGCCCAGCCGGGCCGCTTCGCGCTCAAAGATGCGGACAAAGCCGGCGCCGATGATCCGCCGCTTCTCCTCCGGATCTTCCACCCCGGCCAGCGCCGCGACCATCTCCTCGGCCGCGTCCACCGCCGCCAGCCGCATCCCCTGTTCTTTGCGGAAGGTGCGGATCACCTGGTCCGGCTCGCCCTGGCGCAGCAGGCCGTGATCGACAAACACGCAGGTGAGCTGCTCGCCCACCGCCCGGTGGGCCAGCGCCGCCGTCACCGCCGAATCGACCCCGCCCGACAGCGCGCACAGCACCCGCCCGTCGCCCACCTGGCGCCGGATCGCCGCCACGCTCTCGGCGATAAAGCTGCCCGCCGTCCAGCTTCCGCTCAGCCCACAGCCGTGCGTCAGGAAATTGCGGATGATGGCCGCCCCGTGCGGCGTGTGCACCACCTCGGGGTGGAACTGCAGGCCATATAGCCGCCGCCCCGGATGGGCCATGGCCGCGACCGGCGAATTGTCGGTCTGGGCCACCACGCTAAAGCCCGGCGGCAGTGCCTCGATCCGGTCGCCGTGGCTCATCCACACCGGCTGGGCAAAGGGCACGTTGGCGAACAGCAGGCAGCCCAGGTCGGTCACCTCCAGCAGGGCCAGCCCATACTCCCGCCGCCCGGCCGGGGCCACCCGCCCGCCCAGGTTGTGGGCCAGGAGCTGCATGCCGTAGCAGATGCCCAGCACCGGCAGCCCGCTGTCCAGCACATAGCCCGGCAACTGCGGCGCGTCGGGCTCGTAGACGCTGGCCGGCCCGCCGCTCAGGATAAAGCCGCGCGGCCTGAGGGCCAGCACCTCCTCGGCCGGGGCGTCGTAGCAGAACAGCTCGCAGTAGACATGGGCCTCGCGCACCCGTCGGGCGATGATCTGGCTGTACTGCGACCCAAAGTCGAGGATGGCCACCGCCTCGCGGTCGGGCGCCGGATCGGTCATTGTCGTCTGCCTTTCGCTTTCCAATAGCTACCTTGAAAACAGGCTCACCCGGAGGGCGCACAGCCGTGCGCCCCTACGGTTTTCATTCCTTTGGATGGCATCGTGCTGCCTTTAGGGCGCCAGCACGATCCGGCCGTCGCTCATGTCGGTCACCGTCGCCAGTGCGTGCAGCGGGATCCCCAGCGCCTCCATCTCCTCCCGTCCCCCTTCGAACGACTTTTCGATCAGCGCCCCGATCCCCACCAGCTCCGCCCCGGCGTGCCGCACCAGCCGCACCAGGGCGCCGATCGTCTGCCCGCTGGCCAGGAAATCGTCGACGATCAGCACCCGGTCGCCCGGCCCCAGGAACTCGGGCGAGACCATGAGAAAGACCGAGATGCCCTTGGTGTGCGACGGCGCCGCCTCGACATAGACCGGATCGGTCATGGTCACCGGCTTGGTCTTGCGGGCATAGACCACCGGCACCTTGAGCCACAGCGCCGTGGCCAGCGCCGGGGCGATGCCCGAGATCTCGGCGGTCAGGATCTTGGTGGCCCCGGCGCCGGCAAAGCGGGCGGCCAGCTCGCGGCCGGCCTCCATCATCAGCTCGGCGTCGACCTGGTGGTTGATAAAGCCGTCGACCTTCAGGATCCCACGCCCCAGGTTTTGGCCCTGGGAGCGGATCCGCTCCTTGAGTGCTTCCATTACCCCTCCTCGTGCAACATACGCCACAGGTCTGCCGCCTGGGCGTCTGGACCGGCGGCTTTCGGGTTGTAGCTGTCCCACACCCACCGCGCCGGATTGTCCGCAATATAGTGCCGGATGGCGTTCATTTCCCGGTCGTCGCGCACAACGTGCTCGTAATAATTCCGTTGCCACACAGGCGCCCCGGGCGTGCGGCGTAGACGGTTGATCCGCCGCGCCGTCACCGATTTGAAATTGCCAACGATCACCCCCAACGATCCGGCCGGTGCCACGGTGGTGTGTTGCGGTGATCCGGCCGGCGCAGTGGTGGGGGGGGTGCGGGGATCCGGCCGGCGCGGCGGTGGGGCGCCTACAGGGATCATCCACAATGATAGCAATGCCATGCACATGATTTGGCATCACCACCCACTCATCCAGTTGTACGTGGGGGAAATGGCGGGGGATGCGCCGCCACATGGTCTCCGCCACCCGGCGCAGCACCGCATCTTCGAACAACAGGTCCCGCTGATAGGTGCAGATCGTGACGAAATAGACCCCCGCCGAGCCATAATCATACCCCGCCAGCCGGATCGACCGCCGGTGATGACGATCAGGATCATCCCGCATCAGCCGTCTCTCCGGCCCAGGTTGTCCCAAGACGACGCGCCTTGTGTGCTGCTGCTCGAGCTTTTCTCTCTAGCCACAGAGGTCACCCGTTCGCCGTTACTCGCTTTGCACCAGATTCTTGCGATAGTAGAAGGCAGTCTCACCGGGCGGGCAGTTCTCCAGCTTGCCATACAAGGAGTAACCGAGCTTTTCGTAGAACCGAGGGGCTTGATGTTGGGAGGTGGAAGCCCTGGCGTACAAACAACCTCGCCTGCGCGCTTCCTCTTCCGCCCGCCTCAGCAGTTCCCGCCCGATCCCCTGCCGGCGCGATTCCTCCTTGACCCAGATGAAACTGATGTCGAGCCACGCTCGCAGGCTGTGCGTCCAGCCGGCAAGCCCGCCAACGATTTCGTTGTGCCGGTCAAGGGCATAGATGTGCAGCGGCGCGGCCTCGAATTGCGAATCATGGTTCTGTTCCCACAGATCGAGATGGGCTCGATTGAACTCGACGAGTCGATCTGTGAGATACTCTTTCCGCTCGTCGCTCACTGCCATGTCAAAGGTCAGGCATTGTTCCAATGGCTTGGCCACATCCCTATCCTCTATCGTTCGCGCGGCCAGCCGCAGGCGTCGAGGACGGCTTCGTCGAGCCTGCGGTGGGCCAGCTCCGGCCAGGTGGGGCGCTGGTTGTAGAGGCTGGCGGGCGTTTGCTGGCCAACCAGGCGGCATACGTGGAAGTGCTCCTGGGCCGCAGAGCGCTCCTTGAGCGTGGCAGAGCGCCACTTGACAAACTCTTGCGGAGAAAGCGTTGGCAGCATGGTCTAACCCTTTGAGTCTGAGTCACGCCTTGGGCTGTTGTTCTCGACGAACGCGAGGGATTATAGCACTATCGGGGGAAAAGCGCAAAGAGGCGAGCGGCAGGCTTGATTTCGTATGCCTGTCTGTCAGACCTGGCAGGTACCATCCCCAGCCGCAGGTGACCCTGCATGTGACGGGGAGCTGCGCGATTGTGGATTTTGGATTGTGGCTGCCCTTTAGTGTCTGGCCACGAGCGGCAGGCTGGCCTCGAAGACATAGTCGATCCGAACGCTCACAAAGCGCAGGTTGGAACCGCAGCCTTCAGGGAGCTGTACCTGGACTATGTAGGCGCAGCTCTGCTGGTCGACGAGGGGCAAGCTGACGGTCGAATCCTCGCCGTAACCGTAGCCGCCCACGGCGTCCCACGAGCCGGCGGCGGCCATGCCGTCGCAGATTTCGCCCGCCTGGCCGCAGGCCAAAAGATCGACAATCAGATCGGCGCCCGGGCAGTTGTCATAGTAGTAGACGACGATCTTGGTGATGGTGGCGCCGTTGGGCAGTGACGGCGAGCTATAGTAGGTGCCGGGAGCTGCGCCTGGGTTGTATAGCTGCCGGGAGCCATAGGCCCAGTCGGTGGCCGGCGACGACGGCCTGAAGGCAACAGAGCTGTGCATGGCGAACCCCGGCCCGCCCGGCACCGGCTCGTCCGGAAGAGGCGCTGCCTCCCCGGCGGGATTGCCCGGTCTTTCCAGTCCGGCTCTTGGGCCGTTGCCCGGTTGAGCGGCCACGGAGCGCCAGGTCACGGCAGATGCGGCGGCCAACAGCATCACAGCGAGCAGCACGGCCAGCGACAGACGGCGATTGCGGTTCATGGTTCCTCCTGATATGTCAGATTGAGGGGCGGTTTATCCCCTCCTGCTGACATGATAGCACAGGGGCCGGCTGTCGTCAACATGGCTCTTTGCCATCCTGTCCTGATTGGAGTATAATAGCCCCCAGAGGGAAGACGATGACGCTGGAGCTGAACAAGGTCGCGGCGCAGGTCGAGGAGATGGGGCGGGTGCTGGCCGAGCGGTGGCGGCGCCACAACAAAGCCCTGCCTGCCGCTCAGGCGCTGCTGCACCTGTACGCCCACGATCAGGAGGAGCTGTGCCGCATCGCCGCTTCCGAAGCGGGCCAGCGGCTGCGCTGCGCCAGCCCAAGCGACGAGCCGCTGGACGCGGCGTTGGCCGCGCCGGCCATGCCGGCCCAGGCGACGCTGATCGCCGCCGACGGCTCGCAGATCTACCCCGACCGGCACGGGCCGGTCTTTTACTATGCCATCAACGTCGGCTCGATCGTCTTTCGCCACGGCAGCGGCCAGGCGCCCACCGCCTCGACCGATCCCCACCTCTTCTACACCGAGGACAAGGTCTATCCCGGCGGCGACCCGGTGTCGAGCGACCTGGTCAACGTCGAGCGGTCGGTGGCCGAGATGCGCACCCTGACCGAGCTGATCCTGGCCGAATCGGGCGGCGAGCCGCCCTGTCTGGGCCTGGCCGACGGATCGCTGCTGCTGTGGATCGAGCGGGCTGCGCTGCCCACTGATCGCCAGACCGACCTGTTCGCCGCCTACCTGGCCTGCCTGGGCCGGCTGCGGGCCGAGCGGTCGGCCGTGGCCGGCTTTGTCAGCCGCCCGCACAGTGCTGAGGTGGTGGCCCTCCTCTGGCTGCGCCACCTGGACGAGGAGGACCGCCGCCAGGCGGCCAGCCTGTCCGACACTCCCTTCCGCGGCCTGACCGACCGGGCACTGTTCCGCTTTCTCCAACCGGGCGAGCGCTCGGCCCTGTTTGCCCGGGGTGCGGCCGTCAACGAGCGCTACCGCACCGAGGGCCACCGCATCTGGTTCTTTTACCTGAACACCGGCACCGACATTGCCCGGGTGGAGATACCCGAGTGGCTGGCCTCCCGGCCCGAGGCGCTGGGCCTGGTCCATGCCGCGGTGGTTGACCAGTGCCTCTTTAACAACGGCTATCCCTACATCCTCACCCGCGCCGACGAGCAGGCGGTGATCCAGGGCGAGGAGCGTGAGACGCTGGAGGCGATGCTGGCTCGGGCGATGATCCGGAACGGGCTCGACCTGCCCGAGCTGTCGCGCAAAGCCCAGCAAAAGCAGGTCGCGCGGTGGCGACGACGATAGAAGGAGTAGGGAGTATGGAGATTGAGGTGGGGCGGATCATCCGGTCGAGCACGGCGCGGTTTGCGGTGGGCTGCCAGGTGCTGCGGCCGCAGGTGCCGGTCTTTGGCTCGCTGGTCAAGGTCAAGGCGCTGGGCGACGACGACATCTATGGGCTGATCCACGACGTGCGGATGGAGGACGATCCCTTTGTGCGGCAGATGGCCGTCCTCGACGACGTGAGGCCCGAGTTTATCGAGGATCAGCGCCGCAACCGCCAGGTGCCGATCGAGGTCGGGGTACTGGTGACCGGCTACCGGCGCGGCGACCGGGTCTACCACTGGCTGCCGCCCCAGCCGCCGCTCAGCCTGGACGTGATCTATACCTGTCCGGCGGAAGAGCTGGTGGCCTTTACCGGGCGGTTCGACTATTTCCGGCTGGTGCTCGACAACCGCGACCTGCCGTCCGACGAGCTGCTGGCGGCCAACCTGCGCTACGCGGCCGAGGCGCGCGGGGCGGGCGGCCGCGATTTTCTGATCGAGGCCGGGCGGGAGCTGGCCAGGCTGCTGGCGGTCGATCTGCCCCGGCTGGACAGTATCCTGCGGAGGATGAGAACGTGACCGACACCACACTCGACGACTGGTTCCCCCGCACGCCGGTGGATCCCGAGGCGGCCGAGCAGGCCCGCCGGCTGGGGATCGTGTCGGGCGGAGCGCTGAGCAGGGGGCTGAGCATCAAGCTGGACCGCGGCGCCGTGGTGGAAGGGATGGCGGTGGGCCGCTATGTGGTGGTCCACGGCCAGACCGGCCGCCGCTTTTTCAGCATTATCACTGACGTGGCCCTCGACAGCACCAACCCGGCCATTGAAAAGACGCCGCCCGACACCTCCGACCCATTCCTGGCCCAGGTGTACCAGGGCACCAGCGCCTTTGGCCGGCTGGAGGTGGCGCCGATGCTGGTTCTTGACGAGGGGGCCGACGAGCCCAAGCCGGTCAAGACGGTGCCGGCCCACTTTTCGCCGGTGTACGAGGCGACCGAGGAGGACGTGAACCGGGTGTTCGGCGCGGCCGACGAGCGCCACTTCTACGTCGGCACGCCGCTGGACATGGAGAATGTGCGGGTGTGCCTGAACCTGGAGCGGCTGGTGGAGCGGTCGAGCGGGGTCTTTGGCAAGAGCGGCACGGGCAAGACCTTCCTGTCGCGGACGCTGCTGGCCGGCATTATCCGCCACAATGTGGCGGTCAACCTGGTGTTTGATATGCACAACGAGTATGGCTGGGAGAGCCAGGGCGAAGCCAACTACCGGGTCAAGGGGCTGCGCCAGCTTTTTCCCTCGCAGGTCAGCGTAATGACCCTGGACCGCGAGTCGTCGGACCGGCGGGGCAGCAAGTGGGATTACGAGGTACAGATCGGCTACGACCAGATCGAGCCGGAAGACGTGGACATGCTGAGCAGCCTGATGGCTCTCAGCGATGTGCAGGTGGGAGCGCTGTACGAGCTGCGGCGGCGGCTGGGCCCAAGCTGGATCGCCAAGCTGCTGGAAGAGAGCGACGATGAGCCTGTTTCCGAGGGCTCCGCCCAGATCGACGTGCTGGTGGACGAGGGCAAGCTGGCGCCCGGCACGCTGGGGGCGATCCAGCGCAAGCTGGGCCTGTTCCGCCGGTTCGGTTTCTTGCGGCCGCGGGTCCAGGAGGACGTGGTCGGCAAGATCATGGAGTATCTTAGCCGGAACATGAACGTCGTTCTGGAGTTTGGGCGCTATGGCAGCAACCTGGAGGCCTATATCCTGGTGGCCAACTACTTGACGCGGCGGATCCACCAGCAGTATGTGCAGCGCAAGGAGGCGGCGCTGGGCCGCAAGAGCGAGGAGCCGCTGCCGCTGGTGATCACCATCGAGGAGGCGCACAAGTTTCTCGACCCTG
>Ga0209254_10005978_pt1 | contig 11192 bp, 10 predicted proteins | sample FrelakmetDIP11DI_FD_187148 | JGI IMG/M metagenome (GOLD analysis project Ga0209254, IMG submission 187148) | Freshwater lake sediment microbial communities from the University of Notre Dame, USA, for methane emissions studies - DIP11 DI (SPAdes)... | ecosystem: Environmental > Aquatic >... | reverse complement strand
AACCCGGACGACAGGCTGAAGCCTGTCGCCACGCCTCGGGTCAGCCTCCGCAGGAGGTGTTGGCGCACGACCTGAGACCGGTCGCGGCCCGCCCGAACGACGCCGCCGCATCGCTTCCTGCACCGATAACCCCTCCACCAGCACCATTCGCCCGGACAGGCCCGCGGGCGGGCCCCTTCAGGATCCGCGCGCAGCGCGGCAACAAACATGCTGCGGCTCGGGCCGCGGTACGCTCTTCCACCTCGGCTTCTTCAGGATCCACGCGCAGCGTGGCAGCAAGCATGCTGCGGCTAGGGCCGCGGTACGCTCTTCCACCGCGGCGCTAGCCGCAGCCGCAGCCGCCGCCGCAGCAGCCACCACCGCCACCGGAGCCGCCGCCGAACGAGGACTTGGCAGGAGCACCGTGGATGGCGAACGCCGAGATCTGCTTCAGCACGTCGGTCGCGTTGCACGAGGGGCAGGTGACGACCTGGTCGTCGCTCCGGACCAGCTCGTCGAAGTGGTCCTCGCATTCCATGCACGCGTACTCGTAGATCGGCATGGCTCGAGTGTAACGTCCCGCGGGCATGGAGCGATGGGAGACACCGACGCTCGAAGGCCGGATCGTGCGGCTGGAGCCCCTCGCCGAGCACCACGCCGACGACCTCTACACCGCCGCGCGGGATCCGCGGGTCTGGCGCTGGCTGCCGATCGTCCAGCCACGGACGCGCCCCGGGTGGCAGGAGTGGATCGAGACAGCGCTCGAGCGCACCGACGCAGGGCTCGAGCTCGCATTCGCGACGGTCCTCCTGCAGACGGGCACGGCCGTCGGCTCGACCCGCTTCCTGGCGCTCCGCCCGGAGCACCGGAGCGTCGAGATCGGGTGGACGTGGCTGGCGCCGTCGGCCTGGGGCACGGGCGCGAACACCGAGGCCAAGCTCCTTCAGCTCGAGCACGCCTTCGAGGTGCTGGGCTGCCGGCGTGTCGAGTTCAAGACCGATGCCCTGAACGAGCGCGCGAACCCGGCGCTCGCGGCGCTCCCCGCACGGTTCGAGGGCATTCACCGCAAGCACATGCTCGTGCGCGACGGCGAGAATCGCGATTCGGCCTGGTATTCCGTCGTCGACGACGAGTGGCCGACCGTCCGGAGAGCGCTCCGGGAACGCCTCGGCGTCGCCTGAGCGGCAGCTCCTGCCGCGGCGAACAGTCCGGCGTCGGCGCCGGGTTGTATCGTCCGAGCATGCCGACGCGTGTGGCCTTCAGGACGTGCCCGCTCTGCGAGGCGACCTGTGGCCTGCGCATCGAGATCGAGAACGGGCACGTCACCGGGATCCGCGGGGATGCCGAAGATCCGTTCTCGCAGGGGTTCATCTGTCCCAAGGGATCGACGCTCGGGGCGCTCCACGACGATCCGGACCGGCTCCGAAGGCCGCTCGTCCGTCGCAACGGCGTGCACGAGGAGGTGAGCTGGGAGGAGGCGTTTGCCGAGGTCGAGCGCCGTCTCACGGCAGTTCTGGCGACGCACGGCCGTGACGCGGTCGCCGTCTACGCCGGGAATCCGAACGCGCACAACTTCGCCAACACGCTCGCGATCCGGCCGCTCGTGAAGGCGCTCGGGACGAAGAACGTCTACTCGGCCTCGACCGTCGACCAGATGCCGAAGCACGTTTCCTGCGGCCTCGTCTTCGGCCATCCGCTCGCGATCCCCGTCCCCGACATCGACCGCACCCACTTCCTCCTCATCCTCGGCGCCAACCCGCTCGAGTCGAACGGCAGCCTCGCGACGGCACCCGACTGGCCGGGCCGCCTGGCTGCGATCCGGGCCCGCGGCGGCCGTGTCGTCGTCGTCGACCCGCGACGAACGCGCACGGCAGAACGCGCAGACCTGCATGTGCCGATCCGCCCGGGAACCGACGCCGCCCTGCTCGCCGGCATCGCGCAGACGCTGTTCGCGGAGGGCCTCGTCGCCCCGGGGCGGCTGTCCGAGCTGACGAACGGGATCGACGAGGTCGGGCAGGCTTTGGCCGGCTTCACACCGGAGCGCGTCTCGTCGCTCACGGGCGTTCGAGCCGAACGCGTGGTCTCACTCGCCCGGGAGCTCGCGGCGGCGCCGACGGCCGCCGTCTACGGACGCATGGGGACGCACACGACCGCCTTCGGCACGCTCGCCGCCTGGCTCGTCGACGTGCTGAACGTGCTGACGGGGAATCTCGACCGACCCGGTGGCGCGATGTTCCCCCATGCGGCGCACGAGCGGCCCGCCCGCCCGGCGCGGGCCTTCCGCACCGGCCGCTGGCACAGCCGCGTGCGCGAGCTGCCCGAGGTGATGGGCGAGCTCCCCGTGGCGACGCTCGCGGACGAGATCGACACGCCCGGCACGGGCCAGGTGCGGGCGCTGGTCACGATCGCCGGCAATCCGGCGCTGACGACTCCCGACTCCGGGCGCCTCGAGAGCCTGCTGGCGGGGCTCGAGCTGATGATCTCCATCGATCCGTACCTGAACGCGACCACGCGCCACGCCCACGTGGTGCTGCCGCCGCCCTCGGTCCTCGAGAAGTCCCACTACGACCTTGCGTTCACGGCCCTCTCGGTCCGGGACGTCGCACACTTCTCTCCACCGGTCTTCGAACGCGCGAGCGGCGCGCCGTCCGAGTTCGAGATCCTCGTCCGCCTCGCGGCGATCGCTGCAGGGCTCGGTGCGGGGGCCGACACCGACGCACTTGCCGAGGCCACCCTCGCGACGCGGATCGCCGCAGCGGTCGCCGATCCCGCCTCGCCGATTCACGGCCGCGCGGCCGACGAGATCGCCGACGCTCTCGGCGACCGGCCGGTCGAGGAGCGCCTGCTCGATCTCCTGCTCCGCACCGGCCATCGCGGTGACGCCTTCGGCGCCGGGCCCGACGGGCTCTCCCTCGCCGTGCTCGAGGAGCACCCTCACGGGATCGACTTCGGGCCCCTGGGCCGGCGTCTCCCGGACGCTCTGGCAACCGGGTCCGGCCTGGTCGAGCTGGCACCGCCACAGCTCGTGGCCGACCTGGCCCGTCTCGATCGTGCCGTGGATGCGGCAGCGGCGGGCGGCATGGTGCTGGTCGGCCGCCGCCAGCTGCGGACGGCCAACTCGTGGACGCAGAACGTGCCGGTGCTGGTGCGGGGGAAGGACACGTGCGTCGCACAGCTCCACCCGGATGACGGCTCGAGGCTCGGCCTGGCAGACGGCTCGGTCGCAACGGTGAGCTCCGCCGCCGGCTCGATCGACGTGCCCGTCGAGCTCAACGACGCCGTCATGCCCGGAGTCGTCTGCATCCCGTACGGATGGGGCCACGGGCTCCCCGGTACCCGGCAGGCCGTTGCCGCCGGCCGGGCCGGCGTCAACGTGAACATCCTCACGGACGCCTCCGTGCTCGACGCCGTGTCCGGAAACGCCGTCCTCAACGGCATCCCGGTCACCGTCGCCCCGGCCTGAGAGGGGCGACGCCGCTCGGCGCGGGACGAAATCGGCCCTCGTCGTCGTTACACTGCAGCGAAGCCCGGTATCCCCGCGGAACTGGAGCACCCGGAAACATGATCGGAAGCGTCAACGTGATCGGCAGCGGCCGGGTCGGCTCGGCGGTCGCCGCGCGTCTCGGAGAGCGCAGGCTGACCCTTGACAGCGACGACCCGGAGCTCGTGCTCCTCTGTGTTCCCGACCGGGCGATCGCCGAGGTTGCGAGCTCCATCGCGCCTGGCCCGTGGGTCGCGCACGTCAGCGGAGCGACGCCGCTCGCGGCCCTCGCTCCGCACACGCGCCGCTTCGGCGTGCATCCGCTGCAGACGTTCACGCTGCGGCGCGGGCCGGAGCAGCTCGACGGCGCCTGGGCGGCCGTGACGGCCGAGAGCGACGACGCGAGCGCCGTCGGCACCTGGCTCGCCCAGACGCTCGGCCTCCGGTCCTTTGCCCTCCTCGACGAGAACCGCGCCGCGTACCACGCGGGCGCCTCGATCGCGTCCAACTACCTGGTCACGCTCCGTCACGCAGCCGGGTCCCTGCTCGAGGCGGCAGGTGCGCCTCCCGAGGCGCTCGATCCCCTGATGCGAAGGACGATCGAGAACGACTTCGAGCTCACGGGCCCGATCCAGCGTGGCGACTGGGAGACCGTCGACCGGCACCTGGAGGCGATCCAGGCGTGCCGCCCGGAGCTCGAGGCCCTGTACCGGGTGCTCGCAGATGCCACGGCGGCGGTCGCATGAGAACCTGCCGCACGATCTCCGACATCAGGACGGCGCTCGAGCCGCGCCGCGGTGGCACGATCGGCCTCGTTCCCACGATGGGGGCTCTGCACGCCGGCCACCTCTCGCTCCTGGCAGCCGCACGGGCGGAGTGCACCACCGTCGTCATGAGCCTCTTCGTCAACCCCGCACAGTTCGGCGAGCCCGGTGACCTCAACGGCTATCCACGTGACGAGGAGCGCGACCTGGCCGCTGCTGCCGAGGCCGGCGTCGACCTCGTCTTCGCCCCCTCCGCCGAGGAGATGTACCCACCAGGATTCCAGACCTGGGTCGACGTGACGGAGCTCGGGGCGATGCTCGAAGGAGAGCACCGGCCGGGGCACTTCCGCGGGGTCGCCACCGTCTGCCTGAAGCTGTTGACGATCGTTCGCCCCGATCTGGCGTACTTCGGCCAGAAGGACGCGCAGCAGGTTGCAGTGCTGCGGCAGATGATCGCCGACCTCGCGCTCGAGCTCGAGCTGCGTGCCCTGCCGACCGTCCGGGACGCCGACGGCCTCGCGCTCTCCTCGCGGAACGCGAATCTCTCGCCGGCGGAGCGCCGACGCGCCCTGGCACTGCCCCGTGCCCTCGCGACCCGTGATCCCGAGCGGGCGCGCGCGCTGCTCGACGGACTCGAGGTCGACTACGTCGAGATCGCCCCCTTCGACCCCCCCGTCCTCGCCGCCGCCGTCCGCGTCGGCTCCACCCGCCTGATCGACAACGTTCCCCTAGGGAGGCTCGATGTGGGTTAGGCGCACGCGCGGATGGGGGCCTGCACGCGGCGCATCGTGTCCGCCTCGATCAACACCAAGGCAACCAGCCTTGCCGTCGATCGAGCCGAACACGCTGCTTGGTGCATGCCCTCCCCGACACGCACGCCTAACCCACACCAACCCTCAGGAGGTCTCATGAGCACCCGTCCGCGCACCGCAGGTCACGGCGCCCCCGGCCCCGGCAAGCTTCCCATCACCGAGCTGCTCGGCATGAAGGAGAGCCACTCTCCGATCGCGATGATCACCGCCTACGACGCCCCCTCTGGCCGGCTCGCAGACGCCGCCGGCGCGGACGTGATCCTCGTCGGCGACTCGGCCGCGATGACCGTGCTCGGTCACGACTCGACCGTGCCGGCGACGATGGAGGAGATGCTGGTGCTGACGCGCGCGGTGACGCGCGGCGCGCGCCGGCCGCTCATCGTCGCCGACATGCCGTTCGGCTCCTTCCAGGTGTCGGACGAGCTCGCGGTCACGAACGCGATCCGCTTCGTCAAGGATGCCGGCGCCGATGCCGTCAAGATCGAGGGCGCCGGGACGATGCTCTCGCGCGTGCGCGCGATCGTCGGTGCGGGCGTGCCGGTGATGGGCCACATCGGCCTGACGCCGCAATCGGCGACGGCACTCGGAGGCTTCAAGGCCCAGGGTCGCACCGCGGCGAAGGCGGCGCAGCTCGTGCGCGACGCGCTGGCGCTCGAGGCGGCCGGCTGCTTCTCGCTCGTGCTCGAGGCGGTTCCCTCTCCGGTCGCGGCGCGGATCACGGAGCTCCTCGGGGTGCCGACGATCGGGATCGGTGCCGGGCCCAGCGTCGACGGCCAGGTGCTCGTCTGGCACGACCTGCTCGGCCTGTACGACGGCCACGCGCCGCGATTCGTGAAGCAGTACGCGAACCTGTCGAACGACATCCAGCGGGCCGTCGAGGCGTACGTCGGCGACGTGCGGGAGCGCCGCTTCCCGGAGGAGGTTCACACCTACGGCATGCCGGCCGACGAGCTCGCCGCCTTCGAGGCTGCCCTCGGCGCTACGCCACCCGAAGCAGCTGATCGCGCTGGCGCGCGGAGCTCAGCGCATACGTGAAACCCACGGGCGCCACGGGACGGCCGAAATGGAATCCCTGAGCCAGAGAGCAACCGAGCTCGCTGATCGCGAGCGCCTGCCCGGCGGACTCGATTCCCTCCGCCACGACCTCGAGTCCGAGAGAGTGCCCGAGGCGTACGATCGTCTCGAAGAAGGCCCTGTCGACAGGGCTCTGTGGCAGGCCGACGACGAAGTCGCGTGCGATCTTGAGCGTGTCGATCGGGAAGCCCCGCAAGTGCGCGAGCGACGAATGGCCCGTGCCGAAGTCGTCGAGCGCTAGCGCGACGCCGAGCGACCGGATCTCGTTCATCCGCGCAAGCGCCTCGTCGGGGGCCTCCATGACCCCGTTCTCGGTGATCTCCAGGACAAGCCGATTTGCAGGAAGACCCGTCCTCTCCAGAATCGCCGCCACGTCCTCGACGAGGTCGTCTGCCATGAGCTCGGATGGGGCCAGGTTGACGGTGACGCGCACGTGCTCCATGCGCTCGAACGATTGCCGCCAGCACTGAGCCTGGGCGCACGCCTCGCGCAGAACGTGACGGCCGATCCCGACCATGAGGCCGGTTTCCTCGGCAAGCGAGATGAAGTCGTCAGGTGCAATCAGACCCTGCTTGGGTCTGTCCCAGCGGGCGAGAGCCTCGATCGCGACCGTCTTCCCTGTCGCGAGATCGACGATCGGCTGAAAGTGGACGTTGATCTCTTGCTGCTCGACTGCAAGCGTGAGCGCAGAGACCGTCTCCTGGCGGTGTTTCACGCGGACGTGCATCTCGGGCTGGTAGGTGCTGTAGCGGCCCTTACCACCCTGCTTCGCGCTGTACATCGCCACGTCCGCGTTGCGGAGCAACTCGTCAGCGCTCGTGACGCCGCAACCGCCGTGTGCGATTCCAATGCTCGCATGGACCCACATCTGACGGCCGGCGATCGTGAACGGCGCCTCCAGTGTCTCGACCAGGCGCTCCGCGACTCTGTCGGCCGCCTCGTTCGAGCCGTCGCGGATCAGCACGGCGAACTCGTCGCCGCCGAGCCTGGCCGGGAGACTTCCGCTCCGCATGACGCCACGGACTCGCCCCGCGACGGCGATGAGCAACTCGTCACCCGCCTGGTGGCCGAGGCTGTCGTTGATCGTCTTGAAGTCGTCGAGATCGAGGAAGAGCACGGCGGGCAGCAAGCCGTTGCTTGCGTCCTCGAGCGCAGCGGCGACACTCACCGCGAAGAGGGTGCGATTCGGCAGCGACGTGAGTGGGTCGTGGTGGGCCTGTCGATGGAACTGCTCCTTCAGCGCACTGAGGTCGCTGATCGACCGCTCCAGGCGATCGTTCTCGAGCATGACGGCCGCGTTGCCCGCGAACGTCTCGAGCACCCGGATGTCTTCCGACCGGAACCCCGCCGCTGAGCTCTCGCGGCTCCCGACGAGGAGGAGGCCGTTGACCCCGGCCTCGCCACGGAGAGGCACGGAGATCGCTCGCCGAAGGGCAAGATCGGACATCAGGCCGTAGAGGCCGTCAGCCGTGTCGGCTCCGAGCACCTCGCGTGGCACTCCTCGATCGACCTCGGCGCGGATGCCTGCCGCCCGATCGTGCCGGAGGGTGCTCGACCGCAGCGGCGAGATCCCGTCCGGCCCGGTCGAGGCGATCTGTGTCGACTCCCCACCGTTCCGGGGCAGCAGGGCGAGCCATGCCGTATCGGCGCCGACGAGCGTGCGAGGCGCTTCGAGCAGTTCGACCACGCTCGCATCGCGGTCGGGCGCTTCGTGCGCGCGGCGAACCGCGTCGGCGAGCAAACGGAGATTGACGAGGCGCCTGTGCTCCGATGTCGTGGCCCACACCGCCGCAGCACACGAGACGAACGGCAGCACCAGGAGCGGGATCTGTGATGGCCGCCCGTTCCGGATGAGCTCGAGGGCGACAATCGAGATCCCCGCGCTCGCCGTTGCTCCGAAGGCCGTGAGCCAGTTGGCGTGCGGGACGATCCCGGACGGGCGTCCATCCCTGGAACGTCGCCAGATGGGCTGGAAGGCCAGAGGAGCGGCGGTCGCCGCCGTGACCGCGAGCACGGCCGCAAGCCAGCCCAGCGGGCCGGACAGGTCGGTCACGACCCCGATCGCGAGGAAGATCACGAGCGCCCCGGCCGTGACGCCGGTCGTCGCGCCGAGCCGGATCAGCGCGTCTCGGCGCCTGACGCCGACGACAACGAGAACCATCACGACTCCGGCGAACTGAGCTGCGAACAGCCCCGCCGGATCGAGCAGGAAGAGCGCGGCTCCGAGAATCGCTGCGTGCGGCGAGAGGGCAACCACGCTCACCCTTCCCCGGGTGAAATGCACGAACGCCTCGGCCAGCATGAACGCGACGGCGACGAGCCACCACGGTGCCGTCCCCGGTTGGAGAGGGACGGTTGCGCCCGGCAGAACCGCAACGACCACGACACCACCGAGGAGTGCGAGCGCGAGAGCTCCGAGCCACCGTACTATCGGAACTCGAAGATATGTCGCCATCGGGTGCGCCTTCCGCAGATTCGAACGTGACCTGCCACCATCGGGATCACGCGCACCATCGCGGATTTCCTGCGGCGCCACTCTCCCCCCTTGGAGGGATCCCAATCACTCGTACCAGGGATCTCACCGACCTGACCGCCGACGACGACGTCCACTCGATTGCGGCCGGAGGTCCGGGTCGGCCGAGGCCTCTAGACCACGCCCGGAAGCACTGCGAGCGTGGCAACGAGGACGGCTGCGAGCGCGAGCGCACCGGCGACGCCGCGCCACGGCAGCTCGAAGGTGGTGCGTAGGCCGAGCGCGAGCAGCCCGAGCGACCAGAGCGCGAACGCAAGCCCGATCGAGAGGACGACCACGCGCCCCGCCCCCTCGTCGGCACCTCCCGTCCTGAACCAATCCGTGCCGAACCCGAGCACGATCGCCGGCACCGTGACCAGGATCGAGAGGGCGAACGGGAGCGCAGCGAACGCGACGACCTGTCTCGCCTTGCGTGCCTTCGTCTCGACGCCGACACCGCGCGCCCCCAGCCAGACGACGAGTCCGAGCAGGAGGTAGCCGAAGGCGCCGTAGAGCAGCCCGCCGATGAACGTGACGACGGCGAGGACGATCCAGTCGAGCGACTGCTCGTCGAGGAGCCGCCCCCACGCCGGCGTCAGGAGCATCGCCGCCATCCCGGCGACGATGACGATGGCGAGAATCGGCTCCGAGCGTGCGTCGACGTCGGTCTCGTCATCGTTCCGAAGCGCGACGAAGACCTCCGTCGGCCGTGTGAGCACGCGCGGAACGTAGCGCCACCACGCCCGAGCCCGTGCCTGCGCGGCATCCGAGCCGCTGAGTGCCTCGGCGTCGGCGATCACACCCGGCTTGGACGGCCTCTCGCTCACAGAGCGAGCCTACCCGCGCTACGTCTCGACGGGCACGAGGGCTTCGATCCCGATCGAGGCAGCTGCTTCGGCAAGCCGCGTGTCGGAGACGACCATCACGTCCCCGTCGTCGAGGATCGCCTCCGCCGAGGCGAGGTGGATGGCGTCGTAGCCGCGGAGTGCGCAGACCTCGGCGAGTTCACCCGCGCGATGGGCAAGCCGTTCGGTCAGCTCGAGCCCGTCGACCTCCTGCCACCTGTCGAACAACAGTCGAACAGCCGCGGCGTGCTCACCGTCGGAAAGTCGACCGAGCCGATGCGCTCGACCCAGCGCTGAGCGGCCCTCGGCAAGCAACACAACGGACGAGTGGCAGTTCGAAGCCTCCTCCCAGACCTGACCGGCATGAGCGGAACCGGACTCGGGGAGAACGAGCTTGACGAACGCCGAGGTGTCGAAGTAGGCGCTCAGTCGCGCATCTCGAGGACGATCTCGCTCAGCCCGACGTCCTTGACGGTCCGGATCGGCTTCGGAAGCGGCCCCCTGGGGCTTCGTGCGGGAATGAGAACGCCCTCACGAATCAGGCGATCGAACTTGCGCTCGCCGTTCATCGGCACGAGGCGCGCCACGGGCTTGCCGTGCTCGGTGACGACGATCTCCTCGCCCTGCTTCACCTGCTCGACGTAGCGGCTCAGACCTGCGCGCAACTCTCGGATCCCGACATCCATCTTCTCAATTGTAGCGCTTTCTTTTTGCTTTTTGTAGTGTCATTCTCGGACATGGCCGTTCGGTCGCCCAGCGAAGTAGAGTCGGCACCATGCACTGCGACGCCTGTGGGACGGAGAACGCGGCCGGCGCGAAGTTCTGCTCCGAGTGCGGCGCGACTCTCGCCCGAACCTGCCGGTCCTGCTCCTCGCCTCTCGCGGCCGGGGCGAAGTTCTGCTCCGAATGCGGGGCGGAGGGCTCGTGGGCTGTTCGCCGAGATGGGGGCGGTCGTGTGGCTCGAGCGACTCGACGCGATTCAGGCAACGAGCTCGACGTCCGTGCCGACGCGCACGTAAGTCAAGCGAGCGCCTCGCCGGCATGATCCCGTTTACACCAGCACTCCGCGACCGGCTCGCCGGCAACCTCGCACGACACGCGAGGCGCGAGCACGCGCTCGACGGACGACGTCATGCCGCCGTTGCGATCGTCGTCGTCGACAGCGACGCGGAGCGTGACGGCCACGACCCGTTTCCCGTGGAGCCGGGCTACTTCGCCGACATTCAGTCCGACGTGTCCGGTCTCGACGGCACCCCAGCTCTGCTTCGTGACTGCCGTCGCCGTCGCCCAGGCTCTGGCTGCGATCCTCGACGCCGGCTCCGAGGTGCGCTGCAAGTGGCCCAACGACGTTATCGTCCATGGTCGCAAGGTCGCGGGCATTCTGCTCGAGTCGACGACCGAAGCCGATGGCACGCTGGCTTGGGTGATCATCGGTATCGGCGTCAACATCGCCTCGCATCCGGTCTCCATCGAGAGTGCGATGCCGGCGTCGTCGCTGCACGCCGAGGGGGCCGGCGACGACGTCACACCCCGAGCCGTACTCGATCTGTGCATCGATCGACTGGAGCACTGGCTCGGCATCTGGACCGGACAGGGGTTCGACGTCGTGCGCGAGGAATGGAAGGCGCGGGCCTGTGGTCTTCACGATCAGGTCCGCGTCAACCTGGAGACGGAAATCCTGACCGGCGTTTTCGTCGACCTCGACAGTGACGGTGCTCTGCTGTT
>Ga0209254_10005977_pt1 | contig 11193 bp, 11 predicted proteins | sample FrelakmetDIP11DI_FD_187148 | JGI IMG/M metagenome (GOLD analysis project Ga0209254, IMG submission 187148) | Freshwater lake sediment microbial communities from the University of Notre Dame, USA, for methane emissions studies - DIP11 DI (SPAdes)... | ecosystem: Environmental > Aquatic >... | reverse complement strand
CCATAGGCCCATCCATTCAGCCAAACATGCTGTTTGGTCGCTTCACCGACCCATGCGCTATCAATAATCTGCCTGTTTCCCCATTTGCCGTTCTGCAATAGCATTTGTCCGAATTTTGCCATATCCCTGGGTTTAAGGTTTAAATTTGATGCTCCGTAAGTTACCCCATCCTGACCTGCCTGCCAATACCATTCATCTATACCTAAAGGATCGAAAAGATATTCCTTTGCAAATTCTGAAAGCGGTTTGCCATATTTTCGCTGGATTGCATACGACACTAACTGAGGATTTACATCTGTGTAATAAAAAGTGGTTCCCGCAGGATATTTCTTTTGGGATGACAGAGTAAATTCAATTGTATTTTCTGTCATAAAGAAATTATAGCCATCATCCTTGTTATCCCTGGCGAGCCCTGTTCTCATTGTAAGGGCTTGTTCGATTGTAATCTCCGTTAAGTCCTGGTGGTTTTTAAAATACTCGGGGTAAATATCGCTAAACCGTTGTTTAACAGAATCCAATATCCCTTTCTGTAAAGCAATACATGTTAAGATTCCTGTAAATGACTTGGTGTCAGATTTGATATTTTGAATCTGATAAATATCATTCTGTTCCATTGAATAAGCTTCGGCTACAATTTTCCCATTGCGAAGTACGGTCATACTTCTACCAAGCAGGAACTCATCTTCTCTGTAAAAATATCTGAATGCTTCATCAAGTTTCAGGCTATCCATATTTTCCCGATCAGGGGAAGAGAGAACCCATCCATCGCCAATATCCGCTGGTGTAAATCCTGAATATGGTAGTTTTAATGGCTCATCTTTCATGCATGAAATGAGAGTGAATATTATTGGTGAAATCAGAAATAGTCTGTATTTATTTGTTGACATAAAATAATTCTCTTTAAAGATTAAAATCCTAAGCTAAATCCAAGACTGTTAATAGTGTTTTGCAGTGGATGTTCATTGGTTCTCCTGATTCTTGAATATGAAAACGTGTACAGCAACGAAAAGTAATTATCTTTTTTTGTAAGAAATCTATACTCAGTTCTGAAATTAATTAGTAAAACATTATTTACAAATCCTGGTTTAATATTGCTATTCGTAGTCTTGACTATGCTTAACAATGACCAGTTTTCCTGAGCATACAACCTTACTTCGTCCGGTCGGCTGTAAAGACCCAAGGGGTTGATATCCAGACTAAAAACAAAGCTTTTCTTCTCTTTACTACTTACAATGAACCTGTTTGAGACCCCTAAAGTCAAAGAAGATCCCCAATAAGCCCTTGATTCGTCCCATACAGGAAATTCAACAAGAGAATGGGCATATTTTAAATTGTATCCGAGGTAGAAATTTATTTTTTCTCTTTCTAAAAGCCGGAACCCCATGCACCAGCCAAAACTGATTTGCTCATATTGACTTACCTTTTCAGTCTCCATCCCTGCTTTGAGCCTGCTGTATCGTAACGCTGCAAATAATTCACGGTAGTTCTTTCCCCATTTTTCGAATCTGTAGGTTAACCCTTGAACTGATCCCTTATGAACTATTGGAAAAAGGTTCTCCTCTTTCAGCCAATTCATACCTATCTCATATGTCAGTGTATGATATTTAATTTGTGGCTTTGAATCCTGTCCGGACCCCGGCTCTGGCATTAGTAGTAGCAGAAGAACAAAGAAATTTGCCTTTTTTATCATTTGGTCCGCATATTAAAGTACGTAACTAAAATATACTTCAATTTACAACGCCATGCTTTTTGTTATTTTCTTTCCCTGATCTGCAAAAAACAGAATTGTTGACCATATTCGCCCGCTCAGGTTATATTTATTTTATTCATCCAAACATGAAGAATTTAACTCAAGCTATTGAGAGTCGAAATGTTCCGGTCAAATTTGGCCATTGTCGCTGACTTCTCCAGGGGTGCTCAATGTTACCGGAAGTTACACTTAAAATTCTATATAAATAATTTGGATCGTATAAAATTTATTGTTTACTTTGTAACTCAAAGTACTTTTTATTATGAAAAGTGATACAAAATCCATCGAGGATATAAAGGCAATCAGAAAAATAATGGAAGAATCCTCCAGATTTCTTTCCCTCAGCGGCCTTTCAGGAATATTTGCAGGGGTGACAGCAATAGCCGGAGCACTTGTTGCATATTTTTTTATTCTTGACAACGGAAATATTCACTATGATGAATATTTCAGGAGCCTGCCGGCAAAAGAGACTCTCTCGCTCAGATGGCAGATTATTGCTGATGCTGCATCGGTACTTGTGATTTCTGTACTGTTTTCCCTGTATTTTTCAATAAAAAAAGCAAAGAGGGATGGTAAGAATTTCTGGTCGCCTGTTTCCAGGAGGTTGCTTATAAACCTTTTTATTCCCCTGGCCACGGGAGGTATTTTTATTATTGTGCTCATCTTACAGAACCATATCCAGCTGATAGTTCCGTGTTTTCTCATTTTTTATGGTCTGGCTCTTGTCAATGCAGGAAAGTTTACATTTGGTGAGATTTTTTACCTCGGGTTACTCGAAATAATTACCGGTTTGGCATCAGCCTTTGTTCCGGGCTGGGGCCTGATTTTCTGGATATTCGGTTTTGGAATACTTCATATTGCGTACGGAGTGGCAATGTACAGAAAATACGAGGCATGAAAGATCTTATTTCGAACATTAACAAGGTTTTTGAAAGCAGGGTCAGATTGGGGATTATGTCAGTCCTGATGGTAAACGATACCTATGATTTTAACAGCCTGAAAGAGACTCTGGATGTAACTGACGGTAATCTTGCCAGTCACCTGAAAGCTTTGGAGGAAAAGGGTATGATAAAGGTCAGTAAACAATTCATCGGGCGCAAACCAAATACAAGCTACTCAGCAACTGAAACAGGAATCACCGGATTCAGGCAACATTTAAAAGCTCTTGAAAACCTGATAAAAGAACAATAATTTTTTATACTAATACTTTGTATTACAAAGTACTTTATTAAAATAAATAAATCGCTATGAAAATTGAAATTACAAACCAGAGCAAATGGCACCAGTCACTGACAGTAAAACTCGCATTACTCGCGATTCTTGGACTGCTCTTACTGGTTCCTCTCCAGATGATCAAGCAGATAATCCTGGAAAGGCAGCTGAATGCAGAAAAGGTCAAAAAGGAAATATCTGATCAATGGGCAGCAAAACAATGTTTCTCAGGTCCAGTGATCAATATTCCCGTCCGCACGATTCCATCGGACAAGGATGAGAAAACGAGAACCATATTATGGCACATATTACCTGAAAGTCTTAATATAACGGGGACTATCAGACCGGAAATCAGATACAGGGGTATTTATCAGTCGGTTGTCTATGATTCCGACTTGAAAATAAAGGGATATTTTATTATCCCGGCTGAAGGGGACATAAAAAATCATGAAGTTCTGTGGAACGAGGCATATTATACTGCTGGTATTACGGATAACAGGGGGCTTAAGGGCAAAATCGTACTGAAAACTGATTCCACTGAACTGGAGGCAGATCCCGGGGTGAGGGATAATGATATCTTTCAGTCTGGTATTTCATTTAGCAGTCCTGTTCTCATTCCGGGCAACAAGGTCACTTTTAATATGAGCATCAACCTGTCAGGTTCTGAAGGATTGCAACTGACTCCCCTCGGGAAGTCAACTTCTGCTCATCTTCAATCAGAATGGACCTCTCCAAGCTTTAACGGAAGCTTTCTGCCGGTAAAAAGGAATGTAAATGAAACAGGATTTACTGCAGACTGGGAAGTGACCCACCTGAACAGGAATTTTCCTCAGAACTGGACAGGAAGTGCATTTCATCCGCTAGAAAGTTCATTTGGACTCGATCTTTTTCAACCAGTTGATCATTACCAGAAGTCGTGGAGGAGTTCCAGATATGGAATACTTTTCATTGCTCTCACATTTCTTGTACTGATCTTTCTTGAAATCACAAGGAAAGAAGCAATTCACGTTTTCCACTATTTCCTGGTCTCGCTGGGGCTTGTCCTCTTTTTCTCACTTCTGAATTCTCTCAGTGAGCAGGTCGGTTTTAATTTAGCCTACCTGATTTCATCCATTGCAACAATTTTGATGATCTCAGTTTTTACCGGTACTCTTTTCAGGGAAAAAAAGACAGCATTGATTGTATTTGGTATGCTTGTGATTTTATATTCATTTATTTTCGTCCTGCTTACTCTGAATGACTATGCTTACCTTGCCGGCAATATAGGTCTCTTCCTGTTGCTGGCTGTTATTATGAGGCTCGCAAGCAATCTGGAACTTTTCAGAATAGCGACATTATTTGACACAGCTGAGAAAAAGGAATAGTAAGTTTTATACCACCCAGAATTTTTGCCTGCTCGTTAAGTCGCATCTCTATTGTATCAAATATTTGTTCCAATTTATTCCCGGGTAGAATTTTAATCCAGGAATCCATAAAAGCCAGCTTGAAGGGGTGATGTATTAACCGATCACATGGCGGGCACTCCGGTTTTTTCGGTGCGGGAGCGAAAAATCCGACAGCCTGTCCTGCAAGGCGGTAAGCTTCTTAATTATAACGTCTGTGTATTAGCCTGAGGTTCTATATTTTGTCTTGTTTGCACAGAATACTATCTGGTAGTGGGTTCTATTAAGTCCCAAATGTTACCATAGATGTCCTGGAATACAACAACTGTCCCGTAATTTTCTTTAACAGGCTCTCTGACTATTTTAATCCCGTTATTGATCAGATTGTTATAATCACGGTTGAGATTGTCAGTATGCAAAAATAAAAAGACTCTCCCGCCAGACTGATTACCGATCATACTTGTTTGTTGTTCATTTGCAGCTTTGGCAAGCAACAGGTAACAATCGCCTGCTCCATCAGGTTTTACAAGCACCCATCTTTTTATCTCAGATAATTTTGTGTCCTCGATAAGTTTGAAATTCAATTTGCCTGTATAGAAATCCAAAGCTTTATCGTAGTCATCAACCAGGATTGTGATATATGCTAATCTCTGATTCATAGGAGTTTCAAATTAATAAAAAATTCTGTCATCCGGATTTTGTAACTTACACTTAACCGTCCGGCAGAAGGGGCGGGGTTATTCATTATTTCTTTGGGAATAGCACCCTTATTTACCATTACTGATATTGTCCCTGATCAGTACATCTGATAAAAAAATGGAATCAGGAACAGAGGCCTGCCAAAGAAACCTGCATTCCTTATTTTACCAGCAGCTTCACCTTTTTTACATCTCTGCTGTTCGGACCTATCATAATCTCAAATTCCCCAGGCTCACAAACATACTCAAGTCCATGGTTAAAGTATTTCAGATCATCTGCCGTGAGATCGAATGTAACATCCCTGCTTTCACCGGCCTGCAGATATATCTTGCGAAAGCCTTTCAGCTCCTTCACAGGACGTGTTGATGTGCTGAAGACATCGTGAATATATAGCTGGACAATTTCCTTACCGTCCCTTGAACCTGTATTTGTAACGGTAACTTTGGCCGCAACTTTACCGGTTACCGGCATTTCAGCAGCCGAAAGGGTAACATTACTGTAATTAAAGGTAGTATAGCTCAGACCATACCCGAAAGGATATAATGGAGCATTAATAACATCAATATAATCACTTCTGAACCGCTCATATTTATCAAAATCGCCAAAAGGACGGCCTGTATTTTTGTGGTTATAATATAGAGGTATCTGGCCAACGTTTCTTGGGAAAGTTGTTGTAAGCTTGGCACTTGGATTCACATCGCCAAAAAGAACTCCTGCTATTGATGTTCCTGCCTCAGAACCAGGGAACCAGACATTCAGGATGGCAGGTACATGCTCCTCTTCCCAGTTGAGAATTAATGGGCGACCTGTGAAAAGAACCAGCACCACCGGCTTACCTGTTGCCACGAGAGCCTTCAGCAGTTCTTCCTGTGGTTCGGGAATAGCAGGGTTGGAACGTGATGCACCCTCACCGTTCATATTGGAATTTTCGCCGAGAGCTGCAACAATTACATCTGCATCCTTCGCGTTGTTCAGAGCCTCCTGCAGTAAATCCTTCACCGGACGGTCGTGAACAGGCACGATCTCCATTCCCGGGATAACAAATCCCATCATCCCGTTCAGTTTAGTCTCAAGGAGCGAATCAGCAACCAGATTGCTTCCTTTTGCATAAGTTACGGTACCATTGGTTCCGACAGCTGTTTTTAATCCCTGGTAGAGCGAAACAGACTGGTCGGCTTTTCCAGTGAGCGACCAGCACCCTGGCATATCCTTTGCTGCGTCACCCAATGGACCTATCACAGCTATCTTAATGCTTCTCTTAAGCGGTAAAAGATTCTTCTCATTTTTAAGCAGTACCTGGCATTCATCTGCTGTCTGACGGGCAATCTCGCGGTTTTGAGAGCTGAAGAGTTCCTTTGATGCACGTTCTTCATTGCAAAATCTGTAGGGATCCTTAAACAGCCCCAGTTTATATTTTGCCTCAAGGATGCGACGGCAAGCCTGGTCGATCTGCATCTGACTTATCTTCCCTTCAGACAATGACTTTTTTAAAGTCTGGGTAAAACCTTCACTTACCATGTCCATATCAATACCTGCATCCAGGGCCCGGGCGCTTACCGTTTGCAGGTCGCCTATCCCGTGGTTAATCATTTCAGGTATACCTGTATAATCAGAAACGATAAAGCCTTTGAATCCCCATTGTTTGCGGAGAATTTCATCGAGCAGATATTTATTGGCTGTTGCCGGGATACCTTCAAATTCATTGAATGAAGCCATATAGCTTCCGGCTCCCTGTTCGCAGGCTGCCTGGTAGGGCCACATATATTCATTCATCATACGCTGACGGCTCATGTCGACAGTATTGTAGTCACGTCCGGCCTCAGCAGCACCATACAGAGCATAATGTTTCACGCAGGCCATAACCCTTCCTGCCTGATTGAGATCATTATCCTTACCCTGGTAACCACGAACCAATGCTTTTGCCATCTCACCACCAAGATATGGATCTTCACCCGAACCTTCCGCGATCCTGCCCCAGCGTGCGTCGCGGCAGATGTCGACCATTGGGCTGAAGACCCAGCTTATACCATCCGAACTGGCTTCGGAAGCTGCTGTCTGTGCTTGATGTTCAACAAGATCAACATTCCATGATGTTGATAGAGCCAATGGTATCGGGAATGTTGTTTCGTAGCCATGGATTACATCGAGGCCAAACAATAGCGGAATATGGAGACGACTTTTGTCGACAGCAATCTGTTGCATGATTCTCGCCTGTTTAGCTCCTTTCATTCCGAAAAGGCCACCTATTTCACCTTTAACGATACGCTGCTCCATCGGATCAGTTTCACCCTTTTTCTTTTCTCCCGCAACGAAGCTGTTAGAAACAGGAAGATTGAGCTGACCTATTTTCTCATCGGGAGTCATCTGCAACATGAGTTTGCTGATGAATGAATCCATCTCTTTGTCATTCTGAGCAATTCCCTGAATAAAAATGGCACAGAAACCTACTAATACAATTAAACGCTTATTCATATTTTATGATAATTGAGTTTTTCAAATTTAAGCATTTACCCGATATCCCCGATAAGGGTCCGGAGCTGATTTCCCGGCGCTGCCGGAAAAATCGGTGACCGCTACTTAGTCGGTCGGAATAAACTGACCAGTAACAGGAGTTAAATTCTAATAATTACTGCGATAGCTACAGCAATGCTTGCCGCAGCAATAAGTGCCATAGGTTTCCAATTAAACTTAAAAAGCTTTTTAACTTCCGGCCCTAATTTTATTGTTAACAATGCAAGCAGAAAGAACTTTATTCCCTGACTGACAAGAGTGGCAAAGCAAAAAATGAATAAATTAATGTCAAACACCCCTGACGAGATTGAAAATATTTTGTATGGAAGAGGAAGAGCTGCTGCAATAAACAAAATCCAAAAATCGGCTCTTGCATAAAGAATATGGACCTTATTATAACCAGCTTCGGAAAATCCGGGAATATTATTTAACATAAACTGTGCAAGACCTGTAAACTCTCCGTTCATATCAAGCCAGGCGAAATGGCCGATTGAATAACCTGCAACAGAGCCGGATAATGTACCCAATATTCCAAAAAATGCATACCTGTATACTTTTTTCATATTCAGTAAAGCTAATGCAAGGAAAAGAGCTGGAGTAGGTAATCCAAAAAAGGATGCATCTGAAAAAGCACATAAAAACAATACCCATGGGCCCCATTTGGTGTCAGCCCATTTCAGATTCCAGGTATTTAAGCTTTTAAACACTTTCTTCATTGTCAGTTTGAGTGACTGGAATGTTTCTATCCCGATAGTTCAACTTTCCTGGATAAGAAACCTTTGCTTTATACATAGTTAACAGATTTTGCAGTATTCATTTTATCTGATATGCCATTATAACATCACCATGTCTGATATAAAGTTTCCCCCTATTAATGACGGGATGAGCCCAGAATGGTCCATCTCCTTTTGTTATCTGAAATTCACTCACAATATCAAGTTTTGAAGCATCAGGTTTTACTAAAGCAATATGCCCTGATTTCTCTTCAAAAAGATAAAGCATTCCGTCGGCAGAAATAACAGATCCTCTTGAGTACCACTTAGATGTCCATAATGTTTTACCTGTAATCCAGTCTACACAAATCCACGAATCGGATGGATCAGATGTGTGGGTAGCCCCATATATATTATTCCCAAGAAGGACAACACCTCCAAGCTGGGGATCAAAATTCCTGTTTTCCCAGACTACCTCAACCTTATTTCCTTCTGCAGAAAGCTTGAGCTTAAGCGCCACCCAGCTGTAGCCATTAGCAATAAGGATATAACCATCCCTGTAAATTGGCGTTATAGCGTGATTCTTCCTTACATTTCCTGTGGCACCATTTGCCGCTGCGTAATCTACTTTCCAAAGGATCTTCCCGTCTTTAACATTAACTGCAAATATGTATGTCCCCATTACAGTGACAATCATTTTCTTCCCGGCATATTCGATAAGTTTAGGATTAACATACTGAGGTTCCTGGTTAAGAGGTTCAGCCTCCCAGACTACTTTCCCATCATTAATGTTGAAAGCAACCAGCGATGCTTTTTTCCCTCCCGGTGATGCTATAACCAAATTATCGACAACAATCGGAGATTCTGAAATTCCAAATTTTATCGGTTTACTTTCATACAAGGTGTAATGATTTTTTGACCATTTTATCTTTCCATCCGATCCCACACAGACAATATCCCCGCTTCCGCTTATAAGGAAAATATTTTTGTTATAATACGTTGGTATACATCTCGATCCGGTATGGTTTGTCATCCAGGCTTTTCCATAAACTGTTTCCCATTTCTTTTTTCCTTCCAGAGTCAGAGCTGTAAGAACATCGGAACTGTCTTTTCTTCCTGTTACATAAACAGCATCATCGGTAACAGTTGGTGAGGAATAACCATCACCCATATTTAGAGCTTCCCATAAAAGTACAGGACCACTATCAGGCCACTTTTGAAGCAATCCTGTTTCATTATAAATTCCACTTCTGTCTGGTCCGCGCCATTCATAAAGCTGACAGTAACCAATTGTAATGGAAGCAGTGCTGAACAATATTGTTAAAAATGATTTTGAAAAAAATGATTTCATTATGAGTAAATTTTAACTGGTAAGAATAATACTTTTTTGTAGTGGTTAGCAGGGAATCAATTTGCTGTAGCTTTCAGGATTTTGTCAAGGAAGCCTGTAATTTCATCAAATATACCTTGCAAACCATTCTGAGTTATATAATTAATAAGCTTTACAATGATTGGAAACAGAACGATTATCAGAACAATTAAAATTGTTAAAATCAATATACCTGCATATACTACAAATATTTTTAGCTTTTTATTACTTCTGATCTTCTCAAAAATATTTTGCCATTTTACATTGTCTTCATTTCCATTAAAAGGATATTGTGAATTGTATGGGTATCCATTGTTATTTGTGTAACTGTTTAACCTGTTATTCCTATTATCATTGCGGTTATTTTCAAAAAATTCTTCAAATCCCATAAAAATTGTATTAATAAAAACAGACTTTAATCAAATTAAGAAGAACACAAAAATTCTTATAGCAGGAGATACTAACTCATGCAGAACTTTTATAAGCTTAAGACTTTTTTAGAATACTTTTGGCGGTTGCCAGACAGAATCGAATAGACTATTAGGCAGGGTCAAAAATTTTATATTGTATTTTTGACATTCAGGTTTTTCTGGCAGAAACATAATCTGAGATTGATCCATCTGGTCTTCTTCTGATGGATCATTATTGTGACTTATTTTATTTTCTAAATTATAACTTCCGGATGCATGTTCCAGATAATATCTCTGTTTCTCTGAATTTGGATGTGTATCACTAAATGAGAAGAATAAAACAAAAAGCAACAATATAATATCAAGAAATATGTTCCTTCTTTTTTTCATGAGAGCAAAAGTCGTGTTTATTATAATAATCGCAAAAGGCTAATAGTTAAATTATTGTTAATAAAATTGCTTATTTCTGGTTATTTCTATACTTTCGTAAACTTACAGCCATGGGAAAAGCGATAAAACAAATATCAGTACTGATTCTTGTTCTCAGCCTTTACGTGGTTTGGGTTAACAGCAGTTTTATCGGCATTGCTTTTTTTAATAATTATATATGTATATCAGGCGAATGTCAGGATTCTTCAGATTTTTTTGAATATTTCGATGCATTCTGTAGCGAAGATGATGTCTATATGTATGATTCAAAAGTTCAGTTAAATATATTTATCACAGAGAAGGAAAGAGCTCGCGTCTTTACCGGCAATTTTGATGACAATTATCTGAACAACATCTGGCAGCCTCCAAAGTTATCCTGATCCACCGGATAATATTTCCTGTTGTTTGCAGAAATTATTCAGCTTCAGGTTACATATCTGTAACCTGAATATTAATAATTTAAATCTTCATTTTATCATGAAAAAAATATATATAACATTGATGTTAGTAATGGTAGTATTGTTTTCAGTAGCCATTATTGGTTGCGACAGAGACGAATGTCCTGTCTGTCACGAATGTGAATGCATCTGTAAATAATAAAAATTAGATTCAGTGCAATCAAAACGCAAAGATATAATTTAAATACTATTAACCAGGTCAAAAAATATGAAAGGGATTACAGTTTTATTATGTATCATAGGGATGGCATCAGTTTTCC
>Ga0209254_10005976_pt1 | contig 11193 bp, 8 predicted proteins | sample FrelakmetDIP11DI_FD_187148 | JGI IMG/M metagenome (GOLD analysis project Ga0209254, IMG submission 187148) | Freshwater lake sediment microbial communities from the University of Notre Dame, USA, for methane emissions studies - DIP11 DI (SPAdes)... | ecosystem: Environmental > Aquatic >... | reverse complement strand
TCCTTCAGTTCGCCGGACTCGAACATCTCCATCATGATGTCCGAGCCGCCGACGAACTCGCCCTTCACGTACAGCTGCGGGATCGTCGGCCAGTTGGCGAACTCCTTCACGCCCTGGCGCACCTCGTCGTCCTCGAGCACGTTGACGGTGACGAGGTTCTTCACGCCGCACTGCCTGAGGATCTGGATCGCGCGCCCGGAGAAGCCGCATTGCGGGAACTGCGCGGTGCCCTTCATGAACAGCACGATCGGGTTGTCGGTGACGGTCTTGCGGATGAATTCCTTGGCGTCCATGGCAGGCGGCTTTCGGTGGCTTGTCGACAGTGCGGCGCAGTGTAGGAACCGCCCCTGTGGGCGTCAAACCGGGGTTTCGAGCACCGGCGGTCATTGCGCGCCAAACCTGCATGACAGACAGGGTTGTTCGGTTCAGCGGCTCTCCGCGGCCAGAGTGCCGGCGCACACTCGCTCGATGCCGGCGAGATCGCAATGGGTCTCGACCTCGATGAAACCGCCCTGCGCGAACAGCCGGCGCACGCTGTCGCCCTGGTCATGGCCGTGCTCGACCGCGAGCGAGCCGCCGGCGCCGAGGTGCGCCGGTGCGCCGGCGACAACGCGGCGCAGGTCGGCGAGTCCATCGGGGCCGGCAACGAGCGCGCAGTGCGGTTCGTGCCGCAGCGCGTGCAGGTGCGGATCGGCGGCGGGCACGTACGGGGGATTGGCGACGATTGCGTCGAAGCGGCCGCTGACGTTGGCGTACCAGTCGCCGAGCAGGAATCCGATGCGGGCGCCATGGCGTTGCGCATTGCGCCGGGCCACGGCGAGGGCGTCGGCCGATCGTTCCACCGCAAGCACGGTGGCGGCGGGGCATTCGAGAGCCAGCGTGACGGCGACGCAGCCGGACCCGGTGCCGAGGTCGAGCACGCGAGGAGCCCGGCGGTCGCGCAGGCAGCTCAACGCCAGCTCGACCAGCAGCTCGGTTTCCGGGCGTGGCACCAGCACGGCCGGCGTGACCTCGAAGCGCCGCCCGTGGAACTCCTTCTCGCCGAGCAGGTAGGCGACCGGCTCGCCTTGCGCGCGGCGCGCCGCCAGATGCGCAAAGCGCGCTGCGCCCTCGTCGTCGACGATGCGCTCCGGCCACGCGATCAGCGCCTCGACCGGCACGCCGAGGACAGCGGCCAGCAGCAGCCGTGCCTCCGTGCGCGGCAGTGGCGCAGCCGCCAGCACCTGCGCGACCGTGGTCACGGCGCGCGCGGCGCAGTCATCTCCCCGGCGCGCACCCAGCGGTCGAAATCGTCGGCCCCTACGCCGAGCGCGAGCGCTGCGTCGCGCAGGCTGCTGCCGTCGCGGTGCGCCTTACGGGCAATCGCCGCCGCCTTCTCATAGCCGATGTGCGGCGCCAGCGCGGTGACCAGCATCAGCGAGCGCCCGACCAGCTCGCTGATCCGCCCGCGATCCGGCTCGATCCCGCGCGCGCAGTGCGCCTCGAAGCTGGCCATGCCGTCGGCGAGCAGGCGGATCGACTGCAGCACGTTTTGCGCAATGAGCGGCTTGTAGACGTTCAGCTCGAAGTTACCGCTCATCGCGCCGATCTGCACCGCCACGTCGTTGCCCGCCACCTGCGCCGCGACCATCGTCAGGATCTCGCACTGGGTCGGGTTGACCTTGCCGGGCATGATCGACGAGCCCGGCTCGTTCTCCGGGATCGTCAGTTCGCCGATGCCGGCGCGCGGGCCGCTGGCCAGCCAGCGGACGTCGTTGGCGATCTTGTTCAGCGCGGCGGCGAGCGTCTTCAGCGCGCCGTGCAGCGCCAGCAGCGGCTCGTGCCCCGCCAGCGCGGCGAACTTGTTTGGCGCGGCAACGAAGGCGAGCCCGGTGTCGGCGGCGAGCACAGACGCTGTGCGCGCGCCGAACTGCGGGTGCGCGTTCAGCCCCGTGCCTACCGCGGTGCCGCCGATGGCCAGTTCCAGCAGCGCCGGCTGCGCGGCGGCAACGGCGCTGCCTGCCGCGTCCAGTTGCGCGACGTAGCCGGAGAACTCCTGGCCGAGCGTCAGCGGCGTGGCGTCCTGCAGATGGGTGCGGCCGATCTTGACGATGCCGGCGAAGGCGTCGGCCTTGGCGTTCAGCGTCGCCCGCAGGGTGGCGAGCGCCGGCTGCAGCCGCTGCGCAATCTGCAGGACCGCGGCGATGTGCATGGCCGTCGGAAAGACATCGTTGCTGCTCTGCCCGCGGTTGACCTCGTCGTTCGGATGGACGAGCCGTGCGCTGCCGCGCTCGCCGCCGAGCAGTTCCGAGGCGCGGTTGGCGAGCACCTCGTTGACGTTCATGTTCGTCTGCGTGCCCGAGCCGGTCTGCCAGACCGACAGCGGGAACTCGGCTGCGTGGCGGTCGTCGAGCACCTCGTCGCAGGCAGCGGCGATCGCGGCGGCCTTGCGCGGCTCGAGTTCGCCGAGGTCGCGATTGACGAGGGCGGCCGCACGCTTCGTGCGCACCAGCGCGAGGAGCAGCTCGGTCGGCATCTTCTCGGTCGACACCGCGAAGAACTGCAGCGATCGCTGCGTCTGCGCGCCCCACAGGCGCTCGGCCGGCACGTCGACCGGGCCGAAGGAGTCGTGCTCGACCCGCGTCGCCATGGCGCTCAGCCGTTTTCGCCGAGCGCGGCCAGCAGCTCGGCCTGGTGCTCGGCGGCGAGACGCCCGGTCAGCTCGGACAGGTCGCCGTCCATGATCTGGTCGATCTTGTACAGCGTCAGGTTGATGCGGTGGTCGGTCACCCGGCCCTGCGGGAAGTTGTAGGTGCGGATGCGCTCGGAGCGGTCGCCCGAGCCGATCAGGCTCTTGCGTGCCGACGCTTCCCTGGCCTGCTGCTCGCGCACCTGCCGGTCCATCAGCCGCGCGGCCAGCACCTTCATCGCCCGCTCTCGGTTCTTGTGCTGCGAACGCTCGTCCTGGCACTCGACCACCAGGCCGGTGGGCAGGTGGGTGAGGCGCACCGCGCTCTCGGTCTTCTGCACGTGCTGGCCGCCGGCGCCCGAGGCGCGGAACACATCGACGCGAAGCTCGGTCGGGTCGATCTTCACGTCGTTGATCTCGTCGGCTTCCGGCAGCACCGCGACCGTTGCCGCGGACGTGTGGATCCGGCCCTGCGCCTCGGTCTGCGGCACGCGCTGCACGCGATGGCCGCCGGACTCGAACTTCAGCTTCGAGTACGCGCCGCCGCCCTCGACGCGGACGATCACCTCCTTGTAGCCGCCGAGGTCGGACTCGCTCGCCGAGATGATCTCGGTGCGCCAGCGGTTGCGCTCGGCGTAGCGCATGTACATGCGCAGCAGGTCGCCGGCGAACAGGGCCGATTCGTCGCCGCCGGTGCCGGCGCGGATCTCGAGGAACACGTTGCGCTCGTCGTTGGGGTCCTTCGGCAGCAGCAGCCGCTGCAGCTCGCCCTCGAGCGACTCGATGCGGCTCTTCGCGGCGTGGATCTCCTCCTCGGCCAGCACCTTCATGTCGGGGTCGGCGAGCATCTCCTGCGCCGCGAGCAGGTCGGCCTGCGCGCGGTTGTAGTCGTGAAAGCCGGCCACCACCGGCTCGATCTCGGCGCGCTCCTGGCCGAGGGCGCGGAAGCGGTCCATGTCGCGCGCGGCGTCCTCGCGCGAGAGCAGCGCGTCGATCTCGGTCATCCGCTTCGCCAGCTGGGCGAGCTTGCTGTGCATCGAAGGCTTCATCGTCTTGGGTCGGGCAACGGCGACGGCCGGGCGCCGGCGATGCGCCGCGCCGGCGCCGCCTGCGGCGAGCTAGTGTCCCGAGTCAGAGGTTCGTCGAACAGTGATGGGACAGTCGAGGCGCCTGGCGCGCGAAAACGGCGACGGGCGTGCCAGGCGCGAAGCCGCGCGGAGCCTGGTTGGGAACCAGGCGAGCACGGCGATGAAGCATGGCGCGGCCCTCGCCGTTTTCGCTCGGCGAACTTCTGACTCGGGACACTAGTGCTCGGGGTGGGAGTAGAAGCGCGACAGCAGCGCAACGAGCTGCGCGCGCGAGGCCTCGTCCTGGCCGGCGGCCTGGTGCAGCGCCGAGACCGGCGCATGCAGGAACTTGTTGGTCAGCGCCTGCGCCAGCTGCTCGATCACCGCCTCCGGCGACTCGCCGCGGGCGAGCAGCTTCTTGGCGCGGTCGATCTCGTGCGCGCTCAACGTCTCGGCGCGATTGCGCAGGCCCTGGATCACCGGCACCGCGGCGCGGCCGCGGATCCAGGCGTCGAAGTCGCGCACGCGCGTCTCGATGATCGCTTCGGCCTGCGCCACGGCCGCCTGCCGGTTTTCTGTGCCGGTGGCGACGATCCGGCCGAGGTCGTCGACGGTGTAGACGTAGACGTCCTCGAGCCGCGCCACCTCCTGCTCGACGTCGCGCGGCACGGCCAGATCGACGATGAACATCGGCCGGTGGCGCCGGTGCTTGACGGCGCGCTCGACCATGCCGAGGCCGATGATCGGCAGCGTACTGGCGGTGCAGGAGACGACGATGTCGAAGCGCGCCAGGTTCTCCGGCAGCTCCGCCAGCCGCATCGCCTGGCCCTGGAAGCGGTGCGCCAGGCTCGTCGCCCGCTCGACGGTGCGGTTGGCCACCGTGATCGACTTCGGCCGCCGCGCGGCGATATGCGTGGCGGTCAGTTCGATCATCTCGCCGGCGCCGACGAGCAGCACCTCGCTGCTTTCGAGTTCGCCGAAAATGCTTTCGGCCACGCGCACGGCGGCGGCGGCCATCGACACCGAATGCGCGCCGATTTCGGTGCTCGACCGCACTTCCTTGGCGACGGCGAAGGTGCGCTGGAACAGGTGGTTCAGCAGCAGGCCCATGCCGCCGGCCTCGCGCGACAGCCGCTCGGCCTGCTTCATCTGGCCGAGGATCTGCGGCTCGCCGAGCACCATCGAATCCAGCCCGCTCGCGACACGGAAGGCGTGGCGCACCGCGTCGGCCTGCGGCAGCAGGTACGCCGCGCGGCGGAACTCGTCGCTGTCGAGCTGCTTTTCCTCGGCCACGAAGTCGGCCAACGCCGGGCCGGCCGCCTGCGGCTGCTCCACCGCGCAGTAAAGCTCGGTGCGGTTGCAGGTCGAGACGATCGCGGCCTCCGTCAGCCGGCCGCGGCTCGCGTCGGCCAGCCGGTCACGCATCCGGGCGATGGTGCCACCCACCTCGTCGGGCACGAACGCCACCCGTTCGCGCATCGCAAGCGATGCGGTCTGGTGGTTGAGTCCGAGCGTGAGCAGGTGCATAAACCCTTGATTCGCGGCGGGATTATACGAATTGCGCGGCGGCCGCAGTCTCGCCGGGCCGGCGCCGCCGACGCTTGACCCACCGCAAGCTATGGCACGATGAGCGTAACGTCAACCCAGCCGGACTGGAGGGCTGCCATGTCGATCGTCTGGACCATCCTCGTGGGATTCGTCGTCGGCCTGCTGGCGCGTGCCGTCATGCCGGGCGAGCAGAAGCTCGGCCTGATCCTGACCGCCGTGCTCGGCGTCGCCGGTTCGCTGGTGGCCGGCTATCTGGGCCAGGCACTCGGCCTGTACCAGGCCGGGCAGGGCGCCGGCTTCATCGGCTCGATCGTCGGCGCGCTGATCGTGCTGTTCGCAGTGCAGCTGCTGCGCGGCAGGAAGTAGCCGCGCCGCAGCACCGCGGCAGCGGGCGGGCGGCCGGCCGCCCGCGGCGCCCCGGTCAGAACCTTTCATCCGTCGGAGTTGCTTCATGCCGTACGCCCAGCTTGCCGATGTCCGGCTGCATTACGAGTTCGATGGCGACCCCAGGTTGCCCGTGCTGATGCTGTGCAACTCGCTCGGCACCACGCTCGAGATGTGGGAGCCGCAGATGCCCGCGTTCCTCGCCCACTTCCGTGTGCTGCGTTATGACACGCGCGGCCATGGGAAGTCGGAAGTGACGCCGGGCGAGTACAGCATCGCGCAACTGGGCAACGACGCACTGGCGCTGCTGGACCATCTCGGCATCGAACGGATTTCGTTCTGCGGGCTGTCGATGGGTGGCATGACCGGCATGTGGCTCGGGGCGAACCGGCCCGAACGCATCTGGCGGCTGGTCCTCGCCAACACCGGGGCCAAGGTCGGCGACCCGGCGATCTGGGAAGCCCGCTTCGCGGCCATCCGCAGCGGCGGCATGGCGGCGGTCACGCCGGCGACGCTCGATCGCTGGTTCACCGCCCGCTACCAGCGGCTGGCGCCGAAGGAGGTAGACCGGGTCCGCGCGATGCTGCTCGCCACGCCGGCCGAGGGCTACATCGCCAACGGCGCCGCCGTGCGCGACATGGACCAGCGCGCCAGCCTGGCGAAGATCACCGTGCCGACGCTGGTGATTGCCGGCACCCACGACGGCTCGACGCCGGCCGCGCTCGGCCGCGAGGTGGCGCAGGCGATCGACGGCGCGCGCTATGTCGAGCTCGATGCCGCGCACCTGTCGAACTGGGAGCAGGCCGGCGCTTTCGGCACGACGGTGCTTGCGTTCGTGCTCGACGGCGGACTGAACGAGCGCGCCCGCTTCGAGGCCGGGCTGTCGGTGCGCCGACCGGTGCTCGGCGCCGAGTACGTCGACCGCGCGCTGGCCAGCCGTTCGGCGGTAAGCGCGGAGTTTCAGGACCTGATCACCCGCTACTGCTGGGGCGAGGTCTGGACCCGCCCGGGCCTGCCGCGCCACACGCGCAGCCTGCTCACGATCGCCATGACGCTCGCCTTGAACCGCATGGACGAACTGCGCCTGCACATGCGCGCCGCGCGCAACAACGGCGTCACCCGCGACGAGATCAAGGAAACGCTGATGCAGGCCGCGATCTACTGCGGCGTGCCGGCGGGCGTATCCGCGTTCAAGATCGCCGGCGAGGTGTTCGCCGAGCAGGATGCGGCCGAAGGCGTGGACGGGCCGCGGTAGTGGTCGAGACGGAGCACGGGGCGACGCCTGCAGACGCCCTTGGTCGCGGTCAGCGGCCCGTGACCGGCGCCGATCGACGCGCCCGGTCCTGCCGTGCTTCGATGTCGGCGCCTTGAACCTCTGTTGCAAGGGGAAGGAATTGCCGCGGAAGCTCCCCGTCCGGGCCTTCGCCGGGCGCTTCCGCATCCGGGCGTACGCGCCTGCGTTCGATGATCGTTGCGTCATCGACGCAATGAATCAACCGCGTGCTGCGGATCGATCCGTCGCCGCAGCAGATCGAGCCGCGGCGATGCTGATGCAGTTGTCGTAGCTCGGCGGTGAGGCGCAGCGGGAGTCGCGCTATATTTTCTCGCCGCTGGCGGTATCGAATACCTTCTCGCGCGGACATCCGATGGTCGGCAACGATGCGGCGCAGGTGCCGCAATTGCTTGCGAACGCAATGCAGTTGCAGAGAGCCGGCCGGCTCGAACCTGCCGCGCGGCTCTACGGGCAGGTACTGGCCATCCAGCCCGATCAGTCCGATGCGCTCTACTTCTCGGGGCTGATCGCGCTGGCAAGAGGGAACCATCAGCGCGCTGTCGACTGGTTGAACAAGGCGATAGAAGTAAAGCCTGGCTACGCACCAGCGTACAACCACCGCGGCGTTGCGCTCGCGGCGCTCAAGCGGTACGACGCTGCCATCGCCAGCTACGACGGCGCGATCGCCATCAAGCCGGACTACGCGGACGCCTACTGCAATCGCGGCGCCGCACTGGCGAGGATCGACGAGTTCGATGCAGCGATAGCAAGTTTCGACCTTGCCATTGCCAGCAGCCCCGACAACGTCAACGCTCATTTCAACCGGGGCGTTGCGCTCGCCGACCTCGGCCGACTCGATGCGGCCATCGCCAGCTATGAGCGCGTCATCGCGTTGCAGCCGGACTTTGCTGCCGCTCATTACAACAAGGGCGTCGCGCTCGCGGGTCTCAAACGAATCGATGCGGCCATTGCCAGCTATGACCGCACCATCGCGATCAAGCCCGACCATGCGGCGGCGCACTGCAACAGGGGAATCGCACTGCTGGAACTCGGGCGGCCCGACGCCGCGATCGCAAGCTTCGACGAAGCCCTTGCGATCGCGCCGGACTATGCGCCAGCCCACTTCAACCGCGGCAGCGCCCTGCACGGCCTCGGCCGGTTCGAGGCGGCGGTGGCCAGCTATGACAAGGCGATCGCCAGCAGGCGAGACTACGCAGATGCCCACTGCAACCGCGGCGCCTCACTGCAGGCCCTCAACCTGTTCGAGGCGGCGGTGGCAAGCTACGACAAGGCCATTGCCATCAGGCCGGACTACGCGGACGCCTACTCCAGCCGCGGTTGTGCCTTGCACGAACTCAGCCTGTTCGAGGCGGCGGTGGCCAGCTACGACATGGCCATAGCCATCAAGCCAGACCACGCGGATGCCCTCTACAACCGTGGTCGGACGATGCTGAAGGCGAAGAACTATGCGGAAGTCGTCAGTTCATACGAAAGGCTGCTGAGGATCGACCCGGAGTTCCCGTTTGCCGCGGGAGTCCTCTTGCACGCAAAGATGATGTGCTGCGATTGGGGTGATTTCGACGAGACAAGCGCCTCGATCAGAGCCGCCATTCGCGCCGGAAAGCAGTGCGCCGACCCGTTTGGCTATCAGGGCGTGTCGGAGTCGGAAGAGGATCTGCTGAAGTGCGCCGAGATCTTTTCCGCTTCCGCTTATCCGCCGCCGGCCGCAATGCAGCCGCGCAGGCCGGCCGGTCGTGCAGAACGCATCACGGTGGGGTATCTGTGCGGCGAATTCAGGGAGCAGGCGACCGCCGTTCTGATGTGCGGCGCCTTCGAGAATCACGACAAGGCGGGGTTCAGGCTGATCGGCTTCGACAATGGCTGGGACGACGGCAGCGCGTATCGAAGGAGAATCAATCAGTGCTTCGATGAGATGGTCGACATCAGGCGCGTCGGCGATCAGGGCGTCGCGCAGCTTGTCCGCAAGATGAATGTCGACGTCCTCGTCAACCTGAACGGCTACTTCGGCGAACCGCGACTCGGCGTCTTTGCCTACCGGCCGAGCCCATTGCAGGTCAACTACCTGGGGTTTCCGGGGACGATCGGGGTCGATTACATCGACTACCTGATCGCCGATCGCGTCGTCATTCCGGAGGCGAGCCGACGGCACTACGCGGAGAAGATCGTCTACCTGCCCAACAGCTACCAGGCAAACGACCGGCAGCGGCGGATTTCGGACCGAGCCATGAAGCGGGCGGAGTTCGGCCTGCCTGACGAGGCGTTCGTGTACTGCTGCTTCAACAACACCTACAAGATCACGCCGAGCACGTTCGACGCGTGGATGCGCATCCTCGATGTGGTGCCCGACAGTGTCCTCTGGATGCTCGACGACAATGCCTGGGCGACGGCCAATCTCGTCAAGGAGGCGGCGCACCGGGGAATCGCCGGAGAAAGACTGGTCTTTTCCCGCCGGCTGCCTCTGCCCGACCATCTGGCGCGGCTCGCCCTCGCCGATCTCTTTCTCGACACCTTGCCATACAACGCGCACACGACGGCGAGTGACGCGCTATGGGCGGGGTTGCCGGTTCTGACCCAGACCGGAGCAACGTTTCCAGGGCGGGTCGGCACCAGTCTGCTGATGGCGATCGGCCTGCCGGAACTGGTATCGACGACCGGGCAGGAGTACGAGACTCTGGCGGCCGGGCTCGCGGTCGATCGACAGAAGCTGCGGGCGATCAGGGAGAAGCTGGCGCGGAATCGGCTGACACGGCCGCTCTTCGATACGCGGCTCTTTACGCGGCATCTCGAATCGGCATACCGGCAGATGTTCGACCGGTATTGCGCAGGGCTTGCGCCTGAGCATTTCGCCGTCAGTGATTCGAGCTGACGGCGTTCGTCAATGCCTTCACCTGGCCCGAAGCGGCCCGGCCGAGATCCGGGCTGTCGGCACACGCTCAGCGGTAGCGCAACGACGGCCGTGGTGGCCAAGGCCCGAACTGAACCACCGAAACGAGGCTTCTCAGGCTTCGGCGAGGGCCGACTTCGATGGCCCGCGAATGTCCGGACTCGTGGGTGAAGTGCGTCGGAGGTTCGCCCGCGACGCTCGCCCCGGCTACATCGCTTTCAGGATCTCGCGCCGCTTGTCCTGATACTCCTGTTCGGTGATCAGGCCGTCCTTGCGCAGCCGCTCCAGCACACGCAGACGCTCGGCCACGTGGCGATAGAGGGTGTCGGCATCGGGCGGTGCGGCCTGTGGCGCCGGCGCAGCAGGCGGCCCGGCCCGGGGGGGAGCGGGGGTCGGGGTGGCGGCGGCCGCCGGCGCCGCCGTGGCAGGCGAGGACGTCGGCACGGGCGGAGGCACTGCAGCGGGCGTTGCGGGCGCAGGGACCGCGGTGGCCGCGCCTGTGCTTGCTGCCGCCGCGCCCGCGGAGGCCCCGCTCGCTGCGGCCGCTGCTGCCGGAGCATCCAGGCGCAACGCCACCCAGTCGGGACGCCGCACCGTGCCAAGGGTCTCGGAGGCAACGGCAACCATGGCGGCGCTGTCGATGACCTTGGCGCGGCTGCCCGGCTCGAACGGCATCAGATAGCCGGTGGCGCGGTACTGGCTTTCGAAGTTGTGCCGAACACGCCCGAAAATCACCTGCAGCTGGCCATCGCGCCGAAACAAGCGCGCCGTCGTTGTCAGGCGCGGCGCCAATGGCCCGAGGAAACCGTGCCGCCCGCTGACCGCGAAGCTGACGTCCTGGCCGGCACCGGCCTTGGCAAGCGCAGCCGCGAGCGGGCCGGCGATCTCGTCCAGTTGCTCGTTGCTCAGCAGGGCCTCGGACTTCCTGTCCGGCAGGACCACCGCGACAAGCACGGACCGAAGCGCCGGCACGGCGATGTTCACCGGATGCTCATTCGGCGGTGCGCCGGGCTCGGCGTTCTCGATCCGAACGTAGCTGAACTTCCCCTCGTACTCGACGCTGACAACGCGCGCCGACGCGCTGTCCTTGCCGATGCGGATCTCCTGTCCGCTGCTGGGTTGGCCCGGGTCGGTCTGCGCGAGCGCGGCTGCGGAGGGCGTCAGCGCCAGCGCGACGGCCAGCACGGCAGGGGTGGGGTTCATCATGTCTCCTTCGCTGATTGCGTGGATGCTAGAACCTATCTCAGAATCCCCGACGGCCGCGTTGCGACGAGAAGGGGGTGGATGCTAGGCGGCGCGCGCAGGACAGTAGCTGAGCCTACGGCCAAGCGTGCCAACAACGCAGCCG
>Ga0209254_10005975_pt1 | contig 11194 bp, 11 predicted proteins | sample FrelakmetDIP11DI_FD_187148 | JGI IMG/M metagenome (GOLD analysis project Ga0209254, IMG submission 187148) | Freshwater lake sediment microbial communities from the University of Notre Dame, USA, for methane emissions studies - DIP11 DI (SPAdes)... | ecosystem: Environmental > Aquatic >... | reverse complement strand
CTGGCGAGGTGGTCCTTGCAGAAATACGGGGTCTCGAAAAGCTCTTGCAAAAGAATCACTTGCGCACCACCGGCGGCGGCCTGACGGACCACGCGGGCAGCCGATTCGAGGTTGGCAGCAGCGTCGGGAAAACACGCGAACTGGGTCGCGGCGAAGGTCACTTGCATTGCATCACCTGCAGCAGGCCGGGCACGGGAATGTGCTCAGCGTAGCAGCCGCGCCACGTGCCGCGCGATCATGGTTTCCTCGTCGGTCGGCACGACCCACACAGCCACCCGGCTGTCCGTCGTGCTGATGCGCGGCCCGTGGCGGTCGTTCGCCGCCGCGTCGAGTTTCACGCCGAGCCACTGCGCGTCCGAACAGATGCGGCGCCGCACCTCCGGCTGGTTCTCGCCGATACCCGCGGTGAACACGATCGCATCGAGGCCGCCGAGTGCCGCCACCAGCGAGCCCAGCTCGCGCCGCGCCCGGTACATGAACACGTCGAGCGCAAGGCGCGCTGCCGGTTCGTCGCTCGCCAGCAGTTCGCGCATGTCGCTCGACACACCCGACATGCCCAGCAGGCCGGATTCCTTGTAGAGCAGCCGCTCGATTTCGCGCGCCCCGAGCCCGAGCTCGTCGATCATGAACAGCAGCACGCCCGGGTCGAGCGACCCGCTGCGCGTGCCCATCGGCAGGCCGTCGACCGCCGTGAACCCCATGGTCGTGGCCATGCTGCGCCCGCCGGACAGCGCGCACATGCTGGCGCCGTTGCCGAGATGAAACACCACGGTGCGCCCGCCCGCGGCCCGTGCATCGAGGGACGGCAGCACGGAGGCGACGTACTCGTACGACAGCCCGTGGAAGCCGTAGCGCCGCACACCCGCCGCAGCGAAGCGCGGCGGCAATGCGAACAGCTGCGCCACCTCCGGCACGGTGCGGTGAAACGCGGTGTCGAAGCAGGCGACCTGCGGCACGCCGGGCAGGCGTTCGAACAGCACGCGGATGGCCGCGAGGTTGTGCGGCTGGTGCAGCGGCGCAAGCGGCTCATAGCGTGCGAGCCGGGCCAGGATCGCACCATCGAGGCGCGTCGGCGCCATGAATTCGAGGCCCCCGTGCACGACGCGGTGCCCGACGCCGACCAGCGTCTCTCCGTGCAACTCGGCCTGCAGCGCGTCCAGCAGGAGGTCAAGCGCGGCCGCGTGGCTCAGCGGCTCGCCGCCCAGGGCACGCTCGACCACGATGGTGTCGCCGCGGCGCGCAGTCAGCCGGGGTGCCGTGGCGAGCCCGGACACCTGGCCGCGCAGCTCGCGCTCGAGTGCCTCCGCCGCACGACGGAAGGTGCAGAACTTGATGCTCGAGGAGCCGGCGTTCAGGACGACGATCGCGTCCCCGCCCGCACTCATGTGCCGACCTTGGGCAGAGCCGAACGCTTCGCGTGCGCCAGCAGCTTGGCGACCGCAGCCGAGCCGATGCGCATGCGCACATTGTCCGCGCGACTGGTGAGCACCACCGGCACGCGCGCGCCGAGCACGACGCCTGCGCTGTCGGCGCCGGCGAAATACTGCAGCTGCTTGGCGAGCATGTTGCCCGACTCGATGTTGGGGACCATCAGCACGTCGGCGCGGCCCGCCACCGGCGAGCGGATACCCTTGGTGCGCGCGGCGTGCTCGCTGATGGCGTTGTCGAACGCGAGCGGTCCGTCGAGGAGGCCGCCCTCGATCTGGCCGCGATCGGCCATCTTGCACAGCGCCGCGGCATCGAGCGTCGAGCGGATGTTGCCGTTGATGATCTCGACCGCCGACAGGATCGCCACCTTGGGACAGGGAGTGCCCAGCACGTGCGCGAGGTCGATGACATTGCGCACGATGTCGGCCTTCTCCACCAGCGTCGGCTCGATGTTGATCGCGGCATCGGTCACCAGCAGCACGCGGTCGTAGGCCGGCACGTCCATCACGAACGCGTGGCTGATGCGCCGCTCGGTGCGCAGGCCCGACGCCGACGCGACGATCTGGCCCAGGATCTCGTCAGTGTGCAGGCTGCCCTTCATCAGCATCTCGACTTCGCCGCTGCGCGCCAGCGCCGCGGCGGCCGCCGCCGACGCGTGGCTGTGGGCCGTGGCGACGAGCCGGAACCCCGAGATGTCTGCGCCATTGGCCTCCGCTACCGCGCGAATGCGCGCCGGCGGCCCGACCAGCACCGGCACGATCAACCCGCGCCGCGCCGCCTCGAGCGCGCCGAGCAGCGAATCGCGATCGCAGGGATGGGCCACGGCGCAGCGCACGGGCTCGAGCGGCTCGCAGTCGCGCAGCAGGCGCGCGAACACGTCGTTGCGCCGCAGGATGATCTCGGGCGTGGCGATGTCGGAGTAGGCGAGCCGCCGGCGCGGCGCCTCGACCACGGCGGTGCCCCACAGCACGCGACGCTCGCCGACGCGTGCGTCGCAGTCGAACACCACGAAGCCCGTGTCCGGTCGCTTCTCGCGCGCCGTCACCGAGGCGGTGAGTTCCTCGCCAACGCTGACCGTTCCCGCGTAATCGAGGTGCATCGACACGATGCGCGTGCCCGGCCCCGGCAGCTTGCGCTCCAGCAGCCCCGAGATCACCGCGCTCACCCCAACGGCATCCACCGACAGCAGGCCAGTCGCGGTCGCGCCCGCCTCCTCCAGCTGGAACGGCTCGATGTCGCCCGAGACGAGCACCAGCGCCTCGATCTCGGTCTGCGTCAGCGGCCGCTGCGCACTCGCGGAGGCGCCGACCTCGATTTCGTCGAAAGTGACGTTGCGGTAGGCGCTCATGACAGGTCCACCCAGGTGGTCTTGAGCTCGGTGTACTTGTCGAACGCGTGCAGCGACTTGTCGCGGCCGGTGCCCGATTGCTTGAAGCCGCCGAACGGTGTCGTGATGTCGTCGGCGTCGTAGCAATTCACGTACACCACGCCGGCGCGCAGCGCCCGGGCGATGCGGTGCGCGCGCGTCACATCGCGGGTCCACACCGCCGCAGCCAGGCCGTAGACACCCAAGTTGCCCACCCGCACCGCCTCTTCCGCATCGCGCACGGTGAGCGCGGCGAGCACCGGACCGAAGATCTCCTCGCGGGCAATCCTCATCTGCGGCTGCACGCCGCCGAACACCGTCGGCTCGACGTAGCAACCGCCGGTCTCCTCGCGCACCTGCCGTCCACCGGCGAGCAGCTGCGCGCCTTCCTGCCGGCCGGACTCGATGTAGCCGAGCACGGTCTGCAGCTGCACGTCGTCGACGATCGCGCCGAGCTTCGTGGCGGGATCGAGCGGGTCGCCCGGCGGCATCTGCCGACCCGCGGCCACCACTTTCTCGAGCACCGCATCGCGCACGCTTTCCTCGACGATCAGCCGCGAGCCCGCGGAGCACATCTCACCCTGGTTGAAGAAGATCGCCGACGCCGCCGCGGCCGCTGCCCGGTCCAGATCCGGGCAGTCGGCGAGGATGATGTTGGGCGACTTGCCGCCGCATTCGAGCCACACGCGCTTCATGTTTGACTGGCCCGCGTACTCGAGCATGCGCTTGCCGGTACGCGTCGAGCCGGTGAAGCCGATGCAGTCGACGTCCATGTGCAGCGCGAGCGCCTGGCCCGCGGTGTGGCCGAACCCGGGCAGCACGTTGAACACGCCGTCGGGAATGCCAGCCTCGGACGCCAGTGCCGCGATACGGATCGCGGTGAGCGGCGACTTCTCCGAGGGCTTGAGGATGAACGAGTTGCCGGCTGCGAGCGCCGGGCCGATCTTCCAGGCCGCCATAATCAAAGGGAAATTCCACGGCACGATCGCGACGACCACGCCGACCGGCTCGCGCGTGATCATCGCCAGTGCATCGGGCCCCGTCGGCGCGATCTCGTCATACAGCTTGTCGACCGCCTCGGCATACCACGTGATGCAGCGCACCGTCGCCGGGACGTCGACTGCGAGGCTGTCGCCGATCGGCTTGCCCATGTCGAGCGTCTCGAGCAGCGCCAGTTCCTCGGCATGCTGCTCGATGAGTTGTGCGAATCGCAGCAGCACGCGTTTGCGCTCGCGCGGCGGCTGCCGCGACCACGTGCCGGACTCGAAGGCGCGGCGCGCCGCGGCGACCGCGAGGTCCGCGTCGGCGATGTCCGTTGACGCCACCTGGGTGAGCATTCGTCCGTCGATCGGGCTCACGCAGTCGAACGTGGCGCCGCTCGCGGCGGCGACATAGCGGCCGTCGATGAATGCATGGCCGTTGATCGCGAGGGTGCGGGCCCGCGCATGCCAGTCGGGAGTCGGTGTGCTCATGGGTGGTCTCAGAAAGTCGGGGGCGTGCTCGCGGAAATGATCTCGCAGGGCTCGGACCCGGTATTGCGGAAGCGGTGCGGGATGGCGCTGGTGAAATAGTATGCGTCGCCGGGGCCGAGCTGGCGGCTGTCGGCGCCAATGGTCAGCTCGATGCGGCCGCGCACCACCACGCCGCCCTCCTCGCCGTCGTGGCGCAGCATGTCGGCCCCCGTGTCAGCCCCGGAGGCATAGCGCTCGTGCATGATCGACATGGCGCGGTTCGGCCGGCGCGCGGCCACGAGCCGCAACGAGACCGCGCGGTCGCCCAGGTCGGTCAGCTCGACGTCCTTGAAGAACACCTGCGGGCTCGCCGACAGGTCGAGCGTGAAAAACTCGGCGAGCGACATCGGGATGCCGTCGAGCACCTTTTTCAGTGAACTCACCGACGGGCTCACCCGGTTCTGCTCGATCAGCGAGATCAGTCCGTTGGTGACTCCGGCGCGCTTGGCGAGCTCGCGCTGGGAAAGGCCGTACATGGTGCGCACGGCGCGCAGGTGCGCGCCCACGTCGAGGGTCAGGTTTGCCACAGGGTGTTCAATATCCTGCACACGGCACGCGTAAGTGCCGGAAGTTTCGGGTTCATTTGAGGGAGGTGTCAATTTTTCTTATCATCGGCCGCTCACCCTCCTAACTCCCCGGATCCTCCCCATGTCCTCCCAGCCTTCCCTCGATCGCGCCGCGCTCGAAGCCTTCTGGATGCCGTTCACGGCCAACCGGCAGTTCAAGGACAACCCGCGCCTGCTGGCCAAGGCCTCCGGCATGCACTACTGGACGACCGACGGCCGGCAGATCCTCGACGGCGTCGCGGGCCTGTGGTGCGTCAACGCCGGCCACGGTCGCCGCGAGATCACCGAGGCGGTCAGCCGCCAGATCGCCGAAATGGACTACGCGCCGCCCTTCCAGATGGGCCACCCGGCGGCGTTCGAGCTCGCGAACGAGGTCGTGCGCTGGTTGCCGGACGGGCTCGACCATGTGTTCTTCACCAACTCGGGCTCGGAGTCGGTGGACACCGCACTGAAGATCGCACTTGCCTACCACCGCGTGCGCGGCGAAGGCACGCGCACCCGCTTCATCGGCCGCGAGCGCGGCTACCACGGCGTCGGCTTCGGCGGCATCTCCGTGGGTGGCATGGTCAACAACCGCAAATTCTTCGGCACGCAGTTGCCGGGCGTGGACCACCTGCCGCACACGCACGACCTCGCGCACAACGCCTACTCGCGCGGCGAGCCAGCGTGGGGCGCGCACCTCGCCGACGAGCTGGAGCGCATCGTCGCGCTGCACGACGCGAGCAACATCGCCGCGGTGATCGTCGAGCCGGTGGCGGGCTCCACCGGTGTGCTGATGCCGCCGCAGGGCTATCTAAAGCGCCTGCGCGAGATCTGCACCAAGCACGGCATCCTGCTGATCTTCGACGAGGTGATCACCGGCTTCGGTCGCCTCGGCGCGCCGTTCGGCGCCGAGTACTTCGGCGTCACGCCGGACATGATCACCATGGCCAAGGGCCTCACCAACGGCGCTGTGCCGATGGGTGCCGTTGCAGCCAGCAAACAGATCTACGACGCGTTCATGCACGGACCGGAGGGCGCCATCGAGCTGTTCCACGGCTACACCTACTCGGCGCACCCGGTGGCCTGCGCGGCCGGCCTCGCCACGCAGCGGATCTACCAGCGCGACGGCCTGCTGACGCGCGCCCGCGAACTGGCCGACTACTGGGCCGACGCGGTGCACTCGCTGAAGGGACTGCCGCACGTCATCGACCTGCGCAACCTCGGCCTGATCGGCGCGATCGAACTCGAGCCGATTCCCGGCAAGCCCGGCGCCCGCGCGTTCGACGCGTTCGTGCGCGCCTTCGAGGCCGGCATCCTGATCCGCACCACCGGCGACATCATCGCGCTGTCGCCGCCACTGATCATCGAGCGCTCACACATCGACGAGCTGTTCGGGAAGCTGGCAGCGGTACTAAGCGGATAGCGGACGCAAGAACGCCCGGCCCCCGCGAGGGAACCGGGCGTTCGTGCGTCCCGTTGCCGGGCGTTTGAGCGTCGCTAAAAGCGCTTATTCTTTCGACCAGGGGAACGTGGTCGCGATCGAGAAGATCGCCACACCCTCGCTGGTCGAAATATCACCAGGCGTGCCGTCCAACGTCTCCAAGTCGCTGCCGTCGGCGTACGTCAGGCCGAGCGTGAAATTGCCGAGGGCGTAGGTCACGCCAACCGACCAGTCGAAGTAGCTGTCCTCGCCATAAGCGGCCTCGATGCCATCGCCGTCGCTGTAGCCAACGTGTGCCTTCACGCCGAAGTTGGCCGGCAGCTCCCACGCACCGTTGCCCTCGAAGTAGAAGGCCGACTCGTCATAGTTGCCGAAGTCGTTCGAGTAGCTGATCTTGCCCGTCAGCCACTCCCAGCCCAGCGATGCATAGATCTCTGGGTAGTTGAGGCCCTCGGCCCCCGGATAGAGGTAGTACATGAGGCCGACGTTCCAGGCGAGGGTCTCGCCGCCGGACCAGCCGAAGTACAGGTCGGTCTCCAGGTTCTCGTCGCAGCAGTCGCCGAAGTCGACGTTGCTGCCCCACACGCCGGCATAGAAGCCGCTGTCGTGGGCGTAGTCGAGGCCACCCTGGATCGCAGGGTCGCCCGCAGTCTGGGTAATGCCGCGCCAGTTGTAGTCGCTGACGACGGACGCGTTGCCGGTGATTTCGGCCTGGGCGATGGACGCCGAGGCGAGCAGGACGAGTGCCGCCAAGCCCTGAGTCAATTTCATGCTGAACCCCTCGCGTTGCGTAAAAGCCACAATTAACTTGCGGTCAGGACCATAAGTGTATCAGAAGCGACACGACTGCCGCCGCACCCGGCCACCGACCCTGCAGCGAGAAGGGAGTGCAGAATTCGTGCCAATCCCGGCACATGGCAGATTGCTGGGGGCACTCGTGCTGCACTGCACCGAACCGGCGCAGCGCACGGCCGCTGCTGCACCGTGATGGACCGGCAGCGGTCCGTCAGACGGACGGTTGCGGCTCGTAGATGGCGTAGAACTTGCGCGCCGGCTCGAGCACTTCCCAGAGGCCGCGGAAGCCGGCCGGCATGACGAAGCAGTCGCCCGGGCCGAAAGTCCAGCTGCGGCCGTGATCGTCCGAGATGCGTACCTTGCCCTCGGTGAGCACGCACAGCTCGTTCTCGGTATACGACACGTGCCACGCGCCCTGGCTCGAGCGCCAGATGCCGCCGAAGAACCGCCCGGTGTCGTCGGTGTAGAGGTTGCGCACGAATTGCGCGGGCAGCGGGCTGCCGGCAGCGAGCCGCGCGGGGTCGAGCTCGAGCGCGTCCTCGCGCCCGCTGAACTCGTCGATGCGGATGACCTCTGGACCCTGTTCGCTCATCACTCACCTCCGGTCGCGTCGCTTTTTCGTCCGAGCGTAGCATGCGCACGCGCGAGCAGGCCCTGCACCTCGGCGTCCTCGGTCTGGCCGAAGTTCGCGTACCACTGGCCGACCGCACTGAAGAACATCGGCGCTGCGAGGCAGACCACCTCGTCGGCAACAGCCGCGATGCGGTCGCGCGCCTCGGGTGATGCAACCGGCACCGCGACGATGACGCGCGCAGCGCCGAGCGCCTGCAGCGCGCGCACGGCGGCTTCCATGGTGGCGCCCGTCGCGAGACCGTCGTCGACCAGGATGCCGGTGCGGCCACGGATTGCGAGCGGCGGGCGGTCGCCGCGGTAATTGCGCTCGCGCCGCTCGAGCTCCACCTGCTCGCGGGCGCGCACGGCATCGAACTCCGCGCTGCGTCCGCCGAGGTGACGCACCACGGCGTCGTTCAGTACCAGTGCGCCGCCGCTCGCGATCGCGCCCATCGCGAGTTCCGGCTGCCACGGCAAGCCGAGCTTGCGCACCACCAGCACGTCCAGCGGCAGCGACAGTGCCTGCGCGACCTCGAAAGCGACGGGCACCCCACCGCGCGGCAGGCCGAGCACGAGCGTGTCGGCAGCGCCGCGGTGCGCCTCGAGTGCCCGCGCGAGCGCGCGGCCGGCATCGGCACGATCCGCGAATACGCGTTGCATCGTGATCCTCCAGCCTCCCCGGAAGATGTTCCGCGTCGTCGCCCGGCGCGCCATGCGCGCAAGTACCTAAGTGCTATGCTCGACTGCGAGGCACGCTGCCCATGAGCGCCCACCAAGAACCCTCGCGATCACACGATTCGGCCCCGAACCACGCCGCTCTCGCAGCCAGGGTGGCGTGGCTGCGAGGCCGGCTCGGCGCCGGCGACGAGGCGATTGAGACGCACTTTGCATGGGTGTTCCTGATAGGCGACCGCGCCTGGAAGCTGCGCAAGCCGGTGTGCCGCGACCCGATGGACTACCGCGGCCTGGAGTCACGCCGCGTCGGCGCCGGTGAAGAAGTGCGGCTTAATCGCCGGCTCGCCCCGGGCACCTACCTCGGCACGCGTCCGCTGACCCGCGACTACGACGGCACCATTGCGATCGACGGCAAGGGCGAAGTCGTCGACTGGCTCGTGGAGATGCGTCGCCTCGATCGCAGCCGCATGCTGGACGTGTTGCTGGCGCAAGATCGCGTGACCGCTGCCGACCTGCATCGAGTGGCCGCGTTACTGGCGGACTTCTATGCGCGCGAGCCGACGGCGGTTGCGGACGGCGCGGCGCTCGCTGCACGCCTGCGCGCGCAGATCCTCGCCAACCACGACGTGCTGCGCACCCTCGACGCCGCCGGCGCCGACCAGCTGCAGGCCGCACAGGCTGCCTTCGTTGCGGCCCACCCGGACTGGCTCGCCGCCCGCGCTGCCGCGGGCTGCATCGTTGAAGCGCACGGCGACCTGCGGCCCGAGCACGTCGTACTCGACGATCCGCCGGTGGTGATCGACTGCCTGGAGTTCGACCGCAACCTGCGGGTGCTCGATCGCGCGGAGGAGCTCGAGTTCCTGGCGCTGGAGTGCGCACGGATCGGCCACGCTGCTGCTGGCGAAGAAATCGGCCGGGAGTGTCGCGCGCGACTCGGCGACGACGCGCCGCAGCCGCTGCGGCAGTTCTATCGCAGCCACCGCGCCGCGACTCGCGCCAAGTTATACGTCTGGCGAGCAAACGAGCCGGACGACGGCAGCACGGAGCGCTGGCTCGCCACCGCGCGCGAGTACCTGGAACAGGCTAGGGCCTGCGCGGCTGCATTTCCCGCAGCGCCACGACCGAACCGCCGGTCGTGATCCTGCGAATGGCCTCGCCGAACAGCGCCGACGCCTCGAGCACCACCAGTCGACCGTCGCCGGGATCGGCGAGCCGCGTCGGCAGGATCGAATCTGTCACCACCAGTCGCTCCGGGCCGTCGGCGCCGAGCAACTGCTGCGCCTCCGGCTCGAACACGCCGTGGCTCGCGAAAGCATCCACCGAGCGAGCGCCCGCCTTGCGGCAGGCCTGCACCGCGCGCATCAGCGTGGTGCCCGCGCTGATCAGGTCGTCCACCAGCACCGCATGCCGCCCCTCGATGGGCCCGACGACGAGGTCGCCGCCCGACACCACGCCGCTGCTGCGTCGCTTGTCGATGATTGCGAAGCCCACCTCGCGACCGAGCCGTGCAGCGAGAATCTCCTGCAGCCGCTGTGCGCGCTTCGCGCCGCCGATATCGGGCGAAACAATCGACACCGGCGTGTCGCCGAGCCGGGCCGCCAGGTGGTCGGCCATCAGCGGCGCCGCCTCGAGGTGATCGACCGGGCAGCGGAACGCGTTCTCGAAGGCGGCGAGGTTGTGCGCGTCGAGCGCCAGCAGGTGGTCCGTGCCCATCGCCTCGAACAGCTGCGCCACGTAGCGCAGCGTGACCGGGTCGCGCTCCTTGGTGCGACGATCCTTGCGACCGTACGCCAGGAACGGCACGCAGGCGGTGACCCGCGCCGCGCCACTGTCCTTGGCACCGGCGATGAAGAACAGCAACCGGCACAGCCGGTCATTGGCGCTGGCGGCCGAGTCGCCGCTCAGCGACTGGACCACGAACACGTCCTCGCCGCGCACACTGACGAGCGGCCGTGTCTTGTGTTCACCGCCCTCGAACTCGCGCTCCTCTAGCGGCGACAACTCGCCCCCCGCCGCCGTGGCGACGCGCCGGCCGAATTCCGCGCTCGCCTCGAACGCGAACAGCAACGGTCGTGTCATCGATTGCCCCGGCGCCGGGTCCGCGGCGCGGACCCGGCCATCACTCACGACAGCTTTTCGTGCCGGTTCGGTTCGTTGCGCAGGCTCGCCATGCGCGCCTGCACTTGCCGCCGGGCGGCATCGAACGCGTCGCGCAGCACCACGTAGACGTCCTCATGGCCGTCACGGTTCGGCCGCTCCATGTCGACCACGACGTCGTCGCCCGGCATCGTAAGCTGCAACTTCACATTGAACACCTTGCCCTGGTGCTGGTGGCGGTGCGGCGAATCGACGACGACCCGGCACCCCTGGATGCGGTCGCTGAACGTGCCGAGGTGGTTCGTGAGCTCGCGCACCCGAGTCTCCACGGCGGCCGACGATTCCATGTGACGGAAGGTGATCTGGACGGGAATGGTCACGGTTGTTGTTCCTCCGCAGTCGTCCCCACCCGGGGGACGGTTTCATTGTCGAACGACGCCGGGTCCCGAGAATAAGTATTGATCACAGGGACGCCGGACATGAGGTCCAAGCGTACACTGGCCGGAGATCCCCGGGCGACACCTGAATTCACCGGGAGCTCCCAGAAACGCATGCCAGCCCCGGTCCCCGGACAACTGATCGCAGGGTTGCTCCGGCCGGCGGCCTACCCGCACCCGGTGCGCGAGCCGATCCGGGTCGCCGAGACCCACATTTCCTGGGTGCTGCTTACCGGCGAAGTCGCCTACAAGGTCAAGAAGCCGATCCGGCTGAGTTTCCTCGA
>Ga0209254_10005974_pt1 | contig 11194 bp, 3 predicted proteins | sample FrelakmetDIP11DI_FD_187148 | JGI IMG/M metagenome (GOLD analysis project Ga0209254, IMG submission 187148) | Freshwater lake sediment microbial communities from the University of Notre Dame, USA, for methane emissions studies - DIP11 DI (SPAdes)... | ecosystem: Environmental > Aquatic >... | reverse complement strand
GCCGGTCTGCTTTCAGCTGGCATCAACGTTCATGATCTTGGTCAGATACCAGTGCCAGTGTCACGTTTTTCAGTTCACTCTCTTCAAGACACAGGCGGTGTGCACACTTGCAAATCACCATTTGATGTCGAACTTGCCGATATAAAGTTTTATGACGAGTTTGGTCTAGATCTACCATCATCAAAGGAAAAAACCATTGAAGGGGCATTTTTCAGAGAAGACTTTCTAAGACCTCCCCAATCTGAAGTCGGCAAAATAAGCTTTCCTCAACGTGTTATAGAATATTATCAAGAATCATTTTTAAATGCAGTGGACAGCCAGACCATCTCTCAAGCTCATTTTAAGGCTGTCATTGATTATGGATATGGAACTGCTTCAACTGTATTTCCGCCCATTTTTGGGCGTTTTGGCGTTGAGACAGCATCACTTGAAGCTTTTACCGATGAGACAAGATTGACAAAATCCCAACAAGAGTTTGATGAGTCCTTAAAAAATCTTTGCTCATTTGTGGGTTCATACTCTGCCACTGCTGGATTCTTGCTTGACGCCGGCGCTGAAAAGGTTTTCATCGTTGATGAGAAAGGTCGAGAGCTAGAGGGTGACGAAGCATTAACTGTTGTCGCATATTTGGTTGCCCTGCAAAAGAAAGGAGCAAAGATTGCTGTTCCTGTTTCATCATCAACTGCTATTGAGCAGGTGGCTTTAGATCTTGGCGCAACTATTCTCTACACCAAAACATCAACTCGCTCTATGATGGAGTTTGCGAAAGACAAAGGTGTTGACCTTGTAGCCGAACCACGTGCAGGCTATATATTCCCACACTTCGTACCTTTCTTTGACGGAATGTTTGCTATCGCTAAAATACTTGAGTTGCTGGCAAAATCTGGCATGAGCATGGGAGAGGTTTTAGACAAGGTTCCAAAGCGCATCATTTCCTCTGGCCAAGCCGCGTGCCCATTTGATAAGAAAGGCACTGTGATGCGCAAGCTTATCGAATCCTCCGATCCAAAAAAGACAGTGTTAGTAGATGGAGTCAGAATAAATGAAGGTTCTCATATGTGCTTCATTCTACCCGATCGTGACCGTCCTGTTTTTCATATCAAATGTGAGACAGGCACTAAAATCGAAGCTGACAGGCTCTTGTCAAAATACATACAGATAATCGAGGATTATCAAAGATGAGCATCAAATTTGGCACATCAGGTTGGCGAGGCATCATCGCTGACGACTTCACTTATAAAAATGTTCGAAATGTTGTTGCAGCAATCGGTCAGATGCTACGTGAAAATGAGAGCACGCCAAAGGTGGTCATCGGTTACGATCCTCGATTTCTCTCACCCGAATTGTCTAGAGAAGCGACCAGAGTACTCGCAGCAATGGGTGTTTCATCCATCCTAACTCCAAGATCAACACCTACCCCGGTACTTTCATGGTTTTGCCGCGAGAATAAGCTATCAGGCATCATCAACTTCACCGCTTCACACAACCCCTCAGAATACAACGGCATTAAATTTTCTGGTTCTGACGGCGGTCCAGCCGTGCCAGAGGTTACAAGTAAAATCGAGAAATTAATTCAAACAGTCCGTTGTCCTGAACCAATGGATTTTGAAAAAGCTAAGTCAACAGGCCTAATCGAGGTTTTCGATCCTCGTGAGGGATATTTAAATGCCGTCAAGAAGATTCTTCTAACCTCAAAAATGAAACCTTTCAAAATTGCTATTGACCACTTGTTTGGTGCCTCGATTGGCTATCCAGAGGAAATCTTGAGAGAATTGGGCTTTGAAATCGCAACCATCCACAGTCACCGTGATACATTATTTGGAGGAATGAGGCCTGAGCCTGAAGGACATTCAATAAAAGAATTACAAGACTTGGTTCTAAAGGGAAGTTATACTCTCGGGATAGCTTGCGATGGTGATGCAGATCGATTTGGTATCATAGATCCTGATGGAAGTTTTATTACACCAAATCAGCTCATTGCATTGTTAACCAGACATCTCTCACGCTCAAGAGGATGGAGCTATCCAGTGGTTAGAACCAATGCGACTACTCATCTGATTGACCGATTGGCAAAAATTGAAAACCTCGAGGTCATCGAAACAGCAGTTGGATTTAAATATATTGGCGAAATTATGAATAACCAAGATATTACAATCGGAGGAGAAGAGTCTGGTGGTTTATCAATTCATGGATGGATTCCAGAAAAGGATGGCATACTGGCAGTACTGCTTGCCACCGAGATGGTTTCAATGACAGGTCAATCGCCTAAAGAACTTCTGAACAAGGTTTTTAGCGAAGTTGGAACAGTTGTGTCTACAAGAATTGATCTTCGTATGGCTCAAGAAGCAAAAGAGAAACTGGTAAGATTCTGGCTTGAATTTGGTGACTCACAAGTTGCTGATTTTCAAGTTGTTTCAAAGGACAGTTTGGATGGTCCGCGTGTTATGCTTGAAGGCAATAGGTGGCTTCTAATAAGACCTTCTGGGACTGAGCCAGTTGTAAGGTGTTACCTCGAGGCTGAATCTGAGGAATCACTTGCCAAGATAGCCAAGGCTCTTAAAGACTCAATTCCTTCATAAATTTTTAACGGTTTATTTTATCTATCGCCAAAACAGTAAAGTTTACGATCGGTTGAGCCTGTAAATACATGACCATATGCAATAGCAGGTGAGGAAAGTATCCTGTTATTTGTGGCAAAACTCCAGAGCTTGGTTCCTGTGAATGCATCAAGCATGTAAAAGTTTTTATCTGCTGAACCGATAAAAACTTTGCCACCACAAACAACTGGTGAGGATGGGATTGGAACGTAAAGACCAGGATCATAAGCCCAAAGCTCCTCTCCGTTGTCCTCACTTACGCAGTAGATTATCCCTTCGTTAGAGCCAAAGTATACTCGTCCTCCCCAAACAGCAGGCGAAGAAATGATGTCTCCACCAGTTTTGTATGTCCACACAACTTTCCCATCATAGGCATTCAGGCAGTACATAAAATCATCATATGAGCCAACAAAAATGCGATCGTCTTTGAATGTTGGCGAGCACACAACTGCATTGTTTGTCTTGTGGGTCCAAAGCTCGTTGCCTGTTTGGGCATCAAGGCAGTAGACTTTGTAATCGTTTGAACCAATAAAGCATCTATTTCCTGCAACTGCGACAACACCACCAATTTTCCCGCCAGTCTCAAACTCCCATATCTTTGAGCCGTCCAGTTCGCTTAAGCAGTAGACCTTTTTATCAAGTGATGACGTGTAAACCTTGCCATCTTTGATTATTGGCGCTGAAAAATTACCTGAACCTGAAAAGCTCCAAATGACTTGACCATCAAAAGAATTTAAGCAGTAAAGTTTTTGGTCTTGAGAGACGAACAATACATACTCTCCAGAAACAGCAGATGATACTACAGCACCGTTTGTTTTGAAACGCCAGATTTCCTTGCCAGAGTTTAGGTCAACACAGTAGGCATTTTTGTCATACGAACCAAAGAACACTTTTCCAGCTGAAACAACCGGTTGGCAGATTATCGGGCTTTTCGTGTCAAATGACCAGCGTTTCACCAGGTAGTTGTCTTTTGGTCCGCAACTTGAATGGACAGTGCCAACATGATCAGGAGTGCTGCCAAACATCGCCCATGAGCAATCACCAGGTGTTGGTCCTTCATCAATTTTTGTTGGAGCTTGCTTACCACATGATGAAAGAAGCAATAAAGATAAGAATAGAGCAACGCACTTTAATAAAATTTCAAGTCTTGACATTGACTTTCATATTAGGTCATAAGGTAGAACAAATCAAGTAATGAGATAGCATCAACATGCCTTAAACCAATTAGTGGTAATATTGGTATTTTTTTCATGAGAAAGATAATCATTTTTATAATCTTGATAACGCTTTTTACCAATAATCCCATGATTGTTTCCTCATCTTATGAAGATGTGTTGATAGATGATGATATAAGTGGAGAGGCTTATTTTGCACAAGATGGTGAAAGCGTCGTTTACACCAAGAAATTGTCTGAATGTGAATATGCAGTTGTAAAATATGATTTTTCTACCAAGGAAAAAACTATCTTGTCTGGACCTTACGCTTATGCGTACTTTGGTTCTTCTAATCCAGTCTTTGAAAACTATATTGCATGGAAAGACTTTAGAGATAATTGTCCTATCTTAGGTGATATGTCAGATGTTTATTTGACAGAGTTTGATACAGGTGTTGAGCGTAAAATAACAAGTTATCATCATGAAATAGTTTACCCAATTGTTACTTCACATTACATTGGATGGGTATCCTATGCTAAGGATACACTTGGTATTTTTTTTAAAGATTTAAATAAAAATGAACTTCCGAAATTGGCTTATTCATTTACATGTAAGGATTTCATGACTATGTCATTTGACGGGACAATTATAGATGGAAAAGCATTTTTCGTTTTTAATCATTATGATAATGGTTACACAATTCGAACTCTTGAATTGGAAAACAAAAATATTAAGGTCATCGCCTCCGGTGAAGATATTGATGCTAAGGTGTATACAATAAACAACCATGTATTTTTCTATGATCCCAAGAAACTTTATGATTACGACATCAGAACTGAAAAGATAAAAGAAGTGTACAATCTAAATAAAGATTTGAGGGTAAATCCTCTTGGTCAGTCATCGACTGGGAACTTTTATTTTGTAAAATCTAAACGGAATGGGACTGCTCTAAGCATTATGGAATATAATCCCAGTACTGGATTCATTAAAGACATTAGAATTTTCTCTAATAATGAACACTCTCTATTCAATAACGGTTGTCTGTATGATAATAAAATAGTTTATTTAATGCGAATTAATAACACAAACTCATCCGTGAGAACTTCAGATCTATACACATTTGATACAAACTCGAAAAGCGAAGAGAAAATAACAAATACTTATGAAACTGAATACATGTCAAAAATAGCAGGATACAGAATAATCTATCTTTTGTTACATACTGGTGCTGCCGACAATGGTGAAATATACCAAATCCGCGAATTGCGATGCGTCTTTATAAAATAAAAAACAGGCGTCCAGAGAAAGGACGCCTGTTTTGTTCTTAGTTAATAACTAAGGATTAGCACAAGGGCATTTCACCTGTTTGATTTCGAATATTTCAAAAGCATTGTCAGTGCCTGCAACCCTGGCGCCACAAACCTCAATGCACATTTCAGGTTCTAGATCCTTACAGTTGAAATCAAGTGTTTGGGAAAGTAGTAACACCCAAGTTTTACCACTTGCTTCTTTGCCGTAAATTTTCCCAATCTCACCTGAACAATCAATTTTTTCAATCGTAACACACATACATTGTATATCTTCTTGACAGCATTCGCCTTCTGGCAGGATTTTCCATTGTTTGACAATACCATCATTAAGGCATAGTGCAGCACAACCTTTAAAATCCTTTATTGTTAATTTTTTAGTTAAATCTACTAATTTAGGATCGGTGTATATGGTGTATGTAATGCTCTTATCGCAAGGCTTAAACTCAACCATCCATGATCCAAAATCTGTTTGAACAACATTTAATATTTTGCCAGCCTTCCAAACGCAATTATATCTTGGTTCAATTTTTTTGACACATGGACAGTCAGTTTTAAAAACAAAGCTAGTGTAATATGACCAACCCCAACAACCAGTGTAATAACCTGGATCAACAAAGTAAAATTGGTAGCAATCACCAACTTTAAGTTTATCCCAGAAGGGAAATTGTACACCGGTTCCTAAGTAGTCAATCCTATATAGATAAACAGGTATACCAAGACAATTATCTACTAGAATTGTTGCATATCCAAAGTTACCAGCATTGTAAATTGACTTTACTTCTCCACAAACCATCTTAAGACGTTTAATAAGCTCTATATCTACAAATTTTATTCCATTTGAAATTCCTGACCTGCCATATACCCTAATTGCATCCCCAGGTTTTAAAAACTTACAATCATCAGGAGTTGTGAATTTAAGTATTATCAATTCACCTTTTGGATCGTTTGACTTTGCAACTGGTAATCTTGACGAACAATCCAGGCTTTCAATTATAACATCAGCCCATTCTAAATTGCTTGAGCCACATGGACATCTTGTTGGTTTTGCAACTAAGACATTCATATGCCAATAGAAGCCTTCAGAACCAGTCTCGATACCCCATAACAGCCAACACATACCGGGTTTAAGGGAATCACAAAGCTCAGGATCAATTTTGCATGCCCAGGATTTACCACCTTTATCATTACCTTCATGGCAGATTAGTTGAAATTTATCATCCTTACAATTGATTTTGTCAATTACCACACAGATTTTCTTTAGTGGTTCAATAACTTCAGCATGGATGGTTAATTTTCTTTTTCCAGGTTTGAAACTTACACCCCCTGTTACTAAGTACCATTCACCTCGAACAAATTTGCCAGACGAGTCGTCTTCATAGTCGACATTGATATATGAATCATCAGGTGTTATTGCCTCAGCAACAGAAACAATGGTGTCTAAATCAACAATTTGTATTACTAAAGTGTGCTTTGGTTGATCACCAATTTCTACTGGATTTTCTCCAGGGCATTCTACTTTTTCAGCCGTTATTCCCCACTTTTTGCCATTTTTGTCTTCTTTAAAACAGAAATTGTAGCATGCACCGATATCAAGATTGCACCATTCTTTTGCTTGAGAATCGGTAAAGAAAAGTCTTTCCACCAATTCACCTGTACCAACTATTACATAGCTTTCTTTACATCTTATCTCTGCTAGTTTTGTCCTTTTAAACATTTTTGGGCAATCATTCTCATTGGAACAGTCTCTAATTTTAATTGGAAATTCGAAGGTTTTTACATTGTTATTACCACAATAGATTAATAATTTCCAATGACCCCTGAAAGATGTTCCAGTTGAAGGCAATGTAATATAAACCATAACACTTTTTGTTTCACCTGGTCCAATTAATAAGGTTGTTGGAGAGGCATACATTGTGCTGCCAGCGACAGTGTTATCAACTACAGGCATTAATGTAAGATCGGTTTTACAGGTGTTAGTAAAGGAAATTGCTATTTTTGTGGAATCACCCTGGCAAAGTGGAACATTCAAGTCTGGCCAATCCATTTTGAATCTAAAATTATTGCAACAGTCAGAATTTTCATCTTTACATGGGCAATCACGTTTTTCAAACTTCTCAACAATAAAACCTGGAGTCGATCCCGGAATTGGTTCGTAGTAGCCACAGACATACCAGCATGTTCCAGGTTCCATGAGCTTGCATACATCAGCAGGCACAGTCAATTGTATTAGATTGGATCCTAATTGAGCTAGAATGATATTCTTATCACAATTTTGACGAAGGATGTTAACACAAAAACATGTTGGTTTTGATTCTTTGCACGGACAATCAATTCGTGTGATTTTTGTGACTTTCCACGTTGGGACACGTGAGATTAGCTTACTTCTAACAGCACAAACCTCAATGCAGACTCTTGAGTCTAATTCTGAATACTTACTGCAAATCTTTTCATCGATAATAAGCGTGACTTTGTCACCATTTTTTAGAGTGCCATAGATTTTTGGTGGTTTTACTCTGCAATCAAACTTCAGGTTTTCAACACAGAAACATTCTTCCTTTAATGGCTTAGGTTCTGCACATGAGCAATCGGTCTTCTCATAAGAGACTATCCCAACAGCCATTAAACCCATATATGGTGACTTTGTACCTTTAATTTTCCAGCAAGTACCAGGTTGCATTTGGGCACAAATACCTTGGTTTGTGAAGATCATATATAGAGTACCATCAGCATCTTTTGCCCAAACGTAGTAATATGGAGGAACGCAATCTGTTCTCTCAACTTTTACACACATATCAACAACTACAGGTCGAGGGCAAGGACATGGGCTTGAGGTTTGAAGACTCTCAGCTTGTATAGCTTTTTGATATCCAGCCGGTGGTGTTTTAATCAAGCCGTGTACCCAGTAACACTGGCCAATTTCTAAATTTGCGCATTGTTCTTTGGTAACATAAACAATACATTTCTCTGGATACCATGTAGTTGTGCCAGAGAACCAAGGTGGATCAGCATTGCAGTTGATCTCTTCAACATTAACGCATCTTCCAACCCTTGTTGGTGGTGGACAACACTCATTAACATCTGTTATTGCTTTCCATTTAATCAGATACTCGCCTTGTACACAAAGCTCTGCGCAACCTTTATACTCAGAAAATTTGTATTTTCCTGTTGTGTCAAGAAGATCAGATTTTAACAAGAAAAACCTTCCACCAGCACCTTCGTAATCAATACATTGCCACACCCAAGTAAGAAACGCTGCATCGTGTGTTTCTCGAACCCAGGATTCTCCATAGGTAATCATGACTTGTGCTCTTATCCAGTCACAAGTCTCTTCTTCAGGTTTACATGGGCATTCTGTAGGATTTATTGATGTGACTTTTAGTTCCCTTAAATATTGGACAGTCCCCCCACGCACTCTGATGCAACTTCCAGCTACAAGATAATTGGCATACTTAGCGCAAAGTTCTCTTGTCATTATTAACGTCCAAGGAATGCCATTTTCATCCTTACCCATAACTGTCGGTTTAGAGGTATCAGAACAATTGACTTTGTCAATTGTCAAGCAGATGACGGTTTCTTCATCTTCCGTTTTGCAGCAATCTTTTACATCAGGCAGAGCTTTCCATTTTATGATGTTTCCCTTCTCATCAACACAAAGCTCAGCGCAACCTCTGTATTGAGAAAGTGGGAACCGGTTTGTTATGTCAATTAGATCATCGGAAATATATGTTTGAACTTTTGTAGGATCGTCACAGTATGAAAATTTTATCGTAAGCTTAAGGTCTGTTAGCCAAGTGGCACCAAGAATCTTACCTCTTTGCCATTTGCATTCCTCTGTAGATTTGCATGGACAATCAACCTTTTTAAAGGTTTTAACATATATTGCAGCATCGGTAATATCCTCGTAGCACATCTCATAGCAAGCGCCTATCTCAAGCTTTTCACAAATTGATATGAGATCATTTGTACCAGGAAAACGAATCATGTAACTATGACCATTTTCATCTACACCAAATATTTGAAAGTTCTTGCAGTCTTTTTCCTTGATAGTGATGCATTTGCAATTTGGATTTGGTTTCGGCTCAGCACAGGAACAATCAGCAGGTTCAGCAGTCACATTTTCCATTTCACGGGTTGCACCAGTTGATCCAGCCCATCCTGTTATTTTCCAGCAAGTGCCTGGTTTCATTGTGTTGCAAAGAGTTTGCGAAACAAGTAACCACCACAAAATCCCATCTGAATCATATCCCCAAACATAGCTTAAACCTTGGTTACATTCGTTTCTATCAACCTTGATACAGGTTGTTGTAACAATAGGTTGAGGACAAGGGCATGGACTTGCCGGTGTCATGGTTTCGGCTTGGATGGCTATAGTGAATCCAGTTGGAACAGTCATAATTTTTCCAAACACCCAAAAGCACTGACCTACCTTTAGTTCTGCGCATTGTTCCTTAGTAACATAAACAACACACAACTCACCTGGCCAGGTTGTTTTACCCCAAAACCGAGGTGGGTTTGCATTGCAATCTAATCCTTCAACATTGACACATCTGCCAACCCTGGTTGGTGGTGGACAGCATTCTTTAGCATCTGTTATTGCTTTCCACTTTATGATGATATTGTCTTTCATGCAAAGCTCAGCACAACCTCTGTATTGTGAAAGGACGTACTTACCTGTTGTATCCAGAAGATCTGTTTTTGCATAAAACCAGCGACCTCCAGCACCACTATAGTCAACACATTGCCAGAAGAACATCATGTAGTTGCCTTTGTCCTTTGGCACACCAGCTCCAGTGTAGACGGCCATTATTTGACCTTTGATCCAGTCACAATTTACTTCGTCAGGATTGCATGGGCACTCTGTTGGGGATATCGATGTTACCTTAAGAGTTCTCATAGAAGAGCTTGCAGTTGGTTTAAAAATCCCGCAAACCTTTATGCAACGTCCAACTACAAGATAATTGCCATATCTATCACAAAATTCACTTGTCATAAGAATTGTCCAAGCATTACCATTCTCATCCTTGCCGGTAATGGTTGGTTCTTTTGTGTCTTTGCAATTAACCTTGTCAATTGTCAGGCATATACAGGTCTCTTTCTCTTCTGTTTTGCAGCAATCTTTTACATCAGGCAGGGCTTTCCATTTGATGATAGTGTTGTTTGGACCAACACAAATCTCTGCGCAACCTCTGTACTGGGAAAGAGGAAAATGTTTTGTAGTGTCAACAATATCATTAGAAATGTAGGTTTGAGCATTAATGGGAACATCGCAGTTTGAAAATTTTATAGATAGCTTAAGATCAGAAAGCCAGGAAACACCAAGAATCTTGCCTCTGATCCAATTGCATTCTTCAGAAGGTATGCATGGGCAATTTGCAGGTGTGATTGTATAGTTGCCTTTGCCTTCTGGATCAAGGCAGATAATATAGCATTTGCCTATTACAAGTATGCTTTTGTACTTTGTCCATATTTCTTTATAGAGGAGGAGTTTTGTTGGAGCGCCATTTTCACTCTTCCCAATGATATATACACCTACATCAATTTCTTCAAACTTCTCAAGAGTGAAGCAAAAACAATTCTTTTCTTCTGTTGGACAGCAATCTTTAACATCGGGCAGGGCTTTCCATTTGATAATTTTATCTCCAAGGATACAAAGCTCTGCGCAACCAATGTATTTTGTAAGAATCACCTTACCCGATTCTTCGGAAAGATCAGTGTCGGCAAAAAAATTGATTTGTGCTTGACCATCACAAGGCTTAAATACAACAAGATAGATTTTTCTATCGCTTAAGACTGTTGATTGCACAACAACAATTTTACCCTTTACCCATTTGCAATCCTCAGTTACTGGTTTACATGGGCAATCAGTTGGTGAAATTGTGTAGTTTCCTGCACCGGTGGGATCAAGACATATCTTGTAGCATTTGCCTATTACAAGAATTCTTTTGTATTTTGCCCAAATCTCTTTATTAAGGAAAAGTCTTGTTGGGGCGCCATTTTCACTCTTCCCAATGATATATACACCTTCACCATATTCCTCAAACTTCTCAAGAGTAAAGCAAAAACAATTCTGTACTTCTGCTGGACAGCAATCTTTAACATCAGGCAAGGCTTTCCATTTGACGATAGTGTTGTT
>Ga0209254_10005973_pt1 | contig 11195 bp, 3 predicted proteins | sample FrelakmetDIP11DI_FD_187148 | JGI IMG/M metagenome (GOLD analysis project Ga0209254, IMG submission 187148) | Freshwater lake sediment microbial communities from the University of Notre Dame, USA, for methane emissions studies - DIP11 DI (SPAdes)... | ecosystem: Environmental > Aquatic >... | reverse complement strand
GCCGCGCGGAGCCTGGTTGGGAACCAGGCGAGCACGGCGACAAAGCATGGCGCGGCCCTCGCCGTTTTCGCTCGGCGAACTTCTGACTCGGGACACTAGGAGTCTGCGCGGCAGAAGCGAATCGGCTGCAACGGGCGGCGGCGAGTCCCACTTCGCCCCGGTTTCTCGTTGCGTACCACCGAGTACGCGGCCTCGAAACCAGGGCAAATTGGGCTCTCGCCCCACCCGTTTCGCTTCGATCCGTTCTGCCGCGCAGACTCCTAGCGCGGGCGACGGGCGATCAAGGTCAGGAAGCGCTTGACCGTTGCGCCGGGCGCGGGGAATTCGTCCTCGCGCAGCACGAGTTGCTCCCACAGAGCAAACGGCGCGAGCAGATCGTCGCGCGAAAAGAGGTGGTGGCCGCGCGGGTCGAACATGCCGAGGAAGGTCGTGCCTTCGGTGAGCACGTTCACCGCGGCGATGCCGCCGGGCTTCACCGCGTCGTACACCGCGCGCAGGCCGTCGAGGGCGACCGCGCGCTCGAAGAACATCAACAGGCCGATGCACGCCACCGCGTCGTAGGCCTCCCCGGGGCGCCATCCGCGCAGGTCGGCCTGGCCGGCGCAGATGTCGAGCCCCGACTGCCGGGCTCGCCGGATCAGGTCGGCGACCGCATGGCCGCAGGCATCGAGGGCCGTCACGCTCGCGCCGGCCCGGGCGGCGGCGAGCGACAGGTTACCCAGGCCGCAGCCGAGGTCGAGCACGCGTCCGTCGAGATACGGCAGCACGTGCGCCTCGAAGGGGTTGAGCTCATACTCGCCGCTGGCGATCTGGTGCTCGAACTGCGCATCGAAGAACTCGACCGAGCGGGAAGTGCCGGTGGCCATGTCGCAGATGCAGGCGAGGTGTCAAAGCGCAGTTTCCCGCAGCCGGCGCCTTGAGTCGATAGGGGCGACTCGCCACCCCGGGAGGCGGCTTGCGGCGATCCCGGCATCACCTTGAATCCTGCGCCGGGAGCGTCCAGCGCGACCCGCCCGCGCGGGCGACGAATCCAGCGCGCCGCGACTTCCGCCGGATCGCCGCCGGCAGGCCCGCCGATCCGCGGCGGCGGCCGGCCCGCTGGCACAATGGCCCGATGCGATGGCTGGCCCACGGCGAACACGAGGTGCCTTCCGGGGTGGAGTGGCTGTCGCCGCGCGAACGATCCGTGCTCGGCGGCATCCGGTACAGGAAGCGTTACGTCGAGTTCCTCACCCGCCGGTGGACGGCCAAGCGGGCGCTGGCCACGGTGCTGGAGCGCGACTGCACGGCGGTCGCGCTGGCCGCCATCGAGATCGGCAACCACCCCAGCGGCGCCCCCTTCCTGCTTATCGACGGCCGGCCAGCGCCGATCGAGATCTCCCTAAGCGACCGCGCGGGCTGGGCGGTGTGCCTGGTCGGCCCCCCCGACAGCAGCGCCGGCCCGCTCGGCATCGACCTCGAAATCGTCGAGCCACGCAGCGACGCGTTCATCGAGGATTTCTTCACCGCGCCGGAACGCGACTACGTCGGCGCCCTGCCCCCCGGCGCGGCGCGAGACGAAGCTGCCAACCTGATCTGGTCGGCGAAGGAGGCGGCGCTGAAGGTGCTGAAGATCGGCCTGCGCGCCGACACGCGCGAGGTGGAGGTCAAGATCGGTCACGCACGCCGGGCCGGCGACTGGGCGGAATTCACGGTGACGGCCCGCGACGGCGCCGTGTTTCCCGGCTGGTGGCGGCGCGACGGCGTGTTCCTGCTCACCATCGCCGGCACGGCGCCATCGGAGCCGCCGGCGCTGCTCGACGGCGGCGGCGATCTCGCCGTCGCGTTGCCCGTGCACTCGTGGATGGCGCGGCCGCTGGTCTGAGACCCGCTCGCTCCGTTCGACCAAGTGCCGCCGGAGGCCGGCGTTCGGTCCCGCGTGGCTGCGATGACCGGCGCGCGACGATCCTGGGAGGCCGGGGCACCGCACCCGGCCCTGCTCTCGGCCGGAACCGCGTTTCGGGCGCAGCCCACCCGCCTCGGCGGACCGCGCCGGCACGCGAAGGGAGGCCGTCGACCGCCGCTGCGATCGACTGCCTCCGCAGTTGCCTCAGTGACAGCGCGCCACGCCGCGCTCGAGCGCGTCGATGACGTACGGACGCAGATCGCGGGCGGTGATGATCCGGTCCACCGAGCCCACGCGCAGCGCGCGTTCGACGTTGTGGATCGCGTCGAACTCGCTCGCCACCTCGCCCAGCTTCTGCGAGCGCACCTGTTCGCTCACTTCGGCCAGCGCGGCGCGCAGCCTCGCCGCGTTCGGCCCGCTGCCTGCGGCGGCCAGCGCGGCGCGTGCTTCCTTCACGCGCGGATCGGCGTCGGTGCGCTGCTTGACTTCGCGCGCGAAGACAGTGGCCGCGGCCGGCGCGCCGCCGATCACGGAGGCCACCGAGCCCTCGACCGCGGCGATCTCCATCGCGTCGTTCAGCCTCTTGGAGAACACCACGAACGCGCCGCCGTGGTAGCGCGAGACGACGACGAAGACGATCGGCCCGTCGAAGTTGGTGACCGCGCGGCCGATCTCGGCGCCAAACTCCAGCTGCCGCTTGCGCATCGACTCCGGCGAGCCGTCGAAGCCTGACAGGTTGGCCAGCACCACCAGCGGCCGGTTGCCGCTGGCGGCATTGATTGCCCGCGCCGTCTTGCGCGAGGCGTGCGGGAACAGCGTGCCCGAGGTCCACGCCGGCGGGCCATCGGCGGGCACGAAGCCCTTGCGGCGCACGCCGTGCGACTCGATGCCGAGCAGGCACACCGGCATGCCGCCGATGGTGGTGTCCCAGACGATCGAGTTCTCGCCGTCGCGCAGGTCCATCCAGCGCTCGAGCGGCTCGGCGTCGGCGTCGGCCACCGCGCGCATCACCGAGCGCATGTCGAACGGCTGCTTGCGCTCGGGATTCAGCTGCATCGAGAAGAGGTCGCCGACGGTGCGGAACGGGCTTTCGGCAAGCTCGGCGTGCGGGCTGGCGCGCACGTCGCGGTCGACCGGATCGGCGGTCGGCCGCCGGCGCGGAAAGCGCTCGCCGGGCACCACGTAGCAGTACTCGTAGTGCCGCAGCAGCAGCGCGCACGCCTCGGGAAACGACGGCGCCCAGTACTGGCCCTGGCCGTTCGGACCCATGATCCGGTCGTAGCCGCCGATGCCGAAGTTGTCCTCGGCGCTCACCGCGCCGGAGAACTCGAGCGCCTGCTTGCCGGTCAGCACCATCGCCGAGGCGGGCGTCATCACCAGGATGCCCTTGGTGTGCATCAGCATGGTCGCCTCGGCGTTCCAGTACGGCTGGCCGCCGACGTTGATGCCGGTGACGACGATGTTGATCTCGCCGCCGGCCTGCGTGTGCTCGATCAGCGCGCGCAGCGTGCGCGCGATCCAGTCCATGTTCTCGGTGCCCGAGTCCATCGCGATCAGCGCGCCGCTGGACACCGCGAACCACTCGACCGGCAGCTGCCGCTCCAGCGCGTAGGCGAGCGCGGCGTTGATGCGGCGGCACTCCGGCTCGGCGAGGTTGCCGAGACCCTGCGTCGGGTCGGACAGCATTGCCACCCGCCTGACGCCCTCCGGCACCACCGCCGTGTAGTTGGTGATCAGGCCGATGACGATGTGCGCCGTGTTGTTCCCCGGCTCGCGCTGCACCGGCATCAGGCGACCCTCGGCATCGAGGTCGAGTTCCTGGAAGCTGTCGGCCGGCAGCCCTTCGCGGGCGTCGCGCCGGGTCAGCAGGCGCACGATCTCGTACGGGTACGGCGAGCCGAAGCGCGCTGCGGTCAGCACCTTCTGCTGGTAGGCGCCGAGCGGACGGATCGGCTCGCTGCCGGCGTGGCCCTCGGTGACCAGCACGCTGTTGCCGACCGCCTCGAACTGCAGCACGCCCACGCGCAGGCCGCCCGGCGCGGCGTTGTCCGGGCGCCGCACCTTCAGCACGACCTTCTCCAGCCCGACCCGCGCAGCGAGCGGCGCGAAGTGGTGCGCCAGCGCGTCGACGTGCGCCGCCGGCAGGCTCCACGGTGCGCGCACGTCGAGCACGAGGCGGTTGGCCGCCGGCCGGTCGCGCTGCGTGTAGCGCGACAGCTCGCTGCGCATCGCCGCCATCGCCAGCAGGCCGGTGCGCTGCAGCCGTGGGTACGAGACCTCGCCGGTGGCCGGATCGACGGCCGGGTCGAGGTCGCGGATCTCGGCCAGCGCGAACAGCCGTCGGTCCTCGCGGTTGCTGCGCGCCACGCCGAGGAACAGGTGCGCGTCCGGCGGCGACGGCCGACGTTCCAGCTCGAAGTTCGACAGGCGCCAGATCTCCAGCCGCCGGGCGAGCATCGGGTGCAGGTCGCGGTACAGCGGGTTCTCGACGAACGCGCCGTCGTCGGCCGGGACGAAGGTGACGCTCTGCTCGCGCCGGACCTCGCCGCGCGGCGCACCGTCGCTCGCAACGGCGACGTCGACGCGCTTGAGGCTGCGGCCGAAGCGGCAGGCGGCGAGCAGGCCGCCGACCTGGGCCGCCGTTTCGGCGTTGTCCTGGCGCGGGCCGTCGCGCCATGTCACCAGTTCGAGGACCACCGGGCGGCGCGCGTCGATCGCGGCCAGACGCGGCGCCAGAGCCGCCGACCACGCCGGCAGCTGCGCCAGCGGCAGATAACCGACGACGACGTGGGCGTCCTCGTCGTCGACCGCGTAGTCGCAGCGGGCGAACGGCAAGCCGCCGGCCTCGCCGAAGGCGATCTCGCCCAGCCGGCAGATGCGGAAGATGCGGCGGATGTGCACCTCCAGTACGACCCGGCGCAGCTCGGCGCTCGCCGCATCGCCCCGCCACGTATCGAGCAGCAGCGCGCGGATCGGCTGCGGATACCGCAGCAGCCGCTCGATGCGCTCGACGCGCCCGCCGTCCGGCTGCCGCGCCAGTGCCGCCAGGTGGCCGGCCATCTCGGCGCGCAGCCCGGCGTCCGCGGCCTCGATCTGCGGCTCGTCGAAGAAGTGGAAACGGACGTCGCGGGCGAGGTCGGCGATCGCCTGCTGGCGCCCGTGCGTCGCCGCGACAAGCCGGTCGAGGCGCGCCTTGCCGGCCGCGCCCACCTGACCCGCCAGCGCGTCGCGGTGCGCGATGCGCCGCTGCAGGATCGCGGTGACCACCGGCGCCAGCTCGGCCAGCCGGCCGAACGAGCGGAAAAGACGCATCAACGCCGGTTCCAGCACCGGCGTGCGCGCGAGGCTGTCGAGGCCGAAACGGCCGAGCGCCTGCTGCAGGCGGATGCGGTAGTCGGCGGGCAGGCCGGCGCGGTCGGCGTCGAGCCATTGCAGGAAGGCGACGAAGTGCTCCTGCGTGCTCTCGGTGTGGACGACCAGTTCGTCGGGCTCGGCCTCGGTCTGCGGCCGGTACAGCGCGCCGAGATCGGCGTAGATGTCGAGCAGACCGTCCTCGCAGGTGGCCAGCGCCGCGTCGCCCGGCGCGGCGATCTCGGCGATCCGGCGCTGCTCGGTCAGCAGTCTGCGCAGCGCCGCCGCCGGCAGGTCGTAGCCGAGCAGGTAGTCGCCCAGCGGCCCGTAGACACGCTCGCACGGCTTCAGCGTGAAGTCGACCGGCTGCTCCAGCCCGGCGAGGACGACGCGGCCGGCGGCGCTTGCCCCGGCTGGCGCCGCCGGGTGCGGCCGCAGCCGCACCAGCGGCGCCGTGGCCTCGACCTGCGCGTTGGCCGTGACCGCAACCGACACCACCTCGCCGGCCATCGGCGCGGTAACGGTGCTCTCCATCTTCATCGACTCGAGCACGGCGATCGGATCGCCGGCCGCGACCTGCGCGCCCGGCTTCACGAGCATGGCGACGACCAGCGCCGGCCGGCCGGCGCTGACGACGACGCCGTCTTCGCGCTCAACGAGGTGTGTGCTGCCTTCCGCCTCGATGCGGTAGCAGGTGCCGGTGGGCGCGACGAGCAGCCGGTGCCGGCGCCCGGCGCAGGTGATGCGCCGCTCGAACTGGCCGAGCGCATCGACCGTGATGTCGGCGGTGGCGTCGCCGCTGCGCACCGAGTAGCTGCGCGGACCGACGCAGTCGACGTCGAGCCGGTAGCTCTGGCCAAGGTAGGCGAGCTCGATCCGGCTGCCGACGTCGGCGGGCTGCTCCGGCCGGCCGCGCGCCGCGGCAGCATAAAACGACGCCTGCGCAAGCGCGCGGTCGTCCTCGTAGGCCTGCACTGCCGCGGCGAGCAGCACGACCGCGCCGTCCGCCGGGGGCGCCGGCTGCGCGAGCACGCGATCGAGCCATCGGTCGTCGACGCCGCCAAGGACGAAGCTGTCGTCGTGCACCAGGCGCAGCAGCAGCGTGCGGTTCGAGTCGCCGCCGTCGAGCACCGCGGCGGCGCGTTGCAGCGCGCGGCGCACGCGGCCGAGCGCCACGCGCCGGTCGGGCCCCCACGCGGTGAGCACGGCGAGCAGCTGATCAGCGGCGTCGACCGGGTCGCCGCGGCGGCGGTTGCCGTCGATGCGCACGCCGGTGCCAATCGGGTACTTGAGCAGCGCGACCCGCGCTGCCGGCGCGTCGGCCGGCAACTCGGCGAGGAGCACAGCCGCCACCGCGCAGCCTTCGCCCTCGGGCGGGGCGGCCGGAAGGGGCTCGCCGCGCTGCACGCGCAGCCGCCAGCCGATGACGCTGACGCCAGTGCGCTCCTCGGTCGTGGCGTGCAGCGGCGCGGCGACGGTGTCGAAACCGTCGACGGCGAAGTTTGCGCCGTCGTGGACGAGGTGAAGCACGCCGGCGCCTTCATACCCGACAGAGCGGGCGAACTCGCCAGCCGCGGCGCGGATGCGCCCCGCCAGTGTGCCGTCGATGGCACAGGGCGCTTCGACGAGCAGCGCCCTGCCGTCGCGGCGCACGGTCACGTCGCGCTCGCCGAACACCCAGACGGTGCCGTGGCGGTCGGCGAGGATGTCGACCTCGATACGGCGCGTCGGCGTACCGGCGGCGAGCGCCCCACCGAGTCCGAACAGTTCGGGACTGCGGCGGTCGGCGAGCCTGCGCACCGTCGCCGCCCTCGGGCCGACGACGGCGATGCCGGCCGCCTCGCACGCGGCGACGAGGTCGGCGCGCGAACCGGGCGACCACTCGCCCAGCCACAGCGTGTCGACCTGCCCCCGCTGCAGGCAGGCGACGATGTCCTCGTCCGACAGGTCGCCGGTCGTGGCGGCGAGCGCGCGCACGTCGTCGGCCTCGCGGCCGTACCACGGCTGCGGGTCGGCGTCGCGGTGGAACAGCACCGTCGTGATCGGCGGACCGTCGAAGGCGTGGTTCAGTTCGCCGACGGCGTTGAGCACGCGCACGGCGGTCTCGCCGCGGTCGAGCACGCCGAGGCGGTGGATGGGCTTGGCGTCGCTCATCGGCGGCTCACAGCGCGAACGCCGCACGCAGGCTGCCGGCGACCGCTTCGGGGATCGGCGCGGGCAGCGGAATCGTCGCGTAGCCGTCCAGCCGCACGATCACGTTGCCCTTGGCATCGATGACGCGGCAGTCGAAGCAGCCGGGCGCCGTCTCGCGCGCCACGGCGTGCAGGCCGCCCTTCGCCTTCGCCGGATCCGCCAGCACACGGGCGCTGCCCACGCGCAGCGGCAGCGCCAGCACGCCCTCGGTGCCCGCCTGCCACAACCCGGCACACTGGAAGCACAGTTCGACCAGGCGCGGCGCGGTGACCAGCGGCAGGTCCGCCGGGACATGGTTGTCGGGCAGCGGGGCGGTCAGCGCCGCGACCGCCGCATCGCCAGCGCGCCACGCCGACGAGACCACCCGATAGGCCGGGCCGTGGAAATAGAACGCATAGACCTGCTCCGCGCTCATTGCCTTGCCGTCGGCCTTGCCGGGAGGCTCACCCTTCTCCGCGTCCGGTGCCTTGCGGCCAAGCCGAACCGTGCCCACGAAGTGCACCGTGCGCTGCGGCTTGTCCTGGCCCGCCAGCATACGTTCGGCGATCAGTTGCGCGCGCGCGAGCAGATGCTCGCCGGCCGGCGTGACGACGACCTGCACGGTGATCGTGCGCGGTTCGTCGCGGTAGAACTTCAGCGGCGCGGCGAAGTCCGCGTCCTCCACCGCCAGCACGTGATACTCGGGCGCGAGCAGGCGCGCCGCCTCGGCAAACGCCTCCATGCCCATCACCGCCGGCAGCACCGGGATGCCGTCGATCCGGTGGTTGTCCAGGAACGGCTGCTGCTTCGGATCGAGCCGGGTGCGGACGACCACGCCGTCGTGCACGCTCAGCCGCGCCTCCCCGATCATCGGTCCGCGCGGACCGTCGCCGAGCAGCCGCTGCGGATCGATGCCGCCGCTGGCGTGCGGCTCCGCCGCCATCAGACCGAGCACCCCGGCGACGATCACTTCGCCGCGATAGCCGCTCGATTGCAGTTCGCGGCGGATCCACGCCACGCCGGCTTCCGGCGGCAGCATCTGCACGCCGGCCATTTCCATGATCTTCGGAATCGAGCCGCGCGTGGCCATGCCGATGCCGCCCCAGGCGGTCCAGTCCAGCGCGATCGCGCGCGTGTCCGGCCGGGTGCGCCGCAGGCTGCTGGTGATCTTGCACAGCAGGTCGTTGGCCGCGGCATAGTCGGTCTGCCCCTGGTTGCCGAAGCGGCCGGCCACCGAGGAGAAGACCGCGGTCGCACCGATCGGCATGTCGCCCGCGGCCTTGAGCACGTTGAACCAGCCGTCGCTCTTGACACCGAAGACGAGGTCGAACTCGCGTGGCTCTTTTTCCGGCAGGTTGCGGCTGATCTCAAGCCCCGCCGCGTGCAGCAGCACGTCGATGCGGCCGTTAGCGCTGCGCACCTCGGCAATGGCCCTGGCCACGGCCTCCGCGTCAGTAAGGTCCGCCGCGTGATAGTGCGCGGTGCCGCCGGCCGCTTCCACCGCCTGGATCGCGGTGAGCGCGGCGTTCAGCCGCTCGATTCGGGCGAGCTCGCGCTCGATCGCCACCGGCGTGGGTTTCTCGCCGGCCGACTTCATGCGTGCGGCGATCGTCGCCTTCAGGCCATCGCGGTCCTTGCGGAACGCGGCCAGGTCCGGATCGTGGCGGTCCGGTGCGGGCGTCAGGTCGAGCAAGTGGAAGATGCCGCCGCCGGCGGCAGCGGCCAGATCGGCGGTGATCGCCGAGACGATGCTGCCCGCGGCGCCGGTGACCACGAACACCGAGCCCTTGTGCAGGATGAACCCGGCCGTGCCGGGGACCGGCTGGCCGTCTTCGCCGCGCGCCGGGAACGGCGCTTCGATGAAGGCCACTCCGAAGCGATCGCTGCCGGCGCGGCCGATTTCGACGCAACCCGGGTCGAGCAGCGTTTCTTCGATCAACTGCTCGGCCACCGCGCCATCTTTCGCGCCGACGGCGACGTCGACCGCCTTGACCAGCGCTTCCGGGCGTTCCTTGCAATACGATTTCGTGAAGCCGACCACCGCGCCGCCGAGCGGCTGCGTCGCACCGGCCGCGTCGTAGCCGTGCAGGCCGCCCAGCCGCGTGGCCGAGACGAGGAACGGGCTCGACGCATAAAGCTGGCGCATCGTCGCGTACAGCGACTTGACGCGCCGGCGCAGTCCCTCGCGCCAGCCGGCGAGATCGAGCGCAGCAAGATCGCCTTCGTCATCGAGGGCCGGCAGCCAGTACACGCCGGCGACCGGCCCATCCTGCTGCCACTTGGCCAGCGTGGCGAGCAGCTCCTCGTTGCCAATGCCCGGTGCGAGCGTCAGCACCTTGGCGCCGGCCTTGGCGAGTTGCTTGGAAAGCGCCTTGCCCACGCCGCCTTGATCGGCCATGACGACGACGCGCGCGTCCTTCAGTTTCACTCCCGTCGGCAGGCAGCGCTCCGCTGCCGGGCGCAGCGCCGGCATCGGCACACGGCGCGGCAACGCATCGACCGCGGCGAGATCGCCGCGCACGAGCTTTGCGGCCTCGGCCTGTGCGACGGCCGCGGGCGCGGCCTCAGCTGTCGCCGGTGCGGCACCGGCTGCAAGACCGGCACGTTCGCGCACCCAGTTGGCCACATGCCGCAGGGTCGGGAAGTCGCGCAGCTTCAGATTCGGATCGCGTTCGACGTTGTAGTGGCCACGCACGGCGGCGAAGACCTCCGCCTGCTTGACCGTATCCACGCCGAGATCGGCTTCGAGATCCAGATCAGGGCCAAGCAGCTCGGGCGGATAGCCGGTCATCCCGGCAACGATCGCCGTGACCTGCGCCAGCACTTCATCGGCCGCGGGGGCGGCAGCCGCCGGCGCTGCGGCCGAGGCGGGCGCGGCTGGCGCCGCCACCGCCTCGGCGGCAGGCGCCGCGCCGAGCCCGGCGCGTTCGCGAACCCAGTTGGCGACGTGGCGCAGGGTCGGGAAATCGCGCAGCTTCAGGTTCGGATCGCGCTCGACGTTGTAGTGTCCGCGCACCGCAGCGAAAACCTCCGCCTGCTTGACCGTGTCGACGCCGAGATCGGCCTCGAGGTCGAGGTCGGGTCCGAGCAGCTCAGTCGGGTAGCCGGTCATCCCGGCGACGATGCTCGTCACCTGCGCCAGCACTTCGTCTGCACCTGCGGCAGTCGGTTTGGCCAGCGCGGCCGCGGCGACGGCAGTCGCCGCGGAAGCCGCCGCCGGCGCAGCGATCGGTGCCGCCGGCGCCGCGCCCAACCCGGCGCGTTCGCGCACCCAGTTCGCCACATGGCGCAGGGTCGGGAAGTCGCGCAGCTTCAGGTTCGGGTCACGCTCGACGTTGTAATGGCCGCGCACGGCGGCGAACACCTCGGCCTGCTTGACCGTGTCCACACCGAGATCGGCTTCGAGATCCAGATCGGGATCGAGCAGGTCGGACGGGTACCCGGTCATCTGCCCGACGATCGCGGTCACCTGGGCGAGCACGTCGTCGGCGGCTTTGGCCGCCGGCACAGCGGCAGCGGCTTGCGCCACCACGGGCACGGCAACAGGCGTTGCCACCGGCGCCGCACCGAGACCCGCCCGTTCGCGCACCCAATTCGCCACGTGGCGCAGCGTCGGGAAATCGCGCAGCCTCAGGTTCGGATCGCGCTCGATGTTGTAGTGGCCGCGCACGGCAGCGAACACCTCGGCCTGCTTGACCGTGTCGACGCCGAGATCGGCTTCGAGATCCAGATCGGGATCGAGCAGGTCGGACGGATAGCCGGTCATCTTCGAGACGATCGCCGTCAC
>Ga0209254_10005972_pt1 | contig 11195 bp, 13 predicted proteins | sample FrelakmetDIP11DI_FD_187148 | JGI IMG/M metagenome (GOLD analysis project Ga0209254, IMG submission 187148) | Freshwater lake sediment microbial communities from the University of Notre Dame, USA, for methane emissions studies - DIP11 DI (SPAdes)... | ecosystem: Environmental > Aquatic >... | reverse complement strand
AGAAGCTCTCCGAGCGCGGGCTCTCTCTGCGGGGTGACGAGTAACATGCGCCATCAGAAGTCAGGCCGCAAGTTCAACATGGCGCCCGACCAGCGCAAGGCGCTGCTCTCGGGTCTCGCCTGTCAGCTGCTCGAGCACGAGAAGATCAAGACGGGCGTGGCGCGCGCCAAAGAGGTGCGCCCGCTCGTCGAGGAGGTCATCACTCTCGGCAAGCGCGGCGATCTGCATGCGCGCCGGCAGGCTATCTCCATGCTGCGCAACAAGAAGATCGTGTACAAGCTGTTCAACGATGTGGCGCCTCGCTACGCCGACCGCAGCGGCGGCTACACGCGCATCATCAAGCTTGGGCCACGGCCCGGCGACGGCAGCGAGCAGGCCTACATCGAGCTGGTCTAGGCCGACGCAGTCCACTGAGGCGCGAGGGGCGGGCGGCCGAAGGGCCTCCCGCCCCTCGCGCCGTACGGGGACAGCTCAGTGCGCCGGGACGCGTCTGTGGTGGCTCGGCGCGGACAGAAGGGCCGCGGCCGGTGCTGTCGGTGTGGACGCGCGAGGGGCAACCCTGCGGCGATGCGGTAAGCTTCGCCGGGTATGAGCCCCAGCCCAGACGAGTCGGCCCCGCTCTTCGACATCTCCGGCCTGCACTATCGCTATGCGGGGGCGCAGGCGGATGCCCTCGCCGACCTCGATCTTGAGGTTCACGAGGGCGAGTTCGTGGCCGTCCTCGGCGCCAACGGGTCCGGCAAGTCCACGCTCGCGCGACTGCTCGGCGGCCTCGATAGACCCACGGCCGCGCGCCGCGCTCTCGCCTGCGGCCACGACCTGCTGGCTGGGGACGGGCGCATGGCGGCGCGCCGCGACGTCGGCGTGCTCTTCCAGAACCCCGAGAACCAGCTCGTCGCGCAGTGCGTGGAGGACGACGTGGCGTTCGGCCTCGAGAATCTGGCCTGGCCGGCGACCGATATCGGCCGCCGGGTCGACGAGATGCTGGCGCGCTTCGGGCTCGAAGCGCTGCGCCTGCGCGAGCCGCACATGCTGTCGGGAGGGCAGAAGCAGCGCACGGCGCTCGCCGGCGTGATCGCCGTACCGCGCCGTGTCCTGGTGCTCGACGAGCCCACGGCCATGCTCGACCCCGCCGGCCGCGATGAGGTACTGCACGCGGTGCGAGAGATGCGCGCCGAGGGTCTTGCCATCGTCTACATCACGCAGGAGATGGACGAGGCGGTCGGCGCCGACCGCGTGGTCGCCCTCGAGCGCGGCACGGAGGCCTACACGGGCGACGCGGGCGGCCTGTTCACCGACGCCTCTCTGGTGCGCCGTCTCGGCCTTGGCGTGCCGGCGGCCGGGGAGTTGGCGCTGGCGCTCGGGAAGCGCGGGCACGGCCTCCCCGGCCTGCCGCTCACCATGGACGAGCTGCTCGACGCGTTGGGCGCCGCGACATGAGCGGCTTCCAGGCGGTGGCGGGCGCGCTGCCGGGCGCGCCTGGCGGGCCGGACGCCCCGGGCGCGGCAGGCATGAGCTTGGCCTGCGGTCACGTGTCGTTCAGCTACGAAGAGGCGCGCGCCCCCATCCCCGCAGTGCGCGACGTCTCGTTCGAGTTGCGGGCCGGCGGCTCCCTGGCACTGATGGGCGCGTCGGGCTCCGGCAAGTCCACGCTGCTGCAGGTGGTCCGCGGCCTGGATGCTCCCGAGAGCGGCGCCGTGCTGCTGGACGGCGCCGCGCCCACTGATGCCGGCTATGCGGCACTGCAGCGCGAGGTGGGTCTCGTCTTCCAGGCCCCCGAACTGCAGCTGTTCGCATCCACGGCGCGCGACGACGTGGCCTTCGGTCCACGACGGCTGGGGTGGCCGGAGGAACGGGTCACGTCGGCCGTGGATACGGCGCTCGACGTGGTCGGTCTGCCTCCGGCGCGCTTTGCCGAGCGGCATCCGTACGCGCTCTCCGGCGGCGAGCAGCGCCGGCTGGCGCTCGCCGGCGTCCTCGCCATGCGGCCCCGGCTTCTGCTGCTGGACGAGCCGTTCGTCAGCCTCGATCCCGGCACGCGACGGCAGCTTGTCGAGATCCTGCACCGTCTCAAGGCCGCCGGGGTCACGCTGCTTCTGGCGACCCACGACGTGGATCTGGCCTGGGCGCTCTGCGACGAGCTCCTGGTGCTCGGAGAGGGCCGGCTCGTGGCCGCCGGCCCGTGGGACTTCAGCCCCGACGGCGGTCGCCTGCTTGCGGCCAACCGCCTGCGCGAACCCTTCTTCGTGGAGTTGTGGCGGCGGCTCGGCCGCGATCCTCAGCGCGCGCCGCGCAACGCGGCGGAGGCGGCTGAGGCCCTCTCGTGAAGGCGACCATCGCCCAGTACTATGCCGGTGACTCGTTGCTGCACCGGCTCGACCCGCGCGCCAAGTTCGTCGCCGTCAGTGCTCTGGCGGTGGCGCTCTTCGTGCGCGACTCTTTTGCCGCGCTGGCCGTGTACGCCGCTGCGGCCGCCTTGGCGTACGTGCTCAGCGGTGTGCCGGTGGCGTGGTTCTGGCGCGCCTTCAGGCCGCTTCTGTGGCTTGTCGCCCTCACCTTCGTGGCTCAGATCGTGTTCGCCCCGGGCGAACCGTTCTTCAGCTTCTGGTTCATCGACCTGTCGCGGCGCGGCCTCGAGCTGGCCGCGTATCTGAGCCTGCGCCTGGTCGTGCTGGTGCTTGTCGGCTCGGTGCTGACCCTGACGACTCCCTCCATGGCGCTCACCGACGGTCTGGCGTGGCTGGGCCGCCCGCTGCGCCGTCTTCGCGTCCCCACCGACGAGCTGGCCCTGATGGTGACGATCGCCTTGCGCTTCATCCCCACGTTGCTCGTGGAGCTGGACACGATCATGCGCGCCCAGCGCGCTCGCGGCGCCGACTTTCGTCGCGGCGGGTTGCGCGAGCGCATGCGCTCGCTGGTGCCGGTCCTCGTGCCGCTGTTCGTGCTGAGCTTCAGGCGCGCGGACGAGCTCGCCTTGGCCATGGAGGCGCGCTGCTATCAGCCCGGCGCGGTGCGCACGCGGCTGCATCCGCTGCGCGCCGGTCGGGCCGACGCGGCCCTGCTGGCCACCACAGCGGCGATCATCGTCACCGGGCTGCTCGTGTAGGATGCCGACCGTGAACGGTCGCGACACCCCGGGGGAGGCAACGCAGATGTGCGCTGAGGGCGCGGCTCTCGGACACGCCACCTGGCGCCTCGACCTTGCCTACGAGGGCACGGCCTATCGCGGTTGGGCGCAGCAGCCGGGGCAGCGCACCGTCGAGGGGCTCTTGATGGAGGCGCTGGCGACGGTTCTTCGCGAGCCCGTGCGCCTGAGCGTGGCGGGGCGCACGGACGCGGGCGTGCACGCGTGGGCGCAGGTCGCGTCGTTCGACTGTGCGCGCCTCGACCTGCGCCCCGAGCGGCTGCAGCACTCGCTCAACGCGCTGCTGCCGCCCGACATCGCCGTCACGGCCGTGTCGGCGGCGATGCCGGGCTTCACGGCGCGCAACGCGGTTTCACGTACGTACCAGTACCGCCTCTTGACCTCGGCGGTGAAACCGGTGCGTGAGCGCGCCTACGTGTGGCACGTACGTGGCGCGCTCGACGCCGCGCTGCTCGCCGAGGCGGCGGCCCTGCTGCTCGGCAGGCGCGACTTCGCGGCGCTTACGCCCTCCGCGCGCCTGTACCACAGCTGTGTGCGCGAAGTGCACAAGGCAGAGTGGCAGCCGACCGCGGGCAGCGATGGACCGCCCGGGAACGCGGACTGGACCTTCACCATCACCGCCGGAAGCTTTCTGCACAGCATGGTGCGCGTGGCCGTGGGGTCGATGGTCGACGTCGCCCAAGGGCGTATGACGCTTGTGGGGCTTGCGGAGGGGCTGGCGTCCGGCGAACGCCGTCGCCTTGGGCAGACGGCCCCCGCGCGCGGCCTGGCGCTGGTGGGAGTGGCCTACTGACGGTCGCGGGCCGTTCCCGGCAGGGCCGCCGGAGGACGGATCTACTTCGTCAGGAACCGGCGGACGAGCTTCTGCTTCTCGGCGTCTGATGGCGGCATGACGTAGGCGACCCCGCCGTCCCAGCCCGGGGCGCCGACCATCACCATCTTCTTGCCGCCGGTGGCCCGCCACTTGAGGTAGCCGAGCTCGATGATCTGATTGGTCGTGAGGTCGGTGGCGACGCCGCTCATGAACCTCTTGCCGATCTCAGGCAGCTTGGTGATGTTGGACGGCCGCGCGATCTTCTTCTGGAGCGCTTGCACGAACTGCTGCTGGCGCGCCGCGCGGTGAAAGTCGTCGTCGGCGTAGCGGATGCGCACGTAGAGCATCGCGTACTTGCCGTCGAAATGGTGCATGCCCTCCTTGAAGACCACCGTGCGGCCGTTCGCTCCGGCGATGGTGGTGATGGTCTTGGGCACCTTGAGGTCCACGCCGCCGACCGCATTGACGAGCCGCGGGAAGCCCTTGAAGTCCACCACCATGACGTGGTTCACATCGATGCCGAGGAACGTCTCGACCGTCTGGACGGCCGCGGACGGGCCGCCCCAGAACATCGCCGTGTTGATCTTGTCGTAGCTGCCGTTCGGCATCTGGACGCGCGTGTCGCGCGGGATCGAGAGCTGGTTGATGGTGTGCGTCTTGGGGTTGAAACGCATGAGTATGATGGTGTCGGAGCGTGCCATCTCGCCGTTCTTGCTGTCGACGCCCAGGAGCAGCAGGGTGGTGCCATTGCGCCAGATCCAGCCATCGTCGGCGGTGAGCTGGGCGCGGGTCTTGCTGTCGATGCGCATGTTGGCCTTGTCTACCGCGCGATCGAATTCCTGGTAGCCCGGCCAGGCGAGGACGGTGGCCACGACCGCGGCGATGAGGAGCACGCCCAGCAGGCCGACGGGGACCAGCCACCAGCGGAAGCGGCGCTTGGGCGCCGTGCCGGCGCCGTGGGCCGCCTTCTCGCCCTGCTTGCCGTTGGCCGGCGCCGACCCGTACCGCCGGTACTGAGCATCCGCGCGTTCCGCAGCGACCGGGCGTGTCCCGGCGCCCGGGCCTTCGTCACGCGGCCGCGGCTCACGGGGAGGCCGCGCCCCGGCCAGCTCGTCGTCGACGGAGCTGCGCCTGGCGCGGCCGGCCTTGTACCGCTTGTAGGGCTTGTGCCCGCCGTTTTCGTTTTCGTTTTGCATCTGCTGGTGATCCCGCTCCTGACGCAGGCAGAGCCCAAGGCGTGATGATGGCGGGGAGCGGGGCGCCGTGCCTTGCACCGGACTACGTCCCGAGAAGGGCGAATCCTCTAGTCGCGAGTCTACACCATGGTAAGCTGCGGGTCGTCATGAGCCCTGAGCGTACCGTCATCGGCGTGGACATCGGCGGCACCAAGATCGCCGGAGCACTCCTGCGCGGACGGCCGCCGCAGACCGTCCCGGGCATGCCCGCCGCACGGGAGACGCCCGAGGTCCTTGACCGGTTCACGGTGCTCACGGAGGTCGGCTCCACGCAGGCCTGTCTGGACGGCATCGTGGCCTGCATCACCGACCTCGGGCACGGCTCCGGGCGGGTCGAGGGCATCGGCGTCGGGGTCGCTTCGCTGGTGGACTTCGCCGCCGGACACGTGGTCGAGTCGGTGAACCTGCCGCTGGTCGATGTGCCACTGCGCGACCTGCTGCAGCAGCGCTTCGGCGTGCCGGTCGTCATCGACAACGATGCCAACGCGGCGGCCATCGGCGAGCACGCCTTCGGCGCCGGCGCCGGCGCGCGAGAGATGCTCATGCTCACGCTGGGCACGGGCGTGGGGGGCGGCATCATCTGCGGCGGCCGCCCGTATCGAGGCTGCAGCGGAGCCGCCGCCGAGCTGGGCCACATCATCATCGACGTCAACGGGCCCAAGTGCCCGGCCAACTGCCCCAACTACGGCTGTCTCGAGGCATACGTGGCCGGCCCGGCGATGACCGCCGCGGCAGTGGCTGCGGCGGTGGCCGAGCCGGCCTCGGCTCTCGGCCGCGCCCTGGCGGCCGGTGAGCAGGTCGACAGCCGGCTTCTGACCCGGCTCGGCCAGGAGGGCGACGCCGGCGCCGCGGCCGTGCTCGCCCGCCTGGGCGAGTATCTCGGCGCCGGCCTCGTGACCCTCGTCAACATCTTCAACCCCGAGGTGCTCGTGATCGGCGGGGGCGCCGCCGCCGCCGGTGAGCTGTTGCTGGGGCCGGCCCGCCGCGTGCTGCAGGCGCGCGGCTCGCGGCCGGCGCGCGACCAGGTGCGCGTGGTGCCGGCGACGCTGGGCCCGGACGCCGGCTTCATCGGCGCCGCCGCGCTGGCCCTGATCGAGCTCTTCGCGGATGATGTCGGGGCGTCGTCTTGACTTCGCCGCGGCCATATCGCTAAATGTGCAACGGAATCCCGCGCGTCCTGCGTCCGCAGCGCGCCTACAGGAGGTGACGAGTCCCACATGGCTTACAAGATCACTGATGAGTGCCTTGCGTGCGGCGCCTGCATCGATGAGTGCCCCAACGAGGCCATCTCCGAAGACGATCCCATCTACGTCATCGACGCCGAGAAGTGCGACGATTGCGCGACCTGTGTCGAGTCTTGCCCCAGCGAGGCGATCGTCCCCGAGTGACCGCGGCGGAGAGCGCCTGACGCTTCGGGGGGGCCGGCTCCGCAAGGAGCCGGCCCCCCCGTCTCGTTCAGGGCAGGACGCCCTCGCAGCCGACGAGCTCGGGCGCATCCCACCAGAGCCTTCGCGCCATGACGGCGATGGCCTCCGGGTTGGCGTCGACGAGCAGGTAGCCGCGGCCGCTCCGCGCCGCGGCCTCGCCGGTGGTGCCGCTGCCCGCGAAGAAGTCGACGACCAGATCGCCGGGCTCCGAGTGCACCCTCACGATGCGCTCGAGGATCTTGAGCGGCTTCTGCGTGGGGTAACCGGTCTTCTCCTTGCCCGTCGGGCTGACGATCGTGTTCCACCACACGTCCGTGGGCGTCTTGCCGCGCGCGGCCTTCACAGGGCCGACGAGGCCCGGAGCCATGTAGGGCACGCGGTCGATGTCGTCGTAGCGGAAGACGTAGCGGGCCGGGTCGACGGCGTACCAGAAGATGGTGTCGTGCTTGGCCGGCCAGCGCTTCCTGGACCGGCCGCCGTAGTCGTAGGCCCAGATGATCTCGTTGAGAAACGACGCGCGCCCGAAGACCCCGTCCAGGAGCACCTTGCAGTAGTGTGCCTCGCGGCTGTCGATGTGGAAGAAGAGCGAGCCGTCGGGCGTGAGGATGCGCCGCGCTTCCGCGAGTCGCGGCGTGAGAAACCCAAGGTAGTCGGCAAACTCGTCGGGCCAGGCGGCGCTCCCGAGGATGTCCGTGCGGTAGCGCCTCCCCTGGAAACCGGTGCGGTCGCCGTCGTCGTCACGCGTCGTGCGCAGGCGCGTGCGCTTCTGAGCACGTCCCGTGTTGAACGGCGGGTCGATGTAGATGAGGCGCGTGCAGGCGTCCGGAAGCGCGCGCAGCACATCGAGGTTGTCGCCGAGGACGATGCGCTTCACAACGGGTACTCGTAGACGCGCTGGTCTTTGACGCGCCGGCAGCCGGCCGCCGGGTAGAACTCGTGCACGCCTTCGCGCGCGAGGTTGGCGCGGATCCACATGACGACGAGGCCGCGCTCGCGCGCCCACGTGGCCGCGGCGGCAAGGAGGGCTGCTCCCAGTCCCCGTCCGCGGTGCTCCGCGCGCACGACAAGCCCTCCGACCTCAGCGTAGGGGTCCGCCTCGACGACGCGCTGGACGTGCACGTCGATGAATCCGGCCAGACGGCCTTCGGCCTCCACCACCAGCAGGGTGCGTTCGGGGTCGTCGAGCAAGGTCAGCCGGCCGCGGACCTGCGAAGATGTGGACGGGTAGCCGAACTCGCCGCTGAGGGCGGCGAGCTCTTCGGCGTCGGCGGCAGTGGCCGTGCGGACGTGGGCGCGTACGTGACTCATGTCCGCCAGTCTATCGCGGACGCCGCGCGCCGCTCCCCTGACGACCGCCACGAGCCGGCCCAAGGAGGCTACGTCACGCCGAGAGGCGTGGAGCTTGCTGCCGTGCGTCTACCGCCGCGGCAGGCACGCGGCAGTGGATGTGCAGGACGCGGTCTTCGACGGGCTCCGCGTCCAGCAGGACCGTGCCGCACAGCGGGCAGACAAACGTCTCGCTGGGGTCTTCGGCGAACAGTTCGTCGTCGAAGACTTCGCCGCATTCACTACAGACCATGTGCTCCAGCATCACTGCTCCCCCTTCCCACACTCCAAGCTTTCCACAGGGCACTCGAAAGAACGCGTTGCGCCTGACAGAATGGGGTGAAAGACCCAGGGGGAGGCGGCATGGCCGACAGCGTCTGGCGCGAGTTCTTCGACAGCTACGCCCCGCAGTATATGAACGAGGCGTTCACCGCCGACAGCGTGCGTGAGGCGGAGTTCCTCGACGACGTCCTCGACGTGCCGGCCGGCGCCACCATCCTCGACGTCGGTTGCGGCACCGGCCGGCACGCCGTCGAACTGGCGAAGCGCGGGTATCGCGTGACTGGGCTCGACCTCTCGGCCGGCATGCTGGCCGAGGCGGCCAAGGCGGCGGAAGAGGCCGGCGTCGAGGTCGAGCTCGTGCAGGTCGACGCCACCGCCTTCAGCTTCGAGCGCGGCTTCGACGCCGCGGCATGCCTGTGCGAAGGCGCCTTCACGCTGGTCGGTGCCGACGACCCCGTCGATCACGACCTGGCCATCCTTCACAACGTGCTCGCGGCGCTCAAGCCGGGCGCGCCGTTCGTGCTCACGGCCAGCAACGGGATGCGGCTGATCCGCGCGGCGACGCCGGAACAGGTCGAAGCGGGCCGTTTCGACCCGCTCACGCTCAGCGAGTCGTACGATATGGAGTGGGAGACGTCGGAGGGGCCGCGCAGCGTGCCGGTGCGGGAGCGCGGCTACGTGCCCAGCGAGCTGAAGCTCCTCTGCCGCATGGCCGGGTTCGACGTGGAACACGTGTGGGGAGGGACGGCCGGCGCCTGGGGGCGCCGGCCCGTCGACCTCGACGAGTGGGAGATCATGGTGGTCATGAGGAAGCCGGCGGCGTGAACGCGTCGCCGGGCATCAGTATCAGACGGGCGACGCCGGACGACGCCGCCGGCGTCGCCGCCGTTCTCAACGGCGTCATCGCCGGCGGCCGCCACAGCTTGCTCGACACGCCGTTCACCGTGGATGAGGAGCGCGCCTACATCGAGGTCCTGCCAGAGCGCTCCTTTCTCCACGTCGCCGAGGCGGCCGGTAGCGGCATCGTCGCCTTCCAGACCGTGATCCCTTGGAACACCTCCACGACCCACGAGTTCGATCACGTGGCCACAATGGGTACGTTCGTTGACCAGCGGCACCGCCGGAGAGGCACGGGCGCGGAGCTGGCGGCCGCGTCGTTCGCGGCGGCCCTCGAGCTGGGCTACGAGAAGGTCTTCACCGACCTGCGCGCCGACAACCTCGACTCGCTGGGGTACCATCTGGCGCTCGGGTTCGCGATCGTCGGTACCGCGCGCCGGCAGGCGCGCGTGGCCGGGCGCGATATCGACGTCATCTTCATCGAGCGCTTTCTGAAGGGGTGAGCGGCATGCTGTACGTCTGTGCCACGCCGATCGGCAATCTCGGGGACGTGACGCCGCGCGTCCTCGACGCCCTGCGCGCGGTGGACCTCATCGCCGCCGAAGACACGCGTCACACGCGCAAGCTTCTCAGCCACTTCGACATCCACGTGGAGATGACCAGCCTCTTTCAGCACAACGAGGTGCAGAAGACCGAGGAGGTGCTGCGCCGCCTGCGCGACGGCAAGGACGTGGCCCTGGTCACGGATGCCGGGATGCCGGGCGTGCAGGATCCCGGCATGCGCCTGATCGTGCGTGCCGTGGCCGAAGGCCTCGACCTGACGGTCCTTCCGGGGCCGTCGGCGGTGCTGACGGCTCTGGTGGCCGCGGGCTACGACGGCGACGGCTTTCGCTTTGTCGGGTATCTCCCGCGCAGGGCGCGCGAACTGGAGACGATGCTGCACGGGTGGCGCCGCTGCGGCGGCCTCGTCGTGGCCTTCGAGACCGGGCAGCGGCTGGCGCGCAGCATCGCTGTGCTGGCCGCGTCTCTGCCCGACGCTCGCGCCGCCGTGTGTCGCGAGCTCACCAAGGTCCACGAGGAGGTCGTGCGCGGTACGCTGCTGCAGCTCAGCCAGCGCTATGCCGTCCCCGGCCCGGATGCCGGGCCGAGAGGCGCCGTGCGCGGCGAGATCACCCTGGTCCTCGACCTCGGGCCGCCTCTGGACGAAGCGGCCGCCGCGCGGCCGCAGGCGAGGGCGGCCGCCACGGCTCTGCTCGGCCGCGGCCTGTCGCGGCGCGACGCCGCCGCGGCCCTGCACCTCTGCCTCGGGCTTCCGGGGCGCGAGGCCGACCGTCTGGTGCGCGAGGTCGCGGCCGAAGCCGGAGCCGGCGGTTGACCGACGTCTGCTAGACTGCCGGCATGGATCTGGCGGCCCTCATCGCCGAACGTCCCCTGCTGCTCGACGGCGGCCTCGGCTTGGCCCTCATGGTCCGCGGCTTCGCCGCCGGTGAGTGCCCCGAGGAGTGGAACGTCACGCACGCGGCCGACGTGGAGGACGTCCATCGCGCCTTCTACGCGGCCGGCTCGGACATCGTGAACACCAACACCTTCGGCGGCACCGGGCTGCGCCTGGAGGCGCACGGGATGGCCGCGCGCGCGGCCGAGTTCAACGAGGCCGGCGCCCGCCTCGCGGTCGCGCTGCGCGACCGCGAGTTCCCCGGCCGCTTCGTGGCCGGCGACATCGGCCCGTGCGGCAAGATGGTCAAGCCTATGGGCGACGCCGACCCCGAGGCTCTGCGCGCCTCGTTCGTCGAGCAGGCGGAGGCGCTCGTGCGCGGGGGGGTGGACCTCCTCAACATCGAGACGATGTTCGACCTCACCGAGGCGCGCATCGCCGTGGAGGCGGTCGTGTCGGCGGCCGCCGGCCGGCCGGTCCTGGCCAGCATGGCCTTCAAGCCGGCTGCTCGCGGCTTCCGCACCATGATGGGCGTCGACCCCGCCTCAGCGGTCGCTGCTCTCACGGAGGCGGGCGCGGCGCTGGTCGGCTGCAACTGCGAGATCAGCGCCGAGCCTATGGCCGAGCTGGTGCCCATCCTCGCCGAGCTCAACGGCGGCGTCACCTGCGCACAGCCCAATGCCGGCCAGCCTCG
>Ga0209254_10005971_pt1 | contig 11196 bp, 8 predicted proteins | sample FrelakmetDIP11DI_FD_187148 | JGI IMG/M metagenome (GOLD analysis project Ga0209254, IMG submission 187148) | Freshwater lake sediment microbial communities from the University of Notre Dame, USA, for methane emissions studies - DIP11 DI (SPAdes)... | ecosystem: Environmental > Aquatic >... | reverse complement strand
CAGCAGAGGGTTGACTCCTCCAGGAATCTCAACGGCCTGTAAATGCCATTGCAGTCCCAGAATGAAAGCAGTCAATACAGCAAAGGTCTGGGTAATTGTTTGGATCCCAATTCCCAGCCGCATTGGACCGTTGATAATATTTTCCTCCTTGGGCCTGGGGGGACGTTCCATCACATCCGGATCACCCTTTTCCATGGCAAGGGCCAGGGCGGGAGCGCCGTCCGTCAGCAGGTTGAGCCATAATAGCTGGATGGCTGTCAGGGGGGTTGGTAAGCCCGCCAGGGTTGCCAGAAAAATGATCATCACTTCCGCCACATTGGAGGATAGCAGGAAAAATACAAATTTCCGGATATTGTTATATATTATGCGCCCTTGTTCCACCGCAGCAACAATGCTGGCATAATTATCGTCTGTTAACACCATATCGGCCGTTTCCTTTGCCACATCGGTACCGGTAATACCCATGGCAACACCGATATCGGATCGCTTTATAGCCGGTGCATCATTGACACCGTCTCCCGTCATGGCAACAACCTGGTTATTTTGCCGTAAAGCATCAACGATGCGTACTTTGTGTTCCGGTGAAACCCTGGCGAACACATCCGTTTCCATAACCAGGCCCTTAAGCTCGCTATCGGTAATCTCCATCAGCTCATTACCGGTTAGGACGCGGTGCCCCTTGCGCAGCAATCCAATATTTTCTGCAATCGCCCGGGCGGTATTCGGATAATCCCCGGTGATCATAATCGTCCGGATTCCTGCCTGGCGGGCTTTTTGCAAGGCTGGTTTTACTTCCTCCCTGGCCGGATCAATCATGCCGATTAACCCGCTGAATACCAGGTCTCTCTCAAGGTCCTCATTTTCAAATTCCGACGGTATCACTTCTACCATCCGGTAGGCAAAACCCAGCACACGCAGTGCCTGGTGAGTCATGCGGTCATTGGCCGCCAGAATTGAGTTTCTGGCATCCTCATCCAACTGCCTTATACCACCTTTGGTATCCTGGTAATGGCTGCATAAATCCAGCACAATATCCGGAGCCCCTTTAACCGCAATCACATATTCATGTGCCTGATCCCAGTGCTGTTCCAGCTTTAAATTCCCTTGAATGGGGGTGCTTAATGCATGAATGGTAACCATTCGCTTACGCTGCGAATCGAAAGGTATTTCATTCTTCCTGGGGAAATTGCCGTTCATTTCTTCGGGGAAGATCCCTGCTTTTGCTGCTGCCACCAGCAGGCAGCCTTCGGTTGGGTCTCCAACCATCCGGTAGCCCATCCCATCCTGGTCTTCCGTTCTCTCCAGCAGCGCATCATTGTTCAGCACTGCCAGCCACAGGGTGGTCTTTGCACCCGGGTATTCGTCCATATTGACAATTTGGTCATTCAGGTAGAATTCGCCTTTGGGTGCGTAGCCGCTTCCGGTAACGTTAAAGAAGGAGCCGTCATTCCAAAGGCCTGTTACCGTCATTTCATTCTGGGTAAGGGTTCCGGTTTTATCCGAGCATATCACTGTGGCGGATCCCAGCGTTTCTACCGATGCCAGCCGCCGGATGAGTGCATGCCGGTTGACCATCTCTCGCATTCCCAGGGCAAGGCTTATCGTGACCACCGCCGGCAGTCCCTCCGGGACCGCAGCAATCGCCAGGCTGACTGCAATCATAAACAGATCAGCAACCGCCCGGGGATCAAACCCTGAACGGATAAAGCCAACCAGGAATACAATCCCACAGATGGCCAGGGCTCCATATCCAAGGGTCTTGCCAAGCTGGTCAAGGCGTTCCTGGAGGGGGGTATTGCCTTCCTCAACTGTCTGCAGCATTCCTGCAATCAACCCCAGCTGGGTATGCATTCCTGTGCTGACCACAACACCCTGACCGCGCCCATAGGTCACGGTAGTACCCATAAAGGCCGTGTTTTTACGGTCTCCGATTTGAATATCATCCTCTAAAATGATGTTGGCATTCTTAACCACCGGGACGGACTCTCCAGTGAGGGCTGCTTCATCAATTCGCAGATTAACGGATTCAACCAGTCGCAAATCTGCCGGTATGAAGCTGCCTGCTTCTATCAGGACCAGGTCTCCTGGAACCAGTTCACTTGCTGGTACGGTGACTCGTGAACCATCACGGACGACCTGTGCTTCAGGACCCGACAGTTTTCGTAATGCCGCCAGGGCTTCTTCCGCCCGGCTTTCCTGGATAACCCCCAAAATTGCATTTAAAACCACAATCAACATGATGGCAACCGCTTCCACCCATTCCCCCATGAATATGGAGAGCAGTGCCGCCGCCAACAACAGGATGACGATAAAATTTTTCAGCTGGTCGATTACCAGTTGGAAAAAAGTGGGGCGTGCTTTCTCGGCCAGCTGGTTAGGGCCATGTTTTTCCAGGCGATTCTTTGCATCTGCGGAAGTTAAACCGCTGGAAGAGTGGGTTTCCAGCTCTTTGATTACCTCTTCTTTGCTGTATGCATGCCATTTAATCTCAATATCGGCTTCATTTTCAATTCTTGGATTGTTGTTTATTACCATTCGAAAATCAGTTTATCCTCCGGAAATTAAGCGGTGAATGGGTTTAAACCCGCTGTTTTTTATTGCGGCCCGATATAAGTGCCGGGCTGCAGGATAGTGCCCTTGGGGATGACGACAATCCCATCACGGACAACATATTGTCCGGAATCCAGGTCAGTACCCGGTGCAAAGGGTTGGATAACCACACCCTTACCGATACAGGCATTTTTATCGATGATGGCCCCCTCAATCACACAGTCCCAGTCAATCCCGAAATACACGTTGGATTGCCTGTAATCGCGGAAACCCGGGTTGTCATAGTAATCATTACCCAGCAAAACTGAATTCAATACCCGCACTCCTTTGCGGATCTGGCTGCGTACGCCGACAACCGAATTTTCTATCTGGGCGCTCTGTATACAGCAGCCCTCGGCAAGAAGGACGTTTTTCAAGCTGCTGTTTTCAATGAGTGACCCGGGCAGGAAATATCCTACTGTGTAGATTAAATTCTCCGGATCGAAAAAGTTAAAGGGCGGATTAGGCTGGGTTAATGCCAGGTTGGTATCATAATAAGACCTGATCGTTCCAATGTCTTCCCAGTATTCGTCAAAATCAAACCCGTATACCTTGTTTTTTCCCAGGGCAAACGGGATCACCTCACCCCCAAAGTCCTCATAACTCGTGCCATCCAGCCAGTCAAACAACACCTGGGCCTTGAACATATAGATACCCATCGATCCCAGGTAAGGGCGCTGGGGATCTTCGCGGGAAACCAGGGTCTTTAATCGCTCGGGGTCCTTGGGTTTCTCTGCAAAAGCGCTGATACTTTGATCTTTATCTTTTTTGAGGATCCCAAACCGCCAGGTGTCTCTTTTATCAACAGGTTGAACGGCAATGGTAATATCGGCATTATTCTGCCAGTGAAAATCGGCCAGTTTCCGGTAATCCATGTGGTACAGGTGGTCACCGGACAGAATTAACACATCTTTTGCCCCGGTTGCGCGGATTTCCAGCAGTTGTTTGCGAACAGCATCTGCCGTGCCCTGGTACCATGTGTTCCCCGAGAAAGTTTGTTCAGCCGCCCAAATTTGAACCCAGCCCATATGGAAATGGTCAAATTGATAGGTGCCATTGATATGCCGGTGCAGTGAAACCGAGTTGAATTGGGTCAATACGGCTATTTTATAAATTTCCGAGTTGATGCAGTTACTGATGGGCACATCGATCAGCCTGTACTTTCCTGCAAACGGGACTGCTGGTTTAGATCGTTCTTTGGTCAACGGATAAAGACGGCTGCCTCTGCCACCGCCAAGAATCACTGCCAGGATGTCATCATATTTGCCCATATATCTTCCTCCCTGATGAATGATTTGGGTGTATCACAAACCGCTGGATTCGCCATCTTGCTTTGCAATATTATAAATTATTTGGTTGAATTAAACGATTATTCTCATGGTGGTCAGTTTCGTGTCCCATTGCATGCGGCATTGTAGCTTCCCCGCCGCTTGTCGCGGCTGGTGTATCTCAATAATGGATTATTTAAAGGAACCCTCCAGTCAGATTGTATTTTTGTATATTTTTGATATAATATGTCTATATTTGGAGGTAAATTACTTATGGCACTAACTCTCGGTCAACCAGCTCCGGATTTCAAATTATTGAGCCATCTGGGCAAAGAGATTTCATTATCCAGGCTGCGCGGCAAAAATGTCGTCCTGGCATTTTTCCCGCAAGCCTACACCCCGATATGAACCAGTCAAATCCCGTCTTACGAGGCATTGAAAGCCAGATTTGCGGGATTTAATACCCAGGTCCTGGGTATCAGCATTGACCATATCCCGGTTTTAAAAGCCTGGGCCGAAAGCCTGGGAGGCATTAATTACCCGCTGCTGAGTGATTTCTGGCCGCATGGCGAAATTGCCCGCAGGTACGGCGTTTTCCGGGATTATGATGGGGTAACGGAACGGGCGATTTTCATCCTGGACACCGAAGGCATCATCCGTTACATAGATATCCATGATTTTGATGAACAACCGGATACCGAAGTACTTTTTGCCGAACTGCTTAAAATCAACCCCGATGCCGTCCTCCCTGAAGAGCCAACCGGGCTGCCCGAGCTGCCTCAAGGGGGTATTATCATGTACTGCGATCAATGGTGCCCCGATTGCAAGCTTGCCCGCGCCTGGCTCAAGCGTTCCAGGCTGGAATACCGCGAAGTGGATATTACCACATTTCCCGGAGCCTCTGCACAGGTCCGCAAGTGGGGAAATGGTACCATTATTACACCCACCTTTGATATAGACGGCACCATCATTGTAGATTTCGATGTGTCAAGGCTGCAGGAAGTGCTCCAGGACAGGCTTAAAAAACAATAACAACCGCCTCATTAATCTGCCCTGCCCTCCGGCAGGGCTTTTTTTTGCCTGGAATGGAAGTGCCAGGACGTGTTAAAATAGAAGGCGTTTGCAGTCAAAAATGCTGATCCCATGAGGCTGGTTTTATTAACAACGAATCATTTGTAACCCTGAAGCAGCTCCTGAAGCTCGACATTCCTACCGGGATTGCCGTCCTGCTTCGGCACGCCGCCAGGAATCCCATCCTGGAAGGGGAAAATCCGGATATCGCCATGCTCACTGAGGCAGGCATTCAGCAGGCCGTTGATTTTGGGCGGGAGATCAGCCAAAAATACACCATCGTCAGGATCTTCAGCAGCCCGGTTCAGCGCTGTGTTGATACAGGGACGAATATCGTCCTCGGCGCCGGCTTGCGCCAGCAGGTCATCCTCAAATGGTGGCTGTACACTCCCTTTGTCGATCTTGGTCAGCAAGCCAGGGGGCAGAAGGATATCATTGAACTCAATAACGAGGGGTTTGAAAATTTTATACATACCCGCTATCTCAGGCTGATGCGCGAAAATATCAAGGTGCCCCGCCTGAAGAACCATCTCAATATTTATCTCACCCATGATTCATCCATCACTGCCTTTACAAGGTATTTTATGAACGGCAGCCGTCAGGATCAGGCAGGATTCCCCGGTTTTCTCCAGGGGCCTTTGTTGTACCGGCAGGATAACCGCCTCATGCTCTACCATCCCGGCTGACCCTAAAAATCCCAGCCTGCACCCTTACCGTGTTAATAGAGGAGATTTAATCATGACTGTAACCGTAAAATTTGACCATATCACAGCTTATCTGATCAAGATTCCCCTCATCCGCCCTTTTCGCATCAGCGTAGGTCAGGTTACCGAAAAAGAGTTCATGGTAATCGAAGGGCGCGCCGGTGATATTACCGGCTGGGGAGAAGCTTCCGTCGATGGAACCCCCTTCTATACCTATGAGACCTCCGAAACCTCCATGGTTATTGGAAGAAGGGTCCTTGCGCCCCTCTTGCTGAGCAAACCATGGAACTCCCCGGAAGAACTGGTGGAGGAGATGGAACACCACCGCGGCCATTATTTCACCAAGATGGCATTTGAAACCCTCCTGTGGGATGTCTACGGGAAAATGTTGGGAAAACCGGTTTCGCAGTACCCGGAAGAGGTTGGGGCAGTCGCCCGGCAGTGGGTGGAAACCGGTCCAAGCATCGGCATCAAGGATTCTCCGGAAAAGCTTGTTGAAGCAGTTGGCGCCGACCTGGGGCGCGGTTACCGGCGCATCAAGATCAAGGTCTCACCCGCTAAGGATATCCCCTATATCGAGGCTGTCCGTAAAGCATACCCGGACATCACCCTTATGGTGGACGCCAATTCGGCTTACCAGCCCGAAGACATTGAAAAAATAGCCCGCTGGGATGACTACAATCTCCTTATGATTGAACAGCCTCTGGATGAGTTTGACCTGTATTTCCACGCCAAGCTGGCTGCCAGGATGAAAACTCCTATCTGCCTGGATGAGAGCATCCCAACGCTGCACCTGGCTAAATGCGCCATCGATATCAAAGCCATGGATATCCTCAACATCAAGGTCGGCAGGGTGGGCGGCCTGGTGCGTACCCGCCAGATCAATAAGCTCTGTGAAGAGGCTGGCATCCCGGTCTGGATTGGAGCACGCTTGGGTTCCGGTATCGCCGATTCGATGAACCTGGCGGCAGCCTCTCTGCCCAATGCCAGATTCCCTTCCGATACCGGTTTTGGATTTGAATATCTTTCAGGCGAGTTGATCCAGGGCTGGTTTGATATCCGCAATAAAATCGAATATAAAGTCCCCACCCTGCCCGGATTGGGGGTTGAGGTTGACCGGGAAATGTTGAAAAAATACACCGTTTACAAGGAAGAGTGGTCTGCCTGATCCTTCAGGGGACTTTGCTAAAAAGTCCCCTGAATTTTTCTCATCTTTTCCTGTGGTTAAAAACCTCACCACCCTGCTGCCCTCGCAATCTGGTATTTTTACCCACCTAAAATATCCATCCCGTCCGGGCAGCTTTGTGAGGTGCCCATCCATACATCAGGCATTAAATAATTTGCTACATTCGAAAAGAAATGTTTTCTAACCAGATATCCAGGCTGAAGCAGTTTACCAACCAGTACCCGCGCCAGTTATGGGTGCTGGTTACTATTTTCGCCATCGACCGCTTTGGGGGCGGGCTGCTCTTCCCCTTCCTGACCCTCTATATCACAAAAAATTTCAATATCAGCATGACCCAGGTTGGTTTTCTTTTTTCCATCTACATGCTGGGAAGTCTTTTTGGAAGCACCGCTGGCGGCGCCCTCAGCGATAACCTGGGCAGGAAAATTACTGCCATCATTGGCCTGGTAGCCAGCGCCGCCTGTAACCTGCTGCTGGGATTCAGCAATGACATCACCACTTTTTCAGTGATTGCATTTTTTGCCGGGATATTTGGCTCCATGGGGCATCCCGCCTGGACTGCCATGATTGCCGATCTGCTCCCCGAGCAGCAGCGCGCCGAAGGCTATGCCATCCTGCGCGTCGCTGCCAACCTATCCATTGCTATCGGGCCGGCAATTGGCGGTATTTTGGCAGGTATAAATTTCACGCTGCTCTTCATCCTTGATGCTGGCATCAGCCTCATCGCCGCTTCATTTTTGATGCTTTTCATTCATGAAACCCTTGGGATTAATAACCAGGTACGGGAAAAAGAGCCCTTCCTGGCCACCATTCGCGGCTATGGCACCGTGTTTACCGATAAAGCATTTATGTTCTTTATCCTGATCAGCACTGTCTCAGTGCTGGCTTATGCCCAGATGAATACCACCCTGGGCGTTTACCTGCGTGATACCCATTCCATCCCGGAACGTAATTATGGGCTGCTCATCAGCCTCAATGCAGGCATGGTTGTCCTGTTTCAATACGCCGTCACCAGGCGTTTTACGAAGTATCCGCCACTCCTGGTTATGGCATTTGGCACAATCCTATCCGGATTTGGTTTCAGCATGTATGGATACACCACAACCTACCCGTTTTTCCTGCTGGCGATGGTGATTATCACCCTGGGGGAATTGGTCATAGTGCCGGTCTCCAGTTCGCTTGTGGCTAAATTTTCACTGGAGGAGATGCGCGGCAGGTATATGGCTGTCTATGGATTGAGTTGGATGATCCCTGAAACCCTGGGGGTTATCCTGGGAGGCATGATCATGGATAACTATGATCCCCGGCTGTTGTGGTATTTTACAGGAACACTGGCGCTGCTCTCCGCATTTGGTTTCTACTGGATGCACCGTAACATACCAATGCCTGCCGCTGCGGAAAATGCTTAGGATGCCAGATCACTCAGAATCTTCTGCCGGGCAGGCTGTCTTTATCGTTCTATCAACTTTTTCCCCTGGTTATATGCACATATCCGATTAATCCCTGCATAGTCCGCTCGCAATTTCATCCTGCCAGCCTGAATCAATCCGCTGTCTTAAGCGCAATTTCAACCATCCGGGGGAAGCCCTGTTCGCGCTGTTCAGCGCTGGAGGTTTCCTCCGTCACCAGGCTGTCGCTCACCGTTAATATGGAAAGCGCCCGCAGGTTAAACTTCGCCGCCAGGGTATAAAGGGCGTTGGTTTCCATTTCACAGGCCAGCAAACCGAAATTTGCCCATATCTTCCACCAGTCCGGGTCATCCTTGTAGAAACTGTCGCTGGAAAAGATCCCGCCCACCCGCACGTCAATCCCGCACTCCCGGGCAGCCTGCCAGGCTTTCATCAGCAGACCAAAGTTCGCCGTAGCTGCGTAATCCATCCCTCCAAAACGCAGCCTGTTGGTGTGCGAGTCGGTGGAGGCCGCCATGGCAAGCACCACGTCTCCCACCCTCAAATCCGGCTGCAGGGCTCCGCAGGTCCCCACGCGCAGGATCGTTTTAACACCATATTCCATCGCCAGTTCATTCACATAAATGGAGAGGGTTGGCATACCCATCCCGGATCCCATCACCGAGACGGTCTTATCCCCGTAGCGCCCGGTATAACCGAACATTCCCCGCACTTTATTAAAACACACCGCATCTGCCAGCATCGTTTCGGCGATGAACTTCGCCCGCAGCGGGTCCCCGGGCATCAGCACCGTGGGGGCAACCTGCCCGGCTTGTGCACCAATGTGAATACTCATAGCTCACCTCCAAACAGTTACGCGTCTGATCTAACTATAGTATAAAACCCTTTTATAATGCAGACTCATGGTCAGGGTTTTTACCTTTTCCCAAATATTACCCGTCTTGATCCATCCATTTATTGGCAGTCACCCCGCACCCATCGCTATAAATCCTACAGATGTGTCCTCCAATACAGATTCAGGCAGTGTTATCCGGGACTTTCTTCCCAACTGGGCAGGAAATACCGCCGCCTTTACAAATTATCCTGCGTTCGCAATTCACCCTGGCAGCCCGAAAATCCGGATTAAACCAATTTTCAGGCTGCCCATCAATTTGGCGTGCGAAATAATTGCACTTGTGATACATTGGTAATGGATACCAACAGGTTGAAGAACTCCGCCAGGGGCTGCATCTATGAAAATTACTGGACCTCTATCGATATCATTGCTGCTGTTATTTTCCCTTCCAGCCTGTACCGGGTTTTCAATATCGGTCGAAAATTCCAGTCCTACGCCGTCACTTACAGCATCCCTGCAGCCAGTCCAGGTGACCCCCACTGCAGAAAACACACCCGCCCCTGCTCAAAATCCCACCTCGCTTAGCCTGGCAGATGCTTCCTTTAAAGACCAGTGGGCGCAGTCGGCAGTCACCAATTTAGAAAACAGCCAGCCTGACCGGGCTGTTGGTCCGCCGGACAGTAAAATTTGCGGAAATACGAGTACCGCCTGGACAGATTTAGAGCCGGATAAAACCAGCGCAGAATATTTCCTCGAGTTGACCTACCGCACACCCGTAATCCCGGCGCTGGTGCACATTTACCAGAGCGGCTCCCCCGGAAATATCATCGGCGTTGAACTGATCTCCTCATCCTCCGGCCTTTCCAATCAGGTTTACACCGCCGGTCCGGCGCCTTCCAACCCGTGCCTGCAAACCCTCAGCCTCCCCGTTGAGGGAGAGACAACCTTCGACCGCATCATCATCACCCTGGCAGCCTCCGCTTCTCCCACCCTGATCGATGCCGTTGAACTGGTTGGAACCGTGCCGGGCTGGGTGAACCTGCCCATCCTCTGGCGCATCCCCATCCCTTCCGGGGACGTGCTCGGCCGCACAAGTGTGCCCGGGGGCATGGCGGCGGATGACCAGGCCAACCTCTTCCTGGCTGACGGCCGCCACGGTCTTTTCCTTTATGATGCACAGGGCAGTCTGCTGAAACGCTTCGATATCCCCACCGCAGCCAACCTGAGCGATGTCGCCCTCGATCCCTCCGGCAGCCTGATCGTCAGCGATACCGCCTCCCAGGGCTTCGTCATCCTGGATGCATACGGCACCCAGATTAATAACGGCGGCGAAGAATTTAATACCGGCAGTCCCGGGGCCCTCGCACTTAATCCCGGCAATGGCAGCATCTACCTGCTCGACCAGGGCGAGGAGCAATCCCGCATCCAGGTATACCGCAGCCAGACAGCCAACCCTCAGCGCCATCTTCCCCTGGAAGCAGAAATTTATCGCGGTCTGGCGGTGGACTCTGCCGGCAGGCTCTTTTCCGCCGCTGTAAACCAGCCCCTCATTCAGAAAATCGACCCTCTCAGCGGTGAAATTTTGGACAGCCTCGGCTACCAGGAGCTAACCGGCAGCGCCCCCAGGGACCTGGCCATGGACAGCCAGGGCAGCATCTATGTCCTTTTAGACAGCAGCCTGGATGACTCCGCCGTGTATGCCTTTGACAGGCAGGGCATCCTCACCCGCCGCATCGGGCAGCTGGTCTCCAATGCCCGGGACAGCCGGCCGGGCTTCTTTTTCCAGCCGTCCAGTATTGCCGTTACCGCCGACGGGCAGCGTCTGTTCGTCAGCGAACCGGGCTACCTCACCGCTTATCTTCTCAGTCCGTGAAACAGGTCTATATGGACACCTTCAATCTCGCTTGTCTCATCCATCAGGAAACGTTCCCAATATATCCCCCTTCTCAACCAGGAGAGACACCATGGAAGATCTCACCCTCAGCCTGATCATTGTTGCCATAACCGCTGTCTTGATCGCAGCATTATTCCTTTACCTCAACCTCCGCAAACGCCGCCGGGATGACCGCCTTCAGCAGGCAGCCCGTGAACACGGCTGGCAGATTCAGGCTATCAACCAGCCGCTGCGCAGCGG
>Ga0209254_10005969_pt1 | contig 11201 bp, 8 predicted proteins | sample FrelakmetDIP11DI_FD_187148 | JGI IMG/M metagenome (GOLD analysis project Ga0209254, IMG submission 187148) | Freshwater lake sediment microbial communities from the University of Notre Dame, USA, for methane emissions studies - DIP11 DI (SPAdes)... | ecosystem: Environmental > Aquatic >... | reverse complement strand
CTCGAACCGGAGCTCGCGCAGCATGGCGCGCACCTCGCCGATGCACAGCGTCAGCTGCACCTGGCCGTCGTCGAAGGCCAGGCGGTGAAAGCCCGGCAGCAGGCCGGCCCAGCGCTGGGCCAGTTCCCGCGCTAGCGGGGCGAGTTCAGGGTAGGGGGCCCCGCCGCGTTGCAGGTCATCCGCGGTCGGTGGCCAGGCCTCGATGGCCACGTAATGCAGATGGCGAGGGGCCTGCGGGTCGGCGCGCCAGGCGTGCCAGGTGGCGAGGAAATTCAGCCCCAGGCCAAAGCCGGTTTCAAGAATCGTCCAGCTTGGGGCTTCGCGCCAAGCGTGGGGCAGCTCGCAACCATCCAGAAAGACGTGGCGCGCCTGCAGGATGCCGCCCCGCCCGTCATCGCCATCGCCGCGGTAACGGTCGTTGAATCGGGGGTTGTGCGGGGTGCCGTCGGGCAGCCATTGCACCGGACTGGCGAATGCGGTCATTCAGGCTGGGCGCGTCAGCGCCGGGGGGGCGCGGTCTTCAGGCCGTCGGGGGCACGTAGCCCTGCGCGGCATCGGCGCCGTCGCCAAAGAAGTGGTTTTCCATCTGGCGCGCCAGGTACTGGCGGGCACGCGCGTCCGCAAGATTCAGGCGGTTTTCATTGACCAGCATGGTCTGGTGCTTGAGCCAGGCGGCCCAGGCCTCCTTGCTGACGCCCTCCCAGATGCGCTTGCCGAGTTCGCCGGGGTAGGGCGGGAAGTCGAGGCCTTCGGCTTCCTTGCCGAGCTTGATACACTGAACGGTGCGTGCCATGGGAGCCTTTGAAGAGTTGTCGGCAAGTCATGCCGCGAGGACTCGACTTTATCAAGCTTTCCAAAGCCGTGGCCGGCACCATCATGGCCCGGCCACTCTGTGGGGTGATCCTGACGTGCTTCAGGCCGCCTGCGCGGCGCTGGCTTCATTCGCCGCGCTCGCCGCAAGGGCCTTGATCTCCCGGCTGGCGGCGGACAAGGCCTGCGCACGGGCGGCCTCACCCATGGCCAGGCCTTCGGCGCGCACGAAACGCACATCGGTCATGCCGAGAAAGCCCAGCACCGTCTGCAGGTAGCTTTCCTGATGCTCCATGGCCTGACCCGCCTCACTGGTGGAATAGGCGCCGCCACGGGTGGACGCGACGATCACAGTCTTGCCGGTGGCCAGCCCCTTCGGTCCCTTGTCGGTGTAGGTGAAAGTGCGCCCGGGCTGGGCAATGCGATCGATCCAGGCCTTGAGCTGGCTGGGGATGGAGAAGTTGTACAGCGGTGCACCAATCACGACCACGTCGGCGGCCAGCAACTGTGCCACCAGCTTTTCCGACACGGCGTTTTCACGTTGTTGCGCGTCGGTCAGGGGCTGCGCGCCTGGGGCGCTGCGAAAGCCAAGTGCGTCGGCCGACAGGTGGCTCGGCGCGTCCACGGCCAGGTCCAGGTGGTCGACGACAGTGCCCGGGTGGTTGGCACGCCATTGGGCGACGATGTCGCGGGTGAGCTGGCGTGAAACCGAGTTGGCGGCAAGGATGCTGGAGTCGATGTGAAGCAGTTTCATGATGAGGTCCTTTATGGGGTTGGGGCCACGCTTGGTGACCATGATTGAAGTGTGCGGAAAGATCGATTCATTGATAAGTCAGTGAATTTGCGTTAGATTGTCCTGAATTTGGAACAATCAACGCCCGGAGGCTACCGTGCAAGATCTCAACGACATGCTTTTCTTTGCCGAGGTGGTGGAGCGCGGCGGCTTTGCCGCTGCCGGCCGCGCGCTCGGCCTGCCCAAGTCGCGCCTGTCGCGCCGCGTGGCCGAACTGGAGGGGCGCCTCGGCGTGCGGCTGCTGCACCGCACCACGCGCCGGCTCTCGCTCACCGACGTGGGTGCGCAGTATCTGCGGCACTGTGTGGCGGTGCGCGAGGAAGCCGAGGCCGCGGCCGACGTGGTGGCGCTGGTTCACTCCGAACCACGCGGCACCCTGCGCGTGAGCTGCCCGGTCACGCTGGCGCAGACCGTGGTGGGCGAGCTGCTGCCGCGATTCATGGGCTTGTACCCGCTGGTTCGCGTGGAGATGCAGGTGAGCAACCGGGTGGTCAACCTGGTGGAGGAGGGCATCGATGTGGCCCTGCGCGTGCGCCCGACGCTGGAAGACAGCGGCAGCCTGGTGATCAAGCCGCTGGGCATCAGCCAGGGACTGCTGGTCGGCAGCCCCGCCCAGCTGGCGCGCCAGGGGCGCCCCGCCACGCCGCAGGATCTGGCCCGGCTGGACACCCTGTCGATGGCGGCCAACGACGGCCGCGCCGCAGTGCGCTTGTTCGGACCCGACGGCGCGACCCACGAGTGGGCGCACCAGCCCCGCTTTGTGGCCGATGACTTGCTGACACTGAAATTCGCGGTGCTGGACGGTGTCGGCATCTGCGTTTTGCCCGACTACATGTGTGGCGACGAGATTCAGGACGGACGCCTGGTGCCCGTGCTGCCGGGCTGGAATCCGGCGCCCGGGCGCGTGCACGCGGTGTTTGCCTCGCGCCGCGGCCTGGCACCGGCGGTACGGCGCTTCCTGGACTTTCTGGGTGAACACATCGGGAATACCGTGCCGGGGGGCACCTCGGTGATCAGCCCGCCAACAGCGCATTAGGAGTGCCTTGCGCGACGGTGCCAAGGATTTTTTGCAAAAAACAGTCGAGAAAGGGCCGTTCTCCAGGGTCGAATGGTCATGTGCCGCTATGATTTCAGGATTCAAAGGAGTCTTGCAGCGGGTGCGGCCGGGCGCTCCTGGCCCCACGCGCGGCGGGCTCCAGCGTGACCGGGCCGATCACCCCGAGGGAACTAAAACCGGCGCCTGCAACTCAAGCCTGTGCCGCCGAACAGGATGAAGCGGGGCTGTCCTGCGCAACAATCCAGGGTTCCCGCTTTGCGTGAAGTCGCGAGCGGGTGACGACAGCGTGCTCAGCCCGCAATTTTTGGAAGCTTGATGATTTCTCTGACCTGGTTTGAAACCTATCCCCGGCGCCTGTTCGCCGCCCTGTGCCTTGCCTGCCTGGCCATGCTGGCCTTCGGCCTGTACCTGCAGCATGTCGTGGGGCTCAATCCGTGTCCGATGTGCATCGTGCAGCGCTACGCGCTGATGCTCGTGGCCACTGTGGCCGGACTGACGGCGCTCAGCGGCCGGCGAGCGCTGCACCTGGGCGGCGCGGTGCTGCTGGTGGCGGTCGCCGGCTTTGGCGGCTTTACCGCAGCGCGGCAGTCCTGGCTGCAGTGGTACCCGCCCGAGGTGGTGAACTGCGGGCGGGACTTCTACGGAATGATCGAGACCTTTCCGCTGCAGCGCGTGCTGCCGATGATCTTCAAAGGCACGGGGGATTGCAGCAAGATCGACTGGACCTTCCTGGGCGGCACGCTGGCCAACTGGTCGTTTGTCGTTTTCACCAGCATCCTGATCCTGGCGCTGGTGATGACGTGGCGCACCGTCCGGGCGCCGCGCTGACCGATCAGAGCGGCAGGGTGTCCAGCATCTCGTAGGTGGATTTCAGCCAGGTCTTGACGCGCTGGCGCTCGAGCAGGCCCAGTGAATCCGGGCCGCCGCGGTGGTTGATGGCGGCCCAGAAGCTGGCGTTCTGCCGGTCGATCTTGCGCATGCTGGCCTCGTGCAACTGGCCCAGCGTGGTCACTCGGGCACCCAGTGCCAGGGCGTTCTTCAATGCGGTAGATTGCTCCAGCTCCGAAAAATCCGAACCGCGCCCCAGGTTCTTGATCACCAGGTAGTTCGGCCCCTGCCCGTAGGTGTCGATCAGGCGCTGCAGCAGGTCCACCGAATCCTTGCCGGCATCGGCCAGATGCCAGAAATTGACGGTGATTCCCATGTCGGTGAGCACGGCAATCAGGTCCGAATCCTTGACCCAGCGCGAAAGTGGCGCGGCGGTCTGCGCGGCCAGGTCCACGATCACGCTGGATTGCTGGCCGTCGGGCAAGGTCTCCTCGAAGGACCCCACGACCCGATCCAGGCCCTCGTAGCTGTCCACCACCACCGGCGAGGCGTAGTCGGCATAGAAGCGGGTGAAAGAGGTATGGGAGCGGTCGGTGTCGAAGCCGATGAAGGGCAGGCCCTTGTCGAGGTAGTACTGGGCCAGAACCCGTGCCGCGACCGATTTGCCCACGCCGCCCTTTTCGCCGCCGATGAAATTGAGTGAACTCATGTGTTTTTCCTGTGGTTGGCCCACGATGTTGATTGGAGGGTTGGTTGCCGCCAGGGCCGCCTTGCAAGCTTGCCGCGAAACAGCAGCAAGAAACGTGCTCGGCGGCCCGGGTCAGCCCAGTTTCTTGACCAGCACCTGGCTCTTGCGGTCCCAGTTGTACTTGCGTTTGCGCGCCTCGGGCAGCCAGTCGGGGTCGACCTGGACGAAGCCGCGCTTGATGAACCAGTGCATGGTGCGCGTGGTCAGCACGAAGATGCTCTGCAGGCCCGCCGCGCGGGCGCGTTGCTCGATGCGTTTGAGCACCTTTTCGCCATCACCCTGGCCCTGGCTCTGGGGCGACACGGTGAGGGCGGCCATTTCGGCCGTCCTGGCTTCGGGGTAGGGGTAGAGCGCGGCGCAGGCAAAGATCACACCGTCGTGCTCGATGATGGTGTAGTTGGCGGCGTCGCGCTCGATCTCGGTGCGGCTGCGCGTGACCAGGGTGCCGTCCTTCTCGAAAGGCTCGATCAGGTGCAGGATGCCGCCCACGTCGTCAGCCGTGGCCTCGCGCAGGCTCTCCAGCTTTTCGTCCACCACCATGGTCCCGATGCCGTCATGCTGGTAGATCTCCAGCAGCAGCGAACCGTCCACTGCAAACGGGATGATGTGGCTGCGCTCCACGGCGGCCTTGCAGGCCTTGACGCAATGCTGCAGGTAAAACGCCGTGTCGGTCGGGCGCTGGCCTGGGTTGACGCGGGCCAGCAGCTGCTCGGCGGCGGCCAGCGGCAGCTCGGTGTCGATCGGATTGTCTTCGCTCTCAGGCTCCTCGGGCTTGATGCGAATGCCCGGGATTTCGGTCACGAAGATCAGCTTGTCGGCCTGCAGGGCGATGGCCACCGAGGTGGCCACTTCTTCCATGGTCAGGTTGAAGGCCTCGCCGGTTGGCGAGAACCCGAACGGCGACAGCAGCACCAGGGCGCCCATGTCCAGCGTGCGCATGATGCCCGCCACGTCCACCTTGCGCACCAGGCCGGAGTGCTGGAAATCCACGCCGTCCAGGATGCCCACTGGCCGGGCGGTGATGAAGTTACCGCTGATCACGCGCACGGTGGAGTCCGCCATCGGCGTATTGGGCAGGCCCTGGCTGAAGGCCGCCTCGATTTCATAACGTAACTGGCCTGCGGCCTCCTGCGCGCAATCCAGCGCCACCTCGTCGGTGATGCGCATGCCGTGCGAATACCTGGCGGCGTGCCCCTTGGCCTGGAGCTGCTCGTTCACCTGCGGGCGAAAACCGTGCACCAGCACGATCTTCACACCCATGCTCTGGATCATCGCCAGGTCCTGCGCCAGATGCTGCAGTTTGCCGGCCGCAATGGCCTCGCCACAGACCCCCACCACGAAGGTCTGGTTGCGGAACTTGTGGATGTAGGGCGCCACCGAGCGAAACAGCGGGACGAAGGTGAAATTGAAAACGGTGGACATGGGCTTTGGCGCGGCTCGGTGGCGGGGATAATCGTCGATTCTCCACGAAGTTCGAAACCATCCGTGTCCGTTGCCCCCCCGTCCCTGAAGATCGAGTTCCCCGAATCCCTCCCGGTCTCAGGCAAGCGCGACGAAATCATGGCTGCGCTGCACAGGCAACAGGTCATCATCGTCTGCGGCGAGACCGGTTCGGGCAAGACCACGCAACTGCCGAAGATCGCGCTGGCCATGGGCAGGGGAAAGCTCAATGGCCCCAGGGGCACGGACGGCCAGCTGCTGCCAGGTAAGGGCCAGCTCATCGGTCATACCCAGCCGCGCCGTATTGCCGCCAGTTCCGTGGCCAAGCGCATTGCCGAGGAGCTCAACACGCCGCTGGGCGATGTGGTGGGCTTCAAGGTGCGCTTCCAGGACCGCCTGAGCCGCGACGCCTCGGTCAAGCTGATGACCGACGGCATCCTGCTGGCCGAAACCCAGACCGACCCGCTGCTCAAGGCCTACGACACGATCATCATCGACGAGGCCCACGAGCGCAGCCTGAACATCGACTTCCTGCTGGGCTACCTGCGCCAGATCCTGCCGCGCCGGCCCGACCTGAAGATCGTCGTGACCTCCGCCACGATCGACGCCGATCGCTTTGCGCAGCACTTTTCGTCAAGAGCCGGGCCGGCGCCGGTCATCATGGTCTCGGGCCGCATGTTTCCGGTGGAGCAGCGCTGGAAGCCGTTCGAGGAAAGCCGCGACTACGGTCTGAACGAAGCGATTGCCGACGGCGTGGACGAGCTCTGGGCCGGCGGCACGGGTGGCGACATCCTGGTCTTCCTGCCCGGCGAGCGCGAGATCCGCGAGGCCGCCGACCACCTGCGCGGCCACCTGTCGCATTCGCCGATCAACCGCGGGGCTGAGGTGCTGCCGCTGTTTGCGCGCCTGTCACCGGCCGAGCAGGATCATATTTTTGACGCCCACAGCGGCCGGCGCATCGTGCTGGCCACCAACGTGGCCGAGACCTCGCTCACCGTGCCGGGCATCCGCTATGTGATCGACGCCGGAACGGCGCGGGTCAAGCGCTACAGCTTCCGCAGCAAGGTGGAGCAGTTGCTTGTCGAGCCGATCAGCCAGGCCGCCGCCAACCAGCGCGCCGGGCGCTGCGGCCGCGTGGCCAACGGCATCTGCATCCGCCTGTACGACGAAAAAGACTTCAACGGCCGTCCGCGCTTCACCGATCCAGAGATCCTGCGTTCCTCTCTGGCCGGCGTCATCCTGCGCATGAAGTCGCTGCGCCTGGGCGTGGTCGAGGAGTTTCCCTTCCTCGACGCGCCCTCCGGCCGTGCCATTGCCGACGGCTACCAGTTGCTCAACGAACTCGGCGCCGTGGACGACGCGAACGAGCTGACGGCGCTGGGGCGTGAACTGGCCCGCCTGCCACTGGATCCGCGCGTGGGCCGCATGATTCTGGAGGCGCGTGAGCGCAACGCGCTGGACGAGGTGCTGGTGATTGCCTCGGCCCTGTCGGTGCAGGACGTGCGCGACCGCCCGATGGACGCCCAGCAGCAGGCCGACCAGGCGCACGCCAAATTCGACGACGACAAGAGCGAGTTCACCGGCTACCTCAAGCTGTGGAAATGGATCAACGAAGCGCGTGGCGGGGCGCCCACGCTGCCTTCGGCCCGTGCGCAGAAGGAGGCCGCGCGCAAGGGCCCGGTATCGCAGGCCGTCCTGCCCGTGGCACAGCGCGCAGCGCAGGCCATGGCCGCAGCGCGGCAGGCGCTGGCGGGCCAGGGCGCGGTGCAGCCGTCCGAGCCCGTGCATCCGACCCACAAGCTCAGCAACCGCCAGTACGAACAACTGCTGCGCCAGAACTTCGTCAGCGTGCGCCGCCTGCGCGAATGGCGCGACATCTACAGCCAGCTGCACACCGTGGTGGCCGAGCACAAATGGCCGCTCAATGAGACCCAGGCCAGCTACGAGCAACTGCATCTTTCCATGCTGGCCGGCCTGCTGGGCAACATCGGCTGGAAGATGGAGGAGGAAGAGGTCTACCTGGGCGCGCGTGGCATCAAGTTCCATCGCCACCCGGGCGCGCACTTGTCCAAGAAGCCGGGCCGCTGGATCGTGGCGGCCGAGCTGGTGGAGACCACGCGCCTGTTCGGCCGGGGCATCGCCAACATCGAGCCGCAATGGCTGGAGCAGTTGGGCGGCCACCTCCTGAAGAAACAGCTGCTGGACCCGCATTGGGAGAAAAAGGCCGCTCAGGTGACGGCGCTGGAGCGTGCCACCTTGTATGGTCTGGTGGTTTACAGCGGTCGTCGCGTGGACTTCGGCAAGGTGGACCCGCACGCGGCGCGCGAGATCTTCATCCGCGAGGCGCTGGTGGGCGCGCAGTGGGACACCCAGCTACCCTTCCTGGCCGCCAACCAGAAACTGATTGCGCGGGTGGAAGAACTGGAGCACAAGTCGCGCCGGCAGGACGTGCTGGTTGACGATGAATTGATCTACGCCTTCTACGACCAGCAATTGCCGCCCGACGTGTGCAGCGGCGCCAGCTTCGAGGCCTGGTACCGGCAAGAAGTCCGGAAACGCGCGGCAAGCGCCTCGGGTGGCCAGCCCCAGCCTCAGCTGTTGGTACTGACGCGCGAGGAACTGATGCGCCATGAGGCCGCCGGCATCACCACCCATGCGTTTCCCCGCATGATCCGTCTCGGCGGCGTGGACTGCGACGCCACCTACCTGCACGAACCCGGCGACGCAAAGGACGGCCTGACCGTCACGGTACCGCTGTTCGTGCTGAACCAGGTCAACGAGGACCGCTGCGAGTGGCTCGTGCCCGGCATGCTCAAGGACAAGATCCAGGCGCTGCTCAAGAGTCTGCCGCAGCGCCCGCGCGGGCGCTTCGTGCCCCTGCCGGAAAGCGCGAAGCGGCTTGCGCAAGAGCTGGGCACCCCCGAGGGTTTTGGCCAGGGCAGCCTGACGGACGCGCTGCTCAAGGTGGTGCGTGCCGCCACCAGCCTGGATGTGAAGCGCGCCGACTTCAAGCTTGACATGCTCAGCCCGCACCTGTTCATGAACTTCCGCGTCGTGGACGAGCATGGCCGGCAACTGGGGACCGGTCGCAACCTCGGCGCGCTGAAGGCCGAACTGGGGGCGCAGGCACGCGGGGCGTTCCAGGCCCTGGCGGGACTCAAGGTGGCCGCGCGACCATCCGCCACACGAAAAGATGAGATATTCGAAGAAAAACCGGAGCTAGCCAGCGTAAAACGGCCGGGGTTAGCTATTAATTCAGAAGCTAATTCGGCGCCAGCCGCAAGCCAGCGCCATACCGCGTGGACCTTTGGCGAACTGCCGGAACTGATGGAGATCCGCAAGGGCGGGCAGACGCTGATCGGCTTTCCGGCACTGATCGACGGGGGCGACGCAGTCACCATCGAAGTCTTCGACGAGCCCGACGTCGCCGCTGCGCGCCACCGGGCCGGCCTGCGCAGGTTGTTTGCCCTTCAGCTCAAGGACGCACTGAAATACCTTGAAAAGAACGTTCCCGAACTGCAGAAGATGGCCGTGACCTACATGCAGGTCGGTCGTGCGCCCGACGGCACCGGCGGTGGCACGCTGGAAGAGTTGCGTGAGCAGATCATCGACGTCGCGCTGGACCGCGCATTCCTGCTGGAGCCGCTACCGGCCGGCGAGGCGGACTTCAAGCGCCGCCTGGAAGAGGGCCGGGGGCGCCTGACGCTGATTGCCAATGAAGTTGCCCGCCTGGCCCATACCATCCTGACCGAATACGCCGCCGCGCTACGCAAGATCAAGGACACGCGGAACGCGCCAGACGCCACCGCGGACTGCAGCCAACAAGTGCAGCGCCTGATGCCCAAGCGCTTCATCGTCGCAACCCCCTGGACCTCGCTGCAGCACTTCACGCGTTACCTGAAAGCCATTTCGTTGCGCCTGGACAAGCTGCGCGCCGACCCCGCGCGCGATGCGGGCAGGCTGGCCGAGTTGCGTCCCCTGGAACAGCGCTACTGGCGCCTGGTGGCCGAGCGCAAAGGCCTGGTGGACGACCGCATGGCCGAATTTCGCTGGCTGCTCGAAGAACTGCGTGTCAGCTTCTTCGCGCAGGAACTGCGCACACCTCAGCCCGTCAGCGTGAAGCGGTTGGAAAAGGTGTGGGCACAGCTGACGCATTGAGCGCCAGCCTGCGACCTAGAAACCAAACGCCCGAACGCCGGGCTTGACCATGTAGGCGGCGACCTCGGGGGGCTTCGCCACCGTGACGCCGTCGATCAGATCCGTTGGCGTCTTGTCGGCATTCGGCAGGAACAGCGCACAGACCTCCACCGTGGCGCCGCCCTTGATCAGCCCGGTCATCATCTGCTTGGGCGTGACGTTGCGCGGCTTGAGCGCCGCCGGCTCATAGGTCTTCAGCGCCAGCTGGCCGGCCGGGCCGCACAGCAGGATACGCACGGCGGCTTTCTGCTCGGCCATCTGGGTGGCCAGGACCATCGCCATGCCTTGTGCCTGGTTGTCGGCACTGGTCACGTTGAAGAAAGTCTCGGTCTGGGTTTGCGCGATGCCGCTCAGGGAGACAGCGAGCAGGGCGGATAGGAGGAGTGAATTGCGTTTCATGGTGCGAGTCCTGTTTGGTTCTTCGTTTACTTGCCTTTGATGGTGTAGGTGCCGTCCTTGGCCCACTTGATGTCGGCATCGAGGAAAACGGTCTTGATCTCGGGCTTGTAGAGCTTGACCATGTCATGCGCTTCGCCGCTGCGCGCCCCGGCGCCACAGAAGAAGATGATGGGCTTGCCCTTGGGCAGCTTGTCCAGGTTCTTCTCCAGGGTGCTCACGGGCATGTTGATGGCACCCTTGAAGGTACCAGTGTCGAACTCCTTCGGGTCGCGCACGTCGATCAGGAAGACGCTGTCGGGCGCTTCCCTGTAGATGCGCTCAAACGAGGCGACGGCAATCGAGCCGGCCTCCTTGCCCGCCTCGATGGCCGGCGCCTTGGCAGCCGCCGGGGCTGCGCCTGCCGCCGCCGCTGTCGGACCGGGTCCATAGGCTTTTTCCCAGGCCGGATAACCTTCAGGCACCACCTTGACATCGGTGTAGCCCAGCTTGATCGCCTTGAGGGCGGAATCGTTGCTGAGCACGCAGGTCACGCCTTCACAGTAAAAGTACAGAGGGGATTTCTTGTCGGCCGGCAGCATCTTGGGCGCCAGCGTGTCGAACTGGGAGTCCGGGATGTTGATGGCCGTCGGGATGTGGCCGAGGTCGTACTTGCGCGCCTTGGGCCGCGAGTCGATCAGCGTCATCGGCGCTTTCTCGTCGATCAGCTTCTTGATGTACGGGATGCTGACCGCGTGCAGGTTGCCGCCGGCGATCCAGCCGGGGAAACCCTCGGCGAACACGCGCACATTGGTGTAGCCCAGCTTTTCCGCCTTGTGAGCCCCGTTGTGGCTCAGTATGCAGTCGTAGCCTTCGCAATAGAACACCAGCAGGGTGGCCTTGTCCTGCGGCAGCATCGTCGGGGCCAGCTTGTCAAACTGGGTGTCCGGAAT
>Ga0209254_10005968_pt1 | contig 11201 bp, 6 predicted proteins | sample FrelakmetDIP11DI_FD_187148 | JGI IMG/M metagenome (GOLD analysis project Ga0209254, IMG submission 187148) | Freshwater lake sediment microbial communities from the University of Notre Dame, USA, for methane emissions studies - DIP11 DI (SPAdes)... | ecosystem: Environmental > Aquatic >... | reverse complement strand
TTCACCTGCCTGGTTGGCGCATCCCAGGTACACTTCTTCCACTTCGGCAGGGTCAATCCCAGTACGTTGAACCAGTGCTTTAAGCACATGCGCCGCCAGGTCGTCTGGTCGAACGGCTGATAATGCGCCCCCCAGTGCGCCGATGGGGGTCCGGATGGCATCGATGAAGACAGCTTCAGGCATCAGTTTCTCCTTTTTCCCATAAACATTTTTATTATCATAATCTGTTCCGGGTGGAATGCCAATAGGCTGGCAGGGTATTCGAAGGAACTTGCTGGAGTTCTGGAGAAAAAATTCCTGATGCTGGAAAACAAAAGTTAAAAAAATTGTCTGCTTATAGTTTTCTGTGAAATGAACCCATTGGATTTTCAATAAACCTCACAGGTTTTTGGAAACCTGTGAGGTTTATTTGTAGGAACACATGTGAATAGTAAAGGGGGATCAGATGAATATACAATATATATACAATATATTGACATTTTTTGAGGTTTATGATAATCTATTTATTAGGATGATCTATCAGTCGTCTCTTAATTGCTGAGATTCAATAAAAGAGCGATGTGATGACTGGCAGGAAATAACTTGAGGAAAATCAAGATGGGACTATTTCGACATGAATTTACAGTGAATACCCCAATTAAGGATGTGGCAGAATTTCATGGAAGTACTCAGGTATTAAGAAAATTAAACCTTCCCCTGATAGGTTTAAAATTTCACCGGTTGGAGCCGCTGGCCGAGAACTCAATATCAGATTTCACCATGTGGATCGGTCCAATACCGGTGCGGTGGGTAGCCAGGCATGAGGATGTAACCCCCGACCGGGGTTTTGTGGATGTGCAGGAATCAGGTCCCTTTAAAATTTGGAGACACCGTCACTCTTTTGTTCCTTTGGATGGTTCACATACGCTCGTAAGAGACGAGATCATGTATGTGTATTCAAGGGCACCCTTGTGGTACTTATTCGGCCACTTTATGGCCTGGAATTTACCGCTGACTTTTGCATATCGCAGTTGGGTTACTCGCAAATCCCTGGAGAAGAAACCCGAATGAAGGACATCATCGTTGTAGGAGCCGGAATCGGAGGGTTAGTAACAGCAGCGACATTATCACGCCTTGGTTATCCAGTTACGGTGCTGGAGGCGCATGTTTATGCTGGTGGCTGCGCCGGTACCTTCTATCACCAGGGGTTTCGATTTGATGCTGGCGCCACACTTGCCGCCGGGTTTTATCCGGGCGGCCCAATGGATCTTGTGGCCCAGGCTTCCGGTATCGAGACCTGGCAGGGAAGTACCACGGACCTGGCGATGCTCGTGCACATGCCGGATGGAGAAAGGATCCCTCGCTGGGGAGATAGTCGCCGTCAGCATGCCTACCAGGATGCTTTCACAAAGCAAGCGATGCCGTTCTGGAACTGGCAGGAGAATACCGCCGATGCATTATGGGACCTGGCTGTACGACTGCCCACCTGGCCACCCCAGTCTGCCACGAACGCTTTTGAACTGATCTCGACCGGTCTAAATTGGGCATCCCGAGATCTGTTTCATCGTATCAGCCCGGGATTATTGGCAGACGTCTTTCGACCTGTCGCGTCGCACCTAAAACGGGCACCCGAGCGTCTGCGCACATTTATCGATGCTCAGCTGTTGATTTCCGCTCAGACTACAAGCGAATACGCGAATGCGCTCTATGGCGCTTCAGCTCTCGATTTGCCGCGCAGGGGGGTGCGAGTCTTCGAAGGTGGTATCGGCTCGATTGCAGCTCACCTGGTCCAGGCGATACAGGATAACGGGGGTAAGGTCCTTTTTCACCATGATGTGAATAAAGTGAATCTTACACCAGACGCATCCTACGAAGTATTTACTCGCCAGGGACCTGTATATCAGGCCGGAAAATTAGTATTCAATTTACCTGCCTGGAATATCTCCAATATTTTGGGGAACCATACTCCTTCAGGCTTGCGCAGAAAAATAAATTGTCCTGTGTCTGGATGGGGAGCGTTCACGACCTATGTCGGAGTTGATGGATCTGCTGTGCCAACAGATCTGCCATTACATCACCAGGTCCTAACAGGTCATGGACTGGGCGAGGGGGAGAGTATCTTCCTTTCAATCAGTCCAGCCTGGGATACCACGCGAGGACCGAATGGTGGGCGTGCCATCACGATCAGCACACATACTAGATTGCAGCTCTGGTGGAATTTACATAATCAGAACCTGGAGTTATACGAATCAAAGAAATCGGAATACCTGGGAAGGGTAATTCAGGCAGCCTCAAAAATCATTCCTCATGTCAAAGAAGCAGCCCAAATTATTCTGCCAGGCACACCAGTGACTTTCAATAGATTTACGGGTCGGATGGAGGGATGGGTAGGCGGTTTTCCTCAAACCAACCTCTTTCAAGCGTGGGGTCCGCGGTTAGGGCCAGATTTATGGATGGTAGGAGACAGTATTTTTCCAGGCCAATCGATCGCAGCAACAGCTCTGGGCGGCTTGAATGCCGCGAAACAAATCCATTGGGAGTCAGAAAGAGAATATTTACCCTCCCATTCCATTGAATTCCCTCCTACCCTTCCCACTCTAGGCGCCTGATGGATTGTGATTCTTGTTTTCGAAATCAACCACTTTTAAGTTCAGGTCACATTGAGCAACATGCCCCATATCCAGAGGATGGCAAGAAAGGTCACGGCACTTGCAAGTAGGATCGAATGATAGATACGACTGGCTATCGAACCAGTTTTAAGCCTCCAGGCCTGTATCAGGCCTACCAGCCAGGTCAGGCTTAGAACAAGGATCAATGGCGGCAAGATGAGCCAGGGTCTCGCTTCTCCCGCCAACCCGTAAAGTAGACGGTTGTCATTATTCACCACCATTACCGCTATGGTCGCAACCAGTCCTACCACGAACAGCGGCGCGAGCAAGCCAACGAAAACTGCCAGCCAACCGATCAATCTGGAAGGAAAAGCCGTGGCTTTTCTCGGCATAACTTCAAGCCGATCTGTCAACAGGTCTGACTCACGCGGTTTACTCAACCAGCGAATGATACCTGAGATAGGAATGATAATCACTGCAGAAAATAAGAATAGTGCACTGATCGTCAGTATAAGAAATTCAATCAGGGTGAATTGATCGAGATTGATAAGGTCGATCACAAATGGTGCATCGATCACGTTCCTGGAGGTATAGAAGTCAGGCCCACCAAGTCCTTCGACACAGCTGGTATCAGGAGGAACTTGGGGATTTTCCAGGAAGTCAAGGATAATCTGATCCTGGCATTCCCCTTCGAACGCCTGCCCGTGCCCACCGTTTGGAAAAGTGACCAGCGTCGCATTGTTGAGTGTTTCAGCAGCTGCCTGTGCGTATTCGGGAGGCGTAACTGGATCGAAAGCTCCTGAAAGAAGCAGAACCGGGACATCGCTTGAAACAGGAAGGTCAACGCTACTGTCCAGGTTTTCCACCTTCCACATTTTGCAAGTATCCAGAAAATCCTGCGGTCCGCGTTCCATCACCTCGATGACAGATGGATCTACACCATCCAGAACCTGTTCTTCAGCGGAAAAATCAGCATCTTCGGCACACAGGACTGAATAATACATGCCGTAAGCCAGAGTTCGATCAAAGATGATCAGAGTCAGAATCCGGCTCAAGAAACCAAACTCACCTGCACGGGCGTCGTAAATTACCCTTGGCAGTGCCGGGATGATGCTGGTTCCATACAGCATCTGTGCGATGGAGTTCATGAACGAATCCCCATCGAATATTGTCTGGAAAGTTATCCCGCTGTCAGGATCGGTCATCGAAAAGGTGGCAGGTGTTTCGTTGAATTTATCAACCAGCTCAAAGAAGGTCTTTTCCAGCTCAGGATAATCACGCTGGCAATCTGGGTCAGCCTGGCAGGCAGCAAACAGGTTTTTCAGAGACTGATCGATAGTAGAAGTCGTTTGAAGCAGAAAATTGATCTGGGGAGGCAGCACTCCGTCCAGGATCAGGCTGCGCAGACTCTGGGGGTACATTTTCAGATAATGCAGTGCCAGAAGTGTCCCATACGAGACCCCGTAAAGATTTATCTTTTCATAGCCCAATGCCTGTCTCAAGCTCTCCAGGTCCTGAGCGTTTTCCAGGCTGTTAAATGCCGAGAGATCGACTCCCTGGTCCGCCAGACGATCGTGGCATGCTGTGGTTGCCTGTAGACTCAAGCTGGCTGCTTCTTCCTGGGTCAGGTCTTTTTCCAGAGTGTCTAGAGTCATCTGGTCGATTTCGGGGCAGACCAGGCTGGGCGATGAATATAGAGTCCCGCGCTGCTCCAGCAAAACAATTTCACGGTTTGCGCGCAGCCGGCTGTTGACTGAAAATTGTTGTAAAAATGTATCGATAGTGGATCCACCGGGTCCGCCCTGTTCCATGAAGAGCGGGTCTGCTTCAGGAGTTGATTCCAACGAATTAATGATTGCTACGGCGAGCCTGATTTCCTTTCCCTCTGGATCGTTATAGTTTTCCGGGACAGATAAATAACCGCAGTTCACGTCCCTTCCTTCGACCAGGTTCGGGGGGAGTTCAAATTCACATTCACTGGGTCTAAATTCGGATGCCAGGGAAGGTAAACTGCTGCCAGCAGTAATGGATGCAAATGAAGATGAAAACATCGGAAATAGGAACAGGAAGGCCAGGAAGAAACTGTATATATATTTCAAGTTATTTTCTCACTACGCTGCGTAAGCGAAATGCTCAACGAATGAGCTATTATATGGGCAGTCAGGATACATGTCAAAGTATGTATCTAGATTCCCTCCGTGGCAGGGACTGAAAATCGATAGTGCTATAATTAATGTAACTTCTGGCAATTTTCTTCGTCTTAGTTTCCAAGTGTTTATTGTTGTTTTTGCCAAATCTCGAGTTGGAAAAAACCTTTGTGCAAGTGGACCAGGTACAACCAAAAACTTCACGATTTAATGTGCTGCGGGTGGGGAAAAGAGCCCAGATTTACTTTCGGAGGGAGAGATGCATAACTCACTGCAAAGAGTAGTCAGTGTAATCATCGCTACCGTCCTGTTGACAGGGATGGCATGCAATCTGGTATTTCCGGGGTCTCAAGAGACTGCCACACCTCAACTAACTTCACAAGTAAACGAGACACCGTCCGTGCAACCCCCATCCACAGAAGTCCTGCAGCCTGTGCAGCCGACACCTACATTCATTATTCCGCTCAGCTCCAGCCCACGATTTGCTGCCTACCGTGAGAGCGCTGGAAATGTTTCCGCACAGCTTAAACAAGAAGAGATAATGGCAGATTTAAGCAATGTTCGAATTCCTTATATGCTTTCACAGGCTCAAATTGAAAAACTTTCTCAAGTGGGATTCGTCGTCAGTCCGGGGCAGGAGAAAGAGTTCTTTACTCTGTATGAAAAGGCCCGCTACGACAACCTGCCTGTATTTGTTACCAGCGATTCCCTGCTGCATGTATATCACCTGATGTTCAGTAAAGTCTTGAGGACGGCAGAATCGAATTATTTCATACCCTTACTGCGCCAGATGAACAAGGCATTGATTATACGCAGCGATGAGATCTACAGGCAGCTGCAGGGAACAGGCTGGGAAGATGCTGCCAGGAGAACAGTTGCATATATCGGCGTTGCAAGCAGGCTGGTCGACCCGGCTGCAAGTATCCCAACCTATGCCCAGGACCTGGTCGATGTAGAGGTCGCCCAGATTAACGCGGCATCCAGTATCCTGCCCTCCCCGCTATTTCCTGGTCTGGAGAGTGGTGAAGACTATACCCAATACATCCCACGCGGCCATTATACTAAAACCGAAGAGCTGAAAGCCTATTTTCGAGCGATGATGTGGTACGGACGAATGACCTTCCGGTTAAAAGCGCTCAATCCTGACGTTGGAAAAGCAGAGACACGCTCTGCCCTGTTACTGGCGCATACCCTGCGTACGACCCAGGTGAACGGAATGACGGGTCTGCAAGCCTGGGCAGACCTTTACAGCCCGACTGTCTTTTTTGTAGGCAGGAGTGACGACCTGACTGTACTGCAATACAGCGACGTGATGGATTCAATCTATGGAAATAATCCTGACCTTCAATCTCTGGTTGACGAGGGTAAATTAGAACAATTTATCAACCTGGCTGAAACTCTCCCGGCGCCGCGCATTCTCGGGATGGTGATTGTTCACGATCAGGATGAAGAACAGCTCACCAAAGGATTGCGCTTCATGGGGCAGCGTTTCGTTCCGGATGCGTATATATTTCGCCAGTTGGTGTTCGATAATGTGAGCACGATGTCAGACCGACGAGGTTTACCTAAAGGTCTCGACCTGTTCTCCGCCATGGGCTCGCAGCGCGCTTACCAGCACCTGGAACAGGCCGGGGACACGCAGTATGAAGCATACCCACAGCAAATGGAAGAAGTCCGGAGCTGGCTCACTTCGCTCAGCGTCGATGAGTGGACTGAAACCCTGTATAACACCTGGCTGTATACTTTCTTCCCACTAATCCAGGTTCCAACCGAAGGCTATCCGGCTTTTATGCGTTCGGACGCATGGCTGGACAAACAGCTGAATTCGGTTCTCGGCAGTTGGGCTGAACTTAAGCACGACACGGTCCTGTATGCCAAGCAGGTTTACGCGGAATTAGGAGGTGGCCCACCTCCACCACCTCCAGCACCACCGAAAGGCTATGTCGAGCCCGTTCCCGTTTTCTATGCACGCCTAGCTGCACTGACCGAAATGACCCGGGAAGGTTTGGAAACCCGTGGGTTGCTTTCGGAAGAGGATAAGCAGGGCTTGCTGCGGTTAGAGACCCTGGCGCGCGATCTGCATTCGATAGCAGCCAGCGAGCTGTACGGCGATACGCTTAAGCCAGAGGATTACGAGAGAATACGCTTCTACGGAGGGGAATTAGAGGAGCTCACTATGCTCGCCTCCGATAAAGTAGGTGAAGAGCAACCTGGAACACCTGTTTTTATGGAGGAAGAACAGCAGGCAGCGGTGGTTACAGACGTGGCTACCGATCCAGATCCTGGTGGACCCGAATTCTTCGAGCCGATCGTTCTTGAAGTAGGTGTAGGAAGGATAAATGAAATTTTTGCTGTCGTACCTGTCGTGGAACCTGATGGCAGCCAATACCTGCAGGTAGCCAAGGGAGGTGTGTTCTCATACTACGAATTTCCCTGGCCCGCCAGCGACCGCCTGACGGATGAAAAATGGCGAGAGATGCTCACTCAGGGCCAGGCGCCAGCCTTGCAGCCCTGGACCAGCAGTTTCTATGTGGAGCAAGGTGAATATGCCAACCTGAGTGTGCCGATCATAAGCTACCATACCAACGTCACTTACCTTTTCTGGAGTCCGAGTGATTCGGTGGTCAATCTCGATGCTAATTCCGAATCGTTTCGCGCCGAATTGCAGTCCCTGGCCAGCCAGAAACAATATGTTGGTCATCAATTGTTGTATTTCCAGGTCCGTTCAGTGGATATCCAATCCAATACCCAGGCCATAGTGCCGGTGCGCGAAATCTGGCATGATAAGCTGTACAGCTACAATGGGGACTATCCGACGTACGAAGAGGAAGCAATTGCCGAACGGGGTCCTTATTCACTCGATGTCACCTACACTCTAGAATTGGTAGAGTCCGAGTTTGGCTCGTACTGGCAGATTGCCAATGTTGCATATTCCAATCTGATCCCAGGCTGGTAAATTTGAGGAGAGCAGGTAGAGAGTCGAGCCGTTCGATCTTCTTGCTGTTATTAATCTCAATCTGCGGGTGGATAGCAATATCTAACCGGCATGTGGTTGAAAGATCCGGCGCAGCTTTTGAAACAACAGATTGGCTTTTCCTGCGAGACGGAGTTTTACATCCATCTTCCGGTGAAGGAATAGAGATCATTGTTACCGGGGATATCATGCCCGGTCGCGAACCACTTTCTGGAGGAGATCCATTCAGGTTAATCTCCAGGGAGATTGCTGCGGCTGACCTGGCAATTGGTAACCTGGAAGGGGTGATCACACCAGGAGAAATCCGGGAATCATGTCTTCGCTGGAGCAATCATCCTCCAGAATTTCGTCTACTATTACCACAAGATACAGCATCCCAACTTATGAGGGGAGGATTCGACATACTTGGAGTGGCAAATAACCATGCCCTGGATTGCGGGGAAATTGGAGTGAAGGAGACAGTAGAGAACCTTCAGAGAGCTGGCCTGAGGCCGGTCGGCGCATGGACGACACCGGATGGAGCATATCACCCCATCTATTTAACACTCGAAGGATTGCGCATAGCTTTCCTGGCTTTCAATTCAATAAATCACCCTGATACTTCCTTGATTGATGAATTCGGTAGTGGGAGATGGCAGCCGCAATCGTGGCAGTTAAGTGAAGCGCTGCAGGCAGTCCACCTGGCTCGAGAAAAGGCGGATTTTGTAATTGTCTCAATCCATTGGGGAGAAGAATATAACCTGCAGGCGGGCTTGTGGCAGCGTGAAACAGCTGGGGAGCTTGTCTCCGCTGGGGCTGACTTGATTTTTGGTCATCACCCACACGCTGTTCAGGAAACCCAGGTATTTTTACACCTTGATCCAGGTATCCCCCCGGCTTTTGTGGCTTACAGCCTGGGTAACTTTATGTTTGACCAGTACGACCCACAAACCAGTCAGGGTCTGGCATTGAGAGTATTCATCGATAAGCAGGGATTGAATGCTGTCCAGGCTCTCCCTTTACGCACTACCAGGCAGCCGCGCTGGATGGATCAGAAAGAAAGCCAGGAGATGATCAATCGCATCCGGCCTGAGCCCTCTCGCTCTGCATTTGCGTGTGATGATAATTCCTGCAGTCCTGCTTCGACGTTTTCGGAAGCTGAAGATGGATTGTTTTCACATGGGTCAATCGATCTGACCGGAGACGGCCAGGAAGAAGAAATCTGGCTTGATAACGGGAGGATCTATATTTATCGAGAAAACGAGCTGGTCTGGCAGAGCCCGGAAATGTGGAAGGTGATCGACCTGGCGCTAGGTGATCCAAATGATGACGGCCGATTTGAGATCCTGGCAGCTGTCAACGGTAAAAAAGACGGGATTTCGACCAGCCAGCCTTTCATTTTGGGGTATCGTAGTGGGTTGTTTCGACAGCTGTGGGGCGGCTCGCCTGTCAGCGATCCGATCCGTGAAGTAGAGCTTGGCGATCTGGATGCGGATGGGAAACAAGAGCTGGTCGTGATCGAAGAACACGGGATGGGGAATCAAGCAGTCGCAGTCTGGAAATGGCACGGCTGGGGATTCTCCCTCTTTTGGAGGAGCCTGGATGACCGCTATACCGACCTATTGGTGCAGGTACTGGGGGATGGTGAAGAAGTGATCAATGTCGGGTTATCCTGGTGAAATATCTAGTTAATGCGACCATATATTTTGTTCGTAAAGTAAAGAGGATTGCCAGATGAACGAGTGGAGAAGCCAATTGAAAGTCGATCCCATCCCCAACCTGATCGAATTGGAAAATCCGGCTATTCGTTTCTTCGTAGAGCAAGATTTATTGGAAGAAGCTCCAGGGGATAGCAAAGAGCTATGGATAATGCCTGAGGCTGCTTCATTGGTGCGGCGGCAACAAACGGATGGCCGGTGGAAGTATCCAGGAAACACGGCTCGTGAGAAAAACCAGGAAGATTATGACCAGATTGAAACCTACCGAAACCTGGGAATCCTGATAGAGAAATATTGTTTCACAAGAAGTCATCCGACTGTCGAGGCAGCAGCAAGTTTTCTTTTCTCATGCCAGTCGGAAGAAGGCGATTTCCGCGGCATCTATGGACAGCAGTACTCCCCCAACTATACTGGAGGGATCATGGAGCTGCTGATTAAAGCCGGGTTCCAGAACGAGGAGACCATCCAGCGTGGATTCGAATGGCTGCTTACGATCCGCCAGGATGACGGCGGTTGGGCTATACCCATCCGGACCCTGGGATTGAACTTACTGCAGATGTATTCGCAGGACCGGCCGCTGCTGCCGGATCGATCCAAACCGTTTTCGCACCTGGTGACCGGTGTGGTGGTGAGAGCACTCGCGGCGCATCCGGCCCGGAGAGATTCTGAGATCGCGAGGCAAACAACCTCCATGCTTGCCCGAAGATTCTTCAAGCCAGATGCGTATCTCGATCGAAGGACTCCAGAATATTGGGAGAGGGTCTCGTATCCTTTCTGGTTTACAGATATTGTTTCCGCATTAGATTCCCTGACACTGGTCGGAATCCAGGATAACCTTCCTGAAGTGCGGGGCGCCATCGAATGGCTGGGGAATAAGCAGACCCCCGATGGGAATTTTGATCTACGAATAGTGCATGGGAAGGACAGGCACATCATCAAGCATTGGATTACCCTGGCGATTTGCCGGATCTTCAAACGCTTTTATCAAGGGATGCAAAGCTAAATGAACCCAGACGAAATCATTCAAAAAATGACACTGGAGGAGAAGGTCAGTCTACTTTCGGGCGCGGACCTGTGGCATACAAAGCCAATCTCAAGGCTGGGCATTCCCAGCCTGAAAATGACCGACGGACCATACGGCGCACGCGGGGCGGCCGGAAAATCAGGACCGACCTCAGCCTGTTTTCCAGTGGGTGTCGCGATGGCAGCCACCTGGAACCTGGAACTGGTCGAGGAAATTGGAAAAGCCCTGGGGGAAGAGGCCAGAGATAAGGGTGCGCACATCCTGCTGGGACCGACGGTGAATAATCCTCGAACGCCGCTCGCAGGACGAAACTTTGAATGCTTTTCTGAAGATGCATTCCTGACAGGTTGCATGGCGGTCGCATACATTCGCGGGGTGCAGAGCAAGGGTGTGGGTGCCTGTATCAAGCATTTCGTGTGCAATGATGCAGAGTTCGAGCGCTATTCGATGTCTTCGGAGGTGCCAGAGCGCGCTTTGCACGAAATCTACCTGGCGCCGTTTCGAGAGGCTCTGAGAGAGGCACAACCGTGGGCTGTCATGTCGGCTTACAACCGGCTGAACGGCCGCTCGTGCAGCGAAAATCCGTATTTGCTCAAGGAAATCCTGAAAGAGGGTTGGGATTTCGACGACCTGGTGATCTCCGACTGGCTGGGGACGTATTCGCATGCCGCAGCGAGTGAGGGACTCGACCTCGAGATGCCCGGTCCTGGACGCTGGATGGGGACAGCCCTGCTGCAGAAGGTGAAGGAAGGCGAGATTGCGGTGTCTGAG
>Ga0209254_10005967_pt1 | contig 11202 bp, 8 predicted proteins | sample FrelakmetDIP11DI_FD_187148 | JGI IMG/M metagenome (GOLD analysis project Ga0209254, IMG submission 187148) | Freshwater lake sediment microbial communities from the University of Notre Dame, USA, for methane emissions studies - DIP11 DI (SPAdes)... | ecosystem: Environmental > Aquatic >... | reverse complement strand
CCCCGACCACGATCGCCTCGCCATTCAGGCCAGCACCCTGGCGCAGAAATTGTGGGATCAGAATCCGCCCGGCTTTATCGACTTCCACCCTTTCCCCATTGGAGAAGATCAAGCGCCTGAGCAAGCGGGCTTTCGAGTCGGTAATACTCATCAGCTTCACGTTCTGGGACATGTTCTCAAAGGCGGGTACGGTCATCACGATCAAATTACGGTCAAAGCCCTGGGTGACATAAGCTCCATCCAGCAGCAAATCGCGATAGCGGGCCGGGATAGTCAGCCGGCCTTTGTTATCAAGATTGTGCGTGTACTGACCAAGGAACATCTGTTCTATCCTGCCTTTAATTGTGGAACGCCGGATTCTTCCGGCGCTCCACTTCGTCCCACTTTCTCCCACAAGTACACACAGTATATACGAAATGGTCAAATAATTCAAGAGGCACTTTCAAATTCGTTGAGTAGACTTAAGTACTATGACGCATAATTACCGCTCTCTCTTCCTTGGTTTAGACGTTGAAACGCCCCTGTTGGACGGCTCGCTACGCCACTACACCAACCTGGACAACGCTGCCTCCACCCCTCCGCTCAATGCTGTGCAAACAGCGGTCAACGATTTTCTGGTCTACTACAGCAGCGTACACCGTGGGACTGGCTTTAAAAGCCAGCTATCCACTCACGTTTATGAACAGGCGCGGCAGATTACTCTCGATTTCGTGGGCGGCGACCAACAGGCGCACACCTGCATCTTCGGCAAGAACACCACCGAAGCAATCAATAAACTGGCCCGCCGCTTCCCCTTTCAGGGATCACGGGATGTGGTGCTGACCAGCGGGATGGAACATCATTCCAACGACTTACCCTGGCGGGCTGCCGCGAAAACCGTACATATTGCCCTCTATCCGGATGGGCGCCTGGACGAGGGCGATTTCGATGCCAGCCTGGCTGCGTATAGCGGGAGGGTGGCCCTGGTCGCGATCACGGGGGCAAGCAACGTCACCGGCATTCTGAATCCGATCCACCGCCTGGCAGAAAAAGCCCATGCAGCCGGGGCGATGATCGCCGTGGACTGTGCCCAGCTTGCTCCGCACCGCAAGATTGACATGCGCTCTCCTGACGATCCCGCGCATCTGGATTTCGTCGTGCTCTCAGCACACAAGATGTACGCGCCATTCGGCAGCGGCGCATTGATTGGACCCAAAGAGATTTTTGAACAAGGCGCCCCCGATTTGAGCGGTGGAGGCACGGTGGAGATCGTCACCCTGGACGATGTGGTGTGGGCTGGTCCACCAGATAAAGAAGAAGCGGGCAGTCCCAACACAGTGGGGGCGATCGCCCTGGCTGCAGCTATTCGCCAGCTCGAAGCAGTGGGTATGGGGCAAGTTGCCGACCACGAGGCCGAGCTGACCAGCTACGCTCTGCAGCGCCTGCCTACCGTGCCCGGAATACACTTCTATGGCGACAGCCGCCCGGCTACCGCCGCGCAGCGCCTGGGAGTGATCCCGTTCTCCCTGGAGGGGATTTCACATTTCAAGGTTGCCGCAGTGCTGGGACACGAGTTTGGCATCGGGGTGCGCAGCGGCTGTTTCTGCGCGCACCCCTACATCCTGCACCTGCTGGGCCTTTCCGGTGAAGAGTCACGGACGGTGCGCAGCCGCATGCTGGCTGGCGACCGCTCGGACATGCCTGGCTTGATCCGCGCCTCGTTTGGGCTCTACAATAGACTTGAAGATATTGACCTGCTCGTCGAAGCCTTAAAGCGGATCGCCGCCGGGCAGTATGCCGGGAAATACCACCAGGTGCGCTCCACGGGAGAGTATCTCCCCGAAGGCTGGGCGCCTGAGTTTGACCGGTATTTCTCAATTAATCATGTAATCAAATAGTTATGGGCGATGCTCGAGCACAGGTTGCATCACCCAGCCACTACCCAAATCGATTCAATACAGCCTTCACCTGCATGAGGTAACCGCCGCCGAATAGATTAAGGTGGTTAAGCAGGTGGTACAGGTTGTAGATGGGAAAGCGCTCCCAGAATCCTTTCTCCAGGGGACGAACTTCTTGATATGCACGGTAAAACTCATCGGGGAATGCGCCGAAGAGCGCCGTCATCGCCAGCTCGGCCTCTGCCCAGCCGTAGTGGGCCGCCGGATCTATGATCGCGGGATTCCCATCCTGGTCGGTGATCGTATTGCCGCCCCATAGATCTCCATGCAGCAGAGAGGCGGGCTGGGCTGGCACCAGCTCTGGCAAGCGGGCTGCCAGGCGCTCCAACTGGAGCATCTCCACCCGTTTGAGCAGACCCTGTCGCTGCGCCAGGCGCGCCTGGTAGAGCAAGCGACTCTCAGCGAAGAAGGTATGACCGTCCACAGTCCAGGGGTTGGGCTGCGGCGTGCTGCCGATGTAGTTATCGTGGTGGAAGCCGAAGCGCGGCTGGTTGTACGAGTGGAGCGCGGCTAATTGGCGCCCGAATTCCAGCCAATAATTTTTCCGGCGCCCGGCAGGTGCAAGGTCTTCTAACAAGAGAAACTCAGCTCCATGCAGCAGGGGATGCGGCAGGCGCGGCCCATTTGCCACACGCAGCGCATCCAGTCCCTCTGCCTCGCGAGCAAACAGTTCCGCTGGCGCCGTGTGATTGGTTTTGAGGAAAAAAGTCGCCCCCGTGGTGGTGCGCAGACGGGAACCCTGGTTAATACAGCCGCCGCCTACGCTCTGGACAGAGGCCACATCACCCAAGGCGTGTAGCTGTAAGTATTGCCCCACTTCAGCAGGGATCACTCCACCTTGCCTTGCTCCAGGGCTTCCAAGAGACCCCGGCAGGAGCGCTCGATCACCTGATAAACTTCTTCGAAGCCATCGATACCAGCATAATATGGATCGGGAACCGGCGCGCCAGGCCCACCCAACGGATCGAACTCACGCAGCAAGCGCACTTTCTGCCGTTGGGCAGGTGTACCCGCTATGTTCACCAGCTCAGCTCGGTTGTCCGGGTCCATCGCAAGCAGCAAATCGAAGCGATCAAAATCACTGAGCTGGATCCGCCGGGCGCGTCCAGAGTAAGATAAACCATGGCGGGCAGCCACCCGGCGCATGCGTGGATCGGGCGCCTCACCCACATGCCACGGACCGGTGCCAGCCGAATCGACCTGGTACTTACCCCCGACGCCCGCCTGATCTGCCAGATGCGCAAACAAATGCTCCGCCAGCGGGCTGCGAATGATATTGCCTAAACACACAAAACAAATACGCTTAACAACCGCCATCTCGGTTCATTGAATCCATTACTGCGACGGCGGCAATATTGACGATATCGCGCACCTCATCTCCGGTCTGCAATACGTGAATGGGCGCCCCCACACCAAGCAAGATCGGTCCGATCGCCTGAGCATTACCCAACCGGGCGAGCAGTTTATACGCAACGTTTGCTGCCTCCAACGAGGGAAAAACCAGCACGTTGGCATCCTTTACAGCGCTGAAGGGGTAGCGCGTCTCAATAATATCCGGCATAACCGCGGTGTCAGCTTGCATCTCACCATCTACAGCGAAGTCCGGGCACCTGCTGCGGATGATCTCCACTGCTTTGCGCACCTTATCTCCCAGGGGATGTGGGGTGCTGCCGAAGTTAGAGAAAGAGAGCAAAGCAACCCGCGGCTCCAGACCCAGCTGGCGAGCGAAATTCCCCGCCAGGCAGGCGATCTCCGCCAGGTCTTCAGCAGATGGCTCGATATTCACAGTTGCATCGGTAAACAGGTATACCTTACCGCTGACGATCATAATATACACACCAGCAACCAGGCTCGCTTCTGCATGGGTATGGTGAATCTGTAAGGCAGGGCGGATTACGTCAGGATAGTCGTATGTCAGGCCAGAGATAAATGCATCAGCGTCACCCATCTTGACCATCATAGGTCCAAAGACATTTGACTCGCGCATGCGTTTGCGAGCGTCTTTCAGGGTAACCCCCTTGCGGTTGCGCAGCGCATAATAAGCCTGCACATAATCTTCCGTTCTATCGAACGTCGCAGGATCGACGATCTCCGGGCAGCAGTCTAATCCCAGGGCATTAATTTTTTGTTGGATTACCTCGGGTCGCCCAATCAGGATCGGTCGACCGATCCCTTCGTCCGCCACTTGCGCCGCGGCGCGGATGATCTTGTTCTCTTCTCCTTCGGCAAACACCAGGCGCTTTTTTACCGGACAGTTCTGCGCCTTGTGCAGAATGTAATGGCGCACCTGCTCACCCATCCCTTGACGGAAGGCAAGCTGCTCGCGATATTCGTCCAGGTCAATCTGCCGCCGCGCTGCGCCGGTCTCCATGGCAGCCTTGGCCACTGCTGGCGACTCCCACAACAATACTCGCGGGTCCAAAGGCTTAGGGATGATATATTCCGGGCCGAATTTCAAGCTTTCCAGACCGTATGCGCGCAGGACACTGTCGGGTACGTCTTCTTTGGTCAGTGCAGCCAGAGCGCGGCTGGCTGCCACTTTCATCTCCTCGTTAATGGCGCGGGCGCGCACATCCAACGCCCCGCGAAAAATAAAGGGAAAACCCAATACATTGTTAATCTGGTTGGGATAATCTGAGCGCCCGGTTGCCACGATCGCATCTGGTCGCGCCTCTTTAGCCAGCTCGTACTTAATCTCCGGATCAGGATTCGCCATGGCAAAGATCAGCGGGCGCTCCGCCATAGTTTTGACCATTGCCGGGGTGAGAACATCAGCGATTGAAAGGCCATAAAACACGTCCGCGCCGCGCATTGCATCCGCCAGAGTCCGGGCGTCTGTATCCGCCGCGAAGCGCTCTTTATAATTATTCATCCCCTCTACGCGCCCTTGATAGACCACGCCGCGGGTATCGACCAATAAGATGTTCTGCCGGTGGGCACCCAACCGCACCATTAGCTCGGCACAAGAGATCGCCGAGGCTCCCGCGCCGGATATGATAATCCGGACTTCGGCGAGCGATTTGCCAACCAGCTCCAGACCATTGACCAGCGCCGCGCCCGAGATGATTGCCGTCCCATGCTGATCGTCGTGGAACACCGGGATATCAAGCATACCCTTGAGCGTCTCTTCGATATAAAAGCATTCTGGAGCTTTTATGTCTTCCAGGTTGATGCCCCCAAATGTCGGAGATATCGCCGCCACTACGCGGATCAGTTCGGCAGGGTCGTGGGTGTTCACCTCAATATCGAAAACATCCACATCTGCAAAGCGCTTAAACAATACGCCCTTCCCCTCCATCACCGGCTTTGAGGCAAGCGCCCCCCGGTCGCCGAGCCCCAGGATTGCCGTCCCGTTCGATACAACAGCAACCAGATTGCCTTTTGAGGTATATTCATACGCCAGCTCGGCGTCCTTCTCAATTTCCAGCACCGGAACCGCGACCCCTGGCGTGTAGGCCAGGCTTAAATCGCGTTGGGTATCCATCGGTTTGGTAGGCACCACAGATATCTTCCCCGGTTTTCCCGCCAGTCGATGGTATTCCAGCGCCTCTTCACGCGTAATTTTTTCCATGGCATACTCCTGTTCAAATGATTTGTGGGACAAAGGGGATTACAAATTGTGTGTAATGAAATTTCGATATAATGTATAATGTAAATAGAACATTAACTATGTGATTTTATCAGCGAATTAAGCGGTTTTGGCAGGAATTTTGAAGCTTTAGTATTCGAACCTTTCCAAACGCCAGCATTGTTCTGCCTGGGTGGCAAATGATTTAGAGAGCTTGACCGGTTTTCAATGTGTACACCAGACCAAACCGGTCATTGTACGCAAACCAACTCGGCAGACATATGGCTGGCGGATCATTCAATCTGCCGCGCAGATCATTTATTATTTCAGGCGGCTACGGCTTTGACAATAATCTCAGTACATTTGATTGTTCGGGTGTGTTATGGTTTGGCTGGCCATCCTGCTATTCTGGGATGGAGAGAATTTGGGAAAGTCGTTGAGTGATTAACCCGACAACATAATCACCGTCTTCAATCATCCGTTAGACGCGTAGCGTCCGGCTTGGTATCGTTGCCCGTGTGTGCAACCTTCGTTTCCGGACCTGCTGCTTCTTTCGCGCTTAACTGAGGTTCTTTTTTCAAGTCTGCAGCCATGATCATGCCAGGCAGGAGCATGGCTGTTTATTTTTAATGGGACGGATAATCACTGCCCTGACCGCACAAATACGCAACCGCAATCGCGTCAATGTCTTCCTGGATGGAGACTTCGCTTTTGGACTCTCGCGGATCATTGCAGCCTGGCTGCATGTCGGGCAAGAATTAAGTGATGAAAAAATCGCGGCTCTGCAGGCGGAGGATAGCCAGGAGGTTGCTTACCAGAAGGTCATCCGCTACCTCTCGTACAGACAACGCTCGACAGATGAGGTTCGTCGTCACCTGGAAAAACAAGGCGCCTCCCCTGAGATCACCGAGACAGTCATGGAGCGATTATTGCGCAACGGATTGATTGATGACCAACGTCTTGCTCAGGATTGGGTCGAAAACCGCAGCGATTACCGGCCGCGCAGCCGCCGTGCCCTGGTCTACGAGATGAAGCAAAAAGGCATCCCAGAGGGTGCGATCGAGCAGGCATTGGCAGATTGGGATGAAGAAGAAATGGCTTACCAGGCCGCTCGTAAACAGGCACGAAAAATTAGGCATCTGGATTGGCTGGAATTCCGGCAGAAGATGGTAGCACACCTGGCACGCCGGGGATTTAGTTATGAAACAACCGCCCCTGCAGTGTCCAGGATCTGGCAAGAAATAAGCGAGTATAAAGATATGCATAATGACGATCAGTCACAAGAGGTGGACAGATGAACGGGATATGGATTTGGATTCCCGTAACGATCCTGGCATTGACTATTGGTGTGGGGATTGGTTTCCTGATTAAGAGAAGGATGGTGGAAAGAGAGCTAGAGAGGCAGAAGGTTGATGCCGATCGCATCCTAAAAGATGCAAACGACAAAGCTCGGACCATTGAGATTCAAGCCAAGAACCAATCCCTGGAAATTCGCCAGACAGCTGAAACCGAGGTAGCCCGTAAGCGTTCTGATCTGAACAAAGAAGAAGACCGCTTGCAGAAACGGCGTGATGAGCTGGATCAACGTACCGATCGCCAGGAAAAACGTGAACAGGTCATCAACAAGCGCCAGAGCGCCCTGGATAAACGGGCGAACGAGATCGAGAAAATGCACGAGGATGAGGTCGAAGAGCTCCAACGGATATCGCAGATGAGCGTCGAGGAAGCGCGCGGCATTCTGTTGGCGGAAGTTGAAAAAGACACCCGCGACGACATGGCAAAGATTATCCGCATGATCGAAACCGAAGCCCGTGAAGAGGGGGACCGGCGCGGTCGGGAGATTATCACCACTGCGATCCAACGCGTGGCCTCGGATCACGTCTCAGAAGTCACTACCTCTGTTGTATCCTTACCGGCAGACGAAATGAAAGGCCGTATCATCGGCCGGAATGGGCGCAATATCCACGCTTTTGAGCAAGCAGCCGGGGTGGATGTCATCGTAGATGACACTCCCGAAGCGGTGACGATCTCCTGCTTCGATCCCGTGCGCCGGGAGGTTGCCCGCCGCGCCCTGGGCAAGCTGGTCCTGGATGGGCGGATACACCCCGCCCATATTGAGAAGGTCCTGAAAAATGAGCAAAAAGAAGTCGACCGGGTGATTGCCGAATCCGGTGAGCAGGCTGCGTTCGATGCCGGCATCGGCGGGTTACACCCTGAGGTGCTCAAGGTACTCGGACGGCTGAAGTTCCGCACATCTTATGGTCAAAATCAGCTATCACACGCAGTGGAGACGGCGCGCATCGCGGCAGTAATTGCTGCTGAGCTCGGGGCAGATGTAGAAATATGCAAGGCCGGCGCATTACTCCACGATCTGGGCAAAGCTATCGATCACAATATTGAAGGTACACATGCTCAGATTGGCGCCGAGCTCGCCAAACGGTATGGGGTGAATTCAAGGGTAGTAAATGCCATTGCATCTCACCACCACGAAGTCGACCAGGAGAGCGTGGAAGCCGCTATCGTTGAAGCCGCGGACGCCATCTCAGGCGCACGCCCGGGAGCGCGCCGGGAAAGCCTGGAGCAGTACTTGAAGCGGGTGCGCGCCCTGGAGGATATTGGCAACTCGTTCAAAGGGGTTGTGCAAACCTATGCCCTGCAAGCGGGGCGTGAGGTGCGCATCTTCGTCAAACCGGAGGATATCGACGACCTGGCTTCTACTCGTCTGGCCCGCGATATCGCCAAGCAAATCGAGGAAACGATGCAATACCCCGGCATGATTAAAGTCACTGTCATCCGGGAGACGCGAGCCATCGATTACGCCAAATAAGGATTGTGTATCCTTTCCCTGCCAACACTGGTCTCCGGACCATGCCCGCACAGCAAACGGGTATCCTCTGGCAGGGAGAGGATTTGTTTTTGGATGCTGTTGATCAGCGTTTGGTAATCGCCTCCGGGTAGATCCGTGCGCCCAATGGAGCCCCGGAAGATTACATCGCCACAAAAAGCGACCCCCTCGCCAGCACAATAAAAGACCACATGCCCGCGGGTATGTCCGGGGGCATGGCGAACTTCGATCGAGTAGCCGCCGAGGTGCAGCAGCTGCCCGTGTCGCAGCTCAATGGTCGGTTCTGGCCCTGGGTCAATGTGCAAGCCGAAGAAGGGCGCCCCGCCCTGCATGCGCCACAAGGGATAATCCTCGGCATGCATCGCCACTGGCGGAGGCGGATTCACCCGGTCGGCAACTGCTCCAGCGCCTGCCAGATGATCAAAATGTGCGTGGGTCAGCCAGATGCTGCCAATATGCCAACCACGCCGCTGCGCCTCGGCAACGATGGTATTTCCTTCGTCAGCCGGATCAATTACCACTGCATCTTTCGTCAGCGAATCGGCGATTAGAAAAGTGTTGGTCTCTACGATACCCAGGGTAAAGTGTGCGATTTCGAGCATCTACCACCTGCCAGTTGTAAGTGTGTGAGAGTGCAGCGTCTGGTAAGCTGTCAGCAGGATCAGCGGTACGATCCACACCATATAGCTGGTGAACAGCACAGAGTTGAAGTAAACAAAGACAGCCATCACCAGTAAAGCTGCCAGATAGCGGCCTATTTTCCCCGTCCATACAAGCCAGTAGGCCAGCCCCATCAATGCCAGCATGAGGATTTTTGAGTAGAATCCCGCCACACCCAGCAAAGCATCCAGTGAATATGCCTCGAATACGGCTGCCGGATCGCGCGATGCAGAGAAGGTGATCGATTTCAAAAAGCCCGCCAGGTTCCATCCCATGAAAGGCAGCGAGGTAATCAGTGGAATGCTGCTAATCGCCAGGATGGCGACGATTAAATTTCGGCGCGCCTGGCTGCCGGATACTTGCCAGGTCCAAACCAAATAGAGTGGGACCAGGAAGATTCCCATTTGTTTAATCCCTAATGACAAGCCCAGCAGGAGATAAGAAGCCAGCCTGTTTCGCTTGAACAGATATAAAGAAAGCAGCATGAAGAAAATTGGCGGAAAATCGAGATCAAATGTCCTGGCGACATGTAAAGTCCAGCGATTGAAGGACCAGAACAACGCGGCAAATATAGCCATGACCACTATACCCTTCCGGTCAGGCAGGTAAAACAACAGAACTGCAATTAACAGGTTAAAGGTCAAAAATACCACGCGCCAAAAAGACAGCCAGGCTGTGAATTCTCGCAACCCGGCCGCCTGTGACCACCAGGAAAGATAGTAAAAGATGGGGAAATAAGTCGCATACTTTCGGTTGACGCGCATATCCCCATCGAGCACGCGCTCGTATGGATTTACCCCTCTGAGCAGTCGGTCGCCTTCGATGTACGTGGAATAAATGTCTTCCTCGGCTGGCGTAGAAAAGTCCCACAGGTTTATATTGACTAGCACACTGACCAGCAGAATTATCAACAGAACCAACAGATGGCCTAATTTGGGCAGGCGGGCTCCACCCAAAAGCACCGACAAAAGGAGCAGGTTAAGCAGGCCGAGCGCGCTGAGCCAGGTGGCAACTGGGAGTAAACGCGGCGGGTAGTAAGGACCACCCATAATGGGCATACTGGCGACCAGGAAGATTAACCCCAGCAGGTAACCTAATAGGGCAAGGATCCACACCCCTGGCGTGGCATTACCGTGCTCCAGGAATCGCATAAGACGGTTTGTCAGCGGTAAAGCACTGGAGGGGCGAGAAAATCTGACCGCCATGTATACAAAAAACAGAGCGGCGCCTGCAGTCAGTAAGGCGAATCCCAGGCGCTCCCAGGAATATCCCAGCAGATTGGCGCTTCCCGCCTCGCTTGGCACCGCAAGGATCCAAATCAGGGCTAACAATGTGCATAGAGCACTCAGCGCGAAATAAATCCCCAAGATAAGCTGAGAACGACTGGCTTTTGCCATTCACATCTCCGAAGAATCTGGGCGCTTTTGCCTGGCAGCACCCCAATTCCGCATAAGCAACAAATTCTCCGAATTATAGCTTGAAAGGGTTGGATAAAACCGAGCGGTATTCTGGCATATCCCGGAAATCCTGGAGTCGTGATGCTCTGATGAGGATAAAAATCAGGTGCTGATCCAGCACATAGCGCACTGACCAGCACCTGATTTTCTAGATATTTGTCTGTTTCACGCAGTAGAACTGCTACCCCAAATCTTTAGACAGGCAGAGCCACTGCAGCCAGAGTCAATCTCTCCCTGGGAGGTAAATGCTGTTCGGGTACTCCTTACTCAGCCGGAATATAATTGAGATTAATCGAGCAGGTAACCCCATCCCCGTACACACAGGTGTTGTGGTTGAACCACCATTTGTCGGGGAAGATAAAATCTGGTTGCGTTCCGCTGACGTCCGGGTATGCCTGGTCGATGCGCACGCGCTCTTCCGGCCACATCCAACTGATCTCGGGGATGCTGAGCAGCCTGAGATCACCCTGATGGATTTCTAGATTCTTATCCAAAACCTCCAGGTAAGGATCGAAGAAAAGACCATTGCCATGTGGGATGCTGATGCGCTCCTCGCTGAGGTAATTGAGATCAAAGGGTCCGGGATTGTAGAACTGTATGCTCAGCTCGGCAATCCGGTGGGTTGGTACATACGGCTCGCTCTCAAATGCGTTCACAACCTTGCCTTTCTGAGGGAAGGCATCGCTCGTGGGGGAGACAACTACATAGTCACTGTCTGCCAATGCATTAAAGAGG
>Ga0209254_10005966_pt1 | contig 11202 bp, 11 predicted proteins | sample FrelakmetDIP11DI_FD_187148 | JGI IMG/M metagenome (GOLD analysis project Ga0209254, IMG submission 187148) | Freshwater lake sediment microbial communities from the University of Notre Dame, USA, for methane emissions studies - DIP11 DI (SPAdes)... | ecosystem: Environmental > Aquatic >... | reverse complement strand
GATCGTCCGTCTCGAGTACGCGCACGGCCTTGGACGCGTCCATGCTGACGAATGCGTCGAGGCTATTCCTCAGCATTGACTCCACTACGCTGGACATGCCGGAGAGGTCGATGGGCATCTTGCCGCTGACCTGTATCTCCGTGACCCTCTGCGCTATGTTGACCGCCAGATCGCCGATGCGCTCCAGGTCGGTCACTATCTTGAACCCCCTCGTTATGAACCGAAGGTCGCTCGCAGCAGGCTGGTAGCGGACGAGCAGCTCGATGCACTGCTCGTCGATGGACATCTCCAGCGCGTTTACGGTCCGATCGCGCTCCATCATGTCCGTGGACAGGGAGTTGTTGCCGCTGCCCATGCCGCCTATGCAGTCCGCCACCATGGACTCCACCTTGCGGCCCATCAGCAGTATCTGCTGTTTGAGCTCGGTCAGCGATTCGTCGAAGTGATGATCGATGTGCGATTCCATGTGCACCTCCAGACCGCGCCAGGGCGGGCCGTCGGCCAGCCCCCACGCGACGGCCATCGCGTCGAAGGACCCACCGATGGTGAGCGTCGCCGAGGTCAGCACCGCGGTCGCGGTGTCGAACAGTCGGCCGCGGAGCAGCCCGGCCACCGACAGCGGCGCCACCCGCAGCACCGGTCTCATCGCGCCGCGGCCCGCCGGACCGTCCTCATGGTCCAGCCACACCACATCCGTGCGGTCCGGTATCGCCGGCACGAACGAGTCCAGAACCCGCGCGGCGGTGTCGGCGATCTCGGTCAGCGCGGCGATCGCCTCGGTGCGCGCCGCTGCGGCCCTGGGGTCGCGAGGGGAGGGGTCGATGTCGGCGCGTGCTGAGTTGGCCGCGTCGCGCAGGGCGGTCAGGTAGGTGGCCAGCTCGGCGTCGAGATAGTCCATCCGGCCCGGCTCGGCGTCGTGGATGGCCGAGGAGAACGTCGCGACCGCCGCCTCCATCCGCTGGCTCAGTTCCGGGCTGACCAGCCGGGTGATCCGCCGGATCGCCACCCCCAGCGGCGCCGGGGTGAGCTCTCCGGTGGCCACCGACGTCACCCGGTCCACCAGTTCGTGGGCCTCGTCGACCACCACGTAGTCGTGCTCGGGAAGCACGGAGGCTTCGGCGATCGCGTCGATGGCCAGCAGGGCATGATTGGTGACGACGATGTCGGCGTCGCCGGCCACGGCCCGCGCCTTCTCCGCGAAGCAGTCCGCGCCGTACGGGCAGCGCGCCATGCCCAGGCATTCCCTGGCCGACACGCTGACCTGCGACCAGGACCGGTCCGGCACGCCGGGTGTCAGGTCGTCGCGGTCGCCGGTCTCCGTCGAGGACGCCCATGCGGTCAGTCGAGCCACGTCGCGGCCGAGCCGGGTCGCGGCGAGGGGTTCGAACAGCTCCTCCTGGGACTCCGGCGCGTCGGCTCCGGTTTCGGGCGAGCCATGAATCTTATTGAGGCACAAATAATTTCGGCGACCCTTGAGTAGGGCGAAGCGCGGTCGGCGGGGCAAGGCATCGGCCAGCGCGTCGACCAGGCGGGGCAGGTCGCGGTCGACGAGCTGGCGTTGCAGGGCGATGGTGGCCGTGGACACCACCACGGGCGATGCACCGGTGATCGCCCGCGCGATCGCCGGCACCAGGTAGGCCAACGACTTTCCGGTGCCCGTCCCGGCCTGCACTGCGAGATGCTCACCGGTCTGCAGCGCGTGCGCCACCGCCTCGGCCATCGCCACCTGGCCCGGGCGCTGACTGCCGCCCAGCGCCGCGACCGCGACGGCCAGCAGCTCGGCGACCGGCGGCAGTTCGTCAGCTGTCACCGTGGGCGCACCGGCACCTGACGGGTCGGGATCGCGGGCTCGCCGTGCGAGAGGGCCAGGCCCTCCCATGGCAGGCTGTGCAGTCCGGCGACCACACGCTCGCGGGCCGCGGCCAGATCCGGCTGCGCCAGCGGCGTGCCGCCGCGCACCAGCGGCACCGTCAGCAGCCGGGCCGGCTGGGCCATCTCCAAGGGGTCGCCGACCGGGTGGATCACCTCCTCGGTGATCGTTCCGGTGGGCCGGGACAACCGGGTCGCTGCCTTGCGGCCGCCGTGGGATTCCTTGTGGCTGCTGCGTTTCTGCACCGGCAGCCTGTCGACCTCGACAAGTTTGTAGACCATGCTGGCGGTCGGCGCGCCTGAACCGGTGACCACCGAGGTGCCGACGCCGTAGGTGTCGACGGGGTCGGCGCGCAGCGCGGCGATCGAGTACTCGTCGAGGTCACCGGACACCACGATCCGGGTGCCGGTGGCGCCCAGACCGTCGAGTTGGGCGCGCACCTGCCGGGCCAGCACGCCGAGGTCACCGGAGTCGATGCGCACCGAACCGAGTTCCGGGCCGGCGACGGCGATGGCGCTGGCCACCCCGGCGGTCACGTCGTAGGTGTCGACCAGCAGCGTGGTGCCGACCCCCAACGCGTCGATTTGGGCCCGGAACGCCGCCACCTCGTCCGGGCCGGCAGCCGTGGTGTGCAGCATCGTGAACGCATGCGCGCTGGTGCCGAGCGCGGGCACACCGTAACGGCGGCACGCCTCGAGGTTGGACGTGCCGGTGAAGCCGGCGATGTAGGCGGCGCGGGCGGCGGCCACGGCCGCCTGCTCGTGGGTGCGCCGCGAACCCATCTCGATGAGCGGGCGGCCCGCGGCCGCGCTCACCATGCGGGCGGCCGCCGAGGCGATCGCGTTGTCGTGGTTGAAGATCGACAGCGCCAGCGTCTCGAGCACCACGCATTCGGCGAAGGTTCCGGTGACCGAGAGGATGGGCGAGCCGGGGAAGTACAACTCGCCCTCGGCGTAGCCGTCGATGTCACCGCGGAACCGGAAGCCGCTCAGGTAGTCCAGCGTGGCCCGGTCGAGAAACGAGCTCAGTGACTCACACGCGACGTCGTCGAAGACGAACTCCGCCAGCACCTCCAGGAACCGGCCGGTGCCCGCCACCACGCCGTACCGGCGGCCCGCGGGCAGCCGTCGGGCGAACACCTCGAAGGTGGTGTGCCGCCCGGCGGTGCCGTCCCGCAACGCCGCCGACAGCATCGTCAGCTCGTACTTGTCGGTCAGCAGCGCGGCCGTCACAGGGCAACGGTATCGGGCGCAGCGCAGAATCGGCGCACCCAGGCGCGAGGGTGGGGACATTGCGGTGGCTCGCTATCCTTGGACGCATGGGCGCGTCAGCAGCACCGACCCGGCCGGGGACCAGCGGGCAGCAGGCAACCGAGACCGTTGACGCCGTGGACCGCCCGTGGGTCACGATCGTCTGGGACGACCCGGTGAACCTGATGAACTACGTGACCTACATCTTCCAGAAGCTGTTCGGCTACAGCGAGCCGCAGGCGACCAAGCTCATGCTCCAGGTGCACAACGAAGGTAAGGCGGTGGTGTCGTCGGGCAGTCGCGAGTCCATGGAAGTCGACGTGTCCAAACTGCATGCCGCGGGTCTGTGGGCCACCATGCAGCAGGACCGCTGAGCCCGGCCTGATTCGTGCGCAAATGGAAGCGGGTCGAGACCGCTGATGGTCCCCGGTTCCGGTCGTCCCTGGCCCCGCACGAGGCGGCGCTGATCAAGAACATGGTGACCTCGGTGCAGGGCATGCTCGACGAGCGGGAGTCCGGCGCGCCGTCGGATCCGCTGACGCAGATCACCGGGATCCGCACCGGCCACTCCCAACCTCCCGACGACTCGACGATGCGCCGGCTGCTGCCCGACTTCTTCAAGCCGCAGCGCGATCACCCGGCCGGTTCGGCGGCCGCCGACAGTCTCAACGGTGCGCTGCGCAGCCTGCACGAGCCCGAGATCATCGATGCGAAACGAGCTGCCGCGCAACGACTTCTGGACACCCTGCCGGACGACGGCGGGCGCTTCGAACTCACCGAGGCCGACGCCAACGCGTGGATCTCGGCGATCAACGACGTGCGGCTGGCGTTGGGCACCATGCTCCAGATCGGACCGGACGGCCCCGACCGTCTTCCCCCCGATCACCCCCTGGCGGGGCACCTCGACGTCTATCAGTGGCTGACCGTCCTGCAGGAGTATCTGGTGCTCGGTCTGCTGGGTAAGCCGATCCGATGAGCACAGGCACGATCACCGACGTCGAGGGCATCCTGGTCGGCCACCATCACCGCCTGGACCCCGACGCCACGCTGGGCGCGGGGTGGGCGTGCGGCAGCACCGTCGTCGTCGCGCCGCCGGGCACCGTCGGAGCTGTCGACGTCCGCGGCGGCGCCCCCGGCACTCGCGAGACCGACCTGCTCGACCCGTCCAACACCGTGCGGCACGCCGATGCGGTGGTGTTGACCGGCGGCAGCGCCTACGGCCTAGCCGCCGCCGACGGCGTGATGACGTGGCTGGAGGAGCGAGAACGCGGCGTCAAGATGGACGGCGGCGTGGTGCCGATCGTTCCGGCCGCGGTGATCTTCGACCTTCCTGTCGGCGGCTGGGGGTGCCGGCCGACCGCAGAGTTCGGCTACCGGGCCGCGGACACTGCCGGCGGGGTCGTCGCCGTGGGAACCGTCGGCGCCGGTGTCGGCGCCCGCGCCGGTGTGCTCAAAGGCGGCGTCGGCACCGCCTCGACCACCCTGGCTTCGGGAGTGACCGTCGGCGCCGTCGTCGTGGTCAACTGCGCGGGCAACGTCGTCGACCCGGCCACCGGCCTGCCATGGATGGCCCACCTCATCGCCGAGTTCGCGCTGGTCGCACCGCCTGCCGAGCAGATCGCCGCATTCGCCGCATTGGATGCCGAATCCAGCCCGCTCAACACCACCGTCGCCGTCGTCGCCACCGACGCCGCGCTGACCCCGATGGGCTGTCACCGCTTGGCCGTCGCGGCCCAGGACGGACTGGCGCACGCGATCCGGCCGGCTCACACCCCGCTGGACGGCGACACCGTCTTCGCGTTGGCTACCGGCCGCGTCGAGGTCGCGCCCGATCCCGACACCCCGGTCGCGATGTCGCCGGAGACCAAGCTGGTGGCGGCCCTGGGCGCCGCGGCAGCGGACTGCCTGGCGCGCGCCGTGCTGGTCGGTGTGCTGGCCGCCGAGTCCGCCGCCGGAATACCGACCTACCGCGAGATGTTGCCCGGTGCGTTCGGAGTATCGAACGCCCACTGATTGACCGCCGCAGGAGGAGCCCCCGCCGTGCTGGTGATCCGTGCCGAAGCGTGCCGACATCGCGTTCACCGTGTGCGACGCGGGATGGAAGTATCTGTCGACCGGTGCCTACGCCGGTAGCCTTGATGATGCCGAGGAGGCGCTGGAAGGCCAGCTCTGGGCATGACATCGGAGGATGGGTAGCGGATGAATCAGCCATTGGGCTATCCGGTGACACCCGAGCCGAAAAAGCGGCCCGCGTGGATGATCGGTGGCGTCACGATCGTCACGTTCGTGGCGCTTCTCTACATCATCGAGGTGTGGGACTCGCTGTCCAGCCATTCACTCGATCGCCACGGCATCCGTCCGCTGGAGACCGATGGTCTCACCGGCATCATCTTCGCGCCGTTGCTGCACTCCAACTGGCAGCATCTGATCGCCAACACGGGCCCGGCATTGGTACTCGGGTTCCTGATGACTCTGGCCGGGATGTCCCGGTTCGTCTGGGCGACCGCGATCATCTGGATCGTCGGCGGCCTGGGCACCTGGCTGATCGGCAACATCGGCACGCACTGCCCGTATGTCGGGGTGCGCTGCGAGACCAACCACATCGGCGCCTCCGGGCTGATCTTCGGCTGGCTGGCCTTTCTGATCGTGTTCGGCTTCTTCACGCGCAAGGTGTGGGAGATCGTGGTCGGCGTCATCGTGCTGTTCGTGTACGGGGGCATCCTGCTCGGGGTGCTGCCGGGCACATTCGGGGTGTCTTGGCAGGGCCATCTGTGCGGCGCGATCGCCGGCGTGCTGGCCGCCTACTGGCTGTCCGGCCCGGAGCGCAAGGCTCGGGAACGCAAGAAGGCCGGCCAGCTGCCGGGCCTGACCTGATGAGTGATCGCTTCGCGCCGGTCGGCATCTTCGACTCCGGCGTCGGCGGGCTGACCGTCGCGCGCTCGATCATCGACCAGCTGCCCGACGAGGACATCATCTACGTCGGCGACACCGCCAACGGACCCTACGGCCCACTCAGCATCCCCGACGTCCGCGCCCACGCCCTCGCCATCGGCGACGACCTGGTCGGACGTGGTGTGAAGGCGCTCGTCATCGCCTGCAACACCGCGTCGTCGGCCTGCCTGCGCGACGCCCGCGAACGCTACGACGTGCCGGTCGTCGAGGTGATCCTGCCGGCCGTCCGTCGTGCCGGGGCCACCACCCGCACCGGGCGCATCGGGGTGATCGGCACCCAGGCCACCATCGCCTCGGGCGCCTACCAGGACGCGTTCGCCGCCGCCCGCGACGTCGAGGTCACCGCGGCGGCCTGCCCCAGATTCGTGGACTTCGTCGAGCGCGGCGTCACCAGCGGCCGCCAGGTGCTCAACCTCGCCGAGGGATATCTGGAGCCGTTGCAGCACGCGCAGGTGGACACTCTGGTGCTCGGCTGCACGCACTATCCGTTGCTGTCCGGGCTGATCCAGTTGGCCATGGGCGACGAGGTGACGCTGGTGTCCAGTGCCGAGGAGACCGCGAAGGACCTACTGCGGGTGCTGACCGAACGCGACCTGCTGCGCCCGCACGACGCTCCGCCCGCGACCCGGGTCTTCGAGGCGACCGGCGATCCGGAGTCGTTCCTGGCCCTCGCGTCGCGTTTCCTGGGGCCGGCGGTCACCGGCGTCCATCCGGTCCAGCGTCACGTCGGCGCCCCGAAGTGATTCGTTGCATTCAAAGCCGCAATGTTTTCCTCTCCGACCAACCGGGCATGGCAAGCTTGTGGCTGTGCGAATCACCGTCCTCGGTTGCTCCGGCAGTGTTGTCGGGCCTGATTCGCCGGCGTCCGGCTACCTGCTGACCGCGCCGGACACCCCGCCGCTCGCCATCGACTTCGGCGGTGGCGTCCTGGGCGCGCTGCAGCGCTACGCCGACCCCAACGAGGTCCACGTCCTGCTGTCGCATCTGCACGCCGACCACTGCTTGGACCTTCCGGGCCTGTTCGTGTGGCGGCGCTATCACCCCACACCGGCCAAGGGCCGCGGCATCATGTACGGGCCCAGCGACACCTGGACCCGGCTGGCGGCGGCGAGTTCGCCGCTGGGGGGCGAGCTCGACGACTTCTCCGACATCTTCGAGATCCGGCACTGGGTGGACGCGAAGCCCGTCCAAGTGGGCGCACTGACCGTGCTGCCGAAGCTGGTCACCCATCCCACCGAGTCGTTCGGGATGCGCATCACCGATCCGTCGGGCGCCACGCTGGTCTACAGCGGCGACACCGGCGTGTGCGAGTCGCTGGTCGAGCTGGCCACCGGCGCCGACGTCTTCCTGTGCGAAGCGTCGTGGACGCATGCCCCGGAGCGTGCGCCGCATCTGCATCTGTCGGGCACCGAGGCTGGACAGGTTGCCGAGCGGGCCGGCGTCGGCGAGCTGCTGCTGACCCACATTCCGCCGTGGACGTCGCGCGAGGACGTCATCAGCGAGGCCAAGGCCGAGTTCGACGGTCCGGTGCACGCCGTGGTCTGCGGGGAGAGCATCGACGTCCGCCGCCAGGGCGGCTAGGCCGTCCCCCTCGCGAGCGTGCGTGTCCGCACGCCCACACGCCGTCGCAGCGTGCGCTTCACGCACCCTCGGGCCGTGCCGGCCCGCATCGTCGCTCAGCTAGTGTTGCCAGGTGTCACGACGACAAGACGGCAGACTTGACGACGAACTGCGACCGGTGACGATCACCCGCGGCTTCACCTCGCACCCGGCCGGTTCGGTGCTCATCAGCTTCGGTGAAACCCGGGTCATGTGCACGGCCAGCGTCACCGAGGGTGTGCCCCGCTGGCGCAAGGGTTCCGGGGAGGGCTGGCTCACCGCCGAGTACGCGATGCTGCCCGGCGCCACCCACACCCGCTCGGACCGCGAGTCGGTCAAAGGCCGCCTCGGCGGGCGCACCCAGGAGATCAGCCGGCTGGTCGGGCGCTCACTGCGGGCCTGCATCGACCTGAAGGCGTTGGGCGAGAACACCATCGCCATCGACTGCGACGTGCTGCAGGCCGACGGCGGCACCCGCACCGCCGCGATCACCGGCGCCTACGTGGCGCTCTCGGACGCCGTCACCTACTTGGCGGCGGCGGGCAAACTGTCCGACCCCAAGCCGCTGTCGTGCGCGATCGCCGCGGTCAGCGTCGGCGTGGTCGACGGCCGGGTGCGCGTCGATCTTCCCTACGAGGAGGACTCGCGCGCCGAGGTCGACATGAACGTGGTGGCCACCGACACCGGAACGTTGGTGGAGATCCAGGGCACCGGTGAAGGCGCGACGTTCCCGCGCTCGACGCTGGACAAGATGCTCGACGCCGCGCTCGCCGCGTGCGAGACGCTGTTCACCGTGCAGCGCGAAGCCCTGGAGCTGCCCTATCCCGGGGTGCTGCCGGAGGGCCCGCCGTCGAAAAAGGCGTTCGGAAGCTGACGCGCGGCGCCACATGACACGCCTGCTGGTCGCTAGCCGCAACCGCAAGAAGCTGGCCGAACTGAAGCGGGTGCTCGACGCCGCCGGCGTTTCGGGACTCACACTGATTTCCCTCGACGACGTGCCGGCCTTCGAAGAGGCGCCGGAAACCGGGGCGACGTTCGAGGACAACGCGTTGGCCAAGGCGCGCGACGCCTACGCCGCCACCGGGCTGCCGACGGTCGCCGACGACTCCGGGCTCGAGGTGGCCGCGCTCAACGGCATGCCCGGGGTGCTCTCGGCGCGATGGTCGGGTGCGCACGGCGACGACGTCGCCAACCATGCGCTGCTACTGGCCCAGCTGCGTGACGTGCCCGACGAACGGCGTTCGGCGGCGTTCGTGTCGGCCTGCGCGCTGGTCTACGGGCCCGGCGCTGAGGACAGCGCGGTGGTGCGCGGCGAGTGGCCCGGGGCGATCGCCCGTGAACCGCGAGGCGACGGTGGCTTCGGCTACGACCCGGTGTTCGTTCCGCAGGGGGAGAGTCGCAGCGCCGCCGAGCTGAGCGCGGCGGAGAAGGACGCGGTGTCGCATCGCGGCCGTGCGCTGATGTTGCTGTTGCCCGCGCTGCGCGCGCTGGCCGGCTGAAGCCGTCGTCAGCAATTTGTGTAGCGCATCTAATGTGTCATGATGCTGGCGTGGGTCGTCACTCGGTCCGGGCGACGCACCCCGGTGTTCTGATAGCGGTCCTGGCTGCCGCCGGCATCACGGTGTCTCTGACACAGACCCTGATGATCCCGCTCATCCCCGAGCTTCCCGTATTGCTGAACACCAGCCCCGCCAACGCGTCGTGGACGATCACCGTGACCCTGCTGACCGCGGCGGTGGCCACTCCCGTATTCGGCCGCCTCGGCGACATGCACGGGCCCAAACCGATGTTGATGATCTGCGCGGCCACTATGACTGTCGGGTCACTGCTGGCCGCGGCCACCAGCTCGCTGGTCCCGTTCCTCATCGGACGCGGGCTGCAGGGCATGAGCCTGCCGATCATCCCGCTGGCCATCAGCGTGCTGCGCTCGGCGTTGCCTCCCGAGCGGGTCGGCTCGGCCATGGGACTGATCAGCTCGTCGCTGGGCATCGGCGGCGCGATGGGTCTGCCGCTGTCGGCGGTGATCGCCCAGAAGGCGGACTGGCACACGTTGTTCTGGGGCGCCGGCCTTCTCGGCCTGATGGCACTGCTGCTGTTTCACTTCCTGGTCCCCGACGTCCCGGCCAGCTCGGCCGACAAGTTCGACCCGCTGGGCACCCTGTTGCTCGCGGTGGGCTTGGTGGCGCTGCTGCTGCCGATCTCAAAAGGCTCGACGTGGGGCTGGACGAGTGCCACGACGCTGGCGTTGTTAATCGTCTCCATGGCGGTGTTCGCGGTCTTCGCCCGCTGGCAGTTCCGGACACCGTCGCCGATCGTCGATCTGCGCACCACACTTCGGCGTCCGGTCCTGACCACCAACATCGCGGCCGTCCTGGTGTGCTTCTCGATGTTCGCGCTCGGACTGGTCGCGCCGCAGGTGCTCGAACTGCCCACCGGGACCGGGTACGGCCTGGGGCAGTCCATGCTGCAGGCCGGGTTGTGGTTGGCCCCGGGCGGGCTGGCGATGATGGTCGCGTCCCCGCTGGCGGCGCGGATGGCCGGGCGCCGCGGCCCCAAGTTCACGTTGGTGTGCGGTTCGGCGATCATCGCCGTGGCCTATCTGGGTGCGGTGTGGCTGATCGGCAGTCCCGCAGCGGTGATGGCGGCCAACATCGCGATCAGCCTCGGGGTGGGGTTCGCGTACTCGTCGTTGCCTGCGCTCATCAACGCCGCGGTACCGATGTCGGAGACGGCCGCCGCCAACGGAATCAATGCCCTGGCGAGGTCATTGGGCACATCGGTGTCCAGCGCGGTGATCGGTACGGTGCTCGCGACGATGACGATCACCTATGCCGGGCACACGGTCCCGTCGCTGCAGGGTCTGCGAACCGCATTGCTCATTGCCGCGGGTGTTGCCGCGCTCGCTGCCGTTATCGCGATGACCATTCCCGGCGGGGCCGAGCCGGACGCCGATTCACCGGTGTCGGACTGGCCAGATGAGTCGGAATTGACCGGCGATCCGTTGGTCAGAGGTTGAACCGGGTCTTCAGGTCGCGGGTCTGCACCTGCTCGACGATGATGCCGAGCAGCGGGATGGTGCCGGCCAGCAGCACGCCGATGGTCTTGGCGATCGGCCAGCGCACCTTGACCGCCAGGTTCGCGGTGAACAACAGGTAGATGAAGTACACCCAGCCGTGCACCACACCGATCCAGGTCGGCGGGTTGTCCACCTTGACGATGTACTTCATCACCATCTCGTAGCACAGCGCGATCAGCCAGATACCCGTCGTCCACGCCATCACTCGGTAGCCGCCCAGAGCGGTGCGGAGCTTCTCGACTGGGACGGTCGGCTGGGTGTGGGCCTCGGGGGTGTCGGGTGCGCTCATGTGGCGGTCCTGTTCTGGTGATGGTCATTCGCCTCATCGGCTTCGGCGAGCTCGGCGAGATAGGCGTTGTACTCCTGCATGACAGGGTCTGACGTTTCGGATTGGTTTGGCGCCGTGGGTCTTTCGGGAAGCAGGCCGGCCGGGATCTCGGTCATGACGTCGGTTT
>Ga0209254_10005965_pt1 | contig 11202 bp, 11 predicted proteins | sample FrelakmetDIP11DI_FD_187148 | JGI IMG/M metagenome (GOLD analysis project Ga0209254, IMG submission 187148) | Freshwater lake sediment microbial communities from the University of Notre Dame, USA, for methane emissions studies - DIP11 DI (SPAdes)... | ecosystem: Environmental > Aquatic >... | reverse complement strand
GCTTGTTGCCCGAGGCAAGATAGTCGACCAGCTGCTCGCGCCGCGTGATCGGTTCTTCTTCGACCTGGCTGGGACCTGACATGCGTGCATCCTCGCACGGAGCGCGTGAACGCCCCGATATGGGGCCGGCGATGGGCGCGACAAGCGCGGGAGCAGCAACGCTTCCGGCGCTTGGCCCGGATCCTGCGGCTGCACGGCGCCGATCATGGTGTCGCTACCCGTGGGAGCGGCTTCAGCCGCGACCGGCGCTTGTCGCGGCTGAAGCCGCTCCACAGGATCGCGTTCCAGGTGGTGCGATCGCATGTCAGGGGTCGCGAACTGCGTCGGGATCCCGTGCCGCGCCAACGCCGTCGAGCCAGCGCGCGATCACGCGCCGTGCCGGGTCGAGGCCGTCGCCGGTCACGGCCGAGAAGGCCTGCACGGTGAGTTCGGGGCCGATCTGGGCAAGGTCGCGCTTGACCGCGCGCAGCGTGGTGGCGAGCGCGCCGCTGCCGAGCTTGTCGGCCTTGGTCAGCAGCACGTGGCAGGGCCGTCCGTTGGCCGCGGCGAGTTCCAGCAGGGCGCGATCGTACTCGCGCAGCGGATGGCGCACGTCCATGATCACCACCGCACCGGCCAGCGACTGGCGCGTGGCGAAGTACTCGGACAGCACTTCGCCCCAGTGTTCGCGCAGCGCGATCGGGACCTGTGCATAGCCGTAGCCCGGCAGGTCCACCAGCCGGCGCGTGGCGTCGATGCTGAAAACCACGAGCTGCTGCGTGCGGCCCGGCGTCTTCGAGGTGCGGGCCAAGCCGTGCTTGCCGACGATCTTGTTGAGCGCGCTGGACTTGCCGGCATTCGAGCGCCCGGCGAACACGACCTCGCGGCCCTGGTCGGGCGGCAGCTGGTGCAACTCGTGCGCGGCGACCAGGAAGGCAGCGTCGCGCCAGCCGGCGGCGCCCGAGGTGCGGCGTTGCGGGACTTGCTTCAAATTGACCGTCCGAAGGGCCGACTGGTATAAATCCGCGCCTTTGCGCGGGCTTTTGGCGGGCCCCGCCGGCGCTGGCGCCGATGGTCCTTCCCGCCGTCCGCCTTGATAACCGCTACACGGAGTCCCTGTCCATGCGCATCCGGCATTTCCTTGGCGTCCTGGGCCTGGTCGTGGCGACCTTCGCCACCGCACAGGAGCCGGCTGCCGTGCCGGCTGCCGCAGCCCCCGAGGCCGCTGCGCCGGCTGCCGCGGAGGCCGTTGCGCCTGCCGCACCGGTGGTCGCGGCCGGCCCGGCGCAGCCCGGCGACCCGGCCGCTGGCGAGGCCAAGGCGGCCGCCTGCGGCGCCTGCCACGGCATGGACGGCAATTCGGCCGATCCGCAGTACCCCAAGATCGCCGGCCAGCACGAGCGCTACATCGCGCGACAGCTCGCCCTGTTCAAGAGCGGCGCGCGCGAGAACCCGATCATGCTGGGCTTCTCCGCCGCGCTGGGCGACCAGGACATGCGCGACCTCGGGGCGTTCTACGCCGCCAAGGTCGCCGTCCCGGGCGTGGCCGACGAGAAGCTCTATCCGCGCGGCGAAACCCTCTACCGCGGCGGCGACCGCGCCAGCGGCACGCCGGCCTGCATGGCCTGCCATGGCCCCGCCGGCAGCGGCAACCCGGGAGCGCGTTACCCGGCCGTGGCCGGCCAGCATGCCGATTACACCCGCGCGCAGTTGCAGAAGTTCCGCGACGGCATGGTCTGGGGCCGCGACGACGACGCCAACGTGATCATGTCGGGCGCCGCCGCCTACCTCAGCGATGAGGATATCGAGGCGCTGGCGACCTACCTCGAAGGCCTGCACTTCGCCAACCCCGCCACGGCAGCCAGCGCGGCGCCCTGAGCCGGGAACTCCCGCGCCCGCCGCCGGTCGAAAGCCCGCATTCAGCTGCGGGCCTTCAAGCTTTCGCGACCCCGTTAGAACCGAATCCGGAGAATCCTGCGCATGTACCAGTACGCCTTCGTCCTGCTTGCGGCCCTCGCGGCGCCCGCCGCCCTGGCCCAGGGGCTGCTCGAGAAATACCAGGCCGGCACCCACTACTTCCCGATCCAGCCGGCGCAGGCCACGACCGCGCCCAAGGGCAAGGTCGAGGTGGTCGAGGTGTTCAGCTACGCCTGCATCCATTGCGCGACCTTCCAGTCCGAAGTGAACGCCTGGAAGAAGGCATTGCCGGCCAATGCCAGCTTCAGCCTGATGCCCGCGGCGTGGAACCCGAGCTGGGAAATGGTCGCGCGCGCCTACTACGCGTCCGAGGCGCTGGGCATCCTCGACCAGACCCATGACGCGTTCTTCAACGCGATCTTCATCGAGAAAATTCCCTTCGCGACCCTGCAGGACATCGCCAGCTGGTACACCCGGTTCGGCGTGACCGAGCAGGCGTTCCTGGATGCCGCCAATTCGTTCACCACCAACACCAGGATCCAGCGCAGCAAGCAGATCGTGCCCAGGTACGGCGTCGACGGCACGCCCTCGGTGGTGGTGGCGGGCAAATACCGAGTTACCGGCGGGTCCGCCGGCGGCTACGACAAGGTCTTCGACGTGGTCGATTTCCTGGTTGCCCGGGAAGCCGCCGCGGCACCGTGATCCCTGGCCGGATCGCTTCGACCGAAGGGCGGCCAGTGGCCGCCCTTCGCGCTTGTGGGCCACGCGTCCGCCGCGCGGTGCGCGTGCTAGCGTGCACGCAATGAGCGCCGCCACGCACCACGCCGCGCGCGAGCCGCGCCGCCAACTGCGCCTGCTCTCGTTCAACATCCAGGCCGGCTTCTCGATCGAGAACTACCGCCACTACGTCACCAAGGGCTGGCAGCACGTGCTGCCGCATCCCGACAAGCGACGCAACCTGGGCGAGATCGCGGGACTGGTGGCCAACTACGATTTCGTCGCCCTGCAGGAAGCCGACGCGGGCAGCCTGCGCTCGGGTTTCCAGAACCAGGTCCAGTACCTGGCCGACAAGGCCGACTTCCCGTTCTGGAGCCACCAGCCCAACCGCAAGGTCGTGCGGGTGGCCGAGCCCAGCAACGGGGCGCTGTCGCGCTTCGAGCCCTCGGCGGTGATCGCCCATCGACTGCCCGGGGCGATCCCGGGCCGTGGCGCGCTCGAGGTGCGGCTGGGCAACGGCGCGCACGCGCTGCGCATCTTCATCGCCCACCTCGCGCTGACCCCGAGCGGTCGCCGGCGCCAGATCGCCTACCTTACCGAGACGATCGGCATGCATCCGCACGTGGCGCTGATGGGCGACCTCAACTGCACGGTCGAAGGCGGCGAGCTCAAGCCGATCTTCGCCCACACCCGCATCGTGCCGCCGGCGGTGGCGGTCAACACCTTCCCGAGCTGGCGCCCGCGCCGCGCAATCGACCACATCCTGGTGTCCGATGCGCTCAAGCCGCTGGCGCTCGAGGTGCCGATCCTGCGCGTTTCCGACCACCTGCCGGTGGCGCTCACCGTCGAGCTCCCCAAATCCCTGCGCCTTTAGGAGCGCGCTCTGCGCGCGATCGGCGGCGCTACCGGCCAGGCGCTGGTCGCGCGCAGAGCGCGCTCCTACAGGGCGGAGGCGAGCACCGAGGCGCCCATGAGGGCGAGGAAGGCGGCGAAGAGTTGCTGCAGGTGGCGGCCCTTGAGGCGATGGGCGAGCGCGGCGCCCTGGGGTGCGGCGAGCACGCTCGCGAGGGCGACGCCAATGGCCGCCGGCAGGTACACGTAACCGATCGAACCAGGTGGCAGGCCTTGCGCATCGTGGCCGGCGGCAATGTAGCCCAGCGCACTGGCCACCGCGATCGCGAAGCCGCACGCGGCCGAGCTGCCGACCGCGCGCACCGGTTGCGCGCCGTATCCGATCAGGAGCGGCACCGTCATGCTGCCGCCGCCGATGCCGACCAGGGCCGACAAGACCCCGATCAGCACGCCCCAGGCCGACAGCGCGCCGCCGCGCGGCGCCGGGCTGTCGCCCTGGTCAGGCGGCGTCGCGCGCGCCAGCAACTGCCACGCCGCCAGGAAACAGAACCCGGCCACGCCCAGGCGCAACACGCTGCCGGACAAGCGATCGGCCACCAAGGCACCCAGCGCGCCGCCCAGCACCAGCCCGGGCACCAGCCACGCCACGCTGGTCCACATCACCGAGCCACGCCGCCAATGCGCGCGCGTGGACGAGATCGAGGTTGCGACGATACTGGCCAGCGAAGTCGCCAGCGCCACGTGCATCACGCGCTCGACCGGCACGCCGGCCTGCGGCAGCAGCCACGCCAGCGCCGCCACGATCACCAGCCCGCCACCGACGCCCAGCAGTCCCGCGAGCAGACCGGCGGCCGCGCCGACGACGAGGTAACCCAGGACCAGGATCGGCGTCATGGCGCCGCCACGCCGACGACGAGGTAACCCAGGACCAGGATCGGCATCAGGCACGCGATCACGAATCCGCCACCTGTGCCGCCCGGCCGCACCCGTACAATGGGCGAATGACTTTCCGGTTCCGCTCCAGCGTCCTTCGCGGCACCCATCTCGCCCTCCTTGCCGTGTTCCTGCTCGCCGGCACGCCGGCACTCGCGGCCTCGACCCGCCTGGAGCAGCAGCGGCGCCAGTTCCCTGCTGCGTATGACGCGGCCCGGACCGGCCCGGGTGAGCGCTGGCGCGGCCTTGCCTCCGGGTTGGAAGACTATCCGCTGTATCCCTACCTCGAGTGGGCCGCGCTGGATCGCGAACTGCCGCGCGCCGATCCCGCGGCCGTGCGCAAGTTTCTCACGCGCCACGAAGGCCTGCCGACCACCGAGGCGTTGCGCCGGCGCTGGCTCGCGCAGCTGGCAACGCGCAAGCAGTGGCCGGGCTTCCTCGGGGTGTGGAAGGACCAGGAGAACCTCGCGCTGCGCTGCGCCCATGTGCAGGCCCGCATCGCCACCGGCGCCACGGCCGACCTCGCACCACAGGCCCTGGCCCTTTGGCCCACTGCCGATTCGCTGCCGCGCGAGTGCGACGCCGCGATCGCGTGGCTGCGCGCACAGGGCCTCCTGACCGAGGCGCGGGTGTGGGAACGCATCGAGCTGGCGGCGCGCGCGCGCCAGGCCGGGATGGTGCGGCACCTCTCTGCCTATCTCGCCGGCGATGCGCGCGCCGAGGCCCTGCGCTGGGCAAATACGCTGGCCAATCCCTCGCTGGAACTTGGCAAGGCAACCAGCTGGCCCGACCAGCCGCGCACGCGCGATGGCGTCGCCATTGCCTACGCCGCGCTCGCCCGCCGCGACGTCGACCGCGCCGCGGCGCTGTGGCCCACGCTATCGGGGCATTTCCGCTTCGACGAGGCCCAGCGCGGCGAGATGCTCGCGGCCGTGGCGCTGTGGAAAGCCGCCGCCTACGCCCCGGATTCGGCGCGCTGGTTCGCCCTCATGCCAGCGGGCGCCGGCGATGATTCCCTGCGCGAATGGCGCGTGCGCGAGGCCGTGGCCCGCGCCGACTGGACCGCGGTGCTGGCCGCCTATGCCGCGATGGGTCCTCTGCAGCAGGCCGAGCCGCGCTGGCGCTGGGTCCGTGCGCGCGCGCTCGAACTCGACAAGCAGGCTGGCGCGGCGCAGGCCGCCTTCGACACCCTGGCCACCGAGCCCGGTTTCCACGGCTTCCTGGCCGCCGATCGCCAGGGCAAGCCGCTCACGATCTGCCCGCTCGAGATCGACGCCGATGCCGCGGCGCGAGCGCGGGTCGCCGCACTGCCTGCGCTGCAGCGCGCCTTCGAGCTCCACGCGCTGGACATGAGTGCGCCGGCGCGTCGCGAATGGGACCTGCTGGCGCGCACGGCGACCCCGCTCGATCGCCGCATCGCGGTGGCGCTGGCGCAGGAGCGCGCTTGGCTCGATCGCGGGCCGCTCACGCTGCTGGCGCCCGACGACCTGCGCTACTACACCTTGCGCTTCCCGATCGGCCACCTCGACACGGTGCGCGCGAGGGCCAAGCAGAACCACCTCGATCCCGGCCTGGTGCTGGGCCTCATCCGTTCCGAGTCGGCGTGGGTGGTGGACGCGCATTCGCATGCGGATGCGCGCGGACTCATGCAGGTGATCCCGTCCACCGGCAAGCCGCTCGCGCGCCAGCTCAAGCTGCGCTATGGCGGTCCTGCCGACCTGTTCCAGCCGCACCTGAGCATCGCGCTGGGCACGCGCCACCTCGCGGATGTGGTGGCACGCTACGACGGCCGCGTGTGGCTGGCGCTGGCCGCGTACAACGCCGGCCCCGCGCCGGTGCAGCGCTGGCTCGCCGCGCGCGGCTCGCTGCCGCCGGACCTGTGGGTGGAAACGATTCCCTGGCGCGAAACGCGCGAGTACGTGGCGCGGGTGCTGGCCTTCGCTACCATCTACGGCTGGCGCATCGACGGCAGCACGCCCTCGATCGCCGCGCGCATCGGCATGGGTGAAGCCGGAACGCGACAGGTCGCCTGCAGCATCGCGGCGGCACCCGCGCCGGTTGTGACCACCGCGAGGAGCACGCCATGAACGCTAGCGGACGGGTCGTCGTACTGGGCGGCACCGGTTTCGTCGGTCGCCACCTGGTGCCACGGCTGGTGGCGGCGGGCTACAACGTCACGGTGCTGTCGCGCCATCGCGACCGCCACCGCGAATTGTGGCCCTTGCCGGGCGTCGAGGTGCGCAATGCCGATGTGCATGACGCGGGCACGCTCGAACGCAACCTGCGCGGCGCCGTGGCGGCGATCAACCTGGTCGGCATCCTCAACGAACGCGGCCGCAAGGGCACGGGTTTCGCGCGTGCACACACGGAACTCACGCGTACGCTGGTGGCGGCGATGGGCCGCGCCGGCGTGCCGCGCTTGCTGCAGATGAGCGCGCTGCGTGCCGGGGAAGGAACGAGCCACTACCTGCGCACGCGCGGCGAGGCCGAGGCGCTGGTCAAGGCCTCGAACCTGGCCTGGACCCTGTTCCGGCCCTCGGTGATCTTCGGCCCGGGCGACGGCCTGTATTGCCGCTTCGCCGGCCTGCTGCGCTTGATGCCGGTGTTGCCGATGGCGCGCGCGAAGACGCGCTTCGCGCCGGTGTACGTGGGCGACGTCGTTGCTGCGTTCGTTCGCGCGCTGGCGGACGACGCCACAGCGGGCCGCACCTATGAGCTGGGCGGCCCGCGCGTGATGAGCCTGCGCGAAATCGTCGCCCACACCCGCGACCTGTTGCGCCTGCGCCGCGTCGTGATCGGCCTGCCCGAACCGCTGGGCCGGCTGCAGGCGCTGGCGATGGATTTCGTGCCCGGCAAGCCGTTCTCGAGCGACAACTGGAAGTCGCTGGCGCTCGATTCGGTGCCGCAATCCGATGGCCTCGCTGCACTGGGCATCGCTGCCACCCCAGTCGAAGCCATCATGCCCCGCGTACTGGGCCACACCCTGGGCAAGCAGGACGAGCTCGACGCCCACCGCAAAGCCCACGGCGCCGACCCCCTGTAGGGGCGGCTTCAGCCGCGACCGCGCAATGCCTCACCCAGCAATGACACCTCGCGGCCGATCGCGCGCAGAGCGCGCTCCTACAGGGGAAAGTCGCTGCGAATGGGTTATTGACCCACCACCTGCGGCTTCATCGGACCCAGCACCGCCAGCAGCGCGTCCTGCTTGTCCTTGGGCACGCCGAGCTTGGTCATTGCCGCGATGAGGTCTTCGACGAAGAAGCCGAACTCGGCCTCGGAAACGTCCTGGCCCGAATGCGCCTCCTCCATCGACAGCCCGGTGTAGGTGCACGGCCCGCCAGTGGCTTCGCAGATCTGCTCGACCAGTCGCGCCCGCAGGTAGGGCATGTCGGCCTCGGCGAACAACAGGTTGATGCGCAGGTCGTTGGCAATCTCGGCCAGCGAGGCATCGACCACCTTCTCGATCGCCGGCAGCCCGCCAAGATCGGTGTAGAGCTGGTTATCGGCCCGCCCCGGCCCCGGCGTGACCTTCAACGCATCGGCTGCGCTGGCCGCCGCCGCCGCGTCCGAAACCGGCGCGGCGCCGGTATCCGTCGAGGTCGAGGTGCTCGGCTGCCCCGCGCAGCCCGCCAACCCGATCACCATGCACCAGCCAAAGAGATGCTTCATCGATTGCACCCTTGGGTGAGGTCTGCTTGGCGCAGTCTACGCCCGCTCGGCTACAGTGCCGACGCGATACCACTTCGGAGGAATCGGATGCAGGTGTACCTCGTCGGCGGCGCGGTCCGTGACCGGCTCCTGGGCCGGCCCGGCGCCGATCGCGACCACGTGGTGGTCGGGGCCACGCCCGAGGAACTGCTGCGCCTGGGCTACGCGCCGGTGGGCAAGGACTTCCCGGTGTTCCTGCATCCCCAGACCCACGAGGAATACGCGCTCGCGCGCACCGAGCGCAAGAGCGGCCGCGGATACGCCGGCTTCACCTTCCACGCCGCGCCCGACGTCACCCTCGAAGACGACCTGCGACGCCGCGACCTCACCATCAACGCCATCGCGGAAAGCCCCGACGGCAGCCTCGTCGATCCCTTCGGCGGCGTGCGCGACATCGAAGCGCGCGTGCTGCGCCATGTCTCGCCGGCCTTCGTCGAGGACCCGGTGCGCCTGCTGCGCGTGGCCCGCTTCGCCGCACGCTTCGCCCCGCTGGGCTTCACGCTCGCCGACGAAACCCTCGCGCTCATGCGCGACATGGTGGCGCAGGGCGAAGCGCAGCACCTGGTGGCCGAGCGTGTCTGGCAGGAGACGCACACCGCGTTGAAGGAACCCGCGCCGTCAGCCTTCCTGCGCACACTGCGCGCCTGCGGCGCCCTGGCCGTGATCTTCCCCGAACTCGATCGCCTCTACGGCACCCCGCAACGCGCCGAGTTCCATCCCGAGATCGACGCCGGCATCCACCAGGAAATGGTCAGCGACATGGCCGCAAACATCGCGCCCGGCGACGCGCTGGTGGGCTGGTGCGCACTGGTGCATGACCTCGGCAAGGGCATCACGCCGCGCGAGCAGCTGCCGCGCCACGACGGCCATGAGACCGCGGGGCTGCCGCTGGTGCAAGCGCTGTCCGAACGGCTCAAGGTGCCGGCCGAGTTCACCGCGATGGGTGCGCACGCCTGTCGCTACCACCTCGACATCCATCGCGCGCTGGAACTGCGCGCCGGTACCATCGTGGCGCTGTTCGATGCACTGGACCTGTGGCGCAAGCCGGCGCGGCTCGACGTGCTGCTCGCCGCCTGCGAGGCCGACAAGCGCGGGCGGCTGGGGCTGGCCGACGCGCCCTACCCCCAGGCCGGTTACCTGCGCCACTGCCATGCGGCCGCGCGCGCGGTCACGGCGGCGCCGTTCGTCGATCAAGGGCTCGTCGGCGATGCGATTGGTGCGGCGATGCACAAGGCCCGCATCGCCGCAGTGGCGGCGGTTGCCAAGCCCGCCCCCCCTGCAGGAGCGGCTGCAGCTGCGACCCTCAACACCGCGGATCGCGGCTGAAGCTGCCCCCACAGAGGAATTTCCGCGGATGCGTCGGCCCAACGCCATCAAGCAGATCGGGATGCTGGCCGTCGTGCTGGCGGTCGCCGTGGCCAGCTACGTTGGCCGCGAGACCACGCCGCGCCCGACCGCACCGCCAGCCGAGCGCTCCAGCCCCCGCGACCTCGATGTCGAACGCGCGCCATCCACGCTCGACGACACCGCGTTGCGCGATGCCATCCAACAACGCCAGCGCGACGTCCTCGTCCAGGGCCACGGCACCGTGCTCAAACTCCTGCCCGACGACCACGAAGGCAGCCGCCATCAACGCATCCTGCTGCGCCTGCCGATGGGCGGCACCCTGCTGGTCGCGCACAACATCGACCTCGCCCCGCGGGTCGCCGGGCTGGAGCACGGCGACATGGTCGAGTTCCAGGGCGAGTACATCTGGAATGACCGCGGCGGCGTGCTGCACTGGACCCATCACGACCCGGCGCGGCGCCATCCCGGCGGATGGCTGCGGCACTCAGGTCGCACCTACGAATAGCCGCGCAGCAAAGGGGCCCGTTGACAGCGCCTAGAAAGGGGCCAGAGTGGATTTGCGCTTTAAACGCTAAATCACTCTGGCCCCTTTTCGATATACAATGACTCTGATGGGGCACGTCGCTCCGTGCGACGTCGAACTGACCATCCGCCCCGGATCGAGCATGGTTAAGGGCGCAACAAGGACTGGAAATGCCAAGACATCGCACGGAGTTGAGCATCCTCTTCACGCTCACCCTGGCCAGCCTCGCTGGATGCGGTGGCGCGAATGGACCATCGGCTACCAGTCTGGATGCAGAACTGCAGGGCATAGCCACGGCAGTGGCGGCTGCAACGGGCTATCCCGCTGATGCAATCGAAGCGACAGGTAGCCGCATCCGGCTGCGTCTGGCGATCAACGATTCCAACTTGGCAATTGCTGATCAGTCGACGCGCGAGAACATGGCGCGTGCGGTCGTCGTCGCTGCGGAACAGAAGATGATCGCGTGCCAGCCTTGCGCCGCCATTGAGGCATTGAGTGTCGCCATCATCCATACGTCGCCGAAGGATTCTCCGGGCGCATGGCACATCGAGGACGTCGTTGAGTTTCGTCGCGGTCCGGACCGGAAGTTCGTGCCGCACACCACGTAGCTGTTGCCCCCCCTCCGATGCCGGTCGTCAGTCGGGGGCCTCTTCCCCGCTTTGCTCGTTCCAGACCTCCGCCGTGCCCAAGGCGCTGTCGTTGATGGTCACGCCCTAGAAAGGGGCCAGAGTGAATTTGCGCTTTAAACGCTAAATCACTCTGGCCCCTTTTCGCTGGCCCCTTTTCGGGCCCCTTTTCGCTGCTCTACGCAACCGCGCGCCTCGCCGAGGCCTGGGGCCTGCCTCATGGGCGCGCCTGGGCGGAATGGCTGGCAGCGATCAGCGGCGCGGTGTACGTGCCGATCGAACTCGTCGAACTGGTGCGCCGGCCGGGCATGCTGTCGCTGCTAGCATAAAGGGGCCAGAGTGAATTTGCGCTTTAAACGCTAAATCACTCTGGCCCCTTTTCGCACTGGCCCCTTTTCGCAATCGTCTTGGGCTTTCTCCATGAACCTGACCATGGATTGTGAGCGCGAAGCGGACTACCGCAGGTTGGCCGAAGTCCCTTGGCATCCATTGGCTCCGGGCAGTTGATCTGTCGCAAGTGATACTATAGTGTCACTTCATGCGCACTGAACTCGTCACTACCCTCAAGCGGCAGGCAACGGACCTTATCGCCGACGTCGT
>Ga0209254_10005964_pt1 | contig 11203 bp, 6 predicted proteins | sample FrelakmetDIP11DI_FD_187148 | JGI IMG/M metagenome (GOLD analysis project Ga0209254, IMG submission 187148) | Freshwater lake sediment microbial communities from the University of Notre Dame, USA, for methane emissions studies - DIP11 DI (SPAdes)... | ecosystem: Environmental > Aquatic >... | reverse complement strand
GGACGTGAGCGTCGTGTCCACCACCATCACCACCCCGGACAACCGCGTGGTGATCATTCCCAACGGCAGCGTGTGGGGCAGCGTCATCACCAACGCCACGGTGAGCGACACGCGCCGCGTGGACCTCGTGTTCACCATTGGCCGCGAGGACGACGCCGTGCGCACGCAGCGCGTGCTCGAGGAAGTGCTCGCAGAGCACCCGCAGGTGCTGAAGGACCCGCCGCCGGTGGTGCGGCTGCGCGAGTTCGGCGGCGATTCCGTGCGCTTCAGCTGCGAGGCGTGGACGAAGACCGCGGACTACTGGAGCGTGCACTGGGCGCTGATGCGCCGGGTGAAGGAGCGCCTCGACGCGGAGGGCGTCGAGAACGGCGCGGTCGAGGCAACGTTGGCGTAGAAGAGCGTGTCGACATTGCACGTCGCGGCGTAGCGGGCGACGAGGGGCGCGACCTCCAGAGGAACGTCGATCACGGCGGCGATCCGGGCCGGAGCCGCGCGGCGGCGCACGGTACTGCCACATCGGCGGGGGGCGGACATCGTCCGAACGCATGATGTCGCCCCGCAACACCATTTGACCATCGGCGCTGCGAGGCCAGTCAGCATTGCGGGAAAGACACCGGCACGCCGGAGCGGCTGGCGGCCTCGCGCTACTTTGGATCGGCGGCCGCGCAGCTGGCGCCGGCGCCGCGACCAGCCGGCCGGCCGCGGGTCGTCGTCGCGACGCGCGCGCGCCTGGCCGGCCGCGCCGGCTGACCCCGTCACTTCGTCGGGCTCCGGACATCGTCCATAAAGCCGGTTGCCGCGAGGCGAGACGGAGCGAATAATGACTCGCCCCGGGAGAAGGAAGCGTGCGAATGTCGGCGAGACGGAAGCGCGGCGGCACCCTGCGCGTCGCGAGCGTGGTGGCCACGCTTGCGCCCGCTTTCGCTTGCGCCCAGATCGCCACCGACGGCACGCTCGGGGCTGCGACGGCGCTCGCCGGGCCGAACTTCGCGATTCCGGCGTCGCTGGGCCGGCAGGCCGGCGCGAATCTCTTCCACAGCTTCGCCACGTTCGGCGTGCCCACCGGGGGCAGCGCCACCTTCTCCGGCCCGGCTGGCGTGGGCAACGTCATCTCGCGCGTGACCGGCGGAAGCGCCTCGAGCATCGACGGCACACTGCGCTCGACGATCGCGGGGGCGAACCTCTTCCTGATCAATCCGAGCGGCATCCTGTTCGGCCCGAATGCCAGCCTGGATCTCACCGGATCGTTCCACGCCTCCACGGCGAGTTACCTGAAGTTCGCCGACGGCGTGCGCTTCGACGCGATGGCGACCGTTCCGGCGCAATTGAGCATCGCCGCGCCGGAGGCGTTCGGATTTCTTGAGCCGAAGGGTGAAATCGTCCTGGCGGGCACCGCGCTCGACATGGCGGCGGGGCGTGGCCTGTCTTTCACGGGCGGCAGCATCCGGGTCGACGGCGCGTCTCTGCGCACGCGCGCGGCGGATCTGCGCCTCGCTGCGGTGGCGGCCGGCGAGTTGCCGCTCGGTACCGCCGCAGCGGCACTCGCGGACACGGTGTTCGGTCGTGTGGAGATCGCGCGCGCGCAGGTACGGACCCAGAGCAGCGGTGCGCTCGCGCCCGGGCGTCTGGTGATTCGGGGTGGCGAGATCGCCATTGCCGACTCGCTGGTGCGCAGCACCAACGCGGCGCCGGCGGATGCTCCCCCGGTCGAGCTTATCGCGACGGGAGACTTGCAATACTCCGGCGGCCAGCTCCTGGCGAACACGCAGGGATTAGGACGCGGCGCGGACATCGTGGCGCGCGGTGCCAACGTGACTGTCGATCGCGCCGCGCTGGTGCAATCGTGGACCACTGCCAGGGGCAGTGCAGGGGACATCGACATGGCGGCGCGCGGCGCGCTCGCCGTAGTCGCCGCGCCGGAGGACCCCGATTACACGGCGATCTACGCGGTCTCGTTCGCACCCGGTCCTGGCGGAGCGATCCGCCTGAGCGGCGACCGGGTTGCCGTGGACAGCGCCGTGGTCATGAGCCAGACCTCGGGAGATGGCGCTGGCGGACCGGTCAGCCTGTCCGCGCGCGAAATCGATCTGAAGGCGGGCGCGCTGGTTGCGACCTACGCCACCGACGGCTCCACCGGGACTGGCGGAGAGCTCAAGCTCGCGGCGACCGAGCGCGTGCTGCTGGAAGGGAAGGACTGGACCGACTATTTCACGCGTGCTGCGACGTGGAACGCCGGAACCGGGCGGGCGGGTGACCTCGTGGTGGAGGCTCCCAGCGTCTTCGTCCGCGAGAGCGCCAATCTTCGATCGGAGGTGTTCGCGTCCGGGCGAGGCGGCGACATCGTCGTGCGTGCATCTCGCCGGCTGGAGGTCGATGGTACGCGCGGAGAAGCCGGCATCGTGTCGCCGACGTGGTACGGGTCGGCAGGCGATGGCGGCAATATCACGCTCGAGGCCCCGGACATCCTGTTCGACGGTCCTGCGCTCATCTGGGCGCCCACCGGGGGGGCGGGCAATACCGGCAGCATCCGAATTCGCACTCACGACATCGAGATCCGGTCCGGGGCATCGATCTTCACCGACGTGGCGCCGTGGAGCACCGGGCAGGGCGGGAACGTCTCCCTCGAAGGCACCGGCACGCTCACCATGGCCACCGTGGCGAAGGCGCCTTTCAGCCATTGGGTGCTGAACCCCGAGATCGCGTCGATCGGCGCGTTCACCGCCGGACCCGGGCGGTCGGGAGACGTGACGGTCACGATCCCGGACATCCGCGGCGGTCTCGAGTCGAACATCGTGGCCTTCAGCAAGGGCGCGGGAGACGCGGGCAACCTCGCCATCAACGCGCAACGGGTCAGGCTGACCGGCCGCAGCAAGATCACCGTCTGGGCGGACGTATGGTCCGACCCCAATTCCAGGAGCCGCGCCGGAAGCATCGTGTTGAACATCGGCGAGTCCCTGGAGCTCAGCGGCGCCGGTGATCCGGGCCTGCTGGAAGAACGTTTCGGACAAGCGTGGATGCGCCGCGGTGGCATCGAGCTGAGCAGTCTCTCCGACGGTGATGCCGGCTCCGTGGTCATCAACGCCCCGCGCATCGTGCTCGACGACGCTGCGATTTCGGCGACAACGTGGAGGTCCGGGCGCGGCGGGCGCATCGAAATCCACACCGACGATCTGGCGCTCAGAAACGGCGGCCAGATCGAGGCGCGCGCCTTCCCGGGCTCCACGGGCGACGCCGGTGCGGTACTGCTCGACGCGCGAAACGCGATCGACATCTCCGGCCTGAGCGCGGTGGATGGGCGTTTCTCGGGCATCGTGGCGGAGACCTGGGGCGGCGGACGCGGCGGCGACGTCGCGCTGCGCACCGGCACGCTGCGCATCGATCGCGGCATCGTGAGGTCGTCGACAGGCGGCGACGGCCGTGCCGGCACCATCGACATCGCGGCTCGCGAGGTGGTGCTCGAGAACGGCGGAGCGATCGACGCAGGCACCGCGCCGGGGAGCACCGGCCAGGGCGGCCGGGTCGGCATCAACGCCGAGCGGTCGATCCTCGTGAAGGGCGTCGACCGCGCGCCGAGCGTCGCGGTCGCGCGGCTCGTCCGCGGCGATCCCGCCTGGGATGCAGCTTTCGGTCCGGGACGCGGGCAGGGGCCGGCGCCCAGCGCCGTGTCGACCAATACGGCGGGCAGCGGCGCCGGCGGCGACATCGTGATGCATGCGGCCTCGATCCGCATCGAGGATGGCGCCCGCGTCGCCGCCAGCAGCAGCGGATCGGGCGCCGCGGGTTCGATCGAGATGACGGCAGAGGACGCGGTGCGCATCGCCGGGGGCGCGGCGATTTCGGCGACGACCGCCGGTGACGGCCAGGGCGGCAACGTCGCCTTGCGAGCACGAGGCGCGTTCAACGCGGGTGGCGCGGGCACGACGATCTCGACGAGCACCGCGGGCCGGGGCGCGGGCGGCAGGGTGAGCATCGCAGCGGACACGATCACGCTCGATGACGGAACGACGGTTGCCGCCGGGAGCACAGGCCCGGGCGCAGGCGGCGCGATCACGCTCGAAGCGAACCGCATCGCCATCGCCGACGGCGCGACGGTGGCCGCGACCAGCACCGGCACCGGTGCGGCCGGCCGCATCGACGTGCGCGCGGCGGACGCCCTTCATCTCTTCGGGGGCGCGATCACGACCGACGCGCAGGCGAGCGACGGCGGCAACATCGACGTGCGCGCCGGGCGCATCATTCATCTGCGCGACGGCGAGATCTCCACTTCCGTGGCGGGGGGCGCAGGCGCGGGCGGCAACATCTTCATCGACCCGACGTTCGTGATCATCGAGGACGGCAGCCGCATCTTCGCCAATGCCTTCGGCGGCCCCGGGGGCAACATCACGCTGATCGCCGACTATTTGTTCTCATCCATCGACAGCCTCGTGCAGGCCTCCTCCGCGCTGGGCCTGCCGGGCACGGTCACCATCGCCTCGCCGCAGAACAACGTGAACTCGACGCTGGCCAAGCTGCCGGGGGCGGTGCTGGACGCCTCGGCGCTGCTGCGCGAGGGCTGCGCAACGCGATACAGCGGCAGGGGCGGCGCGAGCAGCCTGGTCGATGTGGGGCGGGGCGGGCTCGCCGCCTCGCCGGAGCGGCTGGCTTCGAGCCGGTACTTCGGGGGCGAGTCGTTGCGTGCCATCGCTGCGCCCGGGCCCTCAGCGGCACCGGCAACGCTGGCTGCTGCGCGTGCGCGGATGGGAGGATGCGCGGGCTGACCGCGGGGCTGGAGCGCGTCCGGATGGATGATCCCGGCGCGGGAGGGCCGCGTGTAACATCTGCGCGTCTTCAGGGAGGCGCCGTGCCGTCGCACGGTCCGTCTACAAGAACTCTAACCATGTCACGCCGCGCGCTGGCGTTTGTGCTGGGCTTCTCGGCCGCCGCGGCCTTCGGGCAGGCCAGCGTCCCGCTCGACCAACTGCCTCGCCCCAGCGAGCAGCCGTTGCCGCAGGCGCCGCCGTTGGCGCCCAGGCCGGAGATCGTGCTGCCGCCATTGCCGCGGCCTGACGGTCCGGCCCTGTCGCGCGGCCTGACGATTGCGCCGAAAGCGTTCCGCTTCGTCGGCAACACGGCGGTCCCCACCGAGGAGCTCGAGAGGATCGCCGCGCCCTATGTCGGGCGTCCGATCGGCAACGCGGAACTGGAGGCGCTGCGCCAGCTCGTCACCCGGCGCTACATCGAAGCGGGTTACGTCAACTCCGGGGCGGTGATTCCCGACCAGGATGTCGCCGACGGCGTCATCACGCTGCAGGTGGTCGAGGGCCGCGTGAGCCAGATCGTCGTAGGAGGAGCGCAGGGATTCCGCCCGAGCGTGCTGGCCAATCGTCTCGCGCTGGGCGCGGGGCCGCCGCTCAACGTGAACGACCTGCAGGAGCGCATGCAGCTGATGCTGCAGGATCCGCTCATCAGCCAGCTCTCGGCGCAGCTCGCTCCCGGCATCGCGCCCGGCGAGGCGGTGCTGCGCGTGGATGTGGCGGAAGCGAAGCGCTACCTCGTCGGCATCGCGCTCGACGACGACCGCTCTCCCGCGGTCGGCGCCTACCAGGCGCAGCCGTTCTTCGTCGCGCGCAACGTGCTGGGCTTAGGCGACGTGCTCGGCGTGCGCGGGGCGTTCACCTCGGGGGTGGACGAGGGCACGCTGACCTATGGCGTACCCCTCACCGCGCGCGGGCTGGCGCTCAACGCGCGCTACGTCAACACGCGCAGCCGCATCGTCGAGGCGCCGCTTGACGAGCTCGACATCTCCGCGAAGTCGCAGGCGTTCGACGTGGGGCTCGCGTACCCGGTCTGGCAGGCGCTGCAGGGCGAGGTGGCGACCACCGCCACGCTGAGCCGCCGCAGCACGCGCAGCTATTTCCTCGGCGAGCCCTCGACCTTCATCCCGGGCGCGCCCGACGGCAAGGTCGTCACCTCCGCGATCCGCCTCGGCATCGAGGGGGCGTGGCGGACGCAGGCGCAGGTGCTCGCAGGGCGGTTGCTCGTCTCGCGCGGCTTCGACGGTCCGGGCTCCACCATCGCGCCGGAGGAGTTCCCCGACTCGGTCTTCACGACCGTGATCGTGCAGCTGCAATGGGTGCGCCTACTCGGCGCCAACGCGCAGTTCGTCGCGCGCGGCGACATGCAGCGGGCGTTCGACCCGCTGGTGGGCTCGGAGAAGTACTCGCTCGGCGGCCTGGACAGCGTGCGGGGTTATCGCAAGGATGCGCTGGTGCGCGACTCCGGCCGGTTCGTCTCGGCCGAGCTTCGATACCTCATCGGGCGCCATCCGCTGATCAAGGGGCCGGCGGGAGGCGAGGGCGCGCTGCGGCTGGCGGCGTTCTTCGACTACGGCCAGGTGTGGGACTACGCGGCGTCCGGGGAGAAGCGCCCACTCTCCAGCGCGGGGCCGGGCATCCGCTGGGAGCCGGTGCGCGGCAGCGAGCTGGCGCTCTACTACGGCCGGCAGCTGCGCACGCTGGACACGCCGACCGAGACCTTGCCCGATCGCGGCTTCAACGTCCGCCTGACGCTGAGCTACGCGTTCTAAAAGGCAAACATGCCCCGCGCGCGCTGCGCGAGATCGGCGTCGCCGGGGCGCTCGGCCGAGAGCGCCGCCCACAGCCGCCGCGCTTCCTCGCGCGCGCCCAGCTCCTCGAGCAGCAGCGCGTGGATCACGCGGTCCCCGAAGCTCGCGCCCGCGGCCGGCCGGGCACGCTCGATGCGTGCGCGCAGCTCCGGCGAGGCGACGCCGAACTCGGTCCAGCCCTCGACGGACTTGCCGTCGGCGAGGTCCGCGATGACCTGCCAGCCATACGTCCGGCCGGGATCCAGCACGACGCCGGCCGGCAGCTCGACGGTGTTGACCTTAACGCGCGCCTCGTGCAGCGCGCGGCCGGTGCCGTCGGTAAGCGCGAAGCGATAGCCGGTGGCGTCGGAGACCGCGGTCCAGCGAAACGCGTCCGGACGCTCGGTGAGCCACGTTGCAACCGGGAAACCGAGCTGCACCGCGCCGTCGTCGCCGTTGCCGCGCATGGCGATGCTCGCCTGCGCGAGGCGCGAGGTGCGCACACGCACGTCGCGGAACGCGGGCGCGGTCGGCTCGCGCATGGCGAGCTGTCCTGGCCGGACGACCTCCATACGTCCGCCGCTCCAGCGGAACGCGCCGGGACCGGCGAGCTCGTACTGCCGGCCGCTTGCGTTGTCCAGCACCACCATGCGCGCGCCGGGCGCGAGCGAGACCTCGGTGCCCGGGGCGAGCCCCGCAAGAATGGCGGCCTTGCCGCGGCCGTCGATGGTCGCGGCGCCCTGCACGTCCAGGACGAGGCCCGGGCCATCCGGCGACTGCGCAGCGGCAGGGGCGAGCGCGGCGCACGCGAGCAGCAGCAGGCAACGCAGCAGGGAATGAAAGGTGGAATGTCTCATGCGGCAATCTCCCTCACTGTGCGGGTCTCGTGGGTTCGCGCCGGCCAGCCGTGGATGCGTACCGGCGAGTGGCCCTTCAACGTACGCTCGCCCAGGGAGTCGAACTGCACTGCGGGCGCGAGCGTCTCGGCCACGCGCTCGTCCACCAGCAGCGGATAGCCGAGCTCCGCGGTCAGGCCCTCGATGCGCGCCGAGACGTTGGCGACGTCGCCGATGGCGGTGTACTCGTTGCGGTCCGCCGCGCCGATGCGGCCCACGACCGCGTCGCCGTACGCGAGCGAGAGGCCGACGCGGATGGGCGCGCGGCCCTCGGCCTGCAGCTCCCGGTTGAGATCGCCGACCGTGCGCAGGATGTCCTGCGCCGCGGCGAAGCCGTCGCGGCACGGGTGATCGGAGGCGAGCGGGGCGCCGAAGATGCACATGATCCCGTCGCCGCGGAAGTTGTCGATGGTGCCCTGGTGTGCGTGCACCGCCGCGGTAATGCGCGTGAAGTAGCGGTTCAGCAGCGCGACCACCTCCTCGGGCTCGCTCGACTCGGTCATGGGCGTGAAGCCGCGGATGTCGCCGAACATCACCGCGACGCTGCGCCGCCCGCTGCCGATCCCGCTGTCCAGTTCGCCGCGCAGGATGAGCTCCAGCACGTTGGGGCTCACCGCCCCGGCAAACGCACCGCGCAACCGCATGCGCTGCTGCCGGTTGAACCAGGCCTCGTAGGCGATGCGCAACGCGGTCGCCGCGGCCGCCGCGACGAGCGCCGTTCCAGCGGGGAGATGGGCGCGATTGCCGAGCAGCCAGGTGGAGGCCGCCAGCGCGGCGACGGCGAACAGCGCGAACAGCCCCAGGCCGGACGCGACGTGCGCCGTCGCGAGCCACAGCGCGCACGCGAGCGCGAGCAGCACTGCGGTTGCGGCGTAAGGCAGGTCGCGGACGAGACCCGCGCCCAGCATCGACCGCAGCGCCTGCGCGTGGATCAGCACGCCGGGCGTCGTGAGCGAGTCCTCCCACGCTGCGAGGGGCACCGGCGTGCGGTGCCGGTCGTCGAACGGCAGCACGCTGCCGACCAGCACCACGCGGCCGGCGAACGCGTCGCGCAGCCGCGCCTCCGCGCCGCTGCGCGCCCACTCCGCGACCTCGTGGGCGGGCACGTACGCAAACCGCCCGCCCGCGGTGAAGTCGATCAGGCCGGGTCCGGGCTGGGCGCCGAGCCGGCGCGCGAGCGTGCCGGCGAGCGTCGGCACCGCCGCGCCGTCTTCCCCCTGGCGCTCGTCGAAGCGGCGCACCGTGCCGTCCGCGTCGAGCTGCCAGGTCGCGAGCGCCTGGCCGTGTGCGCCCACCGCCGCGAGAAAGGGCGTGTGCACCGGCCGCACCGCGCCGCCCTGATCCACGCCCAGCGCGATCACGAGCGGGAAGGCCTGCGCCGCGCGGCGCAGCGACTCGAACAGCGTCCGGTCGAGGCCAGGCTGCAGCGCGTCGTAGGAGCGCGCCGGGAGCTGCAGGTCGATGCCCACGGCGCGCGGCTCCGCTGCGCCGACGGCGTCGAGCAGCACGGCGAGCGGCCGGTGCCACAGCGCGAGGGGCTCGGGAACGGCGTCCAGCGTCCGCTCGTCGATGCCGAGGATCACCACCTCCGCCCCGGCATCCTTCGGCGCGGCGGCGCGCAATGCGCGGAACTGCGCATCCAGCAACGCCGTCTCGATGCGCTGGAAAGGCTCCGCCTCGCGAGCGACAAGCGCCAGCGCTGCGAGCCCGACCCACACCATCACCGCGTACCCGAGCGCAAGACCCGGTTCGCGGCGGGCGGCCGCCGCGCTCATGGACGGCGCTCGAACGCGGCCGCTTCCGCGAGACCCGCCTGCTCGAGCATCGCGATACGGCCGCCGCGCAGGCGCGAGTCGCCGGGGTGCTGCGCGAGCGCATTCGATAGCGCTGCGAGCGCGTCGTACCAGATGCCTTCGGCGGCCAGCACTGCCGCGCGGCGCCCGGCGTCGCCCGCGGCGAGCGCGTCGCGCGCCGCGGGCGAGGGCTCGACGCGCATCACCGCGCCCGCGGTCACCACGTCGCGCGAGCGCTGCGCGGCATCGACCACCAGCGCGACCGACCACTGGTAGGCGATCCCCCGCTCGAGCCGCACGCTGCCCTCGTCGAGGCGGAAGGCCTGGATGCCGGCGCGCTCTCCGCTGACCGTGCGCTCCAGCACGGGGGCGCTCTGGCGCGGATCGACCAGCGCGATCTCGACCGGCGCCCTGGTCGGTGCGGAAAGGAACCAGAGCAGCGTCGGCTGCTCCGATACGGTGAGCGCGAGATGGTCCGGGGTGAGCACCAGGACACTCGGCAGCGACTGCACCGCGCCGCGCATGTTGCCCGCGACGCGGCGCGGCTTGAGGTCGCCCGCAGGCGGCTTGTAGGCGATCGCGTCGCCGGCCTGGCCCTGCGCGGCGGCCGGCAGCGCGAGCGCCAGCGCGAGGAGCAGGGTCGTCGAGCGCGCACCCATCACAGCCAGTTCCCGATGAGCAGGAAGGGCGACCAGTAGCCCGGATGGCGATAGCGGAGATCGTTCAGCATTTCGCGCTGGGCGCGGCGCAGGGCTTCCGCCTTGCTCACGCCGGGCTTGGCGAGCTGCCGGTAGAACTCGGCGACGAGCGCGCTGGAGGCCTGGTCGTTGATGTGCCACAGGGACGCGAGCGCGCTGCGCGCGCCGGCCTTCACGGCCACCCCGGCGAGGCCGAGCGCTGCACGCTCGTCACCCGCGGCGGTCTGGCACGCGCTGAGGAACAGGAGCTCCACCGGCTCGTCGCGGAAGCGGTTCACCTTGAGCGTGTCTTCCAGCCGGTCGAGCGTCATGCGGCCGTCGAACGTGAGCAGGAACGAGCGGCGCGAGTCGGCCTCGAACTGCGCGTGCGAGGCGACGTGCACCACGTCGAACGGCTTCGTCTTGAGCTCGCGCTCCAGCGCCTCGGTGGTGAACGACCGGTCGCGGAGGACCTCCCGGGTGCCGAGGGCGCGCAGCTCGTCGAGCTCGATGTCCACGAAGGGCAGCGCCGGGAAGCCCTGCACCGCCTCGGTGAGTCCGCCTGCGAGCACGGCGGACTTGTCCAGGGCGAGCGGACGCGGCTCGACCAGGGTGAGACTGGGTGCGATGGCCACAGCGTAGCGCGCGATGACGAAATCCCTGCCGTCGTGCAGGGCCGCCATCGGGATCGAGCGCAGCGGCTGCTCCGGCACGACCACCAGGGTGTCGACGTTCGCGGCTGCGAGCAACGGCTCGATGGGGCGAATCAGCCAGTCGTGCAGCTGCCGCGCGTGCGGCAGGTACTGGTAGGTGGTGCGCTTCTCGAGCAGCCGGCGCAGCGCCTGCGCTTCGCTGCGCAGGCGCTCCTCGCCGACCGGCACGGTGACCTGGTGGATGTCCTCGCCAATGGTCACGACGAGGTCGAGACGGTCCGGCAGGGGCACCGGGTAGACGACGGCCGTGCGCGGCGCGGTGTGCTCGATGGACCTCGCGCGCGCGAGGTAGCGCGCCACGCAGTCGTCGCGGAAGTAGTCCTCCAGCTCGACCGTCTTGAAGCGCTCCAGCACCGCCTGGGCCTCGCGCAGCCCGGCGCGGCGCGCCTGGGCGTCGGGCGCGCTCGCCGCACGGCGCAGCAGCAGATCGGTGAGGCCGAAGTAGGCGTCGCCCACCTCGGCGCGGAAGGACTGGCGACCCGCCCACAGCTCGGCGGCGTAGTCCACCTTCACCCGGGCGAGGGCGTCCAGCGCGCCGTGA
>Ga0209254_10005963_pt1 | contig 11203 bp, 10 predicted proteins | sample FrelakmetDIP11DI_FD_187148 | JGI IMG/M metagenome (GOLD analysis project Ga0209254, IMG submission 187148) | Freshwater lake sediment microbial communities from the University of Notre Dame, USA, for methane emissions studies - DIP11 DI (SPAdes)... | ecosystem: Environmental > Aquatic >... | reverse complement strand
CGGCCCGGCACACAGGGCGAATTGCCCGGCGGCGAGCCCCGGCCAGTTGTGCGCGCCGAACATCGCCTCCATCGGAAACAGCTCGAACAGGCCGTCCTTTATCATCTCGCGTGCGCCGCCGCCGCCTTCCTCGGCGGGCTGGAAGACGAGATACACGGTACCTTCGAAGTTTCGGTGCTGTGACAGATGCTTTGCGGCTGCGAGCAGCATGGCCGTATGACCATCGTGGCCGCAGGCGTGCATCTTGCCGGCGTGCTGGCTGGCGTGGGCGAAGCGATTGTGCTCGGTCATCGGCAGCGCGTCGATGTCGGCGCGCAGGCCGACGGCGCGGGGCGAGTTGCCGTTCTTGACGATGCCGACCACGCCGGTCGTGCCGAGCCCGCGGTGGATCGGGATGCCCCAGCCTTCGAGCGTCCGGGCGATCAGGTCCGAGGTGCGTTGCTCCTCGAAGCACAGTTCCGGGTGGGCGTGGATATCACGGCGCACTGCGGCGATTGCTGCTGCGTCGGTCAGGATCGATTCGATGTAGCGCATGCGGGAAGCACTTCCGGGCCAGGAGGGTCGCTGCAGTCTGGCAGCGTCCGGGGTCAATTGACCAGACTCCGCATTCCCACGGGTGTTCACGTGCGCGCCCGCGCGCTACAGTCAGCCCAGGAGCGGACGCATCGGGCGCGCTGCGGCAAGGGAGACAGGCAAATGGCGGGCATCGCGGCACCGATTCGCATGCGTCAGGTCGTCGACTGGCGTGCGGCGTTCTGGGCAGGACTGGCCGCAGGCACCGTCTTTCTGCTGGTCAACCTGTTCGTGGTGCCCGCGCTGATGGAGGGCCGCTTCTGGATCAGCGTGCGGTTGGTCGCGTCGATCCTGCTTGGCAGCGACATCCTGGCCCCACCTGCCACGGCGCACACCGGCGCCCTCATGGCGGCGATCGCGGTGCACTACGGGCTGGCGATGGCCATGACCGCGGTCATTGCTTACGTGGTACACCGTGGTGGCCTGATTGGCGGCATTCTCGGCGGCGCGATACTGGGCCTGTCGTTCTATTTCATCAATTACTACACTCTCAGCTACTTCTACCCGCAGTTCTTCGCGATGAAGCACTGGTCGGTGCTCGCTTCACACGCGTTGTTCGGCGCGCTTGCAGGCGGGGTGTACGAATTGCTGGAGGACCAGATCTTCGAGGCTGACCTTTCGCCCGCAGGAGGGAACTGACCATGCCGTTCCGTTCCCGATCGCAGATGGGCAGCCCGTACGGCTATCGCGGACGCGCTGCGCCGCGCCGTGGCAGTTTCATGGGGCCGCGGATGTGGCTCGGCCTCGGGCTGGTCGCGTTCGCGTTCCTGTCCTACCAGTGTTCGACTGAATACAACCCCGTAACCGGCGAGGAACAGCACTTGTCGCTGGCGCCACAGCAGGAGATTGCGCTGGGCCTGCAGGCCATGCCGCAGATGATGCAGCAGTACGGCGGCGAGCATCCTGACCAGGCAGCTCAGGCGCTCGTCGACCGGGTCGGCGAGCGCATCGTCGCGCAGAGCGACGCGGCCACCACCGACTGGCAGTTCGATTTCCACCTGCTGGCGGACCCGCGCACGGTCAATGCATTTGCGTTGCCGGGCGGGCAGGTCTTCATCACGGCAGCCTTGTTGTCTGAACTCAAGACCGAAGGGCAACTTGCGGGCGTGCTCGGTCACGAAATCGGTCACGTGGTCGCGAGGCACTCCGCGCAGCGCATGGCGAAGCAACAGCTCACGCAAGGCATTACCGGCGCCGTCGTCGTGGCGGCGGGCGGCGGCGGTGAGGCGCAACTCGCGCAGATGGTCGGCCAGATGGTCAACATGAAATACGGCCGCGAGGACGAACTGCAATCGGACACGCTCGGCGTTCGCTTCATGTCGCAGGCCGGCTACGACCCGCGGGCCATGATCGGCGTGCAGGAGATCCTGGCGCAGCAGAGCGGTGGCGAGGCACCACCCGAGATCCTCAGCACGCACCCGAGCGCGCCGAACCGCATCCAGACGATCGAGGCGGCAATCGCCAAGGTCTACCCGGGAGGAGTTCCGGCGGGGATGCAGCCCTGACGAACGGTCCTGCGTGAGCAAGCCCAGGGACACACCTTCGATCGTCGGGGTCGCCGTGCGCGACCTCGCGCGGCTGCGCACCGTCGCGTTGATCGTGGCCCGGCATGGCTTCGGGCCGCTGCTGATGCAGACTCCGCTCGGCAGGCGGCTGTTCGACAAACCGCCCGAGGGCGATGCAGCGCTGCGCGAGCTGAGTGCGCCGGTGCGGTTCGCGAAGCTGCTGGCGGCGCTCGGCCCGACGTACATCAAGCTCGGGCAGATCCTCTCGATGCGCAAGGACCTCCTCGCGCCGGAGTGGATCGAGGCCCTCGAGAAGCTGCAGGACGACGCGCCACGCCTGCCGTTCGCCGCGATCCGCGAGCAGGTCGAATCGAGTCTCGGCGGCACGCTCGAGGACCTCTACGCATCCTTCGAGCAGGAGCCGCTCGCCACCGCGTCGATCGCGCAGACCCATCGCGCCCGCACCAGGGATGGCGAGGAGGTGGTGGTGAAGGTCCAGAGGCCGGGCATCGAGGCGACGCTGCGCTCGGACCTGGACCTGCTGTACCTCAGTGCGCAGGTCCTCGAAGCCAGCATCGACGAGATGCAGCTGTTTGGCGTGGTCTCGGTGATCGAGGAGTTCGAGAAGGGGCTGCTGCGGGAACTCAACTTCAACCAGGAACTCTCGAACCTGCTGGAGTTCCAGCGCAACCTCGACCCCGCGCGCAAGGTCACGGTGCCGCGTCCGTACCCGGAGCTCTCGACGCGTACCGTGCTGACCATGCAGTTCTTCCAGGGTCGGCCGATTCGCAAGCTGACGCCGAAAAGCCCGGAAGCGCAGGCGGTCGTGAACGAGATCGTGCATGCCGCGCTCAAGCAGGTCCTGGTGGACGGCGTCTTCCACGGGGATCCGCATTCCGGCAACCTGCTCTATGGCGAGGACGGCACCGTCTGCATGATCGACCTCGGCATGGTCGGGCGGGTCTCGCAGGAGCAGCGCGACGACATCGTCACGCTGGCGATCGCCACCATCGCGAACGACTCGACCACGATCGCGCGCGTGCTGCTCAGGATGGGCACGCCGACGCAACGGGTGAACCTGCACGAACTCAAGGCTGACATCGAGCGCATCCGCACGCAGCATCTCATGGTGGCGAATTTCGGCGAGTACGACTCGGCCGGGTTCATCGAGGAATTCGGCAAGGCAGCGGGCCGTTACCGCATCAAGCTCGCCAGGGACATGGCCATCCTGGCCAAGGCGGCCGCGACCCTCGAGGACATCATCCGCACGCTCCACCCCGAGGTCGACCTCGTCGGCATCGCCCGTCCGTTCCTCGACGACATCGTGCAGCGACGGCTTTCGCCGCAGCGCATCCTGGGGAACCTAATGAGCGAGGCCTCGGGCATCGGCTCGATGCTGCGCACCGTGCCGCACCAGGTGGACCAGCTGCTGCACGACTTCGAGACCGGCAACATCATGGTGCGCGCGGTCACGCCGGAGCTCGACGAGGTTCCGCGCCGCCTGCACGCGCTCAGCGGGCGGCTCACGCTGGCTGCGTTCGCATCGGCGACGACCATCGCCACCGCAATCGCGGTCCCGGAAGACACCGCGTCGAAGCTGCGCATGGTCACGGCAGCCGTGCTCGCGCTGGCGGCAATAATCAGCTGGGGCGCTTTGTTCGTCTGGCACCTGTTGGGCGGCGGCAAGCCGCTGAAGGTGAAGCCGCTGCTGCGTTATTTCAGGCGCTGAGCATCCTTTAATGCGCGCACCTGCGGTATGGGTGACCGCGCACGGGACGAAGTGCTTGTGCGCCTTCCTGATTCAGGATTTGTAGCTCGGATCCATGCGGTCGAGCTTGCGCAGCAACGCAGGCCAGGCGATCCCCGCGCCGAGTCCCGAGGTTGCCGTCTTCATGACCTGGGCCATGCCCTGCAGGATCGCCGGATTGACCTGGATGAGTTCGCCGCCCGCCTGGGCATCGATCTGGATGCGGCAGGTGCTGTCGAAGACGTACATGAACAGGAAAGCATCGGCGACGGTGCGGCCCACGGTCAGCAGCCCGTGGTTGCGCAGCATGAGGTAATTCGCCTTGCCCAGGTCGTCCTGCAGGCGCGACTTTTCGTCGTCGCGTAGCGCCACTCCTTCGTAGTCGTGATACGCGAGCGAGCCCAGCACGAACGTGGACTGCTGGCTGATGGGCAGCACGCCGCATTTCTGCGCGCTCACTGCCACGCCTGCGCGCGAATGCGTGTGCAGCACGCAGCCGGCGTCGTCGCGCACCTGGTGAATCGCGCTGTGGATGACGAACCCGGCCGGATTGACCGGAAACGGCGAGTCGCTGAGCTTGTTGCAGTCCTGGTCCACCTTCACGAGCGACGAAGCCGTGATTTCCTCGAACAGCAGCCCGTAGGGGTTGATCAGGAAGTGGTGCTCGGGTCCCGGAACGCGCGCGCTGACGTGGGTGAACACCAGGTCGGTCCAGCCGTAAGCGGCCACCAGCCGGTAGCACGCGGCGAGGTCACAGCGCAGCTGCCATTCCTCGGCGCTGACGGCGCCCTTGAGCGAAGCGATGTGCATACAGGTCTCCCGGGGGCGAAGTTGATGCGAATAGGCGGCCGCTGCGCGAGCGCCTGGCGGTCAGCGAGCGGTCGGACTGGCGGCGTCCACGCCGCCGGTCGAAGCTTCCACGGTTGCGCTGTGCAGCCACGCGGCGCGGATGTTCGCCGCGGTCGGCCCGGTGCCGTCCGGCCGCCAGCCGGGCGGGCCGAACACGTAGCCAAGTACCTCGCGCAGGCTGCGCGCCCGCCCCAGGTCGCGAGACATCGCGGCCCACTCGTGGAACGCAATGCGGAACGGATTGTAGGTGTTGATGTTGGTGATGAGGCCGTACTTCGGCGGCTCGGCATCCATCTCGGCGGCAAACGTCCCGAACATGCGGTCCCACACCATGAACACTCCCGCGTAGTTGCGGTCCACGTACCGCGGGTTCGAGGCGTGGTGCACGCGGTGATGCGAAGGCGTGTTGAACAGGTACTCGAACCAGGCTGGCATCCTGCGGATGGCCTCGGTGTGGATCCAGAACTGGTAGAGCAGGTTGAGGCCGCTCTGCAGGAAGATCATCTCCGGCGGGAACCCGATCAGCAGCAGCACGAACCAGGGTGCCCAGGTGCCGACGAGCACGCCGGTCCAGGGCTGCCGGATCGCCGTGGAAAGGTTGTACTCCTGCGACGAGTGATGGTTGACGTGTGCGGCCCACCAGAACCGGCACTCGTGGCTGATGCGGTGGAACCAGTAGTACGCGAAGTCGTCCAGCACGACGAGTGCCGCCCACGCATACGGCGAGCTCATCGAGATGTCGAACAACCGGAACTGGTAGATGTAGGCGAACACCGCGACGGTGGCGCCGGCCAGCGCCACGTTGGTCGCATAGTTGCCGGCCCGCATGCCGATCGACGCGAGCGTGTCCTGCAGCGTGTATCGTCCGCGAACCAGGTGCGCCCGAACCAGCGCCATCTCGAGCAACATCAGCCCGAAGCGCGCCAGCACCAGCACCTGCGCGGTCGTCAGAGCCCGCGTGGACATCAGCGTTCTCCGCTGGAACTGCTGCCCGCGCCGCCAACGGTCGTCAACTACGGCGCGCTCACTTGTCGTCGAGCACGAACGTGAGCTTCATGCGGACCTTGTACAAGGTGACCTTGCCGCCCGAGACGGCGACCTCCTGGTCGGCGACCCACGCGCCCGAGATGCCGTGGATGGTCTTGCTGGCCCGCTTCAGGCCGTTGGCGATTGCATCCTCGAAGCTCTTCTTGGACGTCGACGTGATTTCAGTGATCTTGGCGACTGACATGCTGCTGCTCCTGGGTGGTCCCGGGCGCTGCGGAGCCGTGCCGACTCCGAGTCGCCGCAAGGAGAGTCCACGCTACCCGCCAGTCCGGCGCGCGTCAACGCGGCAGCGCGGGCGGCGTGGTCGAACCGAGCGCCCACAGTTCCGCCAGGCGCCCGACGACGGCGCTGTGAGCGGCGACGCGCAGCTCGAACTTCGAACCTTCGAACGCCGGCGTCTCGACGACGATCACGGTCCGCGCCGCGGGTCCGGGCGCCCGCTTGCCGTCGACGAAGACCGTGGTCGCGGCCAGCAACTCGTCGATTGAGCCGTCGCGAATCGGCATGCCTCGGTCGTCGCGGCTGATGACGCCCTTCACGACTGGCTCGCCGAAGCGGGTTTTCCCGGACTGGCGCAACGGTATGCCGGTCGCCTGCAGCAAGCGGACGATCTCGGCGCCGACAGGGTTGTTCTCGGGCTGGGTGCCCTGCGAGTAGATGTAGCCGCCGTCGGTCGAAAGTTCGTCCTCGTGCAGGTCCAGCACCAGGCGGGGAGGGTACTGCTGCGCCAGGCGCAGCACGTATTGCGTCAAGGCCGCAGTCTCCGGGCCCGACACTGTCGCAGCGCGCGGCTGCGTGCCGTGCTCCAGGTCCGGCAGCAGGTACTCCGCGTCACCGACGCTGTAGCCGCCCTTTTTCCAGTCCCGTTCCGCCGTGTTCGGGTAGCGCCAGTTGTGGCGATACGCCTGCGGATTGGCGAGCGGGATCACGACGACCGGCACGCCGGACGCTGCCAGCTCCGCAATGATCGCGACGTTGCCGGCAATGGCATTGGGTCCGGCCGGCTCCTCGCCATGGATGCCTGCCAGGATCCACAGGGCCTCGCCGCGATGCGGCGTGCGCCAGGCCTTGATCGCCAGGTCCTTTGAGTCCGGGTAGGCGTAGATGGTTTCGGACTGCCAACCATGCCTGGTCGACAGCGATTCAAAGCGGTCCATGATTGCCGCGAGCGGCAACCGGCCGTCGGCGGTGTAGTCGGCTGCGACCGGTGCCGGAGCAGGCGCCGGTGCCTTTGCAGCCACCGCCTGCGCGTTCACCTGACCGCCAAACCCCGCCGCCAGCACCAGGGTGGCGACAAAGCCACGCCGGAATCCTGCCCGGTGCTCGCGATGCCGGTCGTCCGGCTTCCTGCCCTTACCGTCAAGCATCGCGACCCCCGGGTTGCTGAATATTCGAAAAGCGCATCAGGCGCGGCGCCTGCGCATGTACCAGTACAGTGGCAGGCCGGCGGCGCCGAGCACGAGCGACCACTGGAACGGTTCGCTGCCGAGGCCAATGAAAGCGAAGATGACGTATGCCGTGCCGACGATGCCCAGCACGAAGAGACTTGCCGGCAGGTTGCGTGCGCCGCGCCGCGCCAGCACGACCAGCGCGATCGCGCAGAGCAGGTACAGCGGCAGGTTGGCGGCCGTCACCACCTGCGACAGGAACGTGAATCCATCCACCATCGACTTGCTGTAATTCATCAGCACCATCACGGTTGCCAGCACGGCAGTCATCACCAGCGCGACGACCGGCGCGCCGCGCGAGTTGAGCCGCTCGCAGGACTTTGGCAGGAAACCATGCCTGCCCATCGACGCCGTGAGTTCGCTGACCAGCAGCGTCCAGCCGTTCAGCGCGCCCAGGCCGCTGATCACGACGAAGACCGACAGCAGGCGGCCGTTGCCGTCGCCCACGAACTGGTCCAGCAGGTCGGCGAACGGCGCCGCGGAGTTCGCGAGTGCGTCCTGCTGCAACAGCAGCATCGCGATCGCCGAGACGCCGATGTAGATGACGGCCATCAGCAGGGTACCGGCGAGCGTCGCGCGCGGAATGTTTTTTTCCGGATCGCGCACGCGGCCGGCCGGCACTGCGGCCGATTCGATGCCGAGCATGGCAAACAGCGCGATCGTGGAGGCTGCCATCATGGCTTCCAGCGTGATCGGGGTCGTGGGCGGATGGCGCGTGTAGACCGCAGGCTCGGTGAGCAGCAACCACGCACCGAGGCCGAGGATGAACAGCATCGGCAGCAGCTTGAGCACGGTGGTCACGATCTGCACGCTGCCGCCGGTGCGCACGCCCAGCAGGTTGACGCCGACAAACAACCAGATCAGCGCGATGGCGAGCACGACGGGCGACAGCGCTTCGAGTCCCGGCAGCACCTTGCCCAGGTAGCCGACGAGGCCAATCGCGAGCGCGGCGTTGGTGATCCAGCAGGAAACCCAGTAGCACCAGATTGCGACGTAGGCGGGCAGCGGGCCCGTGGTCCGCTCGATGTAGGTGTAGGGGCCGTCGGCGGCCGGAAACTCGCGTGCGAGTTGCGCAAACACGCGCGCGAGCACGGTCATGCCGAGCACCGTGATGCCCCAGCCGAGCATGGCGTTGAAACCGTACGGTGCCAGCGACGCCGGCAGCACGAATATGCCCATGCCGATGGTGTTGCCGACCACCAGGGCCGTGCACATCCAGAAGCCGAGTTCTTTCCTGTCCTGCTGCATGTCGCCTCACTGGTCGGTCAATCGGCGGCGCGCCCGCAGCGCGGAATTCGGTCGAGTCGCGCCACCGCTGGCCTCAGCCGGCCTTGCCCTGCAGTGCTTCGTCGAGCGCGCTGCGCAGCAGCGACACGGCTTCGTCGACTTCGGCGACAGTGACGCAGAGCGGCGGCATGAAACGCACGGTGCTGACGCCGCAGGAGAGCAGCAGCAGGCCGTTGTAGTATCCGCGCGTCACGAGCCGGTCGCACAGCGCCCGGGCGGGCGTCCGTTCGGCGTCGTTCTCGATCAGTTCCATGCCGATCATGAGTCCCTTGCCGCGGACCTCGCCGATGCACGGGTAGTCGCGCATCATGTCGCGCAGGCGGCCCATGAAGTGTTCGCCCACGCGCGCCGCGTTGGCCATGTAGCCGGACTGCACGAGGTCGAGCGTCGCGAGCGCCGCCGCGCAGCTCAACGGGTTGCCGCCGAACGTGTTGCCGTGTGCGCCGCGCTTCCACTGCTCCATCAGCCGCTTCTTCGCGATGATCGCGCCGATCGGCATGCCGGACCCGAGGCCCTTCGCGCTGGTCAGGATGTCGGGTCGCACGCCCGAATGCTCGCAGGCGAACATCTTGCCGGTGCGACCGACGCCGGACTGCACCTCGTCGAAGATCAGCAGGATGCCGTGTTCGTCGCAGAGGGCGCGCAGCCCGGCCAGAAAGCCTTCGGGCGGCCACAGGTAGCCGCCTTCGCCCTGCAGCGGTTCGACCAGCATCGCGGCGACTTCCGACGCCGGCACGTTGCGCTCGAACAGCATGCGGATGTAGTCGAGCACGGCCTTGCCCTGGTCCGCCCCCGCGAACAACGGGCGGTAGGGATTCGGGTACGGCACGTGCGTGACGCCGGGCATCGTCGGCGCGAAACCCTTCTGCTGGGTGTACTTGCTCGACGTGAAGGACAGCGAACCCATCGTGCGCCCGTGGAAGCCCCCCAGGAAGCCGATGAAGCGTGGCCGGCCGGTGACATAGCGCGCGAGCTTGATCGCGCCTTCGACCGACTCGGTGCCGGACTGGCACAGGAAGCTCATGACCGGTTCGCCCATCGGCGCGACTTCGGCAAGGCGCTCGGTCAGCCGGGTCATGTTCTCATGCCAGTAGTCGCTCGAGACGTGCAGGAACTTGTCTGCGGCCGCCTTGATCGCGCTGACCACCTGCGGGTGCGAGTGGCCCGTGGAGCACACGGCGATGCCCGCGACGAAGTCGAGGAAGCGGTTGCCGTCGACGTCCCAGACCTCCGTGCCGCGCCCGTGCGACATCACGAACGGGTAGTCGCGTGGATACGATGGCGAGGCGACGGGAAAATCGCGCGCCAGCATCGCTTTGGACTTCGGGCCGGGAAGGTCAGTCTTGAGGTGCGGGTTCGACACGGCAGGCTCCTGGGAAAGTGTCCCGCATCACGCGGGAAGTCGCACGGGGCGCTGGTGCGCCTCGCGGGTGCGCGCGTGCAGTGCGCGTAGGGTCTCGAGTTCGGTGGAGGTCGGCGGCGCGACCGTGGCAAGGTCTGCCGGGACCTTGAGCGGCCAACCCGTGGCGGCGCGCGCTTCTTCGGTCGTGGCACCTTGGAAGAGGGCGCTCAGCTGCAGTTCGTCGGTGCCTGGCTCCGGGTTGAGCACGCCGTAGTCCGTGATCACCGACTGCGGTCCCGCGCCGCGCATGGTGGTCCTTGCGCGCGCGCCGTGGCCTTCGAGGAAGCCCGCGCTGGTGCGGAAGTCCAGTCTGGGTACGAGGGTGCGCGGCGTTGCCTTCAGCATCACAAACGTCTTTTTCGCGTGTGCAGCGATCTCCGTAGCCCCGCCCGCGCCCGGCAGCCGGGTCTGTGGCGAGTCGTACGGGCCGATCACGGTGCTGTTGAGGTTGCCGAAGCGATCCACCTGCGCCGCGCCCAGGAAGCCCACGTCCACGCGGCCCGCCTGCAGCAGGTAGCTGAACACTTCCGGCAGCGGAATGACGCAGGCCGCGGTCTCTGCCAGTTCGCCGTCGCCAATCGAAAGCGGCAGCACGCTGGGGCGTGTGCCGAGCGTGCCGGATTCGTAGACCAGCACGATGTCGGGTGCGTGCGTGAGCCGCGCGAGATTGCAGGCCGCGCTGGGCAGTCCGATGCCGACGAAGCACACGCACTCATCCCACAGCAGCCGGGCGGCGGCCACGGTCATCATCTCGTCCCGCGTCCAGTCGCTCATGCGGCCTCGCGCAGGCTGGCGAGGAACGCGGCGTGATCGGGATTGCCGAGCACGTGCCTGTCCATCCACGCGCGGAAACCTTCCCGCTCGCGCGCGATGGCATCCCAGCGCTGGTAGAAGGCGTTGTCGCGCGCGTAGTGGTCCTGCACGTACGAGGGATACGCGCCGCCAGGACAGGGCGCGACGGCGCTGACGATCCAATGCGGCAGGACGATGCCGTTCATGGCCGGCGGCAGCACGTCGACGATCTCCTCGACGGTGACGATCAACGTCCGCGCGGCAAAGGCGGCTTCGCGCTGCGCGCCGACGATGCCGTGCAGCGAGACATTGCCCTGCCGGTCCGCGCGCTGGGCATGCAGGATCGTGACGTCGGGGTTGATGGCGGGCACGGCGGCCAGCCGCTCGCCGGTGAACGGGCATTCGATGCTGCGGATGCGTGGGTTGACGGAGGGCAGGTCGGTGCCGAGGTAGCCGCGCAGTGCTGCGAACGGCAGGCGCGCAGCTCCCGCACAGTAGGCGGCCGCGACGCCCGCGTGCGTATGCTCGTCGATCTCCAGGGGTGTCGGCCAGC